>ERZ1673697.290-NODE-290-length-80785-cov-14.821206_pt1 | contig 80785 bp, 83 predicted proteins | sample MGYA00580227_ERZ1673697 | MGnify/ENA primary metagenome ERZ1673697 (study PRJEB41218, sample SAMN15661759) | gut metagenome | host: Homo sapiens | place: Canada: London | collected 2015-08-20/2019-03-30 | study: EMG produced TPA metagenomics assembly of... | reverse complement strand
AAACACATAGCGAAACGGATATCCACCTCATGTTTGTCCTTCATTACGGAATTCACCTCTCCGCCGATATAGCGGGCGGGTTTGTCGATTTTTAGTAATATTTCATCATTTAAAGCTAATTTTTTCATATATCCCCTTTCATAATATGTTTATTATGCACAACAATCATATCATTTTTTCCCTTTAATTGAAAGATTAATTCTTGTCTTTTCTTGTGTCTTTTTTAAGAATATTGTTGTAAAAAAATACCCAGTTTTTTAAAAAAAATAAGGTTATGCAACAAAACAGTTTTTTGCTATACTAAATAATCTAATGAATACTTATTTAATATCTATCAATATTTATTAATTTACAAAGGATTGTTTAATATTAAATAACATTATTTTTTTTATTTTTTCAAAAATTGTTATCTGTTAATTGACTAAATTGTTTTACAAATCAATCTTGTTACTTCCAGATATTTCCAAGATAAACGTGATAGTCTGGCAACTCCAATATTGGATTTTGCACAGTGGATGTTTGAAAATTGATTGTTTCTAAAAAGCGGTTTACTTGCATGGAGCAATCCACGGCCTCTATCTTGGGATTAATATAAACATCTTTTGTTATTGTCGGATCTCGATGCCCCATGACCAGTGCAAGAGCTTTCATATTTACTTCATTTTCATTTAAAATTGTAGCAAATGTATGTCTTAAGTCATGCCATCTCATATGAGGAAGATTACATTTTTTTAAAAGTTGTTGAAAAGGAGCATGAAAACTTCCTCGATGGTAGGGCATTCCATTCGCTTTGCAGCAAATGTAGTTATTATCATGAAAATTAGGATTTGTCTTTTTTGATTCTTCATATCTCATTCTTGCAAGAAGAATTTCTTCATATGCCAGATCGGAAAGCGGTATTTTACGGCATCCGGATTTGGTTTTTGTTGGGATTTCCGTGGAAATCACTCGATTTTCGCGATGAGCTTCTTCCGTATTATAAATCTGTCTTCCAAGTTGCTTAGTGATATGAATTTCATGATTCCAGATATCAATGTCATCATAAGTAAGTGCAATCAATTCAGAAATCCTGCAGCCGCTAGAAATGCCCAGAAGAAGCGGCAAATAAAGATCCGGTTCACTTTCCTTACATTCTAAAAGTAATCGACCGATTTCGTTTACAGTTAATACCGGATATACTTTTCTTTCATAAGAAATAGTACCTTCTTTCATTTTCTTTTGAAGCTCGCTCTTCATGCTTAGTTTTATTTTTTTTACGGCATAGATGGCCGGATTATATGGTATCAAATGTTTTGTTTTAGCAACATTTAACGAAACTTTGATGATATCACTGACATTTTTCTTCTGTTTGTCGGATGAAATTGCATTTAATACCTTGAAAATGTCTTCCTGATTCAACTTAATCAACTTAGTATTTGGATTTATATAGCTGAATAGATATTTGATAGCGTTGCGATAAGAACAGAAGGTCTGATAACTTATATGTTTTTCGTCTGGCAGATAATAATATAAGTAATAGGAATAAAATTCTTGAACGGTATACTCAAAGGGAATATACGAACGATTTTGTAATTCAAAGATTGTAATTTCTCTAGCTTTTAAAGCTTCCATTTTCGAAGAGAATCCTCCAATCTCTTTATTGCAAAAATCTCCTGATTCAAAATACAAACAAAAGCGGTAAGCAAATGTATGATTTCTGGTGATCGGTGTGATACTTTCCCTAAATTTCCAACTGACAATTTCACCATAATGAAAAGTATCAGGAATTCTCGGACGTTGAATTTCTCGATAGGCGCCACCTGTGAAGTTTTTTTTCTTACTTTCCATCTTTATGACACCCCCAGTTTATTTTTTCCTGAAGACATTCCATTGAAGGGAGAAAAGTTTTCATTAATTTGTTCACGTAAATCACTCATACTATCAATCACTCCGATATAAATCTGAAAAGTGGTTTCTAAGTATTTATGACCTAATAATTTACGCACGTGATCGAGTGCCAGATAATTAAAAGAATCCTTTTCATTATCGGATGTCTCTTCAAATAAATCTTCTTTCCTTATACTCTCTAGCACGATTGTTGCAAATACATGACGAAGATCGTGTACTCGTAATCTTGGAAGGAATTCTTTTTCGCATATTCGCTTCAATGCACATAGTGCCGTTGATTGTGATTTTATACACCCATCCTTTCCAAGACAAAGATAGTCGGTTTTTGCATATTTAAGCTGCTCCGGGGAAAGATTATCTATCAGTATTACATTCTCATTTTTTCGTTTTAGATATTCATCTATAATTATTTCTGGAACCCGGATGGTACGATAGGAATTCTCTGTTTTAGGTGGTTTCTCTACTGCGTAAACTTCATTTCGCTGTACCGTGGCATCCAATTTATTCTTATAATCTCTGGTAATTTGTCGATGAATCGTTACGGTACGATTTTCAATATCGAAGTCCGTATTTTTTAATCCAAGAACTTCTCCCAAACGAAGCCCTACTAAACACATCATATAAAATTCAAATGTCAATGATGGATAATTTTTCATAGCTACCAAAAGCCTTTTGATTTCATCTCTGGATAGCTGGACACATGGGCGTTCTTTAAATTCATAGTGATTCAACGCAGGAATTGGATTTTGACTTTCAGTTAAAAGATTTTCAATCAAAGCGTGATTCAAACACGTGCGGATTACTTTTAAACAAATAGCTCCTGCTGAAGATGAATAATGAGAACACTTTTCCAGTAGCTTATTTACATAATTTGCTGTAATTGCACCTAACAGGATATCTTTTTCACAATTTGGTATGATAATATTGTAAATCGTCCAATGATATACCACAATCATGGAATTTTCATAATATGGCAAAATAAAATCCTGATAATAGTGTTCCAGATATTCAATAAAAGAATAACTCATATTCGTTTGTTTTTTTTATTCTGGCCAGATTTATTTCGTACTGTCTATCCAATCGCTCTTTCGCTTTCTTGGCAAGTTCTTCTGATTCATATCCGGTTTTTATCTGATATTCAATTGTATACTGGGTCATATTAATAGCCTTTGCTATAAAATTCCAACTTTTATTCTGATAAAACACCTCTTTTTTATGTTTGATACTCATATAGATGGCCTCCATTTTTGAATGTAGGTGCTATATGGACTCTTCTTCATGGAATTGGTAACTTATTTCCCTTCAATCCCAATACCACATTAGCACCGTAACATAGATATACTTCTGTAGTCAATAGGATTTTGAGATATAAAAAATTAGCTTGGATCTTTTAACCAGTGATCAAAAGACGCTTTCGGAATTCGGTAAAGAGATCCAATCTTAATTACTTTAAATGGCGGGTTTTCTGATTGGTAGATTTCTTGAATGAATTGGTAAGCCCTATTCCGTCCAATCCCTAACATTTCTTGAATTTCTTCAACTTCATATACACTCTTTTTCGAAAAATTTTGTTTTTCATTCATGTCTTACTCCTGATTTAAAATGTTGTCAAGTTACATATAAAATCATAAAATATTACATAAGTCCATCACTTCCTTTCTTATTCATAGTATGTAAAAAAGGCTCTGCATTTTGCAGAGCCTTGAGTATAGGGCTATTTTCTTTTTTTATAATGATAAAATCCTGCTCCTGCAGCCCCTCCTGCAGCAAGTCCAAGTAAAATCCCTAATGGATTTACTCTTGGTTTCTCATCCTTTGTATCTGCTTCCGTCACATCTTCAGTCGAAAGATTTGATGTTTTCTCTTTTGGAGAATTACCCATATTCATTTTTTCTGGCTGAACAATCGTAACCTTGGCAACTGTCTGATCGTCTAATGGAATTTCTATCTCATTTTCGGAGTATTCCTGCTCTGCTTCCGGTTCTTCTTTGAGGCCTTCCATGATTTCTGTCTTGGAAGCCTTATTTATTGTATTTTGAACCGGTTTTGTTGGTTTTGATTCCGGTTTCGGCTGAGGTTTAGGTTCTGGTTTGGTCTGGGGTTTTAAGGCATCATAATCCTTCTGCGCCTGTTCTAAAATAGAAAGACAGCTGGTATAATGCAGGTAAGTCTTTTCATATTCTGACTTAAGTGTATCTTTCTTACTATTTAGGGCGATCACCTGATCCTGAGCAGCAGTAAAATCTTTTTCTGCTTTCAAAAGGTCTTTAATCATCTGATCTAAAGAAGAAAAGTTTCCGTTTTCTACACCACCATTTTGATATGCCTGATCGAAATCTAAAGATTCAGCTTCTTTTTTCAAAGCTTCGGCCTTCGATAGAGCCTGTTCGCACTCTTTCACAAATTCCACTGCCTTACCTAATTTATTTAACGCGTTTTCCTGTTCTGTTTTAGAAGTATCTAATAAGTCATTTTTGTTTGAAATTTCTAATTTTGAATCTTCCAATTCCTTATACTGGTGCTTTACTGTTTCATAAGCCGTTTTCATATCCGCTTCTTCATCAGATAAGTGTGTGATCATATCTTCTTTTTCTGCTATCAACTGCGTCAGAAACTGAACATTTTCGATTGCCCATTTTTTTTCTTCGTCTGCGGATAAAAAGACCTGTTCTGTGTTCCTGAATTCTTCCATGATGGTATCAAGCGCTTCTATTTTTCCATCAAGAGCCATTTTCAGCATTTTTACTTTTTCTAATGCGGATTTATATTCCTCAGAATAAGAACCGCCATATTCTTTTAAAGCAAGTTCTGCATCCTCGTAGTTAGATTTCGCAGTCTTTACGTCTGCTTCTAACTGTTCCAAATCAGCTTTTGCTGTTTCAGCGGATAAAGCTGTATGATCACGGATTTCAACCTTTGCTTGAAATTCGTTTTCACACTGTGCATAAAGGGCTTCCTTTTCTGCTAATACTGTTTCTGCATCAGATTTATCCTTTTTCGTAAGTTCCAATGTCTCAGCAGCGTGATCGAGCGCTACTTTTACGTCCGTCAGTCCACCTTCGATAGATTCATAATCTGCCTTTGCATTCTGATAATCTGTGTCTGCCTGCTCAGAGCCCTCTTTTGCTGAATTAAGAGTTTCATTGGCTTTATCTTGATTTGCCAGTGCTTCAGCAAGTCTCTTTTTCGCATTTTCCAGATTTTCTGATGGAGTCGTGGTCAATGACGCAATGTATGCATTGATCCTAGATTCGTATTCATCCACAGAATAAGTTTTTCCATCGATGCTATACAGATGGAAGGTCTGGCTATTTGTCTGGTCAAACCCGTCATTATCAATATTCGTGTAGCAGAGTGCATATCCAGTCACTTTATAATCTGGATCGATAATATTTAAGTAGTGCCCTACTAAGCTACGCTCCCTTTCCCCGGCATCATACAATTTCTTTTCGTACTCATACCACGCCTCAAATGGAGCGTCATATCCCCATGCAAGATTCTCCGCTACATTAAACTGTAAGGAATGTGTCATGAGGACATCGGCAGCATTTGCATTGGCCTGCGCCTGCGCCATTAAGACATCGGAGACTTTTAATTCTGGAAGACCGTGTTGAACGCGGATCTGATTACACTGGCGGATATAATCTAAACTTTTCAGCATATTTTTCAAAGATGTTGCATCCTTAGAACTTCCCACCTGTGTGTAAGAAGCATATTTACAGTTTTTGATTTGATTTACTGCAGTTTCGTTTCCGACATATTCAAAAAAGCCAAGGCTTCCCTGTTCTTCTAATTTTTTTGAAGCATCAGACAACGCTTTTTCAGCATCTTCTACTGCTTTTTTCACATCGGCCACCTCTTGATCTGCTTCCTCTTTTGCAGTCTGAGCTTTTGTTAAAGCTTCCTTTGCTTCGCGTGCATTTTCCTCTGCTTGATTTAATGCATCCAGTTTAGGCTTTACATCTTCGAGAGCGGAATCATAAGCAGCTTTTTCTTTGTCATATTGTTCTTTCGCCGCGGCTTCGGCTTCGACACATTCAAACAATCTGCCTTCGGCTTCATCTAAAGCGTCACTAACTTCCATCATCTGTGTTTCAATTTTAAGATATTCTTCTTCTGCTTTATCTGCAGCCGCTTTCAGCCCCTGATAATCAGCTTCCGCGTCATCTTTTAAAGCACTTAAACGATCCCACTCTGCCTTTGCAGTTACCATCTGATTATATTTTTCCTGATATTCCGGTGAGGATGTATCAACGGTATTGTCTAAACTGTCCAGTTCGGCTTTTGCATCTTTGTAAGCACTTTCAGCAGAAGAAACAGCAGCTTCCGCTTCTTCTTTTTTAGATGTCACTGCTTCCAGATCTGTTTTTGCATCCTCCCAAACCTGTTCTGCGGTCGCAAGGTCAGCCTGTACCGTTGGCAGTTCATTTTTTAGGTCATTTAACTCTGTTTCCACCGCTGATTTATTCTCAACAGCAGTTTCATAAGATATTCTTGCGTCTTCTACAGTTTCATAGGAAAGATTACCATATTTTTCTTTTAAACTTTCATATGCTTCATTTGCTTTTTCCCACTCTTTCAGAGCTTTGTTATAAGCATCCGTTTTTGAAGTCGCATTTTCTTCTGCGCTTTCTTTGTCCTTTTTAGCCTGTTCCAGAGAATCTTGAGCTGTCAAGACGTCTTCAGCGGACTTTAAGGCAGTCTGCCGAAAGGCCACTTTCGTGCTTTCCTCTTTTTGTGATAAACCGGTATGCAATATCGATTCATTCTTTAGCGCATCATCAAAAGCGGCTTTCGCTTCTTCTGCCTCTTTTTTAGCCTGTTCCATATCGGATTTTGCGGTATTGTACTTTCCTTTTGCATTCGAGAGATTACGTTCTGCTTCTTCAAATGTGATAGCTTTTTTACTTGCTGCCTCTGAATGGATCAGTTCTGCAAGATCTTTGTTTTTTAAGACTTCTGCATTCGCATCTGCAGCGATTCCTGCGACTGACGTAACGCTCATTAAAGCAGCAACAGATGTAAGAATTACTTTTTCTTTTTTCATTTTTCGTGTTGTGAGATTCTCCAATTTATTTGACGTGAATCTCACTTCTCCTTTCTTAAATAGTATGTAGATTAATTTTTATTAGATTTTCTTGGACAAAATGTGCAGTTAACTTCCATGTCTTAAACTTCTGCCGTACAATTTCAGAACGTATAAAATGTCATTCAGCGTCATAGGTCCCATTCCTTTGATCTGGGCAAGACTTTTTATACTGTATTGGCAAAGTTTATCCATCGTGTTGATCCCGTTCCTCATGAGAATATTGTAGGTGCGTGGCTGAAATTCTGGAATATCCTTCAGGGAACAGTGTATTGCTGGATTTCCTTTAGATAAGCCATCTTCATTTAGATATTCCCTGATCCTTTCCACAGATAATCCATTTAACAGCATCTCAATTAATTCTTTTGATTCTTCGTTGAAACAACCAGTCTTTTTTTGTTTTTTCCGAATCAATTCCTCATACTTCTGTCTTCCCTTTTTATATTCCTTTGCTTGCTGCAGCGTTTTCACATATTCCTCATATTCTGGGAAAAGTAGAATCATATTGGAAGGTTCCCTGATTGTCTCCAAGGCACGGATCAACCCAATACTGACAGCTTGTCTTGAAACGTTGAATCGCCTTGCTATTTCAATGTTTGTGAGAGGCTTGTTCCCATCCAATCCATAATAAAACATGATATAATCCCATCTGCGTTTCGTAAGTTTTTTTCGTATTCTTCTCAAAAACAGTTCCTGCGTAGACTCCGGTATCGGAATCAGGTAATCGGACGTTTTCATTAGATCGTCCAATAGACGGTAAAATGGTGGTTGGCTTTCCTTAAGAAGCTGAAAAAAATCATCCTTACTGATTCCTGAAACTTTCCTTGGTTCTTCTTTGCAGTTCACGTGACGATAAAAGGTAGATTGTGAATATCCAAGGTATATGCTGGCGTCAGAAATGGAACATTGTCCTTCTAAAATCTGATTCAGACAATCCAAATACAATTCACAGTTTTTCTTAGCTTCTTGGATCCTCTCTTTTTTTTCGTCTGAAAGTTGAAACATTGTCTGTCCTCCTCTTCAATAATTATTCTATTTATAGTATGGAAGAAAAATGGTCTTCCGGTTTTTGTGGACAAAAAAAGAACTGCTTTTTACAGTTCTTTTTTATATGCGGCAGCTTACTTTTCGTTTGCCATCCGTTTTGAAGCTTCTTGAGCAAGACGACTTCTGACACATTCATTTTTTTCTAATGTTATCTGGTAACATAGCGAACTTCCTTTAAATTTTTCAGCAGCATAAACCAGCCCATTGTTATGCTTGTTCAGATATTTATTGTCAATCTGATCAGGGTCCCCCAAAAGGATGATCTTGGAACCCTCTCCGATCCTAGAAATGATACTGAAGATCTGATTAGGTGTACAGTTCTGGGCTTCGTCTATGATTACATAGGTGTCCTTAATGGAACGACCTCTCATATACTGCATGGCTTCTGGTTTAATAATCCCCTCATCCAAAAGATATTCAATCATATTCGGACAGTTGCAATCATCCTTTTTTACATGTTCGTTTGCACATAAGGCTTCTAGGTTGTCCCAGAATGGTCGCATCATTGGCGCAATTTTCTCTTCTTCTGTCCCCGGAAGAAAACCATAGGTCTGGTCCATTTCCACATTAGCACGTGTAATCAGGATCCTCTTATACAATCCTTGCTCTAAGACTGTCTCCAGACCGCAGGCGAGCGTCAAAAAGGTCTTGGCGGTGCCGGCGGCGCCCTTAATGATTACCAACGGAGCTTCTTCGGTACTAGAAAGAAGTGTTTCCTGCATAAAACGTTGTCCAACATTTCTTGGAATGACTCCAAAAGGATGAAAGTCCAGACCTTTCTCCTTTAGATATTTCAATGGTACAATCTTTTCACCGTCAAAGCGCCCTAAAGCGCTTTGTGATGGACAAATTTCATTTTTCATCAGTACAAATTCATTCACCTGAAGAGGCTGCTCTCCTGCTTCTATATCAGTAAGAAAACCAAGTTTATAAAAATCTGACAACTGTTCGTTCGTGATAAAAATTTCTCTGCGACCGGTATATTGCCGCTCTGTATCTGTGACACGATAATGCCGGAAGTGCTCTGTTTTTACATGGATTAAGTCAGCAAGGAAACTCATATCCATATCGTCTGTTACAAGAATTGTCTGTGTATCTTTAGAGCTTTTTGTTTTCCAAGCGGCAGCAGCAAGGATCAGGTCGTCATTTTCTGTTTTGGACATCCCGGGACGAAAGTCAGAAAAATCCACTTCTGGAATAATATGGAGCCTACCGAGGTTTTTACCGAGTGGTAATCCATTTTCTAAAGTTTCGCCATTTCCACGAAGCTGATCCAGTATTTTTTTCACGCGTCTAGCTGAATACCCTACTTCTCCTTCTTTGTTTTTTAGTCTCGTCAGTTCCCTTAATGTAACTGGAGCTATATAAATATCGTGTTCTTCAAACATAAACAAACAGTTTGGTTCATAAATAAATACATTAGTATCCAATATATAATTTTTCTTTGAATTATCCATATAAATCTCCTTATTTCGTATTCTGAACGGAAGAAACCCTCCCCTTCACAAAAAGGGGAGAGCTTCCATTAGAGGTCAAGGTCTGACATTAAGTCATCTGCATCAGGCAATTGCGGAGGCATCATTGGTATAACAGGCTCGTTTTTCAGAGATCCATCCAGAGAAGATTCATCAGACCGTTCTTCTCCCGTTATTCGAGCACTTTCCATCACCATCTGGTGCTGCTCTACAAATGCCTGATTATATCCTGCCTGATACGCTTGATCTAGCATTTTTTGAATTTCTTCTTTTGCGATTACAATTTCTCCACTCTTCTTCTGTTGGTAGTTCCAAAATGTTTGATACATAGTTTTCCTCCTTGTGATTTTATATCTTTGATCCAGAAATATTATGGATCCTTCTATTTATAGTATGTAAAAAAAATCAGAAAAATGGAAAACCTTGTAAAAACGAAGGATTGATTCTACAGTCTTGACTATGGGAATGTGTCAACGGATATCCATTATCCGCATTGCTATATATTTTTGCAATAAAAAAGACCCTCTCAATAGAGAAGGCCTTAACCTGTAATGTTACTTTAGAGAAAGGGAAACCAACGTCCCTTGTACTTCCGATCCCTTTACAGTAATATGTAGCCGATATAATGACCGATACACTTTCCCATATATTTCCGTGGCGTCCAGTCTTGCCTGAATAAAGGATTCATGGTCAACACCTAGATTCCGGAAGCCAAAATAATAGGTAAACCCCTGTTTGTATGATAATTCAGAAGCTTTTCTTATATCCATCATGATGTACTCCCATGAGATGAATAAATCAGAAGCATAGCTTTCACAATTTGCAGCTTCCTTGATCAACACGTCTAAAATCCTAGTCAAATTTCCGGTATCCTTTACAGAAGAGTGCCGGATTGCTTTTATCTCTCTTAAATTCATGGTATCCTCCTCTATTGTGTAATGTGATTTGCTTGGTGTAAATAAAAAAAACAACGTAAAACAATTTAATAAACATGATAAAATTATGAGAAGATATGTATCCATCACTTTTCGCCTCTTTGACGCTCCTCACGCCTAATGGCAGGGTATACTTGCTCAACTTTTACGGATGATGAGATTACGCAAGCCGGAGCGCACCGACCGCTGCTGTTCGCATTGCTGGCGCTGAGGTAGCCGGCGTCGCCGCAAATAGCTACGCTGTGTTCCCAACCTCTATCTGGAGTGGACCACGGAGTGCACAACCAATACCATTCATCAAATACTTCCTTCGGAAGATATGGGTTGTATTTACGCCATTCGTCAAATGTCAGCGGTCTTACACGGCAATTACATATTCCGTATTTTTTCTGTCCGTCCATCGTAATCAGAAAAACTTCTTCTTCACAAATATTGTCTTCGCCGAAAATCTCCGCAAACTCCTCATACACTTCTGTATCGCAATATTCTTTCAAATCAGAACTTTTGTAATCCGGACAATTTCCTGCATCAAACTGCATATCTTCTCCGTGATATCCATTCAAACAGATTCTTGTTTTCCCAGATTCCTGATTCAAGACGATAAATTCCTTTCCACCTTTCATGAAAATATCCCCAGCTTTAAGTTTGGCTAAAGATTTCTCACCGATCTGTCCAGTCATATAATGTTCCTTCCAGTAAGAAAAGTCTGAATCATCCAATAAATATTGCATATAGTCTTCGTCTTGGAATTCATAGTCCATGAATTCGTTGAAGCAGACATACAGACTGCCTTGGAATCCTTGGCTCTCCAGCGTTTTAAACAGAAGATCGATATCTTCATCTGGAGTGGTGCTAATATTGATTTGATCAGAAGAGATCGCATCAGTATAAGCATTTTTTAGGAACTGGATCAGGTCTTTAAAAGTATAGCCGGATCTTTTCATCCAATCCAGTTTGTATAATTCATAACATTTTTCGGGGAATTGATCCAATTCCGTTACTTCCCTTATTTCGCAATGATCTCCTACGATTGTATCAGGATGCTGGAACGCACCACAATCGATACCGTTGATTAACTGTTGTTTTACGTCCTCTTCAGAGTCCGCATCTTCAATTACATATTCTTTCACACGCGTTTCGTAATATTTTGCAATATATTTTCCCATCATTTTCCTCCTCTATCATTATTCTCCTATCGGTTAAATAGATTATTCTCCTATCCGTTAGGAAAGCTTTCGATTGTATTTAGCAACTTTTTTGTGCAGATTGCTAATAACGTAAATTCGCTTTTTCCCTGATGAATCTGAAAGCGAAAGTAAGGTGTGTTCTTTAATTTAGGAGCCTTACCTTCTCCTGCAAATTTTAAAGTACAGGAAAGAACCTTCTTTACATTGATTTCCGGATTATCTTCTTCACCTGTCCAGACATAGCATTCCGGAAATGAAACGATAGAATCCAGATGATCTCCAATCTCATTTCCATTTGGAAAAGCGTCTAGGTCCAGACCATCACAGGTGTATTCTATTCGATAAGGATTTTTGGGCCACTTCATGCCGCTTGTATGGAAAAAATCAAAAGCGTATTCCTGCCCGTTCTTGTCTGTCATATAATATCCGCCGGGAGTAATAAAATGTTTATCAATATCAATCTCTCGGTCCATTTCAAGTGTTAATATTAGACTCTTCAAATTCATTACTTTCCTCCTATTTATTGACAAGCCAGGTTGTTGTATAGGTCTTCTGTGATTTTCCACAAAAGCACCTTCTGCTGATTTTCGTTCTCTATCGGAATACTATATTCCCCATAATCATCCGCTTTACTGTTATGGACAGTAAAGGTGAGCTTCAATGACCGCTCATCGCAGTCGAATGTTAAATAAAAGTTATAGTAAACTTCATTCTCTTCTGAAGAAACATCCAAGTATCCTTTCTCTTCTCGAATACGGTTTGCTGTCTGAATTAACTCCTCCTGATCTTTTAGAAGGAAACTTCCTTTTTTCGTACCCTCAAACATAAAATCCTTTAAACTTAATTTATTTATATCCATAATATCCTCCTTGTTTTTGAAAGAATCGTTCGTCTAAAATCCCTTGATTCCCAGCTTTTTCAGTTCCAGATAGATCTGTTCCAGTACCGGAATGCAAATACTGTTACCGGCAAGATAGCTGATCTGCTGATCTGTCAATCCTGAATTCTTCATTAATTGATAGTCTTTATCTTCAAAACCCATTAAACGTAAGTGTTCTTTAGCTGTCAGCATTCGCAGGGTTCCGTTGTAATAAACAGCCTGTCTTGGTGATGTGGTAAGTGTTTTACAAACTCCATGTCCAACCCTTCCACGCCTTGTTTTGCTGTTTGGAAACTCCACGTTGATCACATCAAAGTCATTTACCGGTTTATAGCCCTGTTTGGTTGCTTCTTTTACGCAGAGCTGTCCGTTTTGCATGAAAAAGATCTGTTTTTCTACTTCTCCAAGCGAATACTCTTCTGGATCTACGTTATAATCCAGATAACTTCGAATATCTTTTTCTAATGGGAATGGCTCTGGAAAATGAAATTCCTGTCCGTTTAATGCTTCTTTTAAAATGCTAACCGTATAAAGCCGTTCTCTTGCCTGTGGAATTCCATAATCTGACGCTTTCAGAATCGCATAATAGTTCTGGTATCCCATGTCTTCCATGGCCTGAAGATAATGATTGTGATGCACTCTGTGGCAGACCTTTTTTCCTTCAGACAAAAGGTTCGGTACATTCTCCCACAAACAGACCGTTGGACGCTTAGGAAGTTTATGGTCGATAATGGAAAGTGTTTCTTCGTAAAGAATACTTCTTCCGGTATTGACGTTATTCTTTCCGTTTTTCGACCAGTCCTGACAGGGGCTTCCGTGGATCAGAATATCAGGTTCCAGATTCCATCCAATGATATCTTGCGGTGAATACCGGATATCAAAGATAGAATTATATGCCTGTACTGCAAACGGAAGTATCTCACAATAATCGATACTCTTAATATTGTAGCCAAGGTTTTCTAAGGCTTTTCTTGGGGCACCGATTCCTCCAAATAATTCTAAAATCTTTAATTTCTCTTGCATGGTTATCCTCCTAATCATTCTTAATGTCATCCGGAGAAAGTTTACCGCCGATCACAAAGTCTTCTAAACCTTTATAGAAACGATGGGTAATCTTTGCATCTTTGAAAAACAGATTTTTACTCTCGTAGGAAGCCTGTGCGTACAATTCTTCTGCACTTTCCTTTGGGACTTCCGGATAACAATAGTATTTGACATGATAACTGTCTGAAAGTACCAGCATTGCTTTGTACTCTTTTTTCATCATTTTTTTGAATTTTGCTTCATCATCCTTCAGACAAAGAAGCTTATCCATAAATGATTCCAAAATAATATTGAGTTCGACTGATTTTTTGTCAACATAAGGTTTCATGGCTTCAAACAGTTTTTCGCTTGAATAGCCATCGACCATATCTATCCAGTCAAGATCACTTCTACTTTGAGACCAGAAAGCGACCTTTTTGGTTCCAACATAAATGTTCCCCTGCCAAGCCGGTCCCTCCATACTTTTATAACATTTTGCTGCTTTTAAGCTGATTCCATTGATGCTTGCCATTTTTGTATCCTCCTATTTTTATGATTTGAACATTACAGATTTATGATTCTCCTTTCTTCTGTATAAATTTGTTCTACTTATAGGGTGGTAAACTAAAAATAAAACAAAAAAAGGAACGGAAAACCGTTCCTTTCTACCTGTTATGCTTCTAATATGTCAAACCCGATCCGGATGATATCATCCGTTCTTACTTTGATGTATTCATCAAAATTTACCCATTGAGGAGTGCTCATTCCGCGCAAAACTGTTTTTGTTAAAACAAGATTCCTTTTATTTCTTAATCGGATTTTTGCATGAGTAGGAAACGCCTTTAAAATTTCCTTTTTCGTATTATAAGTATGGCAGTCTTCTCTCCACTTATTTGCCCATTCCTCATCGGTTGGTGAAAGTAGCGACAAAATACTTTCCGGACATTTCCTCTCTGCAGGTCCCATATTTTCATGAATACTTTTGTAGTAAAAATTCATTTCTTGTTCCATATCTACATGAGTCAGAACTACCATTCCAAATATGCAGCCAGTAGAAAGATCTTGAAGAGCACCATAATAAGTACTTCCATTTAGGCAAGACCGGATAATTTTATAATTCTCTTCAAACAACTGGTCGATTTCTGCTTTTCGGTTAATTGCTCCATTTTTATAATAGTGAATTGCCCTTTGACTTGTCCATCCCATTAGTTATCCTCCTTTTGCTTCCGATATAGATTCATGAATTTCGTTAATGGAATCATTGAGGTAAGGATTCCATGTTCTTTCGCATCTCTGATATGAACGTATTTCTTGTTTAAGTCAACCCTATAACACCACCATGATGTTCCGTCTTTTATGATTTCTACCGGTTCTTCCAGCAATATCTGGCCTGTTGGAACAACCCCGTATACGGATTCCATGGAACGGTCGATCATAGGATAGCCCTTCAGTCCACAGATCGTAGGTACTAACAGATTTATGGTGTTCTGTTTCAAAAGCTCATCCGGATAACAGATCTGGCCAAAAGATTTGGTCAGGGTACCATTATGGAAGATATCCTTCCAAGCCTTTCCATCTTCTCTTAACCACTCCATTGTTCCATCTAAGAATGGAGCAAGCTCTTTCCAAACATCATCATAATAAAAACAGCCCTCAAAATACTCTAACCGATAATCATCATTATCCATGATAACCTTTATACTCGTCCGGCATATATCCTATGAAATGCTTCTTTGTGTTTTCCTTGAATTGTTCATATGTCATCATTTTTTATTCCTCCTTAAAAATACGATCCCATTTTCCTTGAGTAGCGTAATGGGTGCATATAATTAGATCACTCTTCTACTACTGAAAAACCACGCGATATCCGATCATAGCGGTATACAGAATCCGAAAGAAAATCCTCTTCGTCTACAACTTCCTCATTAACCTCTGGAACAATGGTTGAAAGCGGCGCCCACTCTGCTACCTTCGAAGAAACTGCAATGATCTCATGTCTGCTGGAAGGCAGGAGATATAGATCACTGCCCAGTCTTTCGGCTAATTTATGAAATAGTTCCTCATATAAGAGCACAGTGCATCCATTTACTTTCTGCTCATTCGTTAAAACCCACATCTCTTCATCGTCTGGCCCCGGCTCATAAATGTCATCCTCATACGGAAGTTCTCCAAACAGTTCCATGCTGTTTTCAAATAGAAAAGCACACATCCTCATCACCTTGAAAGGAAATAGCACTTTCGTATTCCGCATTGCCATTTGGAACAACTGATCCTCGCTCCAACCATGTGTCTCTGCAATCTGATCAGTAACCAGCATAAGGAACTGTCCAAATTCATTTGTCAAGGCATAAATAATGGAAAGGTCTAAAAATCTCCTATGGGGTGCTTTCTTCAACATATCCTGATTTTTCTCGGTGTTAACAACTTGAAATACGATATGATCTTCCGGTTCCTCGATAGACGCTTTAATAGTGACCTCAATGCTTCGTTTTAAATCATTTGTTTTTTTCATTTTGTATCCTCCTGCATTTTAATAAATTTGAACATAACAGATATATTGTTCACTCCTTTCTTCTGTATATTTGCTCTATTTATAGAGTGCTGAATGCATTTGGAAATAAAAAAAGCTTGTCAAATTGACAAGCTCTTTCAATGAGAAAACCAGTTAAATTATACTATTTGTTTAATTTGGTATGCTTTTCTATTCGAATACTTCCAAGATTTTTAATTCATCATCATATAAGTCCCTTGAGATTTCCCATACTTCAATATCCTTTAGATCCTGCTTCTTATAATTTTTCTTCATATAGGCACGTTCGATTTTTAATCTTGCCTCGGTTTTGTTCTTAGCGCATACAATACCTTTACCGCCGTTATAATAATCAACTGAATACCCAAATAATTTCTTATCTAGGATTACTCTCATTAAAACTTCCATGCCATATTCTTCTTGAACGTCTGGATCTAACGAAAATCCCCTATGACAAAAACCTGTTTTCTCAGAAATATAATCAGAAATTGCTTCTTCGTCAACTATTTCTTCTGGAATCTCTATTTCTGTTGGCAGAAAATCAACATCTTTCTTATTGTTAACATCCCATTCAATATTCGTTGCTTTCATAAATATATCCTCCCATAAATATCTTCTTGCGCTATTTTTATTTAATAAAATTGTTTCTTTCTTCATTATTTTGAAATTGTAATTTCTTTTTTACATTTTTCTAAATACTCATCAAATTCCATATCGGTAAATTCAAAAAACATTTGTTCTACTGCCTTTTTGTCTTTTGCTTCTTTCCAAATGTTAAAAATATCTTGAGATAATCCATCAAATTTGAAATCAACACTTTCAATCAAATCAACAAGAATTGTATCACCATCTACGATGATCCCGTCTGGTGTATTAGCATTTAATCGTTCTACTTCTTCTATCAGTCTCTCAATTTTATTCATTCCCATTTTCCTCCGTTTGATATGTATTTCCCTTGTCTGTAATACATTAGGTTTTCTAATCTGCCCTTCATGTTATACGGTATCCTCCTCGTGCAATGATTTTTCCTTATCATCTCTTATTAGAATTAAGGAAGGTATGTAATATTATTTGTAAACCTGATTTTTCTCATAAAACTTCTCTCCTTTCTTCTGCGTTTTGGTTCTATTTATAGAATGAGAAATTAGCATAAAAATAAAATCGCATCTTACAAAATAAAAAAAATATTCTCCTCTAAGAAAGTGCGGAAATATAAGGATTTTAGCTGTTTCACCCTTGAAATATTGTCCACAGATTTATGCCTTTTGAAATCTATGTTATAATGCAATCGTATTCTTTTTACAAGGATAATCGCATACTTTTCCAACCAAAACACAGCGTCTGCTAGTGGAGGCTTTGGAGTAGGATATGGAACGGGAATCTGCAGTACGGAAACCATGAAGTGACTAGCCACTACATGTGAGTATGGAATGCGGCGGCAGTTCAAATCTGCAGTATGCGCTTGGTATGTTTGACATGCCATTTCTGGTATTTCCAGAATTCCGCAGTTATGTCGTTGCGGCATATCCTACTTCCGTCCGGCTTGTCCGGGAGGTAAGGAGAAATCAAAGGAGACGCCCTGACATATGGCAAGTTCGCAATAATATGTCAAGTGTATGGATGTAAGACAATGTATCAGTCGTGTCATAGCTACGACAACTATCAAGAGGTACACTCCTACTTGATCTGCGGGACGCCGGGCTGGTGTTGCTGTCCATCTGCCTATGTACAAATCGTACAAAAGGTAACGGTGCAGATGATTCTGCACTTGCAAATTTGCTTTCGGTCAAGTTATCTGCTTGCAGGTGGCCTCTGATCGGGGTGAATCGGTAGGCTGGGAACCAGCCGAACCTGACGCTTGTGGACATTGTGGGAAAACTGCTCCCTGCGAGTGTGATAATAACCGCGATGGATGAAACAAGAAGCTCGGTTACTTGTATCCGAGTAGTTCACCAAACACTAACCTAAATATCATTTTTGCAAAAATGCCCACGATAGCATAATCGGCAATGCTACAGACAATATCTGGGAATAGCAGGGTTCGACTCCCTGCCGTGGGATGTGTGTCGTTGTTGAAGCAATGGACAGTGGAAAGTGAAAGCTGAAAAGCACTAAAAAACATATATCGGCGGTAACGCACAAAGTGTTGGAAGTGCGAATGATTCCTGAATATTGGCCGGTGGTTTATGGAATCTAGTGGATGAGGTCTGAAAGAGCGACACATGTAATGTGATTGCGGCGGCAAGCGTAAGCGACAATAAGGAAGCAGACCATAGCCCTGTGAACTGTGTGGGACTATTCAGGGCTGACAATTGGAAAGACAATCATTAACGTTGATGTAGTGAAATTCAACCCTGTATCTTTGCGGAGCGCAGACCGTGATAGGCGGCATGAATAAAAGAATTAGAACAAGTGGGACTTATCTCCTGTTTGTTTATTTACCAAACTCTGCTGGATGTTCCTTGGGAGTCCAAGGAAAGGTTCCAATGGGAAGCTTGGTGTACCACAATACACAGATTGCAATACAGCTGCAAGCGCTGTGTCAAAACTTGTTTTCAGGGAAATATGCAGGTTCCGTAAATGCTGTTAGCCGGAGACCTGAAAACAAATCCGGAAGTTCAAAAATCATACGTGCCGCAGGTCTTTTGGTACTTGCGTGTCATTGTAAAATGATTGTGGTTTCAAGGATATCTTCTAAAGGACATAGCCCAAATATCCATGTGCGGGCGTGTAAAAAACTAGAATCGTTAGCCAAGAGAGGCACTATGTCATAATCATGGTAAAGGGCATAGGCGGTTCTGCAGTCCAGAGTTAATCATATATGGTTGTGCAAAGCGACACAACAGGAGTTTTCAAGGACTGCTTTGCAATACGAGTTTCAGGGGGAAACGCTTAAGCGCTTGTAAGCGGCGTGGAGATGCCCGGTTCGATTCCGGGGTATTGCTTCCATTCTGCCAAAGTCTATTGTTGGGCAGGCACCGGGTCAGCGATGGATGTAAAAGGCAGTCTAAGGATGGTGCCATCACGAAAAAAGAGATGTTGCTCGATATGATAAATTCGTTTCACAGGGACAGAAAAAAGACCTCAAAATTGAGGTCTTTTTTCATACGTTTCTTTCTTTATTTATCCTCTTGCGATGGATTCCATAGCTTATCCACTTCCTGCAACAACCGAATAAAACTGTGTAGCGATTCCTTCGTGCAAAAATTAAGCGTGCAATAGTGTTTTCCGTCCAGACTGGACAACGCTTTCAGATCTTCTGCATCCGGCTTCAATCCCAAAATGGATACCTGTATTCCTGTTCCAAACATGGATTTTCCACCCACGACCAGCTTATTTGGCTTTTCGAATGCTCCCAACATAATCGGCAATATCCCTTTACTTTTACCCACCTAATCTCCCTCCTTTTTTGGCTTGCGAGAAAATCTACGAATTTCCATGGGATCAAATATTTCTCCACAACAAGGACAAACAGGGTACAAGCCATTGCGATACTGCTTATCCATATCTTTGAACGCTGCGTTTTTTATGCGGCGGCGTAGTTCGGAATCAGCAAGGTCTGCCCATATCCTTGCCCTTTTCAATGCCTCCCTCTGGTACTCCTCCAGCTGTTCGTTATACTTACAGATGGAAAGAAGGGCTTCCAAGGGATCAATCGTGGCTCCGCAGTCTTTGCATGTTACAATCCGATTAACTGGATCAACTTCCAAATGAGGTGGATCACATTTGCACAGTTTACCTCTATTTCTTTCCACTTTTAATAAGTCAAACGACAAAACTTTATTTTCTTCCATTTTTACAATCTCCTTTGATAGTTCTGTATGTTATGGGAACCTCATCTTTGTCAACTATTCATTCTTATAGGTACTTAACCTCCACTTTGGCGTCTAAAGCCATCTTTTATAAGTTAAATTCTTGACACCTATGTAATTTTATAAGTGTCTAAATCCTCAAATATTTACATAGGGTTTACTGCGCTCCGCTTTCCCTTTTGCAGTAACTTGTTACCGGTTCGCCCAGAGAGCTTCGCGAGAGCTCAGAGTCCAATAGGATATTCTTAGCTATCTCACGTTACGGCCAGCAAGATGACCTATTTATTACCTTATTACATCATTAATATCTGTCCATTGCCTCACTAAAACTTTTCATTTTTCTGTTCTTCATATCTTCGAAAAATTCGGGCGATGCATTATTTACCAAGTAGCATGGTCTCTCACCAAAAAAGACGAGGTATGTATCTGTATGTAGCTCATGAAATATCGTGGTGTATTCCTTGGTGAACGCTTGTCCTGCAATTGCTGGGGATCCATCCCTTGCTAGATCAAAACCGGTACAAGTGCTGGACCACATCTGAGGAAATACATCGGCTTCCAACTCCATTGCAGCTAAGTATCTATGTTCTTGTTTCCAATCCTCCAAAGCTTGCTTTATATCTTGGTCGCTATAGAGGAATTGGATTGTTTTATATTCTAACAACTCTAAATTGGGGTATTTTGGATTTAAACTCATATTTTTACAATTTACTCCTTTTTTGTTTTATTTAATAACTCTAAATTGGGATATTTAGGATGTAAACTCATATTTTTTCTCCTTCATTTTTAATAGAACTTTTCAAACAATCTTCAGTCATTTCCAAAAATGCAAAACTATGAAAAATTTCCGGATGTTTGATATTTTTTTTGTTTCTTATACATCTTTTTATATCGCATTCGGAAAAACAAAATGTTATATCCTCACTCATTATTTTCGCTCCTCTCTCTAGTAGACAATTCTCCTATTATTAATAAGAAAGACCATCCGTTTTTGGGTTTACTCAAATATTTCCCCATCACAACACTCCGCTCTTCTAAACTACTAACTGTCCACATTCACAATATCCCGGCTGCTCCATCTTTTTCTTACAAATCGGACAGCATAAACTGCCTTCAGATTTGAAGCGATTCTTCGGCATCTGTTTTTCCAACGCATTCAAAATTATATGTGTCTTACTTTTATCAATTGTAACCGTACAATCAATACCCGCTTCTCGGCAAGATTTTATATAACTTACCACTCTTTCTATTTCATTCATAATTTCATCTACCTCCAAAGGATTTCTATGTTGCGTATCTATTTTACAGTTTACCGAACAATGCATTTCCAGTGCTTCGATTGCGGTTTCAAGATTTTCGATAAATTTTTCTAGGCTTGAATTATCCATCATAGGATAAAAATCTTTGTTAAATTATATATTTTTCTCAATATTATTAATTGTAATCTGAAATTCTTTAATCGTTTCTCTTACTTTTTCCTCGTCCATCTTCTCACCTCTTGTTACTAAAACTATGAATATAAGCTTTTGGAAGTGGCTGCCATGCAATTACATTGTAAACATATCCGTTATTATCAAACCAAGTCCCGTCCCAGCTGTATTTTAATGTTGTAGTTTCTGTCACCCCTTTGATCGTCACATTAAATTCAGGGCAATACATATCTTCTAACCCCTCTTGAACTTCCGGCAACCTTTCTTCTACCGGAATCCAATCATCATTACAAGTATTCACATAATGTCTTCCACATTGGCAATCAAACGATTTTACACTCGTAAAGTCAAACTCAAATGTTTTGCAATCGTCCATGTGGGAAACGATGATTTCTTTCACCTTATTTGCCATTTTATCAGCACCAACAACAAACCTCATGTCACGATTTTTGCTATACGTTTCTCTTGCTTCTTCTATCTCTTCAAAAATCTTCTCTAGTATATTCATTACTTCTCCAACAACTCCTAATCTATTTTTCTTACATCCCAAATGATATAAAATCTCGCCATATCACTCCACCTAACTAAATCTCAGTTTATTTCATGATGTCAAAGATGCTCATCTGTTTATCCTTTTTGACTAGTTTTTCCTGTGTCGGTTCTTTTGGAACTTCATTTTTCTTTTCATACGCTCTATTAAATGCAAGATTTTTATTTGCATATTTGAGTATTATGTTTTTCAACCAACGTGGCAACATACACTTCCAAATCGAAACGTTGAAATCATAGTCGAATAAGCATCCGCAATCGTTGCATTCTCCTTCATAACTCATATCTTCCCATCCCATAGGACAGTATTTGCAATCTCTGTCGTACCAACAATCGACCGTGGTATAATTTTCCCACTTATCAGAATTTTCAATAGGTCTTGCATAATGACATGAGGTTATCTTTATATTTCCAAGAGACTTTTCTATATCAATATTTTTATGTATTTTGAATAGTTTCATCACTCCACCCACCATTCTTCTTTTGGAAGATTTCTCCAATCTTTTCTCTTTGCTTTAAAAATGATCTCTCTCATAGTTTTTCCTCCACTAAATACTAATTTAATAAACTAATACCAAGTCATTTCACAATTATTTTCAATGCAATCTCTGACAACATCTTTGAAATCACGAAACATGGCACAATCCTCACGCCCGCAATATCCATAACAGATACTGTCATCATAATCTTTTATAACTTCGTAAATATCTTTGCATGCAGCAACACTCATTTTTGCTTCACAATCAGAACTATAGAGAAAATCCAGCTGCGGCTTCGGCTTCTTCTTTTGTAAGAAATACAGTTTTTCCGACATCAGAATCTAACACGACTGTTGAAAAACTTTTTAACACTTCGTTGTCTCCTGCGTAGTTAATGCCAATTTTTATTTTTCCATTAAAAAAATGGATGCAACTTCCATAGGTAAAATTTCTGCACTAGGATACCAATAAATAATTTCTCCTACCTTGTATGGAAGGCGTAAAAGCAAACCTTGTTCTTCTAAATCTTCATACTGTAAGAGTTTTTCCATAGCTTGTATGGATGCTGTACAAAGACAAGCCGGATTATCTTTCGTTATTCCATCTGGACATTTTTTCTCACACATTCTGTAACAAGCGTGTTTATCATCTATTCTTTTAGTTACTCTGTTCATATATTTTCGCTCTCCTATGCGTGACACCTATGTAGTTTTATAAGTGTCTAAAGCTTCTCAATAACCGAAAACTCTCCTATCTCACCTTGACACCTATGTAATTTTATAGACGTCTAAAACTGCTTTTCTTTTTACAATCCGTATCGCTCCCTTGACATCCATGTATTTTATAGACATCTAAGACGAAAGATTCATCACATCTTGACGCATGTATAAATATTACATAGAGTTTACTGCGCTCCACTTTCGCTTTTGCAGCAACTTGTTACCGATTTTCCGGAGAGCTTCGCGAGAGCTCAGACTCCAATAGGATATTCTTAGCTATCTCACGTTACGGTTGGCAAGACAACCGGTTTGCTTATTTATTCTTTCTCACTTGAAACTGCCATTATTTCAATCCCCTTTTCTTTTGCTTTATATGCGATTTTTTCCTGTAAGTCATAATAAGCCCAAGATTGAAAAGCTGCGTTTTCTGTTTTTGAAAAATCCATCAATTGAATCAATCCACAATCGTATCGCTTTGCTATATCTACCACATAGCGACTGATCTTGTGATTGAATGTATTGCGGAAATTCCGTTCTTTTTGACCTAATGCCACAAGTCGTTCCGTCCTTTTTTTATAGCCCTTTCCACATTTAGTATCACTGGCAACTCGGCTACAATTCCCGTATTTTTTTCTTAAAGCATAGAATTTTTGCTGATTTGCTTCCAACTCTTCTAAGCCCGGAACATTTTGGTCTTTCCATTTCATAGGTTTCTCTTCCATCGTTCCGCTGTCTCTGACAGAAAGCGTTAAAAGAACTTTTTCACCTAAAGACACGATTAAAGTGTTACAACCAGTACATTCTTCTGGGGTAAATGTGAAAGACATAGCGAACATCCATTTCTTTTTTCGTTTATTGTAAGTAAGAGAACCGGCACCTTGTTTATAATCACCAGATAACATACGCAACACCGTTGTTTTTTCCCCGACACTCATATGAGGGAATAAAAATGTTATTTTACCATTTTTCAAACCTAATTCCTTACTTTTTCCTCTGCTGAACAGACTGACTTTTACACCGAGACCTTTTTCTGTCTCAAAGATGGAGTATGCATTATTATGTATATACAAAGCGCTATCTCTGCGGAAATTCGTAAGAGATACATTTCCTTTTAATAATCCTTTTTTTATATCCTTCGAGAACTGAGTTTCTACAAAAGCACGTGTCTGGCTTATATTTGCAGAGTAGAATCCCGGCATCATTTCTGACATTTTATCATATAGGTATGTCATACGGGATTTCCCATACATTTCCTTTGGATTAGGAACATCCATTCCTTCATCCTTCATCAGAAATTCCTGCTGTTTGTCTGCGTACAAATAAGTCATAATCAAATTAGAAGCTTTTGCAGAAAGGTACTGCATTTCGAACAGTTCCTTACATAAATCTTTATATTCTAAATCATCCTGTATTAGTGAAATTGCCAATTTGATTGTTTTTGTCATCTGTTTTTCCTCCTATCCTTTAATCATAGTATGAAGAAAAAACTTCTTGAATTTTTTTGTGGACAAAACTTAATAGGACTTGTAATCCTTCTTCTTTCCTTTAGCTCTTCTCAGCAATCACATGATTTCTGATGATATTAACACTTCCAATAGCTGATTCTGTTTCGTTATTTCATAAATAGAATCCATCGCGTCTTCCCTCGTTGGTCCCCTAATAATGGTTTTACACCAAATTCCTTAAGTATTTCTGATAACTTGATCTGTTCTTCGTTCCATTTGAACACTAGAAGTCCATCCGTTTCGAGAACCCTCATACATTCCTCAAATCCCTGTTTTAAATAGGTTTTATAGTCCTGCGGCAATACACCGTATTTCTGCGCCAACCATGAACAAGCTCCTGCATATTTCAGGTGTGGAGGATCAAATACCACAACCTTAAAAGTATTATCTGGATACGGCATATGACGGAAATCTATCAATTCCTCCGGCTTGATCAGCAAAGTCCGTCCATCACACAGGGTTGTCTCTAGTTCTCTGTGATCCGTATACAATACCTCCGGATTTTCTTTGTCAAAATAAAACATCCTGCTTCCACAGCAGGCGTCTAATACTCTTTTCATCTTTTTTCTCCTACTGCCCTGAACGCAACATACAAAAAAGTAGTTCCGTGATAGATCGACTTCTACGTCCCGCTCGACATGGATAGACAACAGAAAGCTTCCATCTCATATCTGGGTGCAACTTGGTTGGATTCTCATATTCTTCTACAATTTCCTGATTATAAGGCACCGGAACCATAAAACCGAAATTAAGGGAAGATTCGGGATTGCAGTTTTTGATATGGTGATCCAGTTTCCCGCTTCGCATGTCCTCCTGCAATTGCTTGTAACATTCCATGGTTGTTACAATATAATTTTTCTCTCCAACGAAATTAAGTCCATTTCCGCTGTATATGTCTGCAAGGCAACTCTTAATTTCATAACAAATAAAAATGCCTTTCTCAATATCGCTGACATGAAGCACGCCAGCCGGCTGAAATTGCACAAAATCGACACGCCGGACATTTCTTGTACCATAATCTAAGGAAACCTCACTTGACCAATAAGTTCGATTACCAAATCGTTCTTTTATTAGAAGCTCCTTCAAAAAATCAGTTGTTCCTTTTCTGTCCATTAATTACTCCTTTTTTACATGTTCCTCGATCCATTTTGCTAGAGAAAACAGTAAGACTTGCTCCTCAACTGTCAGTGGTTCCAACAAAAATCCCGCTTTTGATATCTTGCTGTAAATCCCTCTTAGCATTCCCGCGTCTTCCATTTCCAACTGCCCTTGTCTCACTTTTCCTTCCCTCCACTACATATAAATCAGAGGTTTCCTCACATCAGATAACCCCATAAGGTAATCTGCAGAGATATCATAAAAATCACAAAGCCGTATAAAAATATCAATGGGAATTGATCGGTTTCCTGTTTCATACCCAGAGTAAGTCGTCTGTGCGATTCCCAACAACTCGGATATTTCCTTCTGAGAATAGTTATTTTCTTCTCTTAGTTCCCTCATACGTTCTGTGTAATCCATCATTAACCTCCTCTTTTAAAACCGGTTCAAAAATCGGGATAGCTTTGAAACCATTTTCTAAAATAATTATCTTTTTACTCGTTTGAAAAAAACCATAAGAGCACCAGTCACACTTACCATCTTTTTTTATGCGGTGCATACATTCCTGCGGATGGTCCCCGATCGTTCCGCAGACAGGACACCGAAATCCCGCCCAGTGCTGCTCCTTGTAATCTTGAAAATCTTTAAATGTTTGAAAAACACCTACCTCTCCAAATGTGGATACATCTGGGAAGTTTGCAGGCTGGTAATAATTGGGCCATGAATAGGTCCGATTCTCTTCCATGAGTGTTATGATCTCATCTGCCGGTACGTGAAAATAATCAGCATAGCTGTTGACCATTTTTCCAATCCATTCAATCTCACGATCAAATCTATGTGTTCCGTTTTGGTATTCTGTATTCCAGTTTTTATCGTTTCGAAACGTTTCCAGCACATCTTCCAATTTCTGCATTTAATTTTCTTCCTTTCATTTGATAATTGTACTTTGATAGTTGTCCTTGATACCTATACATTCTCATAGTTATCTAAAACTGGTATAACGATAGCAAGACGACATTTCCATATATTAGTATGGAAAAAGTGTGTTTGATTTGATTTTTCTGGACAATTTTTAAAAAAATAGGAAAAAGCCTGCTTTCGCAGCAGACTTTTCCCTAATGAGTTAGAACAGACTTAATTGCGCTCCCTCATAAAACGGGGCTTTGGTCACAATATTAAATCCAAATTGTTTCAATTTTTTCACGCGTTCCTTCTGTTTTAAATTTACCATAAAAGATTCTGGTACTTTTGGAGGAAGAGGCTTATAATATTCTTCCGGAAGAGGAAGTTCCAGTTCCTCGCACAGTTCCATGATCTTTCCTTTGTAATAAATCACATGATTCCGGACCAGATTCAGATTGGCTCCGTCACACCAAGATGGATCAGAGCCTCCATCATTTCTTAATGCTTTCCATCGCTCTATACGTTCACAAATCTGCTCTCTACAATCGTTGAGTTGTTCTTCTTTCGTGAGTTTTCTTTTCATGGTATCCTCCTAGTTTTCCTTATGCTGAAAGATTACTCTATTACGGTCATTTTACAGGCATCACAGTGGAAATACTTGTGTCCGTTATAACTAGATATATGAATATCGATCGGCGCTCCACAATTCGGACATGAACCTTTTTGAATTTTAGGCTCTGCATATTTCTTAATTTCTTCATCCTGAAGAAAATGCTGCCCGCACCAATGACATTGCTCCGTGCTGTATGGCATTTCGCCACAGACCGGACATTTCGGTATCGTCTCATATCCATCCTGTATGAGCGGAAGCTTAATGGGCGCTTTTCTTGAATAAATCTCCCATAGTTCTTTCCGCCTCTTCTCTACATTTTCTTGATTGATTCGTTCAATTCTTTCATGCTCAACTTTACTCCACCAATGAACGCATGCTTTGTCTTCCGGGTGAATATCAATATCGTAATTTTGCATGCAGCAATGATATCCATCTCTACCATGATCTCTTTTTTCACAGCGTACACATCCTTTACAAGTTTCGTTTAGCAACTCTTCCGGATAAATGATTTTATTGTAATCTTCCTTCAAAACTTCTAATTTTTCACTAAATAATGTCATGTTAATCCTCTCTTACTTGGTCTACATAGGTTTGTGCATCCTTTTCACTTTCAAAAGTTTGATAAACACCAGAAACACTATAGTGTCTAGCCGGATTCCCCTCATCTATCCAATTATCACGGATAATAAAAGGATCGGCAAAGGCATCGGATGTCTGTTCCGCGGAATAGCGTGGGAAGGAGTTGGGTAATTTATCAAGGATCCCTTCTTTATTTTTTTTGATTTCTATGTAATTAAAGTCAATCCCTTCTTGCTGTGATTCGTTCCACAGAAATTCCATTTTGGGTACACCATACATCTTATGTGCAAAATGTGGCAGTCTGGAATAATATTTTTCTATCTGCTCGTGGACATATTTTTCACTGCGTTGATCAAATCCATTTTCCCAAAGTTCAAAATATATTTCGCCCTTTTCTGTTAGTCGCTTGATTTCATAATTGACATCGCCATCGTGATGTGATCCTTTGAAATAAAAATGACCGTTAATGTCATAAATCTTCCAGTAATCACAATCAGTTAATGATTTGCAGAATACGCTAAGAACGTTGCTGCCTTCAAATATAGCGCCGGCTGCATAACATCCATCCCATCTTCCTACTGATCCCGTAAGGATCCAAGTTCCTGATGAAAAAAAAGTCTCTAAGTCGGCTTTGGTCAATTCCCATTCGATTTGACTCATTTCATACATGCGGTCCGAAAGATCCTGCTCTTTTAAGGTCTCCCCTTCTTCAAGATCTTCCAATACTGCATCCCTGTATTGTTCCTCGATATCATAATTATCGTAAATGATCCTTTCTTTTCCTTCTCTCATAAAATTCCTCCTAATTAATCGCTAATTTTTTCGATTTCCCATAAAAACACATCGGAACCTGTATAAAGCTGCGCACGTTCGGTTCCTGCATAGGACATTTCCTCCCAGCATTCTTCCCATTCCTCTTCGTTAGGGAGAAGCTTCTCGTAAGCATCTATCATGGCATCCCGCGCTTCTTTTTGAGATGAGTAACGAGTAATTCTCATAGAAAACCCGTCTGTGTAGATTAACAGCCAATTTTTGGGTTGATAATCATGAATCTTTTGAAACTCTTCTAACAGGCGATAAAGACCTTCAGCCTCCGTGCACGCTTCCACACCAGACGGCTCTAAAGCATTAACCTGATTTTTTAGCCATTGTTTCTGTCTGGAAAAAAATTCCCAATCCATTTCTTCAAATAGCTTCGAAAGATGTTCTATTTTTTGAATTTCCATGTTTCTATCCTCCTCTATAAAGGTAGTGTCCTAAAAGCTTCATCTAAATTGTTTCGACAAATGATTCTATGAGAATAAATGTGAGGGTGACTTTTTTCGTTGTTTTGTATGGTACACGCATCTCCGTAAATATTTGTTACTTTTCCAACTTCAATATAGGAACTGCTGTTAGAGTTTGCCACAAAAACAACCTCGTCCCCCACTCCTAAGACTTCTCCATATTTATCTTTCATTTTATGTATCCTCCTATATTTTTTTGTAAAATTGTTGAACTAATTCCTCGAGCGTTCCTTCATTTTCTAATGTGATATCACAGAGTTCCTCGTTTTTTCTTTCATCATCCAAAGACAGGATTCGCTTTACTTTCTCCTCTGTAGAACATTTCCGTTCCAAAATAGAAGTCAGAAGTTTCTCTCTTTCTCTGGATAAATAGATGAGAACTGCTTGGGTTCCAAAATGATGCTTCAATGCAATGGCTCCACAAATATCTAATGCGACCACAGCATGTTTATTTGCCAAGATGTCCGTGACCTCTTTTAAAGTGGATCCATATCTTTCACCGGCATAAGAAGTGGTTTCGAAAAATGATCCATCCTCTTCCATACGGTGAAATTCGCTGCGAGATACAAAGTGATACGCATCCTTTGATTCCTTTTCCCGCCGGCTCCTTGTGGTGTATGATCGGATTCGATCCGCAAAGTCATCTGCGATCAAACGTTCCATGAGGGAAGTCTTTCCAGATGCACTTGGTCCGATCAAAACAAATACTTGGTTCTTTTGTACCTCTTGTTTTACCTCCTGATAATGAATATTAGATAGTATGGTATCTAATAAGGTTAGGAACTCTCCATAATTATTCACTGAAAGACAGCCTGTAATGTGCTGGTTCCATGGTCGTCTCATCAGCACTGGATATGTCGATTCACTGGAAGCAATATTATGTGCCCCATCATCCAACAAAATATCCGTTTTGATCATCTGCTTATTACTGCCCATGATCAGGTTCTGTTTCGGAATTTCCGGGAACTCGGTCAATAGGCGCTCTGCACGAATGCTCATAAATCTCGGATCGACTGCCGTAATAAAATAAACTTCTCCATACTTGAGAAGTTCTCCCACAAAGGCTTTTGCGCCGGGAAGGACTGGCTGGTCCCAGTAAAACTCTTCCTTCTCGTAATAAGCAAGACGTTCGTCCACGCGGGTATCTGTCTTTCCCCATGATGTGATTTCCTTCAACTCGATGGGTGGATCATAATGATGCTCCTTATTTGCCAATTCAATGGCATATGCATTGCAGCTAAACAAAACATCATCTACGTCCACTCCAATTTTTAATCTGAACTTTCTCATATTTCCTTTTCTCCTTTCATCTTGAATATTAGTTCTATCTATAGAATGATGAACGAAATGCATAACAAAAAAAGGCACTGTATTTAAACAGTACCTTTGCATTATTATATCGTTCTTGCACGTAACTGAGACTTTTGCTATGCCTGTTACAATCCCATCAGATCTTTTGCAACACTTACACCATAAGTCTCCTCAAACCAAGTCCAGATTTCCTCCCTATGAGTGCCGGCTGGAAATTCATTCCATTTTTCCTCAATGCATTCCGTATCCGGATCCATTGGAACATCACCAAATTCCAACCACAAATCCTTTATATATTCTACACGTTGATATTCATAACTGTCGTTTAATCCACGACCAACAATGCAGAACAGATCATCCTCTGTAATTAAGAATTTCTTTTCCATGCAGTATTCCATTACCGTTTCATATTCTTTTTTACAAAATTCCTCATCATCTTCAATCTGATCGACTTTTTGTTCATTCAAATATCCTCGTAATGCCATATGTAACTCCTCCATTATACAAAAAGCAGCATCATACTCAAAGCTTAGAAATGTCATATTGCGTTAAATTTGTCCACTCTCCTATTCAAAAACTTCCTCACGATCAGAACACAACACTTTCTCATTATTGTAAAAAATCTCAATATTTGTCGAATAAAATACGTTCTGTTCTGAATAGCAAGGAATAAAAAGCATTGGTGTGTTTTTACTTCCAAATCTAAATCCACAATTTTCAACCGCTTCAAATATAAGTTCTTCTTCAAAATCCATCTCTAAAGCTTGCTCTTCAATTTGCCCGAAATCAGCATAGTTGCATTCGCAACAAGCCCTAGAATGATCATATGTTATATGATTCCGTTGTCGAACAATATCTTTTCCTCTGTTACTTCGATTATTTTCATATTATTTCCGCCTTTCCTTTCCCACGATTGCTCGCAGGAACTCAAACCTTGTTTAATTAAATCTCAGTTTATTTCATGATGTCAAAGATGCTCATCTGTTTATCCTTTTTGACTAGTTTTTCCTGTGTCGGTTCTTTTGGAACTTCATTTTTCTTTTCATACGCTCTATTAAATGCAAGATTTTTATTTGCATATTTGAGTATTATGTTTTTCAACCAACGTGGCAACATACACTTCCAAATCGAAACGTTGAAATCATAGTCGAATAAGCATCCGCAATCGTTGCATTCTCCTTCATAACTCATATCTTCCCATCCCATAGGACAGTATTTGCAATCTCTGTCGTACCAACAATCGACCGTGGTATAATTTTCCCACTTATCAGAATTTTCAATAGGTCTTGCATAATGACATGAGGTTATCTTTATATTTCCAAGAGACTTTTCTATATCAATATTTTTATGTATTTTGAATAGTTTCATCACTCCACCCACCATTCTTCTTTTGGAAGATTTCTCCAATCTTTTCTCTTTGCTTTAAAAATGATCTCTCTCATAGTTTTTCCTCCACTAAATACTAATTTAATACAATAATTTCGTGCCACATTTAGGACAATGTTCTGGTCTTATCTCATCACAATCATCGTTTCTAGCTACTTCATAGCCACAGAAAGGACATTCTATGCCGTATGACTCCACGCGTGCATAACCATTCCATCCATGTTCCGGTCCACATTTTTTAACGCAGAAATAGTCATCATCAACATGTTCACAACGGTTGCACTCTGGTTCTTCATCATCCGCAGTGTATATTATTACTTCCATATGTTTTCCTCCTAATTACATTCGAGTACCTACAGAATACTGTAAGTACTCGAAACCTTGATGACCTGATTAATTGAACGGAAGGTCTTCATCCAATCCGTCCGGAATATTCATAAAGCCATCATCACTGTTTGGCATTGAAGATGGATACGTTCCTGCTGGCTGATTCTGATAGCCATTTGGCATTCCTGCTGGCTGATTCTGATAGCCATTTGGCATTCCTGCCGGTTGATTCTGATAGCCATTCGGTGCTCCTGCCAGAGGCGCCTGCTGGTATCCTTGATTATTCTCTGGTGTTTTCCTTGATTCTGCAAAGTCATGTTCTTCTACAACTACCTCAGTCGTGTAGACCTTTTGACCATTTTTATTCGTGTAACTGCCTGTTTGGATTCTTCCACAAATTACGATCTTTGTTCCTTGACGAAAATACTTTTCTGCAAAGTCAGCAATTTTTCCAAATTCTACGCAGCGGATGAAATCGGCATTCTCTTCACCGTTATTTGCCCTACGTTTCCGGTCAACTGCCAGCGAATAATGCGCGACCTTTGTTTCTCCTGCCATACTGATCTCAGGATCTCTTGTTAATCTTCCCATTAAAATTACCTTGTTCATGTGTGTTCCTCCTTGTTTTTAACTTTAATTATTGTGATAATTGAACGATATATCCATTATCCTCCCTTCTTCTTTATTATTCGTTCTATATTTAGTATGGAAAAATGTAATCTGAATAAAAAAATGATACAATGATAGAAATGGAGGTACGGCTATGAGAAACATATATCAATCCCAGCAACTAAGAAAGATGAGGCTTCGTGCCTGTATTCGGCTTTGGGATCTACCGCTTTCTTATCTCGGATATGAATGGGGATGGAAAAGGGTGTCTGACATGAGACTTGATCTGGCGATACTATTAAGTGAGAAATTTCAGATTACTCTTCAGCAACTCATGGACTTACAAAAAAAATCTCAGGAGCCGGATTAAGCTCCTGAGAAATTATAGGGTAGATATAGAGTTACATTTATCAAGGGCTTCCAACTTGCAGGATTGTACGCCCTCCTTACAAGAATCGTTTCGACTCTTCTTGTTTTTAGGTTGTGTTCCCCAACTATGGGAAAGTTAGGGAACAAGGAGATCATTTGTCTTCCGATTATGGGGAATCGGAAGACATGCAAGATAGAAAACTTTCGGCTGATATTTACAGCCGATACATCCCTTAACTTTTAACAGCTAAGAGATGTAGGAATGTTATGAAATTGTGATTTTCGGCTTTTATAAAGCCGAGGCATTCTTGGACTTTTGACGGTTCAAGAATGCTAAGGATATTTTCTTGAGAAGCTTTAAGCCAGTGGAGTTCTCTCCGGTCTTTTTACGGACCGGAAAGAAATAAAAATACAAGGGAAAGAAAGATTATCTCTTTCAATAGTAGTATGATAAAAAATAAATATCCTAATTTTTTATGGACAAGATTTGCTGCTTAGGTGAACGAATTTCTTGCAATTTGGCTGAAATTTCCCCCTATATCAATAAGTGATTCCATCATAACTTCTTAAGGATATTATTGACTACAATGCTGGTATCAGAATATCCCTGCCACTCATATTTGATATTTGTAAATTTAGAACTTGCAGTTTCATTAGTGATAAGATCATACTTTGCCGCTTTTCCTTCCACTACTGCATTCTTTATTTTTTCAACTTTTGCGAGCTTATATCTTGCACTGTCCTCTTCTGTTACCGTATAGGTACCCATAGGAACCTGTTCAAATGAAGCGCTCTTTTCCACATAGCCATTCACGGTATTTGCTTTTACGTATTCCTCTGTAAATGTGATTTCTCTATAATACGTGTGAGTTTCACCACAAACATCCTCTCCTGTCATCTTAAACAGGAAGGTAATGTTGCCGTGTTCTTTATGAAAATCAGAGGCCTTGATCCGTTTGACTACTTCGGCAGTACGTTTTGGCATTTCTTTAAATGTAAAGGTCTGATCTGTATCATTCAGATCCTTGTGCTGTGCGATTAAAGTATCACCCAGCCAGATTTCCTGAAAAACAACTGCCTCTACACCGGCTAAGCCTTTTCCATTAAATTCTAAGACTGCTTCGTATACGCCGTCTGCTTCATCCGGTGCAATCTCACTTTCAAAGGTCAGAGGTTCCTTCTTACTATTCTGTAAAACTTCACCTGTCTTCTTATCCACAATGCTGGTCTTCACGATATGTTCCAGACCTACCTGTAACTTCTGATAAGTGATCTTATCTGTTATCGAGATGTTCGGAATTGCATACACTTCTTTCGCGCCGGTACCTGTTTCCGTTGCTACGGTATCTAAGCCCGGAATGGAAATAGTTTCGTACTCATTGTCCAGATTTTTATTATGTTCGAATAATACACTTGAGCCTAATTTAACAGTCGTTACTGCCGTCAGGTCCTGACCATTCAACTTACTTCCGTCAAAAGTATCTACGATCTCAAATTCGCCATCAGTAGCATCTGGAGTGAAGTTCTGTGTCTTCTTAACCGTCTTACCGGCAGCATCTACATAATCTTTTCCGGTAGCTACGTCTACCAGTTTCCAGTCTAATGTATAAGTCTTTCCTGTCTGGAATCCGGTATAGGTTACGATATCATGGACTTCCATATTCTTCTTCGGGTACGCCATATTGGTCAGCGTGCCCGCATCATAAATATTGGTGTCAAAACCGGTGATAGTAATGGTCTGTGCCGCATCGTTGTAATCTTCATGTGTTGTCCATAATTCTTTTTTATCACCGTTTACGGCATACAGTTTTTCAAAGACTACATACTCTCCACTTGGCATGGAGGTTGCATCAAAGCTTAATTCTACCGCCTGTGAACCATTCTTTGTAGTTGGTGTAAACTCTGCAGAACCGGTAACTATGTTCCCAGTACTGTCAACAGCAGCTTCTTCTTTGTATTTCTGTATCAAAGTCGCTTCTAAGCGATAGGTCTGACCTGTCACTGCGCCCTTATAGGAAACCGTATCCACTACAGCAGCATCTGCGTCCGGCATTACCATTTTTGTATTCGTCTTCTTATCCGCAGCACTGGTAGAGATAGACATACTGGTTACGGTCTGGTTTTCATCATTCTTATCCTTATGTTCTGCAAGGACATAAGTTCCTACCGGAGTCCCGTAAGAAGAAACAGTTCCGCTTAACGTTTCATAAGCAACCAATGTTACTCCGCCGAGACCGGATGCATCAAAGCTAAATGGTACGTTTATGGTTCCTTTTGTTGCACTTGGTGTAAATGTCACTGTTTTCTCTACGACAACTGCTCCGGTATCTTTATTGATCAGTTGACCAGTCAAGGTATATTCTTGATTTGGTTTTAATCCGGAATAGGTTACTTTATCTGTTAATGACGCAGTACCGTTTGGAGTAAAGAAGTGTTCACCATCTGCATTCGTAAGTTCCGTCTGAATATCAGCAACATAGAATGTCTGATTTTCATCATTTAGGTCATTATGGGTATCCATAAGGTCTAAGCGGTTCAGTTCAGCCTCTTTTGTTTCCTTTGGTTCAGCATCGGCTGAAAACAGGGAACTGAAAAAGCTTACTACTGGATTTTCTTTCTTTTCTTCTGCGGTCTTAGGTGACATGGTTTCTTGAGTCTCTTTATCTACGTTCTTTTTCTTTGCACCGTCCTCAGCTGCTTTCACGTTCTCTACGGTATTGGCAATTTTTGTTCCAACAGAGGATAAGGCAAAGGTGGTGGCAAGGGATTGGACTTGGGGTGTTTTATAGCTGAGATATCCGTTTTCCCAATTTGCCATATCCACATTTACTTTATTTGAATCATATTTTGTTCCAGATTGGCCGACTACAGAAGTGGCGTTATAAAACATGTCATTACCATTTGTAACATTACTTACATTCCATTTACTGCCGACATATATAGTTTTTAAATTTGTTGAATCTTGAAACATTGCTTCCATGTTTGTAACTTTAGATGTATCAAAAGAAGATAAATCTATAGATTCCAAAGAAGGACAAGAACTAAACATAAAACTCATATTTGTAACTTTAGATGTATCTAAATTCTCTAAACCTAGGATTTCTGTTAAACCCATATATGCATTACTTGCGCCAGCAAACATGCATTCCATAGTTGTAACACTGGAAGTATCCAAATTCGAGACGTCTAACGTTTTTAAAGAAGTACATCCCATAAACATGTAAGCCATATTTGTAACACTTGAAGTATTCAAATTCGAGACATCTAACGTTTTTAAAGAAGTTAATCCAAAAAACATAAGCTCCATATTTGTAACTTTAGAAGTATCCAAATTCGAAAGATCTAAATGAGTTAACTTACTTAATTTACAAAACATCATATAGCAATTCTCATTTGCTACGACTTTTACGCCCTTTACTTGTGTTGATATTTTTAAAGTTGTTGTCCCATCTTCAATCCATGCTATTACACTAGAACTATTATTTTGGGCAATAGAAAATGCTGTAGAATTGGTTGGTCTAACTTCATCTGTAAAAATTATTTCTGTTACATTAAACTGTCTAATTTTATTGAAAAATGTTAAACCGTCTACAATTTTGTATTTATCACTAATATGCGTTAAATAGCCAGTTTCCCAGTTTGCCATAGTTTCATCAGTTTTAGAAGCATCGTATTTTACCCCTGAACCACCAATGATTGAAGTACATTCTAAAAACATATCTCTTGTAGATGATACGTTTTTAAGATTCCATAAATTTGACACATATATTGTCTTTAACTCACTACAGCCATAAAACATTTCATTCATGTTTGTTACTTGGCTGGTATCAAAATTGCTTACATCAAGAGTCTTAAGAGCCGTGCAATTTTTAAACATACCGCTCATGTTTGTTACTTGACTGGTATCAAAATTGCTTACATCAAGAGTCTTAAGAGCCGTGCAATTATCAAACATACTGCTCATGTCTGTTACTTGGCTAGTATCAAAATTATTTATGTTGAGAGTTGTAAGAGCTTTGCAATTATAAAATATATTACTCATGTTTGTTACTTGGCTGGTATCAAAATTGCTTACGTCAAGAGTTGTAAGTGCGCTACAGTCATAAAACATAGCATTCATGTATGTTACTTGACTGGTATCGAAACTACTGACATTCAAGTTTGTAAGAGATGAACATTCAGAGAACATATAACCCATATTTGTTACTTTACTTGTATCAAAATGACTTACATTCAAGGTTGTTAAACCTGTACAAGTGGAAAACATAGAGTCCATGGTAGTCACATTGCTTGTATCAAAACTGCTTACATCTAAATTAGTAAGAGTTTCCAGCATTATAAACATACCAGCCATATTTTTGACTTTGCTGGTGTCAAAATTACTCAAATCTAAATCAGTAAGTTTTAAAGGACATCTATATTCATACGAGAACATATAACTCATATCTGTCACGTTGCTGGTATTAAATTTACTTACATCTAAATCTAGTAATTCATAACAGCCTTGGAACATAGCACTCATATTTGTTACATTGCTTGTATCAATATGCTCAAAAACTATATGTTTTGCAGTACAAGTATGAAACATTTTACTGGAGTCATTGTTAAATTCAATATCACCATTTTGATCAGAGGTAATGATATAGTTACTATCCTCATCAAAATATCCCCATACAGCTCCGTTTTGTGATACTGATAAGTCTGTCGCGTTGACTCCATCCGGCAGCGGCTTGTCGGTGAAAATTATGGAGTTCAAAGTTCCGTTAGCTGCACAATCATCTTTTACTGCTTTATTGAATAAAGGTCCCGGCAGCAGTTCTGATTTAGGTCGTTCCAAAATAACGGCATTCTTGCCTTTTCCGTGATAGAGCTTTTCTGTTACCACATAGCTTTTTCCGCGTAATGCGCCTACATCAAAGGTGAATTTCACCTGTTTCGTATCATCTTTTTTGTTTGCAACGAATGTATATTGTACTGATAATGGACGTTTCTCTTCAAAAGTGTCCCCCGGAAACAGTTCGCTTTCAAACTCGTCTCTTGTGAGAGTCTTTACTCCTAATTGTGTACCGTCTGCCTCGCAGAATACATATACTTCATCTTCGTTCAGTCGAAAGTACCCATTTTCTGTCTGAAAGATCGTTCCGTAAGTAGCGCTCTGTGTTACAGAGTAATTTGCTCCTTCTCCCGGAATTGCATATTGATAATCGAAATCATCTTTTCCATAGGTAACTTTTCTCGTTTGAGTGATCATATTTCCGGTTTCTTTATCAACGATTTGTCCCTCAACAGTATACCAATTTTCTTTTGTGAGACCTTTCAATACGACTTCATCTACGATTCCAGTGTCACTTGTTGTTAAAATATCTTTTGACACTCTTGTGGACTCAATGATCGGTAATGAGATGGTCTGGCTTGGGTTTTTCACATCTCTTTCGAATGCGATTAAACTTAAAAAGTCCTGATCACCATAAACACTGCCCCAAAGTTCTACAAAAGAATGTAAGGTCTGTCCTGCATACTTCTGTTTCACCGATTCTGGAACATTGTAGGTTAAAGTAAAGGTATCATCAAAGCATCGGTCGGACATTTGTTTGACTGCTGTGGAAGCCGTGATATTCTTTCCGTCTGCACCTTTCACTGGTGTTCCGTTCTGGTCTACTAATGTCCCTACAAATTTATATATGAAAGAAGATTCCAATTCATAAAATCTTGCAGGAATGTTTTGGACCTTTACGGTATCTTCAAATACACTCGCTCCCGAAACAGAACTGTCATGGAGTTCGGTTGTCTTTTCTGTCATTGTGGTTTCAAGTGATGGGAAATAAAGGGTTTCATTAAGATCATCCAGATCTTCATGAGCACCTAAGAGTTTGCTATAATTTGGTGTTCCGTTGGAATTTAAAGCATAAACTCTTACACATGCTACGATTGTTTTGCCCTGTAATGTATGTAATACTTCTGTTGGAACCTCAAGACCGAGATTCGCCATGCCATCATGGCCGTATCCTTCGGTAATCTCTCCGCCGGCTTTCAGATCATTTCCTTTTGTGTCTTTGATATATTCACCGGTTGCTTTATCCTTTAGCTTTAATTCTGCATAACCAGTTGAGAGTCCATCAATATTTATTTCATCTCCAATAACATACCCATATTCATCATTCATGGATCCAATTGTAGAGGAGCCTGTAGTCGTATCTAAGACCTGTGTGGCGATTTCAATCTGAGAGTTTACAATTGTTCCGAATTCCCAGACCATACCATTCTGATCGATCTTAAACTTCCCTTTATACATCTTAAGTCCGGCATTTGCAGAACAACTTAGTTCTTCTATTGTATAGTCTCCAAATGGAAGAGCGCCTTCGTTATCATCTAAAATACTCAAGTCCCCAAACCAGAGTCCGCTTTTCGCCTGTTCTCGGTTGGTATTCTGGGAATGTTTTACATAAGAGGACTGGCTGCTGAAATAACCGTTTTCATCCGTGTAAACGGTATGCGCTTCACCACTAGCTACATTGGTGATCTTAAACGGGATATTTGCCATGATTTTATTCGTAGCCCCGTTCTTCTTTGTAAAACTAAAATCTCCACGCATAACCGTGTCTGTACCTTCAAACACATTACCGCCGGAAATACTGGACATATCTCCTTCTTTCTGGATCTGCACCAGATAAAGGTCATCTCCGCCTTGCCCGTTTTGGTCTGTTAACGAAAGGTTGTTTTCATACCCTTTCGGCGCTTTGGTTTCTTGGATGGTTACGGTACCTCGTGGGATGGTTACAGAGTTTCCAACTTTGTAAAATGGATCTCCTGCGACCTTATAACCATCATCTAAGATAGCCACAGCAGTATTTTGTCCATCACCTAAATCTGCCATTTTTGTTTCAATTACCCAAGTTCTAGTAGCATTTTGTGGAAGATTATTTTTGGTATAAAGTCCATTGTAATACTTTACGGTAAATTGTGCTCCTGCAAGAGAAGCCCCACCTTGTATTTCTTTTCCCGTGATTCGATCCAGCTTTTTGATTACGATTGCAGCAGGGTCATCAATTGGTTTATCGGAAACTGTTACTGTTTTTGTTCCGCTGTCAGGTACAACTGCGGTTGTAACGGTCTTACTTAGTTCGTATCCTAATGGAGCTTTCGTCTCTTTAATATAATAAGTACCCGGATTTAAAGTCAGTGTATTTGACACGCCATTTGCATTGGTTGTCAATGTACCAACCTTACTGGTACAACCACTATTACTATAGACACCATATTGTGCCCCATTTAAGGAGTACATGTCATTTCCATTCGTCATTGCAGTATTAGAGGAAACTTTTTTCAGATTTAATGATCCGCTATTATATGTTTGGCAAAGCATTGCCTGTGAACGTTTATTTCCGTTTTTATAACTGGTAGCCATGGTATAACAGGTATATCCGGATGGCGGTGCCGACAGTTTTAACAAGTTATTTGCCTTTGTGATTAGTTTACTTTTTGCAAGGCTGCTTAATCCGTAAAATGCAAAATTTGCTTCTGAATTGCTTCCCAAATAATACTTTGCATAAACATAGGAAATGATAATGTGGCTGTATATATATTCATTTTTCTGAGAACCATCCCAGATATTTCCGTAAGATGCCCGATACTTTGAGTATCCCGGTCCACCATACGCATAATATGCCGCTTTTCTTACATTGGTATTGTACATCACGGATGCAGAATAATAACCGGCTTTCGGTGCTTTTCTTCTTGGTTCGATACAATAAGCGTATTTTCCTTCATTAGTAGTATAGTATCTTGTATTATAAGATCCATACCAAAGCTTTGAAGACGGCACATAAAGGTAAATACTTTTCCTTGGTTCTGCCGCTGCTCGCTTCATCGTTGCAGGAGCTGACCTTTCCGCCGCTTGTGCTTCCTGCGCTTCATAGGCTTCTTTTTCTTCTATTTCTTTTTCTGGATCCAGTTCCTGATACTCCACTTGGATTCGGATGTCTTCTTCCGGCATTTTAAATGTAACCTTTCCTTCTTCATCCGTCTCCAGAACTGATACGACCTCTTTTGTTTTTTCGGATACTGCTTGAATAGAGGTCATCTGGTATCCATAATCGGAGGAAACATATACCGTAACCTCTTCATTAGGAGCAACGTCCTTTTCCGTTTTCACTCCCTTTTGCTCCATTTCTTCCTGCTGCTTCAATGCTTCCTGCATGGGAGTCCATGGATCTTTTTCATCTGCTAGGATCTCCTTCTCTTCCATTGGAAAAGATAGAGTTCCAAATTCTGGTACATCCAAAATTACTTTGTAACTGTCTTTTTGAGGTTTTCCCTCGCTTTCCGGTTCTTTGACATCTGACCCATCATCAACTTTTTCTGGTTGTCGCTCCGGTGTCGGAACAGTTTCTGTATTTTGGGACGTATCGTCTTTTTCTAAAGCTTCATCCCGGTTTTCAGACTTATCTGTTTCAGAGGTGTCAGATTCTTTCGATCCGGATTCCTCTGCTTCAGAAGTATCCGTTCCCGCTTCTGCTTCTACTGTTTTCCCGTTGCTCTGTGGTTCCGCGGCAGACGCTGGTAACACAGACGGCATGACTAATGAGACAGCTAATAAAAGTGCTAGAATTCTTTTTTTGATCATCTGCCTTCTCCTTTCTTATAGTCCGTAGACCAGTTTCCCACTTTTCCGTAGTTCGATTGCTTTTTCTTTTGATACAATCGTTACGGTACTTTTTATTGGAATCATTACGGTTTGCTTGGAATTGGTGGAAGCTTTAACTTCCTCCCCCTTTAAGTAATCATCTAATGCCCGCGCATCAGCAGTAAATTCATAAGTCAGATCATAGCTCCCTAGTTGACCGGTATCCACCTGATCTAATCCTTTTATGTTCATTTCTTTTATGATTTTATGATCATAGGTTTCTTTGGTAAGATAAGGTTCTTTTTTTGCATCTAAAACCATGTATTGCTCCTGCAGAACCAGCGCTACACCATGCAGGCTCTTTTCATCAAACTTTGTAATATCAACGGTATTTTTTGTTTCCATTCTCCAGCATCCAAGACCTAACCCGATAAAAGAAGCAAGGACTGCAATGCACGTGATTACTTTCTTCATAGTCTTCCTCCTAAAAATCCCTCTGCTTAGGAAATAAAGTGTCGCAGAGGGATAAGTGTTATTGTGGTTTGTTTTTTTCAAATTCCTGCCATGCAGATGCATAGTCTTTAAAACTGCCCTTTTGATAACTTTCCGCATATACTAAAACATCCAAATCTCCGAATTCTTGTTCGTCTGCTGTTTCATCTATACTAATCTTAGTAAATAAGCTAGTCGTCAATTCATTCTTTTTGAGTGCTTTTTTGTAGTAGTAATATCCCTGATCGTAGTCCCAGTCCGTTGTATTCCAATCTACGTTACAATAATCTTCCATATCGCTATTGGTAAACAAGGCACGTACGCGTACATAACAATCAGAAGGTCCTAAGTTTTTAACTTTTACATCCTTTGTTATGACATCCCCCGGATGTACCTCAGCCGGCGGATCAAAATTTTCTTCTATTGTTATATTGCTTCCACCGATTGTTGTTTGATTTGTTGCAAAATCTGCATCCATCAGATAAGCTGCTATTGTTCCAATTCCGAGAACTGTTACTAGCAGGGCGATTCCAATGATTACCTTTTTCTTCATCTTTTAAACATCCTTCCTTTTCTTTCGAAATGTAAGATATGCTCCGGTTAGGCAGATTCCTGCAACAAGCATATACAGATATCCATAATCTCCTGTCTGCACTTTACCACGGGTGTTTATCTCTTCGGCTGAAAAAATCCATACGATCTCTTCATCCTCTAAGGTGTAATCGTTATCCAATTCTTTTGGTACGTCCACGGTATATGATAAATGTTGCTCTTTTCCAGCTTTTAATTCAGTAATCTCTTTTCTCTCTATGGCGTCTGCCATTGTTCCTTGGAAGATTTCGTTTCCGTCCAATTGAATTGTCAAACGAATCTTATTCAATAAATCACTGTTACTGTTCGTTTCCTGTGCAAAATACAGTTTTACGTTTTGATCGCTGTTGTTTTTCAGCACCGCTTCATCTTGATAAACATCACCCGGCATCATATCAGAAAAATTCACAAAGAAATTATCGGGGTTAGCAAAAAGTTCTTTGCTCTTTCCTTGATATACAACACTTAAAGCATCTTTTTTTGTAACAGTATTGATCTCATAAGGTCCCGTCTCTTTACAGCTTTGGATTTCTACATTCCCCCAAGGTTTCCCCACGTCAAAGTTCGGATCAAAATTCTTACTCTGGATCGCATCAGTCTTAATCTCTAAATGAAACTGTTTCTCTTCCATTTCTTGCGGAAAATCTATCGGTATTTTTATTCCTTTGAAAATATCTGTGGCATCTCCGTGCTTTAGTACTTCCTTGTAATAATAATACCCGTCTTCTGCAAGGAACCAGTTTTTACCGAGTTCCTGATACGACTCATCCATTCCTTCAATGTCAAATTCCATCTTTGCTCGCACATAGCAGTCATATCCTAGATTGCTGATTCGTGGGATTTTTGAAATCATCATTCCCGGAAGAACCGTTGGATTATCCTGAAAAGGTTCTTCTTCACCTTTTTCATTGATCTGATATTCGTCCAGTTCAATGTCTACCACTCCGGTATGTACAGGATTTGTAACCCTGGTCTCTGTCATGGCTTGAATCGTAAGGATTCCAAATAACAGGACAGTCAAAAGGCAGGCGGTTAGAATGATCTTTTTTTTCTTTTCCATAGGTTTGCCCTTTCTTTGACTGATTTGATAGGAAAGACCGTAAGCTTCTTCAACTACTGTGAATCAACCTACGGTCTATCACCTAATTCAAGGTTGAATTAGCTGCCTATTGATTACTGATTTTTGATGTCAGTGTTTGCGTTTTCTGGTGCTGTTACTGCTGTAGATGGAGCCTGTTTTGAAAGGACTGCCCATACATCAGCTGGTTTTACTTTACCGTCAGCATTGTTTCCATCAAGAGCATCTTTACCATCATTGATGTTTGTTGTCTGGATACCGTAAGCATTTACTACGATATTCTGTGTTGTCTCTTCTAAAGCTTCATCTTCTACTACGTTAGCAAATCTTACCCAGTCAAATAAAGAACCAGTTGTCTGATCTTTGGTAAGAGCTGTCATCTGCTCACCTGTTCCATAAGCGTAAAGGTGTGTAAATGTTTTCTTAGCTTCATCTTTCTTAGCTGTTCCAACTTCTACCCAACCGTCTTTTACATCATAAGAGAACAGTTCTGTATCTTTCTTTTCGCCAGCCTTTGTTCCGTCATCGCTTGCAATTGTCACATTTGCATATGGAACAACAACCTCTAAGAATACATACTCATCATTGATTCCATCATTTTTGATCTGTGGATCTTTTTTGATCTCCTGCTCCGGAACGATGTCCTTCGGTGGCTCCCAGTTTGGTTCCTGAAGGTCCAGACTGATCTTACCTACTGTAAAAGTGTTTGTCTGTGTATCGCCATCTGTGAAGTATGCAGCGATTCCACCGATTGTCATTACTCCTACGAGTCCTAATACGAGTGCTTTGTTTCTTGTTGATTTTTTCATGTTACCTTCTCCTTTTAATGAATTGTATTTTTTCGAGCTTATTTTTCGTATCCGTTTCCCTTTACACTTCGGGTCACAAGGGTAAGCTCATTCCCTTGTTTTTTCCATTCACTGCCATTCCATTTTTATAGGGAACAACAAATTTGTGGATGGCTGTTTATGGAAATTAAGGAAAGCAGGTTTCTGAATCTTTAAAAAGTGGTCGCAGAGTATTTCTTTTCATCAGATCAGGAACCGGCTCCCTTCATCCGAGCAGAAACACTGGGTGATTCCCCGGCCTTTCGCTCTAATAGTAGTATGTAAAAAGACATTTCACAGTTTGGTCACATCCTCTAAAAAAAAACAACAAAAAATAGTCATTATAGAGACTACTTTTAGTCTGTATTAAGACTAACATTTCAGCCGATATAGTGACTATTGTTATGAAGGTTTTTCAGAAGAAAAAAATTATAAATGTAAAAAAAGACCTCTTTGTTCTGAGGTCTTTCTTGTCTATTATTTTTTCGCACCACAGCTACACTTCCAGCCTATCGTTTTTTCTTCCGTCCATGCTTCTCTATCTATGATCCATTGTTCTTCATAATGTCCCACTGCATCGTGATGTTTGGTTCCCACCTGTTTTTCTTTTACAGAATATCCACCGCCACAAGAAGCAGAGTGTAAGCCTGCGCTTTCTGTATTTGTACTAACATGTCCGCATTTGTTGCAGACAGCATAATATTCGTAAATTGGTTCCTCCCAAGCTGCTTGTTCTTCGACCCATACCTTTTCATTATGACCTACCGCATCATGGTAGATTGTTTCCTTGATCGGAATCGTATACTGATGTTCATGGTTTTTCTTTTCATCCTTCGTTTCCTTTGTTTGTTTTGAACGCTCCTCTTGTAAAACATCATCCTTTGAGGAATCTTCGGTACTTGCACCTTCTGTTTGTAAAGCCTTCTCTTTTTCAGTTTTAGTTTCCTGTTTTTTCATGTCACTTCCGGCTTCTTCAATTCCTGAAGCTGGATGGTTTAGAGTTTGGTTCGAGGTAAAGACATATACACCTATGCCGGCCACTCCTACCATACAAGCCGCTATGGTTGCTTTAAACGCAACAGATCCCTTTAATGTACAAAAACGCCCCTTGGTTTCTAGTTTTTGAAATTGCTTCGCTTTTGATATCTTTTTTTCTATCTCTTCCCAGAGTTTCACATCGCCGATACCGATTACAACAAAATCCAAAGATAAGTCGTATTGATCCAACAGCCAGAGAAAGAACGGGAATGGCGTAACACTGCGGATGATGAGACCATGTGCCTTTAATTCCTCCGCCTTTCGTTCGATTTTTTTCTTTGAATAATGAATGTTACTTAAAACCGTACCATTGGGAATCTCTAACTGTTCTGCGATTTCTTTTGTAGAATACCCTTCCTGCCATAAAAGGATACATGTTTTTTGCATAAATGGAAGCTGACTTAGCATTTCCTCTAATATCTGCTTCCGTTCTTCCTCTTCTAAATACATTTCCGGCTGGTAGTCTTTCATATAGGTTCTCCGGTTAAATTCCTTCTCTGAACCATAAGAAGCCAGTTCTTCTAAAGAAAGCTGTTCTGAGTCCTCCTCGGCATATAAAGGATAGCATTCTGTATTCGCAATGATTTTCGATGATTTTTTCCGCAATTCGTTTTTTACGGTATTTAGCACTATCATTTTGCTCCAAGCAAGAAAATGCTCCGAGTCCTTTAGCTGGTTTAATTCTGTGAATATCTTAATGTAAATCTCCTGCAACAGATCTTCGATTTCTTCCGTGTTTGAAAAGTACTTCTTAACAATCCCTCGAAAATAAGCATAGGTGTTTTGATAAATGAATGTAAATCCTTCGGTGTTTCCCTCCAAAGTCTGTGCAATGCTCTCTGTGAACGAAATCTCACGCAATTGCATCTTGGTATCCTCCTATTCTTTTTAATAGCAACATTATAACACTTTTTTTGATTATTCGAACATAAAAAAAGAACTTCCCTTTCGGAAAGTCCTTTCTGAATCTGTATTACTTCTTTGCTCCACAACTACATTTCCAGCCGACTGTTTTAGTTTCCGTCCATGCCTTCTTATCTACCACCCACTTATTTTCGTAATGTCCGGTAGCATCATGGTGTTTGGTTCCAACTTGCACTTCTTTCACGGAATATCCACCGCCGCAAGATGCAGAATGTAAGCCCGCGCTCTCCGTAGTTTTACTAACGTGTCCACATTTGTTACATACAGCACGATAGTCATAAATCGGTTCATCCCATGCCGCTTGATCGACTACCCATACTTTTTCATTATGTCCAACTGCTTCATGCTGGATGGTCTCCTTGATCGGAATATTACAATTATGGGTATGGGATGGTTTTTTGCTTCCAGAAGAACTAGAAGTATTCTTATTAGTGTCTTTCTTATTTTCTGTCTTATTAGATTGAGTTTGCTTTTTTACCTCAGTAGCAGATACTACTTTTTCCGGATTTGATTCCGGCGTCTCTGCCTTTGCTTTTACTTCTGTTCCGTCTGATTTTGCAATCGGCTGGTTCTGGCTACCCCAGACCACTTCTCCGGCATCCGCCTTTGTTACAGCCTCCTCTTGGGTAACAACAGTTACTTTAATCTCTTTTTCAATGCTGGATATGTCATTTTCCCCTTTTACGATTTTGGGAGATTTTTTTGTATTGTTCTTTTCGTTTAAGTAATCTGTTAATGCCTGTGCGTCAACCTTGATCTGATAAATCGCCTTGTATTCACCCGGAGAGGTTAGGTCCACTTCTTTGCTGTCTACAGATACTTCTTTTACAATGGTGTTGTCATAAGTAACATTATAAAGGAAATCAATTCCTTCTGCATTTTGAAGTACAATACGGTCGTCCATTCCTGCTGTTACTTCTGCAATATCCTCCGTCTGGAAGGTAACTGGAGTGACCGCCTCTACCTTTTTTTTTGTTTCCTTTGGTGCTGCCTCTTCTTTTGTTCCACAAGCTGTAAGGCTGGCGATCAGAAGAAGTGAAAGTGTAAGTGCTGTGATTCTTTTTTTCATAGTTAATTCTCCTTTTTCTTTTTTTCTACTGTTAGTATGAGGAAAATTCTCCTTCGTTCTTTTTTCTGGACAATATTCCTTACCTATACAGACAACGTTAAATGCAAAATTATTTTAGTTTTTTTAATATTTTTTTAAAAAATTTTTTTATCTTTCTTTCATAATGGTATCCTCCTAAATAAATAGTTCGGAAAATTTTTAAGCTGATGCAACTTTTTCTGGCAAATCTGGTATTCCCATAGTGTTCCTCGCTTTCTTGGCTTAAGTAGCCTTTTGGTATCCTCGTTGTTTGATCTTATAAGAACTTTGAGAATCTTATTTTTTTTGCTCCTTTCTTCTCTGATTTAGTTCTATCAATAGAGTGAGTGAACCACTGGGAAATAATAAAAAACCAAAAACTTAAAATAATTGCTGCTCTTCCTGTGTCTTTATCTGTAAGGAGGTGGTAAAATGATAGTATTGATATGGACGCTCCAGTTAAAGAGGAAAAACAAGGATACCATTAAGGATAACGATACAGACAAGGAACGATTATGGGAACGCATCCAGAAAGAACTGGTGCGAAGGAGGACACAATGAAGATTGAAAATATTAATTTTACCGACAGTATAAAAACTGCGCTTTCCGGAGATATGCGAGGGTTCGAATTTATATATCATCAGACCTACCGCTACTATCGGGCAATGATCATCAAACAGCTGCCGAATGATAGCGAAGTTGATGATCTTCTGCAGGAGATTTATCTGAAGATCTTTAAAAAATTAAAAGATCTGCGGGCACCGGAAAACTTCTTTCCTTGGAGTAAGGAGCTGGTTTCGAACATGATCAAAAACGAACTCCGCCACCGGTCCGGAAAAATGTCATCAAACACCGAATACCGTCCTATGTATTCCTCTGAAGAAGAAGGAGCCTCTTTAGAAGATCTGACGGATCAAGAACGGGAATATAACCGAAGTACTTTTCTGGAGGAATATAACCCGGAACTTGCAGTGGAAAAAATGGAACTGAAAAAAACGATAGACGAAATGCTGGATCATCTTCCGGAAAATCAAAGAGCCTGTATTCTCCTATGGCAGGAAGGATACTCTACCAATGAAATGGCTGAAGCCCTTAACATTCCGGCAAATACTGTCCTCAGTAATGTCCGCTATGCAAAACAAAAGATCAAAGCCAATGTTCTGGACATGGAAAAGAAAGGGATCAAGCTTTACGGCATGTCCCCCCTTACCTTTTTCTTTTGGGTATTGGAGCAGTTCGATCATACCTACGCCGATACCTTGCCAATCAAAGGAGATATGGCGCTCTGGCAACGGATCGGAGAGACGATGCAACAAACTTCCTCTGTGTTTTCTGATGCTGTAAACCTTGCGAATAACTCAAGGGCTGCTTCCACAAACCATATGCAAAGCTCCTCTTCCACTATGGAATCGGTCCATGCTTCCAAGCCAAATATCGGTACGGATATAGGAACAAATAAAGGAACTGATCCGGGTGTTAATTCCGGAACCGGCTCAGGAATTCATTCCGGAACATCACAAACAGGAGAAATGGCAGCAGCTACGGTCATAAAAGGTACTGCGACTGCAACCACCCATTCCATTATTGTTAAAGCGATCATTACGATCGTTACAGTGGTCACGGTAGGAACAGGGGGATATTTTACTTATAAACACTTTACGTCCAACGCCTTTACCGATCATGATAGAATTCACACAGAAACGGTAGAGACAAAGGGAAATGACAAAACTAAGGCTTCTACCTTGGCAGAAGAATTGGGATATGTTCCATTAGAAAAAAAGACCTATGAAACCTATTGGAAAAATGCAGAAGGAACCCTTCAAGTTGAACAGATTGATTTGAAAAGCAAGACTTATTTTGCTGCGGATTTTGTAGATTTAGATAATGATGGCGAGGATGAATTCTATGTTCTTTTCTGGGAGAATAATCCAATGCCCGATGGTGGAAATATCATGGGATACGAAAAAGGAAATTCACCCTATAATTTATGTGTTTATGAAAAGCATGATAATCAATGGAATTCTACCGGTGTTGCAACATTTCCAAGCGCAACTCAATTCTGTGATAATTTTAGATTAAAGTTTTATATGCGTGGCAATCAATTCTTTCTTTATGATGATTCCACAGGTGGTAATCTTTTGGAAGGTTATGCAGGATTTTCTATCTATGAATATAAGAACGAAAAGCTGAACATGGTACAACTTAATGAATATAGTGATGGCTCTCCAGTTTATTGGCTGAATTTTATTGGCAGCATGCAAGAGGAAGATTTTATTAAAAATAAGCAAACATTAGAACAATATGATATCACTTGTCAAGAGGATCTCTATAATACTAATTTTGAATTCGATGATTCTTTCACTTTTATAACTAAGATTTACTCAACTTCGTTTGTAGGAGCCGGAAATATTTACGCTTATGATACATTGAAAGAGACTGGAAAGCTTGGACCTATTAAGATCACCTTTACCGATGATGAAAACGAAACCTACCAATTCTTTACCGAGGAGCAGCTAAAAAGCATCCAGAAGCAACTCCGCGTCCCTGAGTCCGACCACATCACTACCACGGTCGATGAATATGTTCAATTCTGGGAAGGAACCGGAATAAAATATGTATATGTTGCGTTTGATGATGGTAATGGGTATGCTTCCGCTAAAGTGGATGTAGAGGACGCGGAAGTTTGCGGCGATATCTTAGGTTATACAGTGAACTACTCGGATACAAGTAACCGAGCTTCTTGATTCATCCATCGCGGTTATTATCATACTCGCAGGGAGCAGTTTTCCCACAATGTCCACAAGCGTCAGGTTCGGCTGGTTCCCAGCCTACCGTTTATGTATTATATAAGAATCATGATGCAAGCTCTTCATGAAGAATCCGTAAGCCCTCCTGCTTGATATTGATAGCTGCATTTTGGTCACGATTCATAGAAAGTCCGCAGTCACATTTTATTGTGCGGATCCGCAAGTCCTTCATTTCAGGGTGACGTTCTCCGCAGCAGTGACAGATTTGACTGGATGGGAAGAATCGATCTACTTTAATGAAATACTTGCCTCGTTCTACAAGCTTATATTCCAGCAATTTCAGGAACAGTCCATATCCGTTATCGAGAGTAGCTTTTCCGTTTCCAAAGTATCTGTTGGATAAGGCTTTCATGTTTAAGTCTTCTACACATACGATATCATACTGATTGGCTATCTCAGTAGAGAGCTTGTGTAGATTATCAAGCCGCTGGTTTGCAATGTGCCGATGTATCCGGTTCACTTTTGCAAGCTGTTTCAGATACCGGTGAGATTTAGTTTCACCCTTCTTAGAACCAGCCATACGTGAGAGTTTCCGCTGCTGTCGTGCAAGTTTCTTGTGGCTTTCACGGTAATATTTATGATTGGTGCCAATGTTGCCTTTGTCATCAACGTACAAGCTGTCAGAAGCGTAATCCAGACCGACAGCATTGTTTGTTTTCGGGACGGGTATCATTGAATTTTTATATTTAAAAAGAATGGAAACGTAAAATTTCCCATCACTTTCTTGCGAGATAGTTGCAGATTTTAACTGCCAGTCGTTTTCCGGCAGTCTGTGAATTTTTGCTTTTACAATACCGACTTTCGGAAGTTTTACGCCTTTTTCAGTGATGGCAACTGTCCCATCCTGATTGTTTGTCTTGTAGGATTTCCGGCTGTGTTTGGCAGATTTAAAGCGTGGAAATCTATTCTTCTTTTTGCGGGATTTATCAAAACAGCTGCTGATTGCTTTCTGTAAATTCAGTTGAACATTCGCAAGTGCAAGGCTGTCTACTTCCCTCAGAAACGGATAATCCTCCTTGTACATAGCCGGAGTCTGTTTGCCGAAAGTTTTTGTGCTTTCATAAGTTTTTATCTTATCTTCAAGCATAAGGTTATAAACCTTACGACAGCAGCCGAAGGTTCTGATAAACGATACCGCCTGTTCAGTTGTAGGGTATAAACGATACTTTATTGCTTTGTTCATAACTGACAGTTTTTGCCTTTCTATGTATTTGAGGACATTATCTTCGGAAATGGAGCCGATGATTTCACAATCACAGGGCTTTTATCTCGGATACAAGTAACCGAGAATTCCCGCCCGTCCTCTTAATCCCTCCTCTTTCGTATAGTAGTATGTAAAATTATAGAGATGGAGTAGATTCTCAGACAAAAGACTGCTACAAGAACAGACTGGGAAGCTGATAGTTTGGTAAGCTACGACTAACCCGAAGTTAGCCCGTTCGCTTCCGTTGCGTGTTTATGGTTTCTGCTCTGGGCAGCTAAGGAGATAAACAGGGAAACGTTGGAAAAACATGATATACAAATGCTGGATCACCTTTATCATGTTTCTTCTTATGCTTAACCAAGGTATATGCTTTTTTCTTCATTCCAGTTCCAGCATTTCCCTTGGCACTGTCCTTTGCTTGGGGAAGATATGGAACAACTATGGAAACACATCACCAAATATAGTCACTATTATGATACATCTTTTCCCTTCCCACTTCCTTTACTTTCCTTTACCTGTTAACAGGTAAGACAAGGATACACCAAAAGGATTTGAGTTTGCTTGGTGCGGCTTTCTGTTCTGGTCAAGGTCTGATTTGGAAGGTCTGGGAATTCTTCATTCTTTTTTTACTATCCCACTTTCCTCCTTTTGTATAAGGGAATCGTTATGGTCAGCCTTGGGGCGCGGAGAAATCTATTCCTCTTTCTCTTCCTTCCTCGCGTTAGGAACAAGAATAGTCACTATAGTGAAATAAGGTTGCCTGTTGCCTTTTTATTCCTATATTATCCTTTTTCTACCCGTTCCCTTGGGTGAACAATGGTCGTGAATCTGGAACTCAAAAGGGATTCTGGCGTTTCCCATAGGTTGTTAAAGGAATCTCCATCTTTACTCTACAAATCACGAGGGGGTTGTTGCAATGGTACTTGGCTCAACACCCACTCTTCCCTCGGCTGGTTTCGGTATTTCCTCGGCTTCTTTTTGTATAGTCAGTATAATGGCTAAGTACAGGTGCAGTTCCGGCTTCTTCCAACCTTGGTGTCTAATGTAGGGATAAATGAAGGAAATATTCACTATCAAGGCTATCCGTAAATATCTCCCTCTTCTCCCTTAGTTATCCCTTGGTCCTGTCCTCAAATTCGCTTGCAATGGCTCCTTCCCCCTCTTCTTCAACAAACTGGTTGTCGATCCACTCTTTGCCAAGGATTTATCAAGGACCTACTTTATACTCCTGCTATGGCAGGCTTCGGAATTGGCTGCGGAATGCGGAAGGATATTCTTACAGCGCTCAGTCTCTTTTTCCACGTTAAAAGACAAATAGTCATTATATCGACTTATTCCGTCCCCTCCTCTTCCCCTTATTTCTTTGGTAAGCAATGGGTTATGTGCGGGAAACGCCCAAAACACGGGCTTTTAAAGGTATTTTCGTCTTTTCTTTTCCCTACTTCATCCCATTGTACCCCTAACGATCCCTTTGTTTTATTTTCTCTTTAGTCACTATACTGAGACAAAAATAGTCACTATACTATGTTACTTTGTACCACTATAACGACTATTTAAGCTTTATTTAGGGTGAAAAGGGAAATTATAGGACTTGCCAGCTCCTTCTGTTTTACTTATAATTCCATATCACTCCCCTATCTATTAGCGGAACAGAGGGAGAGCCTACACCCTGTTATTTTTTTGTTTATTTCTTCTTCGTTGGCAGCATAGGTTGAACAATGGTTCTTATCAAGGAAATTGTCGATTTCCCATTGCAATCCCTATGTATACCCCTTTTTTAGTTCCAGTTCAAAAATCTTTCACTGAAACTGACTTAAATGGTATTAAAACCCCTTTTAAAGGGAGATAAAAGGTATCTTATTGGGTTTTTTTGTTTGTTTTATACCCCCTTTTTGCTATTTTATACCTTTTTTAGCGCCCTTTATATATACCTTTGTTAAAAAGGAGGGGTTTTTAAAAAGCCCTATCTCAGCCAAAAACCCCTGTTTTTGTAGAAAAAGTTATTTAAATGATAATGATTTTCAATAAAAAAACTTAGGGAAAGTAAAGGGATTTTGTCCATAATTTTTTATTTTCTTCTTTATTTTTCATACTTTTAATAAGAACACAAATCTGAAGAAGGGAGTAAAACTGAACGTGTTCCAATCAAATCACAAAGGAGGAATCTTATGGAGAGATCCATTAAAAGAAATTTGGAACTTGCGTCCGATAAGTCAAAGTACGATACAAACGCTAAAAATCTACTATCTGAAAAAGACATTCTAGCATATATCTTACAAACCGTTGTCCATGAATTTAAGGAGTATAAAATTGAGGACATTATCCCACGTATTGAAAATATACATGTCGGAAATGTCAGCATAGCTCCGGGAGAAACTGACCTAAAGCGAATTCACGGACTCTCACAGGAAAACACCTTTCCAAACGAAGGGAAAATATACTTTGATATTCTCTTTCGAGCGGACTGCTCAAATGAAAAGGAATACGCAAGAATCTACATTAATGTGGAAGCACAAAACAAGCTCTATCCATTGAATCGGATTCCAAAACGCGGAGTGTTCTACTGTGCGCGAGAACTTTCCTCACAGATGGAGGCAGAGTTTGTTCCACCATATTACGAGCACATAAAAAAAGTGTATTCTATATGGTTGTGTTTTAACGCTCCAGAAAAACGCGCAAATCAAATCGTTTCATTCCATTTGCAGGAAAGAAGTGAAAAGCCCATGTTCGAGAAGACGGATTATGATATTTTGGAAGTTGTACTGATCGGTCTCAACGAAGATTGTGACTACATAGGAACCAGCAAGCCGCAGAACCGACTCTGCCATTTGCTAAACACAGTATTTTCAACAAAGTTGTCAGTTGACAAAAAATCTAAAATCATGCAGAATGATTATAAGATCAATATGACTGACACAAAAATAAAGGAGATGAACAATATGTGTAATCTCAGTGATGGTATTTTTGAAAAAGGAACTGAACAAGGGATTGAACAAGGGATTAAAAGGCAAAAAAAGGAAATCGCTTTCGATATGTTAAAAGACCATTTGCCTGATGAAACGATCCTTAAATACTCAAAAATCACAAAAGAACAATTAGAAGAACTAAAAGAAGAACTCTTAATCACGGAATAACGTTTAAAAAAAGCTGCTGCATTTTTTGTAGTGGCTTTCTTTTTTTTGCCAAATTCCAGTACGTCTCTGGATTTTTAGAAACATAAGACTCTCCTTTTTAGGAGAGTTTTGTTCGTTTATTTTACTAATTCTTTTTTACCAAATGTTGCCGTAAAGCCCCTTGCTTAAGCTATGGGGATATCAGGCAACTTTTTTAATATAGTTCTGTAACTTCGCTTGCGTTAGATAACCTTAAGATATATAATGTATGTATGAAATATAAATCAAACAACAATGTGGTTTATTCCTGTAAGTATCATGTAGTCTTTTGCCCCAAATATCGGCGTTCCGTCTTAGTTGAGGGAGTCGATGTCCGCTTAAAGGAGTTGATACAGCAGACATGCGGACAGTTAAACGCCGAAATCCTTGAAATGGAGGTCATGCCAGACCATGTGCATCTGCTTATGGAGATAGACCCACAATTCGGTATCCATAAAGCGGTCAAGAAAATAAAAGGGTATTCGTCCCGTATGTTAAGAGAAGAATTTCCTTGGCTGAAATCAAGAATTCCTAGTCTTTGGACGAACAGTTACTTTGTTTCAACGGTCGGCGGTGCTCCGCTTGATACAATCAAACAATATATCGAACAACAAAAATACGTTTAGGTGGTGACAGCATGAAGTTATCCGAAACAGTAAAACTATATCCAACGAAAGCACAGAAAGCTTTGATTATAGAGGCGATGACGGAGTATATCTGTACGGTTAATCGCCTTGTTTCGGATGCCAGAAGCGGTCACTCTATTGCAAAAATAACAACTGCGGATGTAAGCGCCGATCTTCCAAGCGCTCTATTGAATCAATGTATCCGAGATGCCAGATCAATTCTCAGAAAACACTACAAATACTGCCACAGAGCAGTGCTGAAAAACAGAAAACTTAAAAAGAGCGGTTCTGAACTCAGAGTACATGCTCCCAGCCTGTCCGTTTTGAAGAAGCCCTGCTGTTATATCAATAATCAGAACTATAAGGTAAAAGAACGTAGTTTGGAGTTCCCGGTCATGATAAACGGGAAATCAAAACGGATCTCAGTTTTAGTAAAATTAACGGATCGTCAGAAAACTTTGTTTTCTGACGCAAAACTTGGTGCGCTCCGTATTGTTTTAAAGAATCACCGGCTTGTTGCACAAATCGTATATAAAATCCCTGAGCCAGAACTTAAGACGGATGGCACCATCATGGGTGTTGATTTAGGCATCAAGTGTCCGGCAGTATCCTATTGCTCAGATGGGAGCGTCCGGTTTTACGGCAATGGCCGCAAAAACAAATACATACGCCGTCACTACGCCTATCTGCGGAAAAAGCTTCAGGCATCCAAACAGATGAAAGCTGTTAAGCGGATGGACAATAAGGAACAGCGCATCATGCGTGATATTGATCATAAAATGAGTCATGATATCGTGGAGACAGCAGTCACTCATCATGTAAAAACGATCAAATTAGAGCAGCTTCAAAACATTCGCTCTTCGACAAGAAAAAGTCGTAAAAACAACCATAGCCTGCACAGCTGGTCTTTCTACAGACTTGCAAAGTTTATTGGATACAAAGCAAAACTTGCAGGCATATCCGTTGAGTACGTGAATCCGGCCTATACAAGTCAGACCTGTCCTGTTTGTGGAAGCGTCCATCATGCTGACGACAGAACCTATACTTGCAAATGTGGACTGCATATCCACAGAGATCTGTTAGGTGCTAGGAATATCTGTAACTCAACTGAGTTTGTTGGTAACAGATAAACTGCGTAGAGAACTATAAGTTCTGCTCTACGAGGGCTAATGGCATAGCCTTAACTTGGGGTGCGACCTATCAGAAATGAACGGGTCAGCTGATTCATTTCGGCAGCCACCAAGAATCCCCTGCCTTTAGGCATGGGGAGTGTCAAAATCTGCAAATCATAGTCCAACGCATTCACGACACTATGAAACAATTTTGTTGTATGCTCAAGCAGATAATAAAGATTTTACATACTATTATTATAGGAGTTTTGAGGAGGTACACATGGAATATAATTCGTATACATTATTTGATCACAAAAATAATACACCGTTTCCCTACAGAAAAGCAGATGATATAATGGGCTTAGAAAAATATCAGGAGGATACCAATATGTCATTTGTCTGCATGTATAAGAATAATACTACCATCTCTGCTGCTACTGACGGTTTCGAAACGAAACAAAATCTGGATGGAACGCGCTATATTGTTTCAGATCACGCCTGTAAGCTGATACAGGACTCCAAAAAACGAATTCTGATTGCATTTTGTGGAGTCTTGGAATACAAAGGGATTCGGACGGAGAATCGGATACGGTCTGCTCTTGAACTGCATGAAGATGGTCAAAGGATTGAAGAACTTTTTGCGGCAATAGAAAGAAATTTAGAATTTTCAGAAGGATGCATTGGTACAACAAATGTGATGATTGGATATTTTGATTTCGTTCCGCAAATTGGTTTTATGGAAATAAAAAGGACTACTGACGGAATCATAAGACAAGTATCTTATCATATTGATGCAAATGCGGTCGGAGCAGGAACAGATCCATACTTCATGAATGGTCTTTCTCAATTCACTTATGCGGATACTAAATTGCAAGCCATAAACACAGTCACGCAGGCAATTGCATTGGATCATCTGAAGCCGGAACCATACTGGACAGTTGGAGGTCAAATCCAAAAAGGAACTATTTCTTTATGATTCTTTAACATATCACAAAAGCCCACCATTCGGTGAGCTTTTCTTCTTTTAACGTAATTTTTCTATCTGTACCGGTAATCCTACTGGATTATATGGAAAGAACAAATTACCAAGGGAGATGCAATGATTCATTAAGGAATTGCACACATTTTCCATTTCTTCCATCGACCAGTTGGTATTCACATCTGTTCTTTTAGGCATCATATCTGTATTTCCTCCATACGCAATATGGCGAAGAAAATTTACCCCTTTAAAATTAATTTTCACACGGTCAATATCACAAAACTCCGTTCCGTAACAAGGCTTCTCCTCAAGATCGTCACGGAATCCGCAAATAAAATGGTAGGTCACATTGGGATCTGCAATAAAAGTCTCTGCCAATTCTCTTTGGATGTTCTTTAAAAACTCATCATAAGAAAGGTTTGGATATGTTGTTATCGTTTGTTCCAATAAACTTGCAAGCGGCATTAAACTTCCATTTTTCACATACTCATTCGCTCCATATGTTACCAGCAAAAACCTCTCCCCACGAAACACCTTTTTTATATAAGGGGTTGGTCCATTCGTTAGTTCGCCATGCTGAACAATACTTCCTCTCGAATCACCAAAAGCAACCAGCCCGACTCTTGGATTGTTCATAATTCCTACTAAACTCATCTTGGTATCCTCCTGTGTCTCTTCTTGTTTTTTTTCAAAAACGTCAGGAATAGAAAAACCGGTATCATGCAAGGTCAGTTTCGGGAAATAATTTACTTCATTCGAGCACCCATATTTTACTCCATCTGCAATTTCGCAATGGAACAACCCTGACTCAATAGAACAACCGAATCTTTCATTACTCATAAATCCATTCATTATCTTAAACCTCCTGTATTATTTACTGTATTATTAGTATGCCAAAAGTTATTAATGGATGGAGTTTCCTTCCGCCTTTATTCATAAAGACACGTTGGAGTTTATTTTAATTTTCACAATAAATTCTAAAAAAAGAAGTCCACCATACGGTGAACTCCTTTCCTATTACTTATTTCTTTGCACCGCAGCTACATTTCCAGCCAACGGTCTTTGTCTCTGTCCATGCAGCTTTATCTTGTACCCATTTATTCTCATAGTGACCTTTCGCTTCGTGGTGTTTCGTGCCAACTTGTACTTCTTTAGCTGTATAACTGCTTCTACATTCCGCTGCGTGTTCTACTGCATAACCAGTTATGTCCTTACCACACTTATTGCAAATAGTACGATATTCGTAAATCGGCTCATCCCAAGCCGCACTATCCTGTACCCATACTTTGTCATAGTGACCGGTAGCGTCATGCTTCACAGTCTGAGTGATCGGAATGTTGTAGTTATGGGTGTGGGATGGTTTCTTGTTTCCGGAAGAACCACTGTTCCCGTTAGGCTTGGAAGCCTGTCCGGAAGGTTTCGTGTCTGCTGGTTTCTCCGCTTCCGGTTTGATTGCTTCCGTTGGATTGGATTCTGGAGCTGCAACCTCTTCTTCGACAACCGTTCCATCTTCTTTCGGTACGGTCGTATTGTTGTCTCCCCACACGACTTCGCCCTTATTAGCTAAGTCCTGTGCTTCTTCTTTGTCAACAACCGTAATGTCTGTTTCAATTTCCACCTTTTCGGTTTCTTTGTCATTCTTCTGATCCGTTTCCTGCTTCTGGTCTTCTTTGCCAGCAGCATCTTCTTGATTCTCAGAAGAATCCGGTGCTTTTTTATCTTCATCTTCTGTCTCCGGCGCTGGTGCTTCCGGAGTCTCTGGTTTTTTTGAAGTTGTATCCGTATTCGTTGGTTCGGATGTACTTACATCCTGTGTATCCTTGTTTTCAGATGCTTGAGCATCTGGTTCGATATCCTTGTCGGCAGTTCCGGCAAGGCCTTTCTTCGCGTCTTTCTGTTCCTTGAGATAATCCTCTAAGGCTTTCTTGTTAACTTTAACCGTGTACAGCGCTTGATAAGTACCCGGCTTCTCTACTTTGATCTTTTTGGAATCTACGGTTACTTCCTCCACGATGTCAGCATCATAAGATACATTGTGAAGGTAGTCGATCCCTTTCGCGTCCTGCAATACATAATGATCTTCGATGCCTGCAATGACATCCTGAATCTCTTTTTCTGTGAAAACTGCTTCTTTCTTTGGAGGGGTTTCCTCTTTTGGTTTTTCCTTCGAACCACATCCAACTGCTCCAACGACAAGTGCCATGCTTAATAAAATGGCTAATACTTTTCTCTTTTCCATAATGAATTCTCCTTTATTTCCTAATTGTTACTAAGTATCCTTCTATTCATAAAGACACGCTGAGACCTGTTTTTATTTTAATTTTTCAAAATTATTTCTAAAAAAAGAAGTCCACACACGGTGAACTTCTTTCCTGTCAATTATTTCTTTGCACCGCAGCTACATTTCCAGCCAACGGTCTTTGTCTCTGTCCATGCAGCTTTATCTTGTACCCATTTATTCTCATAATGTCCTGTTGCCTCGTGGTGTTTTGTGCCGACTTTTACAGGTCTATTACTATAACTTCCACCGCAAACTACAGAATGATCTACAGGGCTTCCTTTAATTATAATGCCACACTTATTGCATACAGTATGATTTTCATAAATATCCTCATCCCAAGCCGGACTATCCTGTACCCATTTTTTTTCATAATGTCCAGTGGCATCATGTTTCACTGTCTGCGTGATTGGAATATTGTAATTGTGTGTGTGGGACGGCTTCTTGTTTCCGGAAGAGCCGCTGTTCCCGCTAGGCTTGGAAGCCTGTTCGGATGGTTTCGTGTCAGTTGGTTTATCCGCTTCCGGTTTGACCGATTCAGTTGGATTAGATTCTGTTTTTTCAACTTCCTCTTCAACAACTGTTCCATCTTCTTTTGGTACTGTCGTATTATTGTCTCCCCACACGACTTCGCCCTTATTAGCTAAGTCCTGCGCTTCATCTTTGTCTACGATGGTGATGTCAGTTTCTACTTCTACATCCACCGATTCATCCTTGTCCTCCTTCTGCTCTTTATCTTCTTTGTCAGCAGCATCCTCTGCGTCCTCAGAAGTGTCTGGAGTATCCGGACGTTCTGTATTATCATCTTCTGCCTCCGGCGCTGGTGCTTCCGGAGTCTCTGGTTCTTTTGAAGTTGTATCCGTATTTGTTGGTTCGGATGTACTTACATCCTCTTTTGTCGGATTGGTATCCTTGTTTTCAGATGCTTGTGCATCTGACTCGATATCCTTGTCGGCAGTTCCGGCAAGGTCTTTCTTCGCGTCTTTCTGTTCCTTGAGATAATCCTCTAAGGCTTTCTTGTTAACTTTAACCGTGTACAGCGCTTGATAAGTACCCGGCTTCTCTACTTTGATCTTTTTGGAATCTACGGTTACTTCCTCCACGATGTCAGCATCATAAGATACATTGTGAAGGTAGTCGATCCCTTTCGCGTCCTGCAATACATAATGATCTTCGATGCCTGCAATGACATCCTGAATCTCTTTTTCTGTGAAAACTGCTTCTTTCTTTGGAGGGGTTTCCTCTTTTGGTTTTTCCTTCGAACCACATCCAACTGCTCCAACGACAAGTGCCATGCTTAATAAAATGGCGTATACTTTTCTCTTCTTCATAATGAATTCTCCTTTTCTAATTTGCTAATGATTTGTTTTTTGATAATAAAGCGATTCGCTTTCTGATTTCACTGATAGTATGCAAAAGATTTTTCTGATCCAATTTTTGTGGACAATATTTTGCTCCTAAAAAGTGAAAACCATAAAATGCTTTCTTCATTTTGATATCCTCCTTCTAATAAATTAGGACTGGTGCAAGATATGAATAAACCTCCATTCTTCATGCATTAATCCTTATTATTAGTATGGTGGCTCAAATGAAAAACATCTTCTAGTTATATAGACACAGGGACGTGATGTATTATTTTAAATTTAAAAACTTTTTTTGAAATTTTAAAATATTTTGTCCTTTGAATTTGTCTTAATAGGTATGACAAAAAAAATGAAAGGAAGTGATCAGATGGAATACAACCGCAGCGGCTAATGCGATGTCTTCTTTTTCTCATACTATTAGTAGAGAAAAAGGAGGTACACAACATGAATGAATATGAAATATTTACAGAAAAAATTCCTCACCTAGTTGGAACTGGCTACGCGACAGGGAATGAACTGCCGATTGTTCGAATGGACGAGGAAATACAGGAGGATAACAGAATGAGTTTTGTGGGGATTAACTGTTGCAAAGACGGACTCGTTGCTTTTGCAGATACGAAATCTACATACATTGATGAACTCGGAAATGCACACGAAGAAGAAGGAAGGCTATCAGAGAAGGTCTTTCATGGGAAGGACTTTATACTTGTCACACATGGACTTAATCGAATAAAAAAAGACATGCTGACTAATATTCCGATTGAAAACTACATAAAAGAAAATATTTCTCAGACATCAAACGCCTATGAGTTTTTCGTCAAATTCAATCAGGATTTTTGCTCTTATCAAAGTTTTAAGGAATGCTCCTATTATTTTGGCATTGGTGGAAAAGACGAGTCTGGCTGGTATGTCCAAATGGTTAAAATTAAAAATGGTCAAGTCATTTTCAGTCAAAAATATTATAAGACTTTTTATAATGATGGCATTCTATTCTTTAAAAAATTTTATTGCTCAAACGCAAACAGAACTGTAAAAGAATCTTTAGATTTTACAAAGAATAAATTAAACATGATAATGACTGAAGCAAAAAAAGTAGGAACTTACATTCCGGTTGGCTTCCCTTTTCAGTTTATATCAATGTCTGATGAGGGATTTGTTATGCAAGTAATACATGGAACAACAGAATAGCCGATCCAGAAATATCAAAATAATAAGGCTCCCCGTTTTGGAGAGCCTTTCTGCTTGCTACTTCCCTTTTATTTCATACTCGGTGTTATGGAAATGGTATACCCCAAAGGAGCAAGAATTTTAAATAATGTATCGATTTTTGGAATACTTTTCATACTTTCCATTCTTGCAATAGCCGGTTGTTTAATCCCAGATAATTCTGCAAGATCTCTTTGAGATAAACCCTGAGACTCTCTCGCTTCGATTACTTTTCCAATTAGATCTACTTGGAAATTAATTTGCTCTCTTTCTTCTTGTGAGACATATTCATTATCATTAAACATTTCATCAAAATTTGTATATTTTTTCATAATCATTCACCCTTTCTTTCAATCCAATCTTTTATATTTAACAACGCTTTTTCAATTTCTCTTTTAGGAGTCTTTTGAGTCTTTTTTACAAAATAATGTACTAATATAAACTTATTATCTTTCCAATAAAAGAAAAATATCCTGTTTTTCAAAGGTCTAAGTTCCCATAAATTTCCTTCAATATGTTTAACTATCGGTTTTCCAATTCTTGTTCCGTAAACTTCCAACGCTTTAATGTAAGAGAAAATTTTATTTTTATTGATTTTTGCGTTCTTATCTGTTTTCGATTTCTTGACCAACTCATAGAAGTAATCCGATACTTCTGATTTACCATTTTTGTCTTTATAAAATTCGACCGTATACATTATTTATTCTCCTTTCTAATCAAATGATAACATATATGTTATCGTACTTCAACCAGAATTTCTCATAATTAGTATGTACTTTTTCCCATGTTAAAAAATTTTATTGTTCAAACACAAATGTAACTGTAAAAGAATCTTTAGATTTTACAAAGAATAAATTAAACATGATAATGACTGAAGCAAAAAAAGTAGGAACTTACATTCCGGTTGGCTTCCCTTTTCAGTTTATATCAATGTCTGATGAGGGATTTGTTATGCAAGTAATACATGGAACAACAGAATAGCCGATCCAGAAATATCAAAATAATAAGGCTCCCCGTTTGGAGAGCCTTTTACTTTGCTGCTTTTTATTCCGTCATTTAATTATCCCCTAAAATTCAAACAGAACTATACATACCCCTCATAAACAACATCCTTTCCTTGCTTATAGTATGAAAAAACGCACTTAAGAATCGATTCAATTTGATACGACACGCCACACAAAAAAGGACCATTTTCTTGAGAGTCCTTCTTCTTTTTACTCCGAAAAATCAACGATACTTCCATCAGACTTTAACACATAACACTGGATGAGACCTCCAACACTTGGATATTCATCACTTATAATGATTTCTGAAACGGCTTTTTTCATTGCTGAAACATTCCGCTCCATATAGTGATCCAATCCAATATCTCCTTTTATAAAAGGCATTGAGATTCCGCTTTGATTCACAATAGGTTTTCTTGCATAAGTAACTTTTGTAGTGTCATAACTATTATCAATAATCTGATACTGTATCTCTCCATTTTGAATATACATGATATGGAGATTAAAATATTGATTTAATTGTAAGTTTTCCTGTATTCCCCATGTAAGATTTGAAAGCGCCTGTATGACCTGATTAACATCGCAACTTTGCTTGAAAATATGAATTACAATGTCTTCAATGTTACCTCCCTGATAGCTATACATCCCTGTATATCCTACCAATATTGGCAATGACGGATGTGGAAGAAGCTTCCGCTTTTTATCGTTTATAATTGTTTCCCCCGGAATTGTAATGGTTTCTCTGGAATCCGATACAAGAATTCCATATTCTTTTGTGTTGAATCCGATCATGTAAGACATCTGGTTATCCTCCTGAACTTTCTTTTCAGTATAATCTCCATGAAGATATTTTTCAAGAAACCACATCATGTTTTCGTATGCTAGGTCTCTGTGGGAAGACTCTTCTTTCGTGATCCGCACTGGTTCAGCATGGGAAATTTCGGGGAGAGGCTCTCCAGATAAGGCAAAACAGCGGGAAAAGTAAGATTCTTTATTTGTTTCTTGCATACAATAGCCTCCTTTTACTGTTAACATTTCATAAGTTAATGAAGAAAAGCCCCATTCAGATACCATGTCCAAACAGGGCTTTATCGTTTCTAACAAGTATAAATACTAATTAGAAGTCTTATTTTTTCTTTTTCTTAAATACAAGGTAGCCACCAACACCGAGTAATACTACTCCACCGCCGATGAGTGCATACATCAGAAGATTATCCCCTGTCTGTACCTTACCACGACCTTTTACCGGTACTTTCACCAGTTTTACGGTCTGTCCTTCATCATTGATGTCTTCGTGGTTTGCAAGTTCCTTTCCGTCTGCTCCATAGAGCTTTTCAAAGACAACGACATCTTTACCGCCAAGCTTGGATGCATCAAACGTGAACGCAACCAGAACGCTGCCGTTCCTGTCTTCAGCTTTAAATTCTGCCTGTGTCTTTACTTCCTTGCCATCCACGAGAATCGCTGTACCCGTTTCCTTATCCATTAACGTACCTTCAACTTTGTAGATCTGCCCCGGAATCAAGTTTGTATAATCCACTTTATCCACGATTGTTACCTTATCGTCTGCAGTAGCCTGCTTATCTCCATCATCCTGATCCGTTGCTGTAGTGTGCAATCCCGGAAGATAGATGGTCTGTCCAGAATCATTGATGTCCTTGTGTTCTCCCACACTCTTGCCATCCATGATCAATTCCTCAAATACTACCAAGGTCTGTCCCGCATAAGCGCTTCCATCAAACACAAAGCTTACCTCTACTTTTCCATCGGATTCTTCCGGAATAAAAGTGAGTTCTGCTGTTACATCCTTCTCCTTATCCGACATGCTGTACTGCGGTTCTGGTTTCAAAGTAACTTTACCATCTAACACATATCCATTGGTCTGTTTCTCAAAGGTTTTGGTCCAAGTGATCAATTCTTCTGGAATCTCATACACTTCTTTATTATCCTGTTTCGTTTCCTTAAGAGGCATAACAAGTTCATAACCATTTTTCTGTTCAAGATAGAGTCCGGCAGGAACCTCCTCTGTACCTTCCGGCACAAGCACATAAGTACCCTTCTTAAAGCTAAACTCTAATGCGCCTTCCGGCACGTTGTACTCTACTTCTGTTGCGACTGCACTTTTTGCCTGTAACGGTTTTTCAGTTTCCTTATCCATGATGACACCTTTTAAGGTGTATTCCTGTCCCGGAATTAAATTCTTGTATTCCACCACATCCTTGATTGTGATCTGCTCGTCTGCAAGGGCGTTTTTGGTGTTTGAATCTACATCTGTGGCTGTGGTCTTTAACAATGGAAAGGTGATCGTTTGAGCCTCATCTTTTAAATCTGTATGTACAGCGAGAAGTTTTTCACCATGATACAGTTTTTCAAAGACAACAATCGTCTCTCCTTGTAAGTTGCTGCCATCAAAAGTGAAGGTAACATCAACGGTTCCAGAAGATGTCTCAGCCACAAAGGTCGCTTCAGCAGTGATCTTCTGTCCTTTTGCATCTACGATTGGTCTTCCGGTCTTCTGATCCATCAAAGTTCCTTTTACGGTATATTTCTTGCCTTCTTTTAAATTGCTGTAAGAAACCGTATCAACGATGGTTACTTTCTTGTCTGCTTTTGATACATTATTTTCTGTTTCAGCGTCTTTCGCCTGTGTTCCGATTTCCGGAATCCGAACAGTCTGTGCTGCATCGTTAAGGTCCTTATGCTCTGCGACCAGTTTGCCATCTAAAGTCAGCTCTTCGAACACAGTTAACGTAGCACCCTTTAACTGACTGGCATCAAAAGTGAACTCTACTTCCTCTTCACCTTCCGCAGTCTTCGGCTTGAATTTCTTTGTAGCAGTAATCGGATTTCCGTCCTTATCAAGCAGCGCTTCGCCTGTTTCCCTGTTCATCAGTGTTCCAGTTAATACATGTTCTTTTCCTTTTTTCAATCCGGTATAAGAAACCGTATCAATAATGGTCACTTCTTCATCCGCACAGGCAAAGTGTGTACCTGTTTTTTCATCCAGCGCTTTTGTGATCAAAGTGAGGTCTGGGTTGTCAATGGTTCCAAGGTCAATCTGGAATCCATCACGGGATACGGTAAATGTACCCTTGTACAACGCCTTGTCTGCATTGGCATCACAACGGAGTTCTTCCAAGGTATAGGTATCATATGGGAGTGCGCCGTACTTGTCGTTGACTTCCACACTTTCTCCATCCTCATTTAATCCGAACCACAATCCACTGTCTTTCTTTCCGCCGTTGGTATCATGGCTATGCTTATTAAATTCAGAAGAAGAATTATAATAACCATTCTCGTCTGTTACAAACTGATGACTTTCGCCAGTAGTATTTGATGTAAGCTTAAACGGAATATTTGCCATACGCTCTTGATTTTCTTCGTCTGCCTTTGTCAGTTCGAAATCGCCACGGATTACGCGGTCAGACATGGTGTATTTATTGCCACTTGTTAACTTTGCAATGTTATTTTCATCCATTTTAATCTGAGATAAGTAAATTCCCTCAATTTTCTCATCAGAGCCATCAGCTGTTAAGTATGCACCATCTATTATATAACCAGCCGGTGCCTTTGTCTCTTCGACTGTAATAGTTCCAAGAGGGAGTGTTGGATTAGGATTTCCAGCAGTAAAATAAAACTCGTCTCCACTAACTTTAAATCTCTCTTTCAAACCTGTTCTATATATCACTTCTCCATTAGGTAATTTTAATGCTTTAGTTTCTAATACCCATGTACGAGTAGCTTTTTCAGGTAAATTTCCTTTAGTATAGTATCCATCGTAATACCTTACTGTAAACTGCGCCCCTTCGAGGGAAGCTGCTCCTTGCGTTGTCAGCGAGCCAGTTCCTTGGTCAATTTTTTTGATTTCAATTGCAGCAGGGTCATTCCCCGGTATATCCGAAACCTTTACCAGAGAAGTCTGACTTCCAAAAACATTTACAGTGTATACCTTGTCGTCTTTGTGATAGCCTTTTGGTGCCTGTGTTTCTTTCACATAATAGGTTCCGATAGTAACTTCTAACGTATTGGAATTTCCCTTTGCATCAGTGGTCAAGGTTCCTACCAAGTTCTTGCAGGCTTTGTCACTATATACGCCGTACTTAGCGCCCTCTAAGGAATAGCAGCTGTTTCCTGATACGATCGTAGTGTTTGCAGATGATTTCTGAAGTTTTACATAACCGTTATATTCCCTGTGAATGGTTACAGTTCCACTGACAGCCTGATACCCACTATGAGGAACTCCTGTCTGGGCAGGCTGACGGCTGTGTTTTGCATAAAAGTTACCAGTAACCTGTCCTGTTGATTTGTTTACGGAAGTGATCGTGTAAGTATAATTATAGCCATCTCCCACCTCCGGCGCTGCTGCTCCATGCTGGGCACAGTCCGTGTTCATTATAATACCGCTTAAGATACCGCTGTTCCCTTTTACAGTGACACCACTGACCGTACCGCCCTCGTGTGACTGAGATACATTTGTTACCTTAGCTGAACCAGAGAATACATTTCCTACTTCCGGCTGTGCTTCTGATCCGGATTTTGTATTACGGAACAAGGAGATTGCACGAGGTGTTTTCGCATTTCCAAATGAAATGTTGAGATGTTTATGCATTCCTTCCACGATAGAAAGCTCCCGATAATGATCGGTTCCATTCATGGAAGATGCTTCTTCTACTTCATAATCATTCTCGTCTACGACATGGGTTGTGATACCGGCATCCGTTTCTCCTTTTGCTTCAGCCAAGATATAATGATGGATCGGATACTGGAAAGTTTTCGTTTCTCCACCTTTTAGAACGATATCTTTTTCTAAAAATTCGCCCGTCAGTGTAACTGTTCCTTTCCCCTTGACCGTAACCGTCACAGGTTCCATTCCTTCCACTGCTTTTGTTACTGTTTCCTTGTTGCTGTCTTCCTTTACGAAATTACCAGTCAACGTAATATTTCCTGCTGGCATGTTAAACGTAAAGGAATCTCCACCGGAAGTATCTTCGACTTTATCATCGCTTCCATCCACCTGTAAGGTAAATGTTTTTAACTGATATCCGTCTTCCGGCTTCACTTCAATCTCTACAAGTTCATTTTCCTCATAGGATTTCTTCTTTTCGTCCGAGCCCTTGAATTTCAATTGTCCATGTTCGACATCTTTTAAGGTAACGGTATACTTCTCGTTATCCTCCGGTTCTTCGGCTGCAAAAACAGGGCCGAATCCGGTAATGCATGGGACAATTGCCATTGCAAGAGCCATCAGAACTGCTGTTACTTTCTTGATTGAGTTCTTCTTTTTCATGACTCAAAGCTCCTTTCGTGATAATAAATTATTTTGGAGATATTCTCCATCATAATTAGTATGCCAAAAAAGGATTTGCGTCATTTAGAGCATAAAGAAAGCCCTCCTCTATGGAGAGCTTTTACTTTGCTGCTTTTTATTTCTCACCAACTCTAACCTTCCCGACCTATCCATGAAAACACCAGCACTAAAGGTTCTTCCATCACCAGCTTTCATCCCTTTCACGGTCACGGTTTTTCCTGAAAGCAACTCTTTGATCTGCTGTTCCGTCAAAGTCTTCTTTGCAATTATGCCAATGGTAAAAGGACATCCGGCGCTTTGAAAACTGCTGCACCCATATCCATATTTAATCTTTCTTAACGGGCTTCCACACAAAGGACAAAGAAAGGATGGATCAACTTGCGGATACCGAAACTCTACCGTATTGGATTCCTTGAGAAAAGCCAAAGAAGCAGAAAACGTACTTCCCTTCTTGCTTTTAAAACCGTTGATCACCTCAGTCTCCCCATTCTGAAAAAGGAGTTCAAATTGTTTATTTGAAATCGTTTTTCCTAAGATTTTACGGCCGATGGAAAAATTACAGTCTGCGTTCTTTTCCTTGGTACATGCAAACCCCCAGCCCATATCCCTAAGCGGACTGTTGCATAAAGGGCATTGAAAAGAGGAAAAACTTTTTGTATCAAAGAAAGCCTTATGTTCCATAATCTCCCCTGTCCACTTTCGGACAGAATCTTCCAGATCTTTCATAAATGCAGAATAGGAGTCTGTTCCATGTTCAATATCGTCTAATCGTTTTTCCCAGTGTGCGGTCATTTCAGCAGATTTCAAATCCTCGACAGGAAAACGTTCGATCATGGTCATGCCACGGTCAGTCGGATAAATTGTTTTTCCTTTCACAACGGTATATCCTCTTTTTTCTAAAGTTTCCACGATGGAAGCGCGGGAAGATGGACGGCCCAGTCCGCGAGGCTTTCCACCGGGACCGTTTGCCATTAATTTTTTTAGCTCTGAATCTTCCAATGTTTTTCCACAATTCAACATAGCATTCAGAAGAGTTGCTGCTGTATACCGTTTTGGTGGTTCTGTTTTCTTAGACTCCATACCAAACAAGCTATATACTCTTAATCCTTCTGTTACAGCCGGTAGCAGACTTTCTCTAGGAGCGCCGACTACACGGAAAAAACCGGGTTCTACAATGGAAGTTCCAGAAGTTAAAAATTTTTCACCCTGCACCTGAGTTTCAATCTCGGTTTTACTTAAGGTGGCATTGGGATAGACCATGCAGATAGTAACCAGAGCAATTAAATGGTAAACCTTTTTCTCATCTTCTGTCATATTCTTGGGTATAGAAGTAGTTGGTACAATTGCGTAATGGCTCTCCACTTTACTGCTGTCAAAGTAATATCGGTCATTAGGGTTAACTGCTGTGGATGTCTGAAATCTTTGATAATCAGGAATTTGAAACAACATAGCCAATACACGGTTCATTTCCTTTCCCATATCGTTTGTTAGGTAGACAGCATCCGTCCTTGGATAAGTGGTATATCCTTTTTCATATAAGCTTTGTGCAATATTTAATGTTTTTTCCAAGGAAAAGCCATACATTTTATTTGCATCCATTTGTAGTGTATCAAGACTGTATAGGTGAGGTTTCCCTTTCTGGTAATTTTTTTGTCTGCATGATTTTATCTCGCCCATACGATCAGACTTCATCAAGTTATCTAGGAGAGCTTTTGCCTTCTCTCGTTCTGTGATTCGCTTTGAGTCATGTGTTCCGAGGTAGAACTCCCCGTTCGGCAATTGAAACTTTCCTTTTAAAACCCAGTAATCCTGCGGTTTAAAATTTCGGATTTCTAATTCCCTTTGCACGAGAATATTCAAGGTGGCGGTTTGTACCCTTCCTACACTTAAGACTCCTTGAATTCCCGGATTATTAAGGGTAAGCGCCACTGTCGGTCCTGCGCCAACAATAAAATCGCCCGCACTTCTCGCTCTTCCAGCCGCTATGACAGGCTGTCGTTCTTCAGCGTCCACCAGATGATCCTTGGAAAATGCTTTTAAATATTCATCTTTTGCCTGTTTGTTAAATAATGCTCTTTGGAATGGAACTTGACATTGCATATATTGATAAATATTATCAAAAATCAGATCTCCTTCCCTATCATTATCAGTTGCACAAATAATAAGATTGGAGCGGCAAAAAAGGTCTTTTACAACTTTGTATTGTTTTTCCGCGTTTGGTGCGAGTTTTAGTTCATAGGATTCCGGAATATAAGGCAATGGAAGATTTTTCCAATTTTTATAATCCGAGCAATAATCCTGCGCCTGTTTTAGTTCGCATAAATGGCCATATCCCCATGTAACGTAAGTCGGCTGTCCCTGATAGTTTATTTTAAAATACCCTTGCTCTGCACGCTGCGCTTTTATCTGCTTTTCGTTGAAAGAGATCTGTTCGAAAGAAACTTTTTTTCCGTTCTTTAAAGTAATCCCATCCAAAGCAGCTGCAATCTTTGTACCCATATCCGGTTTCTCCGCAAATATCGTAATCATACTTCCTCTCCTTCAGAAATTTTTTCTTTCTCCTGCTTTTGACCATCCAAACCATTGACCTGTTCTGCGTATTCCAACATCAGCTGTTTCTGGATGAAGTCCCTTGTGCTTTTATTCTCTTCTGTCTCATGACCTGTGAGCATGATCCAGAGAAGAAATGAAAAGTACTTTTTCATATTTGGCAATATTTCTTTTTCTAATTCCTCCATAGATGGCACATAATCAAAAGCCTGAAAAGTCATATTTTTCATTACCTTCTTTGCTTCTTCATAACTGCATTTCACGATGGCCGCCTCCTCTTCCTTAAAATGATTCTAATATTAGATTGCCAAATTCCATTTGTTCTCTTTTTTTTCGGACAAAAAAAAGACTGCCTCACGGGCAGCCCTTTTTCAAAACTTATTTTTTCTTTTTGCTTTGATACAATCGGTCTAGTTTCGGATCCCTATTGCTGTTTTTTTTCTCCGACTTTTTCTTCTTTTCCTTTTTCTTTTCTTTCTTCTCATCAGATGACGATTTCGAAAACATCCCCAAAATGGAATTATCAAGATCTCCCATATTCAGGTAGCTTTCATTAACACTGTCCTTTAGCCCCTCACTTTTTCCGTTCATTTTTTCCCGAATATTTTGCATTTGATTCCGGTATGCCTGATTTGCCTGATGGGTAACATTTTTGCTGGAAGATTCAAGCTGATAGCTTAATTCATCCATAGAAGTCATTTCCGGTACAGATAAGCCTTCTTTCGCTAGTGTGAAAATGTTTCCAATGCTGATACTGCCCTTTATCGATGAAAAATTTCCTGAATGAGAAGCATCTTCATACATACTTAAAATTGTGCTGCTACCTTTATCCAACATTTCAGATACAGAAAAACCATCCGGCAACTGAGGAGTCTCTAATGACAACGAATTAGCCAGATCTCCATAAGTATTTTGGAACAATTCTATGCTGTTTTTTGACATACCGCTGACGTCTAATACAGTATACTCATGCTTCATTTGTTCCGAAAGCATTTGGTATTTCAAGTTCGCCGTTCCCATGTCTAGTACGGTGTCGGTGACGAACTGCATATTAGACAGATCAAAAAGCGGCTCCTGAGAGATATCCATGTTTGAATGGTCCTCTAAGGATTCAGATAATTGAAATTCTTTCCCGCTGTCAAGAGCCTCTTTTAAGTCAGCAAACACACTGCTCATATCTGTCCCCATAGATTCAAGTTTGCCGGGACTGTCTTCCTCTGTTTCTAAAATTGAAGGAAGTTTCTCGTTGTTTTCATCTGAACCACTCAAATCTTCTGCTGCTGCAGATACTGGTTCCTCAGTTGCAAAAACCATAGAGGAAGGGGTAATCAGAGAAAGGCAGAGAGTTAATACAACTAATTTCTGATATTTCATAAATTAAATCCTTTCGTTTGTCATAGGCGGAAACCCACTACCTTCAGGTAGTGGGAGGAGCCTTGTGAATCTTTAACCATTAATCCTGACTCTCAACATACTTTTGTATAGTCGCGGACAACACTTCTCCAATACTGCGAACAAAGTATCCGTCATAGTATACCTCTGACAATTATTGACTTTCACTATTTATTATTGTATAATTTTTCTAGTGAAATATGAATGAGAGGAGTACATCTATGAAACAAATGACTATAACAGCAAAAGTTCAAATAGTCGCCGCTGATACAGATAAAGTTTTGCTTGATGAAACGATGTCTGTTTACCGTGATGCCTGTAATTATGTTTCAGACTATGTATTCCAAACTCATGATCTAAAGCAGTTTTCACTTAATAAGGTTTTGTATTCTACTCTAAGAGAAAAATTCGGTCTTAAATCGCAAATGGCTCAGTCCGTTTTGAAAACGGTCATTGCAAGATATAGAACTATTCTCGAAAATCAAAAGGAATGGATACAACCAACCTTCAAGAAACCTCAGTATGATCTAGTTTGGAACAGGGATTATTCTTTAACGCAAAACTGTTTTTCTGTGAATACGCTTAATGGCCGTGTTAAACTGCAATATTTCGCTGAAGGTATGTCTAAATATTTCGACCACACAATCTATAAGTTTGGTACAGCTAAGCTCACAAACAAACATGGTAGATATTATCTTCACATACCAGTAACTTATGATGTCGAAGAAAGTAATATTTCTGACATCTGTAATGTTGTAGGCGTTGACAGAGGCATTAACTTCGTTGTTGCAACCTATGACCGTAATCACAAGTCTGGATTTGTTAGTGGGAAAGCTATCAAGCAGAGACGTGCTAACTATTCCAAACTTCGCAAAGAACTCCAAATGCGACAGACACCTTCAGCAAGAAGAAGATTGAAAGCGATTGGCGGGCGAGAAAACCGTTGGATGCAGGATGTTAACCATTGTGTATCGAAGGCACTCGTTGAGAACAATCCAAAGCATACACTCTTTGTATTAGAAGATTTGTCGGGTATTCGTAACGCTACAGAACGTGTTAAAACCAAAGACCGTTATGTTTCTGTGTCGTGGTCGTTTTATGATTTAGAACAGAAACTTGTTTACAAAGCAAAACAAAATCAGTCTTCTGTAATAAAAGTTGACCCTCGTTATACAAGTCAGTGTTGTCCTATTTGTGGACATATTGAAAAGACCAACCGAAACAAGAAGATACATCTGTTTACTTGTAAAAACTGTGGTTACAAATCAAACGATGACCGCATTGGAGCTATGAATCTGTATCGTATGGGAATAAACTATCTTGTTGATAGCCAAGTACCTAATACAGTTGTAACAGAGTAAAACTTTGTTACAAAGGGTGTTGTCAACCACCCTATGATGTAACGCCACTTTAGATAGCGATATCTATTGAGGTTAAAGGTCGGAGACGTAAGTCGTTCGTACGACTGGGCAGTTACAAGCCCATGACCTTTAGGTCGTGGGTAGTTGACAGTATTCTCCTTTCGCTAAAATTTCTTCTTACAATAGTATGAGGAAAACAGGGAGAAATAAAAAAATTGTATTTTTTTTGTATTTTTCCCGGAATTACATATTTTTTTATCATACTAATGCTAGATTAAAAAAAAGGAGGAAATGTTATTATGGTCAATCTTAACGATATTGGTTTATTGACGGAATACGAATCCATTCTATTAGGAAATAGGAAAGATTTTACAACTACCTACTTATCTCAGCCATTTGCACAACATACCTGTTTAACTTTATTTCGATATGTATTCGAAGATCTTTTGGAATGGACTCCGGAAATGATCCAGTACTACCTTACGATGGATATCATCAAAAAACTTCATCTCGAAAAACCTTTCAAAAAATTGTATTACCCACCGGAACTAGACAAGGAACACGATCTTTTTTATCTTGTATGTCTATTATATCCCGATAAATTCAAGTACTCGAAAAGAGAAATCATTATCCGGGTATATGAAAAGGTTTTAAATGGTACATTAAAAAAGTTCCCCAAAAACTTTTTTAAAGGTATCGATGGAGCAATGAATCTTGGTATTTGCATGCAGTATGCCATCAATCAAAACCTCCATGTTTCCAGCATCCGTGAATTGTATATGTATTTTTCAAATTTATCTAAAATCAATACATTTCTGCGGAATGTTAAACTTTACACCCCGTGTATAGAAAACTATGAATACCCTATAGACATGCTGCATGATTGTCTTTCGGAATTGGATAAAAATGAATTATTCTATTACTATTGCCGATTTCTCGTTGATTTTCGTATTACAAAAGAAAGGAGAATTTCATGAGATATGTTGTAAATAATAAAGCGCTGCATCTGGATCCAAAGGAAGTAAAACTTGCAAAACGATACCTGTCTCGTCTTTTTTTACGGATAAAAAAACAATCCGAAGAAAAGAATTGCCCAACTTTCTTTTTTACATTTTTGATCGTGGCAAACGTTTTAGCTCAGGAAGCACTAAATGAAATGGATCCTTCCACTTTGGAAATGATCACCAACCGGATTGGTAAAAGAAGATGAAAAAAGCCCTCCATTTAGGAGCGCTTTTTTTGTAAATGTTTTTGGAAACCCTTTTGTCCATACGACATCATGCCTCAATGTCTGGATTCCCATGAATTACCATTGCTGCCATATTATCCGGGTATTTTACCCCGTTTAAACTGGCATTAACCAGATTAGCAGCGGCCTCTTCACAATTATGACCTTCAAGAACAAGATTCATGATAAATTCCTGCCGAATCGCATAATGAACACCATCCGTGGTAAGGATAACCAAATCATTGGGACGAAGTACACCTGTCGCCGTCTGGATGACTGGATTTAATAATACGCCAATTCCGCTGGTCATTTTTAGTCTATCCGGATGTACATGATAGGTTTCATAATCTATGGTTCCCTGTTCGTAAAGTTCCGCCCCTTTGGTATGGTCTTTCGTGATTTGGGTTAATCTACTGTCCCTCATGATATAAGCTCTTGTATTCCCGCAATGGCAAAAATGAACCTTATTATATTCCGTAAACAACGCTGCTGTTACACTTGCGGCATATCCAGAGAATAATTCTTCATTTCCAAGCTTCAAGGCACCAAGAGTTTGGTTTGCACAACGGAATGCATCCTTTAAAAAATATTCCGGGTTCTGAAAAAATAATGCTTTTTCTTCATTAAAGATTCGTTTGATATGGTCGATAATATCCATGACTACTATGGCTGCCGGCTTAGGATATTCTTCTCTGGAGCCGGTACCATCTGCAATCAAGCAAAGAAGATTCTTTTCATCCAATTCTTGAAACTGTACAAAATCCTCCTGAGATTCCCGTTCATAACCAATGTTTACACTTAATCCGCAACGATATTTATTCATTCGCTTTCCTCCTGTTCTACTGCGGTCATATAATCCGCCAATGCGCCAATAATATCTTGATGATATGCAATATACTGATAACTAAGTACTTCTTTATCCGGATATGTTTCTTTCATCATAGATAAGATTTTTTCAAAAATTTCATAACATTCCTCAATTGCTTCACTGCCTTTCTTTGTTGCATAGGTATGACTTCCCACTTTTACAGGATGCTCCTGTTTTTCTTGCCGATAAGAAGCTTTCATTAAAGACAATTCTTGCTGAAAAACGTCTAAATGATTCATAAAATCCTGCTCCTCAATATTTCCGTTCAGATAAAGAGCAACCACATTGTCCATGTTGTCTGCATAGGTTTCCAATTCATCTACGTGAACTGCCTGCTTTTTTAAATATTCTTCACCAGTAATTTCATCCTTGATACTGTGAAAATAATAAAAAGTTCCGCCGCCTACAAATACGATACATATAATAAAAATTCCGATCAAAAGACGTTTCCATGTTTTATTTGACATTTTTTATCCTCCTCCCTTATATATTAGTATGCAAAAAAGGAAGACCCCTTTCGATCCTCCTTTAAATTAACAAACATTATGTTTTTATTTCTTGGTGTTCCTCTTCCGTGGATTCTGGTCCCCCTTCAGATTCCTTAGCAGATTCCTGTTTTTTCTCCCTTAACAGGAAGAATGTGACTCCTCCACCGGCTAACAGGATAAGAATCAAAACTGCAATAATGGGCAAGAAACGATTCTGAGAAGCTTCCTTCATTTTTGATTTTGCTTTTTCTACAGGTGACTTTTCAATTTGATCAGCGGGCTGATCGTAATCAGTCGTCCCATTATCAGCGAGAAGATTGTTTTCATCTGTATTTTGGGATGAATCAGAAGTAAAATCAAATACCTGAGTTTCCTGCACACGGTTTTCATTCATTGTATGAAGCCGGTTTGTTCGAAAAGCGTCACTTTGAACAACTGCGGCAAGCACTGGCTTTGTTCCTTCCGCTCTTGCACTTTGAAGATTTAAACCACTCAAATCTACTACTTTATCTTTTTTACCTTCTGAATCTTCTGTTTCAGGCTTTTCCTGTGGTTTTACAGGAGTTGTTTCTTCTTCCGGTTCCTCAGTCTCTCCCTGTTCCGGGCCTTCTGGTGTTTCCGGTTCCACCGGTGGGATTTCCGGACTTGCTGCTATGCATGAGATGGTTACAGCTTCACTTTCAGACGACATTTTGCTTCCATTTTGCAAGGTAGCCTCTAATTGCGCTGCAAAAGATTCCGTTCCCGCCGTTGCGGAAGTATTTCGCATACTGATAGACAGATCCTTGTTTTGGACCAAAGAATCTTTTAAGTTGACTACGATCTGAATCAACTTAGCTTTACTTCCCACATTATAACTGCCATCTGGATTGATCTTTCGTAATGAACCGTCAATGTACAGTTTCACATTTGCATTTTCAAATTCCGGCATCTGAATGCGGTCCGTAATCATGCGATCCGGCACCTGAAAGGTTATGGTCAAGTCTTTGACTGTTCCATTCCCTTCACCGCTGATTCCACGAACAGTAGCAACAGTAGAATCCAATTGATTTAGTTCACTGCTGGAAAAAGTAAGTTCTGGCTTCTTTAGTTCGTATACGATACAATCAGTGGTCACTTTTCGTTCTTCCACCTTTTGATACGACTGTCCATCAATGGAGCCACTTATCCGTGCTGTCGCAGTATAAGAACCATTTATTTCTGAAGCATGAAGATTACCAGTTACACTGCAGTCAGTCACCATTGAGGTTTCTGCCAGCGCCGAATCTGTCGTGATCTCAATTTTCTTAATTCCTTGATATTCTTTCAAATTCAAAGATTTTGATTCTTCCACGGTTCCCTCATAAACCGGTTGTTCTTTTGAGGAACTATAAACAGCTATTTGTAAAGCGCCCTCATAGTCACTCCAGTTCCCCATATTCAACTGTTCCGAGCGAAAACCGTCCTCAAATTGAAATTCAAGCTTCATCCCACCGCTGAATTTTGAAGCATCGGAAGGTTTATAAGAAACTTTATATTCCTGTTTCTGAATCAATTGACTCATTTTATCCATTGTTTGATGAAGCGTAAGCGATGAATCAGCCGCAAACACCTTTCCCTCGGATGCCGCAAAAATCACACCGACAAGAGCGAACAATGTGAAGATTTTATGACATTTTAATTTCATGTTTCAATCTGGTGTCAAGCATGAAGGATAATCGGGATTCATGCTCTTCTGCTCCTTTCTCCTTATTTCCCTTAAGATCTACTGTTTTTCTCAACGATAAGAACTTGTTATGTTATTACCGTTTCAGATATACAGCCAGACCTCTCCTATTCAATAGTATGACAAAACGCCAATAACAAATTTGTATTTTTCTTCTAATATGATATGATAAACATATAGGGTGGATATAAATCACAGTAGGATAACAACAGCCATTAGCAATGGCAGATATACAAGGAGGATACCATGAATCAATCAAATTATTTTAAACTTCTTTCATATCCCCAAATTAAGCTGGAAGGATTCTCCCATATTACTGATGTCGCTTATATCCATAACATTGGATATAAGCATACCTTGGTCATTGAATGTCGGAATCCCGGAATGGAAAAGCCACGGATTGCAATTTATCCGGACATTAATAGAATTGAAAGAAATGAAACTCTCTATAAGCTAATTCTAGCATATGGACTTGATCAAGTACATTTTATATATGATAAGACAATGGAATTATACTTTCCGACCGAATTTAAAAAAAGCCTCTGTAGAGGCTTTTTTATTTATAATCATTTGCAGAATGTTCTTCCTGTTTCGATTTTAATATAGAAGAATCTGCCTTTAATATTGTAATATGTTTTCCGCGAAATCCATACTTCCTTTTGTGATTCTTCATGAATCGAGCAATATACACAATCGGAATGAATGAGACGCCGATCAAAGTTCCAATAAAAAAACAAAATAAAGCAATTCCTATCATAATCATTTCCTCTTTTCTGTATTTTCCGTCATACGTTGATTAATGGTTGCAATACTAATATTTGTAATGATTACTTCCCCGCTGTTTAAATAGATTACAGACATGATTTTTTTTCCATTGGTAAGGTCAAAGACTTTCCCTTCTTTTCTTTTTTTTCTTACATCTTCAACAACTGTATTCGTATTATATGCCATGTAAAACTTTACATTTTGCTTTGGAACGTAACTATCTTTTGCAATTTTTATATCATTCAAATCATTTCCTCCTAAAACCTACAATTCTGGATCATATGCCAGAACATTTCATCGTTTTGTCTCTGAAGCTCTGCTTGAGGATGTTGTTCTTCTTTCGGAAGCGGATCATTTTTCGGGGAGTCCATCCAGTTCTTTACACGCGAAGAGGGAGGAAGTTTTATGATTTTTGTTTCTCCACTATACCTTTTTCGGATACGGTCATTCTTTTTTCGGATGCAGTGCTTGACTGTGACAACACCTATATAACAACAGATTGCTACAAAAATCAGATACAGCATCTTCCCTTCACCTCCTGCTGTTTTCCTTATTCCGATTTTTAATAAAACAGTATGCCTGATCTTCTTTTTTTCTTGAAGACTCGATATGCGAACGCATATCTTTTTCATCACAATCGCAGTTAAATTGCGTCCATGATTCCTTTTCTTTACCAAGTCGGCGTTTTAATAGCCCTTTATTTTCCGGTTCTTGATAGTGGATGCTTTCTTCAACTACATTTATCTCATCCGAAACCTTATCCTCATTCTGAAGAAAATGTTTGGAGTAAGCTTTTTCATTTTCTTTATGATATGTTCTTTGTCCATATTTAGTCTTCTTCTTTTTCGACACATGCACAATCTGGAGAACAATTAAAAATCCAAATACAACACCTGCTACGGTAAATAATACACCAATAAATAATTCAACATAATTCATAAATAAAATCCTTTCGTTTGTTGTAGGCGGAACCCCACTACCTTTGAGTGGTGGGCAGTTGACTAAATCTTCCACCTTTCTCTTCCTCTGATCTTATTTTTAACCAGAGGAAGAAATTTTTTCTAAAGTAAAGCGGCCGCAATTTCCTCTATCACTTCCGATAATTCCGCTGCTTCTTCCGAGCCAGCCAATTCAGAAGCGTCCATATCGGGACTAAAATCCTGTGACGAAAGATCTGTGCCAAAATCAATGTCCTGTGGATTTGCATCAAATGTACTTGATTGTTGTTGTGAGCGTAAGGCTTCCTGTGCCTGATCTGTCGCGTTTTGTTCAATCGAGTCCATATAATCTTGGTCAAAAGCATCCTGTCCATCATAGAAATCCGTTTGCATTTGATCGAACATATCGTTTGATACATCTGAAGCAATATCTGGGGAAAATCCATCCGCTTCAAGACCCGATTCGATATCATTCGCCTGTTGTAAGATTTCCAAATCCTGATTCAATTGCTCTAATTCCACCGCTTGTTCCGCACCTAGTTCCATTTCCGGCAATGTTGAGGAATCTCCCAAGGAAAGTTCTTCCGTGCCGGTTATGGATTGATACGTTCCGTCAAAAGTAAATTCGATATCGCCAATTTCTCCCATGGAAGTATCTTCAAAAGGTCCTTCTATTCCGTCATAAATATCCCCTATTCTTTCCATGATATCTTCCTTGACCTCATCTGGAATCTGGTGTTCAGTAAAACGATCCATGATGTGTTC
>ERZ1673697.289-NODE-289-length-80818-cov-9.805753_pt1 | contig 80818 bp, 74 predicted proteins | sample MGYA00580227_ERZ1673697 | MGnify/ENA primary metagenome ERZ1673697 (study PRJEB41218, sample SAMN15661759) | gut metagenome | host: Homo sapiens | place: Canada: London | collected 2015-08-20/2019-03-30 | study: EMG produced TPA metagenomics assembly of... | reverse complement strand
AACCGTGCGTGTTGTGCGCCGAAGGTGCGCAGCGCGTGCGATGCAGCGGGCCGCAGCCCCTTCCAACGAGAGCCCAACGCAGTGGGTCTCGTTGGAGCGTGTGTCAAAAAAGGATTTTTGACACACGCACGTGTCCCCGGCAGCATAGCTGCCGGGGACAAGCTTATCTTCAGACAAAATAGCCCGCATCCTCCCGCACCGGGCAGGACGCGAAAAGCTGGCGCACCGCGCTCTCATACTCGGCAAGGTCCTGCGCCTTGCGGATGCGGCGCAGCGGCCGCTCCGCGTCCGCAAAGCTGCAGCCGAGATAGCGCCACGCCTCCTTCATGCGAAACAGCAGCGCGCGCCGGTCGGGGATGCGCGCGCGCGTTTCAGCATAGAGCCGGTCGTGAAACGCCTGAAACTGTGCCGTCGTCGGCACGGCGCCAGTGCGCAGCTGGCCGATGAGGCCGGGGTTGGCGGCCAGCCCGCGGCCGAGCATGACGCGCTCCACGGTCGGAAACCGCGCCTGAAACGCGCGCACGGCCGGGGCGTCAAACAGGTCGCCGTTGTAGCACACGGGAGCGCGGCTGTGCGCGAGCGCGTAGGCGAACATGTCAAGATCCGGGTGCCCGTGGTACTGGTCGGTCTGCACGCGCGGGTGCACGATCAGCTCGCGGATCGGGTAGTCGTTATACAGCTCCAGCAGCGCGGGAAACGTCTCCGCTGTCGCCTTGCCGAGCCGCGTCTTGACCGACACCGGCAGCGGGCAGGCCGCAAACACGGCGTCGAAAAACCGCCGCAGCAGATCCGGCTCCGTGAGCAGGCCCGCGCCCTTTTTCTTTGCCGTGACGGTGTTCGACGGACAGCCGAGGTTGAAATTCACCTCGTCGTAGCCCATGTCGGCGAGCCGCCCCACCATCCAGAGAAAGTCCTCGGCGCAGTGGCCCATGAGCTGCGGCACGACATGGATGCCCGCGTTGTGCGCAGGCTCGATCTCGCGCAGCTCGCGCGGAGAAAACGTGCGATTCGCCGTCGGCGAGAGAAACGGCGTATAGTAGCTGTCCGCCGCGGGGAACGTCTGCCGCTGCGCCTGCCGGAACAGGTCGCCGGTCACGCCCTCCATCGGCGCGCAGAGATACTGCATGGTCATCACCTCATTATCCGGCCCATGATAGCGGAAAATCCACCCCGCGTCAAGCTTTACAAACCCGCCGCCGTCAGGTATGATAAAAGGTACACGCATCCGAAGGAGGGGTTTCATGGAATATCGCAGCGATCTGGAGATCGCCCAGAGCTGCACGATGCAGCCGATCTGTGACATTGCACGCACCGTCGGCATCGACGATGCTGATATAGAGCCGTATGGCCGCTATAAGGCAAAGGTGGCGCTGTCCGTGCTCGGGCAGCCGCCGCGCGGAAAGGGAAAGCTGATCCTCGTCACGGCCATCACGCCCACGCCCGCCGGCGAGGGCAAGACGACCACGACGATCGGTCTGGCCGACGCGCTGCGCCGCATCGGGAAGGACGCGGCCGTCGCGCTGCGCGAGCCGTCGCTCGGCCCGGTATTCGGGCGCAAGGGCGGCGCGACCGGCGGCGGCTACGCGCAGGTCGTGCCGATGGAGGACATCGACCTGCACTTCACCGGCGACTTTCACGCCATCGGCGCGGCGAACAACCTGCTCGCCGCCATGCTCGACAACCACATCCAGCAGGGCAACGCCCTCGGCATCGACCCGCGGCGCATCACGTGGCGGCGCTGCGTGGACATGAACGACCGGCAGCTGCGCTGCATCGTCGACGGGCTCGGCGGCAGGGCCAACGGCGTGCCGCGCGAGGACGGGTTTGACATCACGGTCGCCAGCGAGATCATGGCGGTCCTCTGCCTGGCCGAGTCCATGGCCGACCTGAAGGCGCGGCTGGGGCGTATCATCGTAGGCTACACGTATGACGGCCGCCCCGTCACGGCGCGCGACCTCAAGGCCGTGGGCGCGATGGCAGCGCTGCTGCGCGACGCGCTCAAGCCCAACCTCGTGCAGACGCTCGAGGGCACGCCGGCGTTCGTACACGGCGGGCCGTTTGCCAACATCGCGCACGGGTGCAACAGCGTGCTCGCCACGCGCATGGCCATGCACCGCTGCGACTATGCCGTGACGGAGGCCGGCTTCGGTGCCGACCTCGGCGCGGAGAAGTTTCTGGACATCAAGTGCCGGCTCGCCGGGCTGCGGCCGGACGCCGCCGTCGTGGTGGCGACGGTGCGCGCGCTGAAAATGCACGGCGGTCTGGCGCTGAATGAGCTCGGCACGGAGGACCTCGACGCGCTGCGCCGCGGCGTGCCGAACCTGCTGCACCACGTGCGCTGCATCCGCGACACGTTCGGCCTGCCGTGCGTCGTGGCCATCAACCGCTTCCCCACCGACACCGACCGCGAGATCGCACTGCTGACGGAGCTGTGCGGGGAGCTGGGCGTCCGCGTTGTGCTGTCCACCGTCTGGGCCGACGGTGGCCGCGGCGGCGAGGCACTCGCGCGCGAGGTCGTGCGCCTGTGCGAGACGGAAAACCACTTCCGCTTTGCCTACGACCTCGACGCGCCGGTCGAAGAAAAGATCAACGCCGTCGTGCGCCGGGTCTACGGCGGCGCGGGCGCGGAGATCCTGCCCGCCGCGCGCAAACAGCTCCGCGAGCTGGAGGCGCTCGGCTTCGGCGGTCTGCCGGTGTGCATCGCCAAGACGCAGGCGAGCCTGTCGGACGATCCGGCACTGCTCGGCGCGCCCACGGGCTTCACCGTGACCGTGCGCAGCGTGACCGTATCCGCCGGGGCGGGCTTTCTCGTCGCGCTCACGGGCGACGTGCTCACGATGCCCGGCCTGCCGAAGGTCCCGGCCGCCGAAAACATCGATGTCGATGACGACGGCCGCATCACCGGCCTGTTTTGAGTGTTTATGCCCGCACATAAAACCATGTGCGGGCGTTTTTCTGCACGTAGGGTGAAGTTATGTAAACCAACCGGCGCATACCGCGCCGCGCCCCCTCATAGGATGATGGCAGAAAGCCGGAGGTGGTGCAATGTACAAAGTGCGGCAAGCCGTCAGAAAACACCGGAAGCTGCTGAGCGTGTGCGCGATGGTGCTGGCCATCGCGCTCATGTTCTGGGCGGTCAACAGTCCCGCGATCGTGGGCGTGAGCGCGGCCAAGCGCGTGCTGCCCATCTACTGCGTGCAGCGCGACGACCGCGTCGTGAGCCTGTCGTTCGACGCGGCCTGGGGCAACGAGGATACGCAGATGCTCATCGACATTCTCAACAAGTACAACGTCCACGCGACGTTCTTCGTCGTGGGCGAATGGGTGGACAAATATCCGGAGTCGGTCAAGGCGCTCGCGGATGCGGGCAACGAGGTCATGAACCACTCGTCCACGCACCCGCACATGGCGCAGCTGAGCGCCGAGCAGATCCAGACAGAGGTCAACACCTGCGCCGATAAAATTGAAGCCGTCACCGGAACGCGGCCCACGCTGTTTCGCTGCCCCTACGGGGAGTACAACGACACGGTCGTGAGCACCATCAGCGGTCTGGGCATGCACGTCATCCAGTGGGACGTCGATTCGCTCGACTGGAAGGGGCTGAGCAGCGACGAGATCACCTCGCGCGTGCTCACGCGCGTGCAGCCGGGCAGCATCGTGCTGTTCCACAACGCGGCCGAGCACACGCCGGAGGCGCTGGCCGGCATCATTGAGGCGCTCATCGCCGACGGGTATTCCATCATCCCCATCTCACAGATGATCCTCCCCGGCGACACGAGCATCGACCCCAACGGCCGCCAGTGCCCGGCGACCGCGGACGAGGGCGCATGAACAGGAAGCGAAAGCGGGGGTTACGCCCCGCTTTCGTTGCATTTTGCGCGCAAAAACGCTATAATGGAGAAAAAATCACCGCCCGCAGGGCGGTTCGGGAGTAAACATCTATGGAAAATTTCCAGAAAATCGCCGTGCTCATCGACGCCGACAACACGCAGCTGTCCAAGCTGGAGGCCGTGCTGCACGAGGTGTCGACCTACGGCCGCATCGTCGTGAAAAAGGCCTACGGCAACTGGCGCAAGGACTCGCTGAAAAACTGGGAGCCGGAGCTCAAGCGCCTCGCCATCCGCGCCGAGCAGCAGTTTGACTACGTCACCGGCAAGAACACGACCGACATCGCCATGGTCATCGGGGCCATGGACCTGCTGCACAACAATATGTACGACGCGCTCGTGCTCGTGTCGAGCGACAGCGACTTCACGCCGCTGGCCATCCGTCTGCGCGAGTCGGGCCTGTACATCATCGGCGCCGGCGTGACGACGACGCCGGAGTCGTTCAAAAACGCGTGCGACGACTTCATCCTCATCGATTACCTGTCCAAGGCGGACGAAAAGCCCGCAGCCGCCGAGCACACCGCGGAGCCCGCGGCCAAAAAGCCCGCCCGCAAGACGAAAAAGACCACACGCAGCACGAAGAAGTCCGCAGCCGAGTCTGCCCCGGCCACCGAACCCGAACCGGAACCGACGCCCGAACCCGAACCGGAGCCGGAACCGAAAAAACCCGACATCCGCGAGATCCACAACCTGCTGCACATCGCGTCCGAGAAATATCAGGACGCCGATGGCTTTGTCAACGTCAGCTCCTCGGGGCTGTACATCAAGCGCGTGAAGCCCGATTTCAACGTGCGCGCCTACGGCTACAGCAAGCTGCCGGAGCTGCTGGCCGCCTTCCCCAACAAGTACCAGATCAAGCGCTACGAGGGCAAGGGCGGCGCGACGATCATCGCCTATAAATGCCTGTAATATCAAGCATTTGAAAGTCTGATAAGAACCCGCTCAGATTTGCAAAAAGCCCTTGATTTTTATCCCCAAGCGCGCTAGAATTCCTCTCCTGTTGGGGAAGGACACCACCGCGAAGCAACCCTCTTTCTTCGATGCCTCTGCGTCGGCACCCCCCGCAAATTTCAAGAAAGAAGGTTTTTTCTATGACTGCTCAAATCCTTGCGGCTGTCATCTTCGTCGGCATGTTCGCGCTCATCATCATGGACAAATTCGAGCGCCAGTATGTCACGCTTGGCAGCGCGGCCCTCGTGCTCGTGGTCGTGTTCGGCGTCTGCATGCACAGCTGGGACGCGATCAAAAATGCCCTGAATCTCGGCGCCATCTTCCGCGCCGGCTTCTGGTACGGCGCCTCGGAGAGCGCCAGCTCCGGCGTCAACTGGTCGACCATCTTCTTCATCACCGGTATGATGATTATGGTCGAGGGCCTCGGCAAATCCGGCTTCTTCCGCTGGCTGTGCCTGTCGCTGGCAAAGCTCGCGCACTACCACGTCGTGCCGCTGCTGCTGTGCTTCATGGCCATGTCCGCGTTTCTGGCCATGTTCATCGACAGCATCACGGTCGTGCTGTTTCTCGCGACCGTCACGCTCGAGCTGGCGCAGATCCTGCGCTTTGACCCCGTTCCGATGATCCTGTCGGAGGTCTTCTGCGCCAACCTCGGCGGCGCCGCCACCATGTGCGGCGATCCCCCCAACATCATCATCGGCACCGCGCTCGGCTATACCTTCACGGACTTCATTGAAAATACCGGCGTCATCATCGGCATCTGCTTTGTGTTCGTGCTGATCTTCTTCTGGCTGTGCTTCCGCAAGCCGCTCAAGGCGAGCGAGGCCGCCCGCCCGGCCGACGCCGTCTGCCCCGCTCCGGCGACCGCCATCGCCAACCGCAAGGCGTTCGTCGCGGACGTGATCGTGTTTCTCATCGCGGTCGCGCTGCTCGTGACGCACGCACAGACCGGCCTGACCGTCGCGTGCATCGGCGTCATCGTCGCGTGCCTGACGCTGCTGGTGACCGTGTTTACCAACGGCGGCGCCGCCGTGAAGGAAGTCCTCCGCGGTGTGGACTACAAGACGCTGCTGTTTTTCATCGGCCTGTTCATCTCCGTCGCGGGTCTGGAGCAGACCGGCGTGCTCAAACTCATCGCGCAGTTCATCTCCAACATCAGCGGCGGCAGCACCAAGGTCGTCATCCTCATCATTCTGCTGCTGTCGGCCGTGTGCAGCGCACTGATCGACAACATTCCGTTCGCGGCCACGATGGTCCCGGTCGTGCAGTCCATCGCGGCGACGCAGGGCATGGATCTGTCCGTGCTCGCCTGGGCGCTGTCGCTCGGCACCGACCTCGGCGGCAACGCCACGCCCATCGGCGCGTCGGCTAACGTCGTGGCCACGTCCGTGTCGGCCAAGAGTGGTCACCCCATCAGCTGGGGCAAATACTGCAAATACTGCGTCCCGGCCACCGTGCTGGTCATTGCGGTCTCGCTGGGATGCCTGTTCCTGAGATACCTGTAATTTTACATCAGAAAGGCGGTAACGCATCGTGAAACAGATCATCGTGACCGTCGGCCGTGAACACGGCAGCGGCGGCAAGTACATCGCCGAACAGATCGCCAAACAGCTCGGCATCGCGTTTTATGATAAGGAGCTGCTGCTCGACAGCGTCTTTAACGCCGAGGACGCCGCGCGCTATGACGAAAAGCCCGTGCACCTGCTGTGGTCGCGCCGCATCGGCGAGAACTTTAACGCGCCGGAGGATGCACTCGCACACGAGACGTTCGACTACATTCAGAAGCTGGCGGACAGCGGCGAGTCGTTCGTCGTGCTCGGCCGCTGCTCGGACTTCATCCTGCGCAGCAATCCGAACGCCGTGCACCTGTTCATCGCCGGCAAGCCCGACCAGAAGCGTCAGCGGCTCATGGAGGAAAAATCCCTCACGGCCGATCAGGCGGCGCTGGAAATACGCCGCATCGACCGCGACCGCAAGGCCTACCACAACTACTACTGCGACACGAAGTGGGGCGACGCGCGCGGCTATGACCTCGTCGTCAACAGCGGCAAGCTCGGCATCGAGAAAACCGTTGACACGCTCGTGACCTACGTGCGTGCCTATCAGGCGCAGAACGAATAAGCATGAAAATGCCCCGGATGCCAATGCATCCGGGGCATCTCTTTTGTCACGCCGCCGCGCACACGCAAACATTTCTTGACGAATCGGCAGCGCGGTTATATGATGGCATAAAACTCCATGCATACGTGCTGCACTGTGAAAAGCCGCAAATACCGGTGCATGAAGTTTTTGTGCATCATTTCCGGTTGCCCCGCAGGGGCAAGGAAATGGCACATTTCTTATTTTTGCATAGCAAAAGCAGTTTTTCACCGCGACCTTGGAAAGGAGCAAGCATGAAAGTATCCGAACTCCCCTACCGGCGCGTGACGCGCGAGGAAATGACCGAAGGGCTGCAGCGCGTGATCGAGCGCGTAAAGGCAGCGCAGAGCGTCGAGGAAATTCTCGCCGCGCGGGCGGAATATCTCTCGCTCACGACGGAGTACGCCACGGCGCAGTCGCTGTCGTACATGCGCTACACGATCAACACCGTGGACCCGTTTTATCTGGCCGAGAAGGACTATTACGACGAGATCGGCCCGGAGGTCGAAAATCTCGCACTGCAATACACCTCCGCCGTGCTCGACAGCCCGTTCCGGGAAGCGCTCGAGGCGGCGCTCTCGCCGATCCTGCTGCGCAGCATGGAGCTGCAGCGGCGGAGCATGTCGCCGGAGATTATCAACGACATGGTCGAGGAAAACAAGATCGTGAGCGAATATGCCCAGCTCATGGCGGGCATGCTCTTCCCCTTCCGGGGCGAGCAGCTGCCGCGGCCGATGCTCATGAAATACGCCCGCAGCGCCGACCGCGCCACACGCAGGGAATGTTACGAGGCCCTCGGCACAACGCTGGAAGCGCACAGCGCGCAGCTGGACGATATTTTTGACCGGCTCGTGCACGTGCGCGACCGGATGGCCAAAAAGATGGGCTATCAAAACTTCATCGAGCTCGGCTACTGCCGCATGGAGCGCATGTGCTACGACGCGCAGGCCGTGCAGACCTTCCGCGAGAACATCGTGCGCGACATCGTGCCGGTCGTGTCCCGGCTGCGGCTGGAAAACGCGCAGCGTCTCGGCATCGACACGTTCCGGCTCTACGACAACGAATTTTTCACCCCCGGCGGCGACCCGACGCCCTGCGGCAAGGACGACCTGTTCGCCGCTGCGCAGAAGATGTACGACGCCATGGGCGACGTGCCGGGCGCGTTTTTCCGCATGATGTGCGAAAACGAGGCCTTCGACGTCGAGTCGCGCCCGAACAAGTGGGGCGGCGGCTACTGCACGGAGTTCCCGAAATTCCGGCAGCCGTTCATCCTTGCGAACTTCAACGGCACGTCCGGCGACGTGGACGTCGTGACGCACGAGGCCGGCCACGCGCTCAACGCCTACCTGATCGCGGACAACCGCTTCGCGCGGGAGCTCGGCTGCGGCGGCATGGAGACCGCCGAGACGCACTCGATGAGCATGGAGTTTTTCGCCTGGCCGTATCTCGACGCCTTCTTCCCGAAGGCGGGCGACGCGGAGCGCTACCGCTTCCAGCACGCGCTCGATGCGCTCAGCTTCCTGCCCTACGGCACGATGGTGGACGAATTCCAGCACCGCGTCTATGCCGAGCCCGACCTCACCCCGGCCGAGCGCAACGCCGTCTGGCTGGAGCTGGAGGCAAAATACCGCCCGTATATCGACCAGAGCGGCATCCCGTATCTCGAGCGCGGCACCCGCTGGCAGTACCAGATGCACATCTACGAGACGCCGTTTTACTACATCGACTACTGCCTGGCGCAGACGGCGGCGTTCCAGTTCCTGCTCGCGTCGCAGGACGATTATGACGGCGCGTTCGCCCGCTACCTGCACCTGTCGCAGCAGGGCGGCGAAAAGCTCTGGACGGACCTGCTGGCCGAGGCCGGCTTCCGCTCCCCGTTCGAGCCGGGCGCGCTCGCGCAGCTGGCCGCGCAGGTGGAGCCGCTCATCCGCAAACACACCGTCTGACAAGGGAGGAAACCGGCATGTATGAACTGACCCAGGTGGCCGGAAACAGCTACTACATCCAGAGCCCGGCCAAGATCGGTCTCGTGCGCCTGAACGATACCGACGTCTGCCTCATCGACAGCGGCAACGACAAGGAGGCCGGGCGCAAGGTGCGCCAGATTCTCGACGCCAACGGCTGGCGCCTGACCGCCATCTACAACACGCACTCCAACGCCGACCACATCGGCGGCAACCAGTACCTGCAGAACCAGACCGGCTGCAAAATCTATGCCCCCGGCATCGAGTGCGACTTCACGCGCCACCCGGTGCTCGAGCCGTCGTTTCTCTACGGCGGCTATCCGCCGAAGGAGCTGCAGCACAAGTTCCTCATGGCCAAGCCCAGCGACGCGCAGGAGCTGACCCCGGCATGCCTGCCGGAGGGGTTCAAGCTGCTGCCGCTGCCGGGGCACTTTTTCGACATGGTGGGCTTTCGCACGCCGGACGACGTGGTGTATCTGGCCGACTGCCTGTCGAGCCGTGAGACGCTCGAAAAATACCAGATCGGCTTTCTTTACGATGTGGCTGCCTACCTGAACACGCTCGAAATGGTCAAAACGCTCTCTGGGCGCGCCTTCGTACCCGCGCACGCCGCGGCCACGGAGGACATTGCCCCGCTCGCACAGTACAACATCGACAAGGTGCTCGAGATCGCGGACATCATCACGGAGCTCTGCCGCGCTCCGCAGACGTTCGAGGCGGTCTTGCAGCAGCTGTTTCGGCGCTTCGACCTCGTGATGAACTTCGAGCAGTACGTGCTCGTCGGCAGCACGGTGCGCTCCTATCTCGCGTGGCTGAAGGACAGCGGCAAACTCTGCGCCGTCTTTGATGATAACCGCCTGCTCTGGCAGCAGGCATGAAAGGCATACAAAAAATCTCCGCATCCGACCGGATGCGGAGTTTTTTCATTCCAGAAGTCCGTACTTTTCTTTCACGCGCGCGAGCTTGGTGAGCAGGGGCTTATACAGCAGGAGCAGGAACACGGCCGTCGCGCCCGCGTGGATGAGGTTGAACACAAATCCCGACGCGCAGGTCGCCAGCCACAGCTGCCACGAGGGCACGGCGTTGTACATGAGCATGCTCGCCGTGTCGAGCAGCGCGCCGTAGACGATGAGCACCGAGAAAAAGCCGTAGAGCAGCAGCGGTACGAGCCGTACCTTCCGCCCGGCAAACAGCACGCCGCCGAGAAAGCCCACGAGCCCGAAGCCGAGCATCTGCCACGGCGTCCACGGCCCCTGGCCGAAGAAAAAGTTCGAGATCAGGCCCGCCGCCGCGCCGGTGACGAAGCCCGCCTCCGGCGTGAAGGCCACGGCCGCGAGGATCACGATCGCGCACACGGGCTTGCACTGCGGCAGCCAGTAAAACGCCGCGCGCCCGGCCACGGCCAGCGCCGTCATCGTCGCGAGCAGCACGAGCTCGCGCGCCTGCGGCCTGCGGCCTTCAAACCGCAGCACGAATGGCACGAACATCAGCCCCACGAGCAGCAGCGACGTGAGGTAGTACTTCCGCTCGTCCCACACACACACGAACACCGCCATCAGCGCCGGGATCGCCACAAGCAGGATGCCGAGCGCGGCCCAGGTGCGCCGCGTCAGTCGGTGAGACATTGCACGACCTCCCCGCACAGCACCGCGCCGGGCGCAGCGGTGCGCGCGATGCGCGCGGCCGCCGTGGTGTAAAAATAATTGCCGGAGAAAAACGCGCGCGCGGTGTTTTCCGTCACGACCTCGCCGCGAAAGAGCAGACCGCAGCGGTCGGCATACTGCGCGCAGAACTCCACATCGTGGCTCACGATGCACACGGCCGTGCCCTGCGCGCAGAGCGCGCGCAAAAGCGCGCCGAATTCTTCTTTGAACGCGCCGTCCATGCCCTTCGTCGGCTCGTCGAGCAGCAGCACGCGCGGCTGCATGAGCAGCACCTTCGCCAGCGCGGCGCGCTGCTGCTCGCCGCCGGAGAGGTCAAAGGGGTGCCGGTCGAGCAGCGGCGCGAGCGCCATCTGCCGCACGACCGTGTCCACCAGCACGGCGTCCCTGCCGAGCGACGCGAGATCGGCACGCACCGTGTCGGCCGCGAAGAGCGTGCGCGGGTCCTGCGGCACGGCGGCAATGCCGTCGCGCAGGGGCCGGAGCGCGCGCTGCCGTTTCCCGTCGAGGTACATGCTGCCGCGGTAGAGCCGCAGCCGCCCGGAGAGGACGCCGAGCGCCGTCGTCTTGCCGCTGCCGTTGCTGCCGGTGAGCGCGTAGAGCTCGCCTGGGCGCAGCGTGAGCGAGAAATTGCGCAGCACGTCCGCACTGCCCTGCGCATAGCGAAACCAGCCGTCGCGCACGGTGAGCACCGGGAGCGTGTCCACAGGTGCGGGCGCTGCGGCCGGCATCGGGTGCGGAGCAAAGCGCCCCAGATACGCTCTGCCCGCGCGCACGGTGAGCGGCAGGCGCTCCGTCTCGCCGAGGGCGGCGGCAATGCGCGCCGCTGTGGGCATGGCGGAAAAGATCGTATGGCCGCGCACCGCAGCCACCGCCTCCTGCGGCGCACCGGCGGCCAGCAGCCGCCCCTGCTCGAGCACGATGAGGTGGTCGGCCAGCGGCACGGCCTCCTCCAGCCGCTGCTCGGACAGCAGGATCGTCAGCCCCAGCTCCTCGTTGAGCTTGCGCAGCGTGTGCAGGAAAGTACTCGCCGCGATGGGGTCGAGCTGGCTCGTCGGCTCATCCAGAATGAGCACGTCCGGCCGCATGACCACGACGGACGCGAGGTTGAGCATCTGCTTCTGGCCGCCGGAGAGCGCGGCCACGCCGCGGTCGAACCAGTCGGCAATGCCGAAGTAGCTCGCCATCTCGGCGACGCGCAGGCGCATGGTTTTTTCCTCGCAGCCAAGGCTCTCGAGCCCGAACGCCAGCTCGTGGAACACCTTGTCCGTCACGATCTGGTCGTCCGGATGCTGGAGCACGAAGCCGATGCGCCGCGCCTGCTCGGCAAACGGGATGTCCTGCAAGGGCGTGCCCCCGAGGCGCACCGTGCCGCTGACCGTGCCGTGCGGTGTGAGGCAGGTTTTGATCTGGCGCAGGAGGGTCGATTTGCCGCTGCCGCTCTCGCCGCAGAGGACGGTGACCGCCCCCTCCGGGACCGTGAGCGTGAGGTCATCGAGCGCCGGGCGCGTCTGGCCCGGATAGGCAAACGTCAGATGTTCGAGCGCAAACGACGCCATGTCAGTGCCTCCTTTCCATCGAGCAGCAGCGGCAGAAAGCACAGCAGCGCAAAGCACGCCATGCATACCGCGCCAAGCGCACCGTCGCCGCCGATGCGGATCGACGGATAGTAGCGCACATACAGCGCGCCGCAGCCGACGCCCGCGCACACGCCTGCAAGCGCGAGCGCAAAAACGGCGCAGAGCACACCGTCGCGCCGGGTGAAATGGTAATTGCCGAAATAGGTTCTTCTGCCGGCGCCGTAGCCCCGGCTCTTCATGGAGTCCGCCGCCGTGATGCCGCTCTCAAGCGCCCACGAGACGGTAACGGACAAAATACGCGCGCCATTTTTCAGCCGCTGCCACGCACTGCCCTCGCGCGTGCCGCAGCCGAGCGACGCCTGCGCCGCGCGCACGGCGCGGATGTGCGCGGAAAACTTCGGCACAAACCGCAGCGCCATGCTCAGCAGCAGCGACACGCCCGGCAGCGCGCTGCCGAACACGTACAGATATTTCTCCGCCGTCATGACAACATTGCAGCACTGAAACCACAGGATCACGGCCGCGAACATCGCCGCCGCGGCCGCGCCGTAGCACAGTGCCTCGCGCGTGACGGGATTGCCGTTCGGCAGGTAGAACAGCATCGTCACGCCCGCATGGTTGAACAGCGCGTTGAGCGCCGCCATCAGCACCAGAAACGGCACGAGCCAGCCGATCGTCCGCCCCAGGCTGCGCCAGCCGCGCAGCACCGCACAGTAGCCCAGCGCGCCCAGCAGGCTCAGCGCCAGAAACACCGGGTGCAGCACAAGCATCGTCAGCAGCAGCACGGCCGCAAAATAGCAAAAGGTCAGCGCCGGGTGCAGCGCCGAGAAGGAATCGTTCATGGTTCTCCTTGCCGGGCGCCGACATCGCGCCCAAGGTCGCAGGTATAGCTCCAGACGACGGTGTCGCCGTCGCGGAGCGTGTAGCCGCTGCAGCCGTAGTCCGGCCAGACGCCGTTGACGCTGTACATCCAGCCGGACAGCTCGCCGCAGTCAAATTCGTAGAGGTTGCCGATGCCCTCGATATAGGCGCTGTTGTATGCGGGCGTCCAGCTCGACTCCATGTGGAGGCCCTGCGCGCGGCAGACCCGCTGCAGCACGTCGAACACCGTGTCGCCCTCCGAAAAGGCGACCGTCGTCTCCGGCAGGAGCACACCGTCAGGCGGGACGATGTCCGCCTTGCCGGGCTTCAGGTCGTCCATATGCTCCAGCACCGTGCTGCACTCGATTGTTACCGTGCAGTGCAGCGCACCGGCGTCATCCTGCGTCTGTCCGCCACAGGCCGTGCACAGCAAAAGCAGCAGGCACAGCAGCAGCCCGAGCGCGCGCCGCTTAGCCACGCTGCACCGTCCCGTTCTCGACCGTGAGCGTGGCCGTCGCCGCGGCAAGGCTCTCTGATTCGTCCGCGGCGGCCAGCACGGCGTCCGACACCGTCAGCGCCGCCTCCGTCACACCGTCGGCGAGCTGAAAGCGCAGCCGCACAAGCACGCTGCCGGTCGATGTGGCGAGCGTGCCGTCATCCTCCGGCAGGCACAGAGCGCGCGCGCTGCCAGTCTCATTGGCGCGCTCGGCGTCGCTCTCCCACGCCGGGAGGCTGCCCATCACGAGCGGGATGTCCCCGTCCGCCGTGCCGAGAAACGTGATCTGCGTCGGGTCAAAGGCCACGGCGAGGCTCGCTGCCTCGTAGTGTGCACCGTCCGGCAGGCCGGAGAGCACAACGTCGACCGTGCACGTGCCGTCCGCGTCCATGCTCTGGCACGCGAGCGTGAGCGTGGGGTCGGTGTCCTCGACGCGCTTTTGCCGCAGCGTGATGCACAGCACCACGACGGCCACGACCAGCAGCACGGCAAGCACGATGGCAAGGTTCTTTTTCGTCAGGAAAGTCTTCATTGTCCGTCCTCCTGCGCCGTGGGCAGCACCGTGTTGCGCACGAAGCTGTCGGCCAGCGCACGCACATCCTGCGCGTCGACGCGGCCGTCGAGGTTCACGTCCATCGTCAGCAGCCGCTCTACCGCCGGGACGGTGCTGCCGGTGCAGGCCGTGCGGATATTGAGCGCGTCCTGCGCGTTGATAACGCCGTCGCCATTCCCATCGCCGACGGTCAGCACCGGGCCTTTTCCGTCCGTCACGGTGTAGTTTGCCGTGTCATTGAGCGCGTCATCCGTTACATCCGGCGCAAAGAACCAGACCCACGTCGGCGTGTCGCTGCGCTCGGAGAGTACGGGACTGTAGAGCAGCTGCGTCCCGTCGGAAAACGTGATGGTGCTCTCTGCCGTCACGTCCGGCAGGCACACGGCGACCGTGCGGTATCCGGCCGGGATGAGGCCGCTGCCGTCCGCCGTGCAGAGCACGCGCGCGACCGGCTCGTCCGGCTCGGCGGGTGTCTCGACCGCGGGGGCATCCGCCTCCTGATAGAGGCCGCTCTGCCCGCGCCGGAACCGCGAAACGGCCACGAGCGCATACACTGCCTGTTCCGTGGCGAGGCTGTCAACGCCGCCGGAGGCCTTGTGGCGGAACGCGGCCGCGCCCGCATCATAAAACGTCAGCAGCGCATCGACCGCCGAGCCGCCGTCCTTGACGAAGCGGCTGTCCGCGTCCGGGTCGATGCCCAGCGCCGTGCAGGCGACGATGACCTGCGCGGCGCTCTCGGCGTTGGCAGAGCCCCACGAGGTGAAGCCGCCGTCGCCGCTCTGCATAGCCGAGAGCGTGTCAATGCCGCGCGACACGGCCGCCGCGACGGCCGCCTCCCCGCGGTGCGCCGCCAGTGCCTGCAGCACCATGGCCGTCACGTCCGGGTCGGCCGATGCACCGTTCATGGCCCAGCCGCCGCCGGAGAGCTCCGCCGCCAGAATGGCGTCTACGCACTGGCGGCGCACCGCGCTGCCGGGCAGATAATTGCGGCTGTCGAGCGCGAGCAGTGCAAACACCGGGCCGTTGATGCCCTGATTGCGCACCCAGGAAAAATCTGCATACGGCGCGGTGAGGTCACAGCCGCCGACCTGCGTCGCGTCACGCCCGATGGCGGACAGCGCGAGGATGACGCGCGAATTGTCCGTGGATTTGTAGGCGTTGAGCGCACCGTCGCGCCCGGACGCTGCCGTGAGCTCCGGCGCCTTGGACGCAATGTCTGCATAGTAGCGCGCGAAATAGTCGCTGTCCACGGCGAAATACCCGCCGCGGGCAAGGCCCAGCACCGTCCACTCATCGCCGTAGCCCGGCGACGGGACGGCCGCCGCCTGCTGCGCCAGCGCGGCCGAGAGCACCGGCTGCACATCCGCGCCCTGCACGGCCGTGGCCGGCAACACCGCGCACGCAAGCAGCAGCGCCAGACACAGCGCCAGAAACCGTTTGTTCGTTTTCATGATTTTCCTCCTGAAGGGGTCACGATGCGCGCGGTCGGCCCGCGCGCCGAATTCCGAAATCACGCAACATTATACCAGCCGCTTCGCGCAAAAGCAACGCTCTGCGGCATTTCCCGCCCCGGCGATGCATGGACTTTCTGTCAGGTTTTCCGGCAGGCCGCTTTTGCGCAATTTCCCGCGCGCGGCGTGCTAGGATACCCACATGGACGTCATCTATCTCGACAGCCTGTTCGGGCTGAATCTGCTGATCGACTACTGCCTGGTGCTGGCATCGGCGCGCGTGTGCGGCGTGGTGCTGCGCCGCTGGCGGTACGCGCTCGCGGCGCTCATCGGCGCGCTGTACGCGGCGCTCATGGTCCTACCCGGCTGCGGGTGGCTGGCAAACGGTGTGATGAAGCTCGCACTCGGCGCGGCCATGGCGCTCATCGCCTTCGGCGGGGAGGCCCATCTCGTGCGGTGCACGGTGGTGTTTTTCGCCGTGTCGGCCGCGTTCGGCGGCGCGGTGTACGCAGCGAGCATGCTCGCGGGCGTATCGCCGGGCAGTGGCGCGCTCGTGACGGTGTCGGGCCGGGTGCTGGCGCTGTCGTTCGCCGCGTGCTATGCGGCCGTGTCGCTCGTATTCCGTCGGCGGGCAAAGGCTGCCGACCGCGAGGTGCGCACCGTGACGGTCACGCTCGCCGGGCGCAGCGTGACGCTCAAGGCTCTGCGCGACAGCGGCAACGACCTGCACGACCCGGTATCCGGCCTGCCGGCGGCGGTGGTCGAGCGCGCGGCGGTGCTGTCGCTGTTTCCGGCGCTGCACGCGCTGCCGGACGACGCGGTGCAGGCGCTGGAAGTGCTCGGCGCGCTGCCGGAGTGCACCGGGCGGGTCGTGCTGCTGCCGTACCGCGCGGTGGGCGTGGCCGGTGCGCTGCTGCCGGCGTTCCGGCCGGACAGTGTAATGATCGACGGCGCGGCGGAGCCGATGCTGCTGGCGCTGAGCGCGCAGGCGCTCACATCCGACGGCACATTTGCCATGGTGCTGCCGCCAAAAAGCTGAGGAGGGGTTTTCGTGCCAAAACTATTGGAAAAACTACATACGCTCTGGGCGGCGCTGCGGCTGCGGCTGCGCGGCGGCGCGCCGGGGCTGTTTTACATCGGCGGGAGCGACACCATGCCCGCCCCGCTCGACCGCGCGGCAGAGCAGCAGGCCATCCGGTCGCTCGCAGCCGGGAGCGAGGAGGCCGCTTCCCTGCTCATCGAGCACAACCTGCGGCTGGTGGTGTACATCGCGCGCCGGTTTGAAAACACGGGCATCCACATCGAGGACCTGATCTCGATCGGCACGATCGGCCTCATCAAGGCCATCCACACCTTCAAGCCGGACAAGAACATCAAGCTCGCGACCTATGCCTCACGCTGTATCGAAAACGAGATCCTCATGTACCTGCGCAAATGCAGCGCGCAGAAAACGGAGGTGAGCATCGACGAGCCGCTCAACACCGACTGGGACGGCAACGAGCTGCTGCTCTCGGACATTCTCGGCACGGACGCCGACGCCGTGAGTCGCCCGCTCGAGGACGACGCGGAGCGCGCCATGCTCCTGCGCGCCATCGAAACGCTCGGCGAGCGCGACCGGCAGATCATTCTGCTGCGCTTCGGCATCGGCGGCGCGCGCGAGGCCACGCAAAAAGAGGTCGCGGACCTGCTGGGCATCTCGCAGAGCTACATCAGCCGGCTCGAAAAGCGCATCATTGCGCACCTGCGCCAGGAGATGCTCAAGCAGATGCAGTGCTGATGAAACGGAAAGCGGCGGCTCCGGTCGGAGCCGCAGCTTTGTCTGTTATTTTTCCACGCGGCACCGGATCCGCTGCACGCCGCAAAAGAGCAGGAACACCACAAGGTCGACCACCACGACGCTCGCGCCGGACGGTGTCTCGAGCACGTAGGACAGCACCATGCCGAGCAGAAAATTCACCACCGACACCACGGCCGCGCAGATCGTGACCGAGCGGAAGGTGCCAAACACGCGCATGGCCGTCAGCGCCGGGAAGATGATGAGGCTCGAGATGAGCAGCGCGCCCATCATGCGCATACCCAGCACGATCGTGACCGCCGTGAGCACCGCGAGCAGCATGTTGTACGCCTGCGTGTGCACGCCGGTCGCGCGCGAGAACGTCTCATCGAACGTGACGGCGAAAATGCGCGGATAGCACAGCACGAACAGCGCCAGCACCGCCGCCGACAAGATGAGGCTCAGGCGCAGATCGGCCGACGACAGCGACAGGATGCTGCCGAACATGTAGTTATTCACATCGGTGTTCATGCCGCTGGTCATGGACACGGTCATCACGCCGATGGCCAGTGCGCTGCTCGAGAGCAGCGCGATCGCAGCGTCGCCCTTGAGCTTGCCGTTTTGCGACAGACGCAGCAGCAAAAACGCCGCCACGACCACGACCGGCACTGCCACCGCCAGCGGCGCAAGATTGAACGCCGTTGCGATCGCGAGCGCGCCGAAGCCGACGTGACTGAGCCCGTCGCCGATCATGGAATAGCGCTTGAGCACGAGCGACACGCCCAGAAGCGACGCGCACAGCGACACGAGCACGCCCACCACGAGCGCGCGCACAAGAAACGGATACGACAGCATTTCGAGGATGACTTTCATAGTTTCCGCCCTCCCAGGAACCGGCGCGCGGCGTCGCTCTGCTTATAGGCCGCCGCCGTGCCGAAAAAGAGCTGCTGGTGCCCCAGATGCAGCACGTGCGTGGCGTAGCGCAGAGCGGCGTCGATATCGTGCGTGACCATGATGACGGTGATATCATTGCAGAGGTTCACGAGCTTGATGAGGTTATACAGCTCCCCCGTCGCCACGGGGTCGAGGCCCGTGACCGGCTCGTCGAGCAGCAGGAGCTTGCGCGTGGCGCACAGGGCGCGCGCAAGCAGCACGCGCTGCTGCTGGCCGCCGGAGAGCGCCTGATAGCTCCGATTCGCCAGGTCCTCGATGCCCATGCGCTCCATGTTCTCCTGCGCGCGGGCGCGATCGGCCCGCGAGTAAAACGGGCGGCCGTGCATCTGGTTGATGCAGCCCGAGCGCACGACTTCCGCCACGCTCGCGGGAAAGTCGCGCTGGAGCTGCGTCTGCTGCGGCAGATAGCCGATCTCGTTGCGCACGAGGCCGTCGCCAAGCGTGATGCTGCCCTGCTCCGGCGCCTTGAGCCCGAGCAGGCCCTTAATGAGCGTGGACTTGCCGGAGCCGTTTTCGCCGACCACGCACAACAGATCGCCGCGCGAGACCGTGAAGTTCACGTCGCGCAGCACCGTCTGCCCGTCGTAGCCGAGGCAGATGTGTTCACAAGTAATGAGTGCCATATCAGTTCAATGCCTCCCGCAGCGCCTGCACATTGCGCTCCATGAGCTGCAGGTACGTTGCGCCGTCTGCAAATGTCTGCGCCGTCACGTTGTGACAGGTCGCAAACTCCAGTTTTTTTGCGCCCGTGGCCTCGCAGATCGTGTCGGCGAGCTTGCCGTTTGACAGCTCGATCGTGAACACGACCGGGATGCCCTCCGCGCGCACCTTGTCGATCAGAAACGCCACCGTGGCCGCCGAGGGCTCGGCCGCGTCCGCGCAGCCGGGATAGGCGGCATAATAGTCCAGACCATAGGCATCGGCAAAGTATCGTAATGGGAACCGGTCTGCAAAAACCATCGTTTTCCGCGCAGCATGCTCCACTACGTCCTGAAATTCCGCGTCCAGCTGGTTTAATTTCTCCACATAGTCCCCGCACCGCTGCGCATACGCCGCCGCGTGCGCGCTGTCCGCCGCAGCGAACGTATCGGCAAGCTTCCGGCAGATGCGCGCCGCGTTGCGCGGCGAGGTCCAGACATGCTCGTCCGGCTCCGTGTCATCAGCAGCATGGTCATGGTCATGCTTTTCCGTCTGCATGCCCTCGACAGTCTCCTCGTCGAGCAGCTCCACGCAGTCCATGAGCGTCACAACGCGCAGGTTCGGGTTATCCACACCCTCGAGCACGGTCTTGACCCATGCATCCGACTCGCCGCCGACGTAGATGAACACGTCGGCATTGCGGATGGCGATGATGTCCTTCGGCGTCGGCTCATAGGCGTGCACCTCGCAGCCGGGGCGCAGCAGCATCGTGACCGACACATCGTCCCCGCCGACCTGCCGCGCAAAGTCATAGGGCGCGAAGATCGTCGTGACGACGTGGAGCTTGCCGTCGTCCGCGTCCGGGTTTCGCTGCACGGTGCAGCCCGAAAACGCCGACACGGCCAGCACCGCCGCCAGCAGCACACACAGGCTCTTACGCATGGCCGTCACGCTTTCTGCCGCAGGCGGCGCACGTGCCGTAGATCGTCGTGCTGCGGCCGTCGACCGTGAAGCCGGCCGCGCGCAGCAGGTCCGACTGCAGCGCGTCGGACACGTCCTCGTCCAAATGGATCAGCCGCCCGCAGTCCACGCACTTGAGGTGCAGGTGCGCGTCGCAGTGGCCGGGATCCATGGCCTGATAGGCCGCGCTGCCGCCGCTCTCGGGCGCGAAGCGGCGCACGGTGCCCTCCTCGACCAGCCGGTCGAGCGCACGGTAGACCGTGCTGCGGCCGGGGGCCTCATCGCCCATGGCCGCGAGCAGCTGCTCGACCGTGAACTGCTCGTCCGCGTGCGCAGACAAAAACGCCAGCAGCGCACAGCGCTGCTGCGTGTGATAACTGTTTCGCATGGTTTCGCCTCCAAATTGGGAACGAATCCCGAATTCAAGCCGTAGCATACACGCAGTTTGCCCGTCTGTCAAGGGCAAACTGCAAAAAAATCCCGCCGGATACTGTGTCCGGCGGGATTTTGGGTTTGGATTCAGGCGAGGGCAGCCTCGGGCTCGCCTGCATCGCCGAGCGCGTCGGCAATGAACTGCGGCACCTGCTCACGCGTCACGCCCAGCGCGACGGCCAGCTCCCCGTGGAGCATCTCCTCGGCGCGCTTCATGTAGCGCTCGTCGACAAGGCCGAGCTTTTTGCCGCGCGCGGTCATCAGCCGGCGCTTGGCGCGCACGTCCTTGATCAGCTGCAGGAGATCAGCGCAGGTGTAATCCTGGATGCACTGCTGATAGTGCTCGTTGAGAAAGCGGAGGTTGGCGTTTTCATAGACCTGCGCGGTCATCTGCGGGATGCGGTCAATAAGCGCGAGCGCCTCCTCGCGCGTGATCACGGGCCGCATGAACACCTTGCTGTCCACGGGCGTGAACACCTTGCCCTCGCGATAAATGGGGGCAAGCGTATAGTAGTCCCGGTGCTTGTCCACGCCGGAGATCTTCGGCGTGCCGATCTCCTCCACACGGCAGACACCCTCGTTGCCATACACGATCAACTGACCAATTTCGTACATCTGCATATCCTTTCCTCAGCCAAACAAAACCAAAAACAAACAAAGCAGGGCGGCATTGCAGCCGCACTGCGGCCGCAACCCTGCCCTCCAATCCATAGTTTAGCACAATTTTTGCAAAAAGGTAAGACTTTTTTCATTTAGGACTTGATTTTTTTGCGGAAACGGATAAAATAAACAATTTATAGAGAGAAAAAACAGGAAAGAAAATCCGCATTTGCTACTTTGAGGGGGAAATCGGGATGCATATCGGATGGAGCCGCATCTGGAAGGTGCTGCTTGGCTGTGCCTGCGCGGTCGGGAGCGTTGTCCTGCTCGCCTGCGGGCTGGTCGGCTGGGGCATCGCGGCGTTGGAGGCGGCCGTGCTGCTGCTCGCGCTGCAATACGCGCCGCGCGCGGCGCGGCTGTGGAAAACGTGGTGGTTCGTGGAGCTGGTGCTCGTGCTTGCCGCCACCGTGGGGTACACCGGCTTTGTCACCGTGCGCACGGCGCAGACACCGGCGGCCGCCGTCGTCATCACGACGGAGCGTGACGCGCCGCCGCTCACGCCGGCGCCGGAAGCCGCAACGCCGGAGCCGACGGCTACCCCGGAGCCGACGCCCGCGCCCGACACGGTGGTGGAATCGACCTATGTCGCCAGCCGCAAGGCAAAGAAATACCACCGCCCGTCGTGCCAGTACGCCGCCAAGATCAAGGACGAGAACCTCGTCTCGTTTGACAGCGCCGCGCAGGCGCAGGCCGCAGGCTACGCGCCCTGCGGCGCGTGCAAGCCATAAGAAAAACCGCGCTCCCGATTGACGGGAGCGCGGTTTTGTCGTTTGGACATTACATATGCAGATCCGGATAGAGCGGGAAGCGCGCGCACAGATCCAGCACCTGCGCACGCACGGCGGGCACGGCGGCCTCACCCTCGTCGATCAGGCGGCAGATGAGCGCGCCGATCTCGCGCATTTCGTCCTCGCCCATGCCGCGGGTCGTGACGGCCGGCGTGCCGAGACGCACGCCGCTCGTGACGCGCACGGACTGCGTGTCGAACGGGATGGTGTTCTTATTGGCGGTGATGTTCGCCGCGTCGAGCAGGTCCTGCATCTGCGCGCCGGTGCGGCCGCGGCTGTAGACGTCGGCAAGCATGAGGTGGTTGTCCGTGCCGCCGGAGACAAGGCGCACACCGCCCTGCTGCAGCGTCTCGGCGAGCACGGCGGCATTTTTGACCACCTGCTGCTGATAGGCGCGGAAGGCCGGCTGCAGCGCCTCACCGAAGCAGACCGCCTTGCCGGCGATGACGTGCATGAGCGGGCCACCCTGCGTGCCGGGGAAAACGGCGCTGTCGATCTTTTTGGCAAGCTCGTCGCGGCAGAGAATGATCGCACCGCGCGGGCCGCGCAGCGTCTTGTGCGTCGTGCTGGTGACGACATCGGCATACGGCACCGGACTCGGGTGCACGCCCGCGGCGACGAGGCCGCCGATGTGCGCCATGTCGACCATCAGGTACGCGCCGACGGAATCGGCAACAGCGCGGAAACGCGCAAAGTCGATCACGCGCGGATAGGCGCTCGCCCCGGCGATGATGAGCTTCGGTCGGACCTCCTCGGCCACACGCGCGAGCGCGTCATAGTCGATGGTCTCGGTCTCGGGGTCGACGCCGTAAAAATGCGCCTCAAAATATTTCCCGGACAGGGACGCCTTGCTGCCGTGCGTCAGGTGGCCGCCGTGGGAGAGGTTCATGCCGAGGATGCGGTCGCCCGGCTGCAGCAGCGCCGCGTACACGGCCATATTCGCCTGCGAGCCGGAGTGCGGCTGGACATTGGCATGGTCGGCGCCGAAGAGCCGCGTCACGCGGTCGATGGCCAGACGCTCGACCTCGTCGACGTAGTCGCAGCCGCCGTAATAGCGCGCGCCGGGGTAGCCCTCGGCGTACTTATTCGTCAGGTGGCTGCCCACGGCCTCCATCACGGCCGGGCTCGTAAAATTCTCGGACGCGATCAGCTCCAGATGGTCGCGCTGGCGCGCAAGCTCCCGCTCCATGGAGGCGTACAGCTCCGGGTCGGCCTGCTTCAGGTGTTCATAATTCATATCGGAAACCTCCGTTTGTGTCAAAATCGCGCAGATAGTTTACCACGACTCGCACGTATTTTGCAAGAGGGCACCGCGTAAACTAAAGCATCCCGATTTCATCCGAGGTGATGCAAGTTGAACAAATGGAAGCGCATCCGCCCGTATATTGCCTTCTGCGCGATCGCGCTGGCCGTCGGCGGCGCGTCGAGCCTCGCCACCCGCGCGGGCATGGCCGGCTTTGACCTGCTGACAAAGCCGCCAGCCGCCCCGCCGGACTGGCTGTTTCCCATCGCGTGGACGATCTTATACCTGCTCATGGGCATCGCCATGGGGCTCGTCTGGCGCAGCAGCACCGGCCGCGCGCGCCGGGAGGCCACCGCGCTCTGGAGCATCCAGCTGGCCGTCAACGGTCTGTGGCCGGTGCTGTTTTTCCTGCTGGGTGCGCACGGACCGGCGTTTTTCTGGCTCGTGGGGCTGATCGTGCTCGTGCTGTTTATGATCGCGGATTTTTCCCGCCGCAATGCCACGGCCGCATGGCTGAGCGCACCGTATCTGCTCTGGCTGCTGTTCGCGGCATATCTGAACCTCGGCATCTGGCTGCTCAATCGGTAAGGTTTGGGTAAAGATCACGTCAAGATTGTGTTTGCATGGCGCGGGAGATTGTGGTACACTGCCCCCGAGGAGGGAACTGCCCCATGAAAAAACCGCTCAAGATCATTCTCATCATTCTGGCCGTCATCGTCGGCCTGGTCGCCGCGCTGCTCATCTGGCTGACCGCCACGCAGCTGAATGTCAAGACCGAGACCGCCGTCGTGACCCACGGCGAGAACAGCGCCGCCAGCTTCGCCCCGGGCGACGACGTGTCCATCCTGACGTGGAACGTCGGCTACGCCGGACTGGGCGAGGAGTCCGATTTCTTCATGGACGGCGGCAAGCAGGTCCGCGCACCGAGCAAGGCCGTCGTGGAAAAGAACATGGACGGCATCGTCAGCACCGTGGAGACGCTGGACGCCGACTTCACGTTCCTGCAGGAGATCGAGGCCGACCCCTCGACCCGCTCCTACGGCATCGAAGAGGCCGAACGCATGCGCACTGAGACCGGACTGGACACCGCGCACGCGCGCAACTATAAATGCGCCTTCGTGCCCTACCCCATCCCGCCGATCGGCAAGGTGAGCTCCGGCATCATGACGCTCGCGACCGCGCCCATCGCCTCGGCCGAGCGCATCGCCCTGCCGAGCCCGTTCAAGTGGCCGGTGTCGGTGGCCAACCTCAAGCGCTGCCTGATGCCGGTGTATATCGACCTCGAGGGCACGGACGCGCAGCTCGTGCTCGTCAACCTCCACCTGGAGGCCTATGACGACGGCGAGGGCAAGGCCGCGCAGACCGCCGCACTCAAGTCGTTCCTCGAGCAGGAATATGCCAAGGGCAACTACGTCATCGCCGGCGGCGACTTCAACCAGACGTTCCCCGGCGGGCTGGACAAGTACCCGATCAAGAACGCCGAACTCTGGACGCCCGGCACACTCGACGACAGCATGCTGCCCGACGGCTGGCGCTTTGCCTATGACACGTCCGCACCGACCTGCCGCCTCAACAACCAGCCCTACGACGCCGAGAGCGACGCCACGCAGCACTACGTGATCGACGGCTTCATCCTCTCGCCGAACGTGGAGCTCACAAGCGTACAGACGCAGGACGACGGGTTCCGGTTCTCTGACCACAACCCCGTGCTGCTGAATATCCGGCTCAAATAAAGAATATCAAACAGCCCGCTTCCGATCGGAAGCGGGCTGATTTTTTATTTTGCACCGGTCATGTGCAGCTCCCGGCAGGAGCCGTGGCCGAAGAGCGCCTCCATCCCCTTGCGGTAGGCGGGGAAGGCATCGCGCGGCATGAGCGCCTGCACGCACCCGGCAAAGCCGCCGCCGTGCACGCGCCACGCGCCCACGCCGTCGAGCAGCTCGGCCGCGCGCTGCAGGCCGCGCTCGAGCCGGTCGTCGCCGCCCGGGGCGCGGATGTTGCGCAGCAGCTGTTCCGACGAGCGGCCGGAAGCGTTCATCAGGCGCAGATAGGCCGCAGCGTCCCGGCGCACGAGCGCATCGCGCATCTGCGGTACGCGCGCGTTCTCCTCGAAAAAGTGCGCCGTGCGGTCGTCGGCAAGGCCCGGCTGCCGGTGGGCGTAAAAATCCGCCGGGTCGACCTGCGAGAGCGTCTCGGCGCCGAAGCGCCGCGCCACGCTGCACATATCGGCCGGCAATGCCGCATACGCCGCCGTCAGCCCCGCGTGGCTGCCGCCGGTATCCGTCAGGCTGAGCGTGAGGCCCATGTCGGCAAACGGCGCCGCGACCGGAGCGATCTCCCCGGCGGTGAAGTCGATATACACCGCGCCGTCGAGCGCGCACGCGAGCTGATCCATGAGGCCGGACGGCTTGCCGAAGTGGCGGTTTTCCGCCTGCTGGCCGAAGCGCGCGAGCTGCTCGGGCGAGAACGCGCCGCCATTGTAGAGCGCGTTGAAGATGCGGCCGACGAGGATCTCAAACGCGGCCGAGGACGACAGGCCGCCGCCCGGCTTGAGCGCGGAGGACGCCCACGCCTCGAAGCCGCCGACCGCGCCGCCGGCGTCCAGAATGGCCGCCGCCATGCCGCGCACGAGCGCCCACGGCTTGCCATACGCGTGCGGATCCACGGCCAGATCGTCGAGTGCGACCGTGAACGGCCGGAACCCCATCGAGTGGATGCACACGCGGCGGTCGCGCCGGCGCGTCGCGCGCGCGGTGATGCCCACATCCACGGACGCCGCCAGCACGCGGCCGAGCTGATGATCGGTATGGTTCCCGGCCAGCTCCGTGCGGCCGGGGGCAAAGAATCGCTGCATGATCTTCCTCCGAAAAAAGCCGGCAGGCGTCCTGCCTGCCGGCTTGAGTGCAACAAACTCAGTGCTTTCGCGCGAGCACCCGCTCGATGCCGCGCACGACGCCGGCTGCGTCCACGCCGTACTTGGCCAGCAGGTCGGTGTACTTGCCGGTCTCGGTGAACGTGTCGGGGATGCCGACAAACTCCGTCGGCGCAGCCGCGCCGCCCCAGGCGAGCACTTCCGCCACGGCGCTGCCGAGGCCGCCGTAGATGTTGTGCTCCTCGGCGGTAACGATGGCGCCGGTCTCCTGCGCGCAGCGCAGGATGAGCTCGCGGTCGATGGGCTTGATGGAGTACATGTCCACCACGCGCACGGACACACCGCGCACAGCCATCTGCTCGGCCGCCTCGAGCGCCTTGTGCACGAGGATGCCGCAGGCGATGACGGTCACGTCCGTGCCGTCGCGCACGACGGCGCCCTTGCCGCACGCGAACTTCGTATTCTCGTCATACAGGTCCGGGTACACGTCGCGCGACAGGCGCAGATACATCGGGCCGTAGGTGTCCACGGCGTACTTCGTGGCCCAGCGGGTGCTGGCCGCGTCCGACGGGACGAGCACGGTCATGTTCGGCAGCGCGCGCATGACGGCGATGTCCTCCGTGGCGTGGTGCGTCGCGCCGTCAAGCGCGTCGGACATGCCGCAGTAGGCGCCGCCGAATTTCACGTTCAGGTTGCCGTAGCACACCTGTGCGCGCGCAGAGATGAGGCCCAGCGTGGTCAGAAAGACCGTGAACGTGTTCACGAACGGGATCTTGCCGGTCGTGGCAAGGCCCGCCGCCGTGGCGACCATGTCCGACTCGGCGATGCCCATGTTGAAGTGGCGCTCGGGGTGCGCCTTGCCGAAAATGCCGCTCTTGGTGGAACCGGACAGGTCAGCGTCGAGCACGACAATGTTCTCATTGGTGTCGCCGAGCTCGGCGAGCACGGTGCCGTAAACTTCACGAATGGATTTTCCCATCAGACGTTACCTCCCAGTTCCTGCATTGCCTGCGCGAATTCCGCGTCCGGAATGGCCTTGCCGTGCCAGGCGGACTTGCCCTCCATGAAAGACACGCCCTTGCCCTTGACCGTGTCGGCGAGGATCACGGTCGGCACGCCCTTGCAGGCCACGGCCGCATCGAGCGCGGCATCCAGCGCCGCGAGATCGTGCCCGTCGCAGCGCAGGACGTTCCAGCCGAAGGCCTTCCACTTGCCGGGCAGGTCGCGCAGCGGCATGATCTCGTCGGTCGTACCGTCAAGCTGGACCTTGTTCCAGTCCACGATGGCGGTGAGGTTATCCAGGCCGAACTTCACGGCCGAGGCGGCCGCCTCCCAGACGGCGCCCTCATCGAGCTCGCCGTCGCCGAGCACGGCGTACACGCGCGCGTCGGAATGATTCAGCTTCAGGCCGAGGGCCATGCCCTGTGCGGCGGCCAGGCCGATGCCCAGCGGGCCGGACGGCATGTCCACACCCGGCGTGCGCATGCACGGGTGGCCCTGCAGGGGGCTGCCGGTCCGACGCAGGGTGTTCATGCTCTCGGCGGGCAGAAAACCCTTGCCGATCAGATTGCGGTAGAGCATGGGCGCGGCGTGGCCCTTGCAGAGCACGAGCCGGTCACGGTCCGGATCATCGGGGTGCGCGGCGTCCACATGCATGCGCTGCTGATACAGCAGCGTGAGGATCTCACAAACGGACAGGCTGCCGCCCGGGTGGCCGGACTGCGCGCCGTGGATGGCGGTGAGTACGTCGATCCGATACTGCCGGCAAAGCTCCTGAAGCTCGGCCGTGCGTTCCGGGGTCAAAGACATGGTGGTTTGTCCTCCTGTTTGATGTTACTTTATAAAGATACAACGCGCGTTTTTTGATGTCAACGGCGCGCGGCGATTTTTCGCGCGTTTTCCCTTGTTAATTTAATAATCGTTGCTTTACCGGGCGACAATCGTTATAATCAAAGGGACTATATTTTATTTGTCTGCATCCCCGCAGACCATTCAGGAGGCGAGGTCAATGGACCCCAACAAAGCGCTGAACATGACCATGCTCTGCGACTTCTATGAGCTGACGATGGGCAACGGTTATCTCGAGCACGGCATGCAGGACCGCATCACGTACTTTGACGTGTTCTTCCGCAGCGTACCGGATGACGGCGGCTACGCCATCGCCGCTGGTCTCGAGCAGATCATCGACTACATCGAGAACCTGCACTTCACCGACGATGACATTGCCTATCTGCGCAGCCGGAAGCTGTTCAGCGAGGCATTTCTGGACTACCTGAAAAACTTCCGCTTCACCGGCGACATCTGGGCCGTGCCGGAGGGCACGCCCGTGTTCCCGCGTGAGCCGCTCATCACGGTGCGCGCACCCGCCATTCAGGCGCAGCTCGTGGAGACGTATCTGCTGCTGCAGATCAACCACCAGAGCCTGATCGCCACAAAGGCCAGCCGCATCTGCCGCGCGGCGAACGGGCGCACGGTGCTCGAGTTCGGCTCCCGCCGCGCACAGGGCGCCGACGGGGCGATCCTCGGCGCGCGCGCGGCCTACATCGGCGGCTGCGCCGGCACCGCCTGCACGATCTCGGACGAGCTGTACGGCGTGTACGCCGGCGGCACGATGGCGCACTCCTGGGTGCAGATGTTCGACTCCGAGCTCGACGCCTTCCGCGCCTACTGTGAGACTTACCCCGACAACGCCACCCTGCTCGTCGACACCTACAACAGCCTGCAGTCCGGCGTGCCGAACGCCATCCGCGCGTTCAACGAAGTGCTGCGGCCGAAGGGCATCACGCACTGCGGCATCCGCTTCGACTCCGGCGATATCGCCTACCTGACGAAGAAGGCGCGCAAAATGCTCGACGACGCCGGCTGGCCCGACTGCAAGATCACCGTGTCTAACGCGCTCGATGAGCGCCTGATCGCGGGGCTGCTGCGCCAGGGCGCGCAGATCGACAGCTTCGGCGTGGGCGAGCGGCTCATCACCGCGCGCAGCGAGCCGGTGTTCGGCGGCGTGTACAAGCTCGCGGCCATCGAGGATGCAGACGGCAACATCATCCCGAAGATCAAGATCAGTGAGAACGTCGGCAAGATCACAAACCCGCATTTCAAAAAGGTCTACCGCTTCTACAGCAAGGATTCCGGCATGGCCGAGGCGGACTACATCTGCCTGCACGATGAGGTCGTGGACGACACGCAGCCGCTCGAGATCTGTGATCCCGACGCAACATGGAAGAAGAAGGTGCTCACCGACTTCACGGCGCGCGAGCTGCAGGTGCCCATCTTCCGCGGCGGCAGGCTCGTGTACCAAAAGCCCGCGCTCGACGACATCCGCGCCTACTGCGCCGACCAGCTCACCACGCTCTGGCCGGAGGTGCTGCGCTTTGACTATCCGCACAACTACTACGTTGACCTGTCGGAAAAGCTGCTGAAGATCAAGCTCGACCTACTCAACGCCGGCGGAAAGTCGCAGGGCTGAGCCGTGGACGCCGCATCCCGCCGTCAGGCCATTCTTGACCGGCTCCGGACGGCCGACCGGCCCGTGAGCGCGTCGGCCCTCGCCGGCGATCTGAATGTCAGCCGCCAGATCATCGTGGGCGACATTGCGCTGCTGCGCGCCGGCGGCGCCGAGATCTCCGCTACCCCGCGCGGCTACGTGCTGCCGCGGGCGACGGACGGCATCACGCGCACGATCGCCTGCCGCCACACGCTCGCGCAGACCGGACAGGAGCTCGACATCCTCGTCGACAACGGCTGCACCGTGCTCGATGTCATCGTCGAGCACCCGGTCTACGGCCAGCTCACCGGCCAGCTGCAGATCAGCAGCCGCTACGATGTGGAGCAGTTTCTCGCGCGCGTGCAGGCACACGACGCCGCCCCGCTGAGCATGCTCACCGGCGGCATCCATCTGCACACGCTGCGCTGCCCGGACGCGGCCGCGTGCGAGCGCGCCTGCGCCGCGCTGAAAGCGGCCGGCCTGCTGCTGGACGATTGACAGAAGTTTATTTTAGTTGACAAGTGCAAAGGAAGCCTTTATAGTATGCTTTACAGGTGTCATGACACTTGTAAAGCATACTTGCTTTTCTGGAGGAATACACTATGCAGCGGTTCCGGGACTTTCTGAAGCGAAAGGATATTGAGATCTCTCTGCGGCGCTACGGCATCGACGCGCTCGGTGCGATGGCACAGGGGCTGTTCTGCTCGCTGCTGATCGGCACGATCCTCAACACGCTCGGTCAGCAGTTCCACATCGGTTTTCTCAACGCGATCATCTTCACCCTCGGCAAGGGCGACGCCGCGGTCGGCTACACGATTGGCGGGTGCGCATCGCTCATGGTCGGTCCGGCGATGGCGGTGGCCATCGGCTACGCGCTGCACGCGCCGGCGATGGTGCTGTTCTCGCTCGTCCCGGTCGGCTATGCGACCAACGCCATGGGCGGCGCCGGCGGCCCGCTGGCCGTGCTCGTGACGGCGATCGTCGCGGCCGAGTTCGGCAAGGCCGTGAGCAAGGAGACGAAGGTGGACATCCTCGTCACGCCCATCGTCACGATCCTCGTCGGCATCGGGCTGGCCATGCTCGTGGCCGCGCCCATCGGCAAGGCGGCCAGCTGGGTCGGCACGCTCATCATGTGGGCGACCGAGCAGCAGCCGTTCATCATGGGCATCCTCGTGTCGGTCATCGTGGGCATCGCGCTCACGCTGCCGATCTCATCGGCCGCCATCTGCGCGGCGCTCTCCCTCACGGGGCTCGCAGGCGGCGCGGCCGTGGCCGGCTGCTGCGCGAACATGGTGGGCTTCGCTGTGCTGAGTTTCCGCGAAAACGGCTGGGGCGGTCTGGTCAGCCAGGGCCTCGGCACGAGCATGCTGCAGATGGGCAATATCGTGCGCAACCCGAAGATCTGGATCCCCGCCATCGTGACGTCGGCCATCACGGGCCCGATCGCTACGTGTGTGTTCAAGCTCCAGATGAACGGCGCGGCCGTCAACTCTGGCATGGGCACATGCGGCCTGTGCGGCCCCATCGGCGTGTGGACCGGCTGGGTCGCGCCGAGCGAGGCCGCCATTGCCAACGGCGCCGTGGCCATCCAGCCCGGGGCCATGGACTGGATCGGTCTCATCATGGTCTGCTTCGTGCTCCCGGCCGTGATCTGCTGGGCCATCGGTCTGCTGTGCCGCCGCCTCGGCTGGATCCGCGAGGGCGACCTGAAGCTGGACTGATACCGTATATGCGAAAACCCGCACAGGACGGTGTCCTGTGCGGGTTTTGTTTACATACCAAACAGGCGGATGCCCTTGACGAGCATCGACAGCCCCAGCGTCACGACCAGCACGGCGCTGCCCTTGACGATGTACTTCATCCAGCCGCGCGGCAGAAACGACTGCAGCGCACCGAAGAGGAACAGCAGCGGCACCGTGCCGAGCGAGAACACCAGCATCACGAGCGCGCCGCGCGCTGCGCTGCCGCTGCTCATGGCGTAGAGCCACATGGCGCTGAGCGCGCCGCACGGCATGACGCCCGTGAGCAGGCCGATGATAAGCGGTTGCCCCGCAAAGCGGCGGCGCGTGCACGCATTGAGGCTGCAGGCGCCGGGCAGCTCCGTCTCCGCCGGACGCAGCCCCGGCAGGATACCCGCCATGCGCAGACCGATGAGCAGCACGAGCGCGCCCGCGACGGTAAAGACCATGCTCTTGATGTTCGGCGTATAGGTGATGACCGCGCCGAGCGCGCCGCAGACAGCACCGACCGCCGTGTACGACATGACGCGCCCGCCGTTGTACGCGGCCGAGGCGATGAGCCCGCGCTTGCTGCGGCCGGTCACGCCGCGCGCGTCCGTCGTCTGCGCGAGCAGGATGCCGCCGCACATGCCGATGCAGTGCGTGCTCGTGAGCAGGCCGACGAGAAACACGAGGCCGAGCGAAGCATTCTCGGCAAGCACCGGAACCTGCACGAGCATGATCAGCTTCGGCAGCCCCCAGTAGAGCACGCCCACGAGCGCAAGGCAGATCAGATCGACCACCACACCGCCCATGCCGTGCGCGCTCGGCGGATAGCCGGTATTTGTGAGCACCTGCCGCAGCGTGCCCTCCGTGACGATATCCGGATCATACGTGATCGTCACGCGGCTGCGCCAGTAGTGCGCCTGTGCGGAGATGACGCCGCGCGTGTGCAGCAGCGCGTCCGCGATGGCGTCCTCGCACGCCCGGCAGATCATGCCGGACACATTCAGTTCCAGAACTGTGGTCGTCATGGCCGCTCCCCCTTCGTTGCTTTCCGGCGCAGCGCATACAGCAGCACGCCGCCGGATGCGCCGCACGCAAGCACCGCCGCCGCGGCCGGGCCGATCACCCCGCACGCAGCCAGCGGAAGACACACAACGTGATACGCCAGCAGCAGCCAGCCGCACCGGCGCACGGTGCGCGCCGTCTGCCCGGCCGATGCCTCCGCGCCGCGCGTGAGCAGTTCGCCCCGCTCCGCCGCGCGACCGACACCCGCCAGCGCGGCGACGCCCGCGGCCTGTCCGGCCGCGCTGAGGCACGCAGCGGCCAGCACGCCGCACGCGCAGGTCAGTGCGCGTGCCAGATCACCCGGCTGCCGCCGGAAAAACCACACGGCGCCAACGCCGGCGGCCAGAATGATGAGCAGCGCGGTGAGACGCGACGCCGCCCGCTCGAGCCGCTCCTGCTCCGGCGTGCGCACAGTCTGCGCGCGCTGCAGGGCCGCGATCGTCCGCTGCAGCACCGTCGCGTCGCCAACCGCCGTGGGCGTGACCGACGCGCTGCCCGCGCGGTTGAGCGCACCGGCCAGGACCGGGTCGCCCACCGCCTTTTCCTCCGGCCGGGACGCACCCATGAGGGCGGATGCATCGACCGTGCAGGCGCCGGAACACACGATACCGTCGACCGGGATGCGCTCGCCCGGAACGATGCGCACCACGTCCTGCGGCGTGAGTGCGTCAGCATCCGCCTGCACCTCCGCGCCGCCGCGCACGACCGCCGCCGTGCGCGGGCGCAGATGCCTGAGCCGCTGCACCGGCGCGTGAAGCCTCCCGCGGGCCAGCTGCGCCGCGCACTTCCCCGCCAGCAGCGCGCAGACGATGCCGCACGGCGCGGGAAAGCACGGCTGCAGGCCTGTGAAGGCCGCATACGTACTGTATGCAAACAGAATGAGCACCGCGAGCAGCCCGGGCGCGTCCGGCCCGAGGCTGCCGCCGCGCAGTGCGCGCCACGTGCCGCGCCAGAGCGCCGCGCCAGTGCCGAAGAGCACCGCCGCCGCAAGCGCAAGCTGCACAAGCACCGGCAGCCGCCACAGCATCAGCGCCGTGAGCAGCACGCCAAGCCCCAACCGACGCGCCAACCGCTGGCGCGTCCGGCCCTGCAGGGCCTCCTCACCGCCGTGCTGTGCCGTCAGCTCCGCGCCCGGGCCGAGCACCGCCGGGAGCGCGCCGGCGTCCGTGCCGACCGGCCAGAGCGTCACCGTGAAGGTATCCCCCGCGCGCGCGACGCTGCGCACGCCGAACACCGCCCGCAATCGCGCCTCCGCCCCGGCGTCCGCGCCCGGGCAGCGCAGCTCCGCCGTCCCGACCGGCACGTCAAAGCCCGCGCGCTGCACACAGCGCGCGATCTCGCCGAGGTCCACGGCCGTCTCGTCATAAGTCAGGCGCGCGCAGCCGGCCGTGTCGCTCACAGTTACTTCGCGCAGCCCCGGCAGCCCCCGCAGCGCGCGCACGATGCGCACCGCGCAGGCGCCGCAGTCCATGCCCGAGATGCGCAGGATCACGTCCGTCATTTCTGCCGCCGCCTTTCGTAATTTACCAACTGGTCAGAAAAAAGATAGCACGCTGCCACATTTTTGTCAAGGTGCGGCACGGATTTTCTCCGCCATTTGACGGATGTTGAAAATCGCTGTATAATCGGAACATCCCAGAACCCCGGAGGCGACCAAGATGCCGATCGTTGTCGACCGTGACCAGATCCGCCGGGACATTCTCATGGCGTTTCAGCGCTGCATCGAGCGCAAGCCCATGATGAATGTGTCCCTGCGCGACATTGCAGCGGAGGCGGGCATGAGCCACGCCAAGCTGCTCAACTATTTTGAGAGCAAAAACGACCTCATCCTCGCGTATGTGCGCTATACGCGAGAGTATATGTGCGAAAAGTGCAGCCAGTGGTTCGCCGGGCACGACCGCGCGGACTACGACTCCAACCTCGCGTACATGAACGCATTCATGGACTACGTGGCCAACGCCCCGGCGCACGAGCAGCGCCCGAACGCCACGACGCAGACCTACGTCCTCGCGCGCTACGACCCCGAGATCGGCCGGCTCGTGCAGGAGGAGTTTCTCGCGTGGCGCACGCTCATGGAACAGTGCCTCATCCGCATCTACGGCGAGGAGGTCGGCATGCATGAGGCCGAGGCGATGATGATCCTCATCTCCGGCACGTTCATCTGCAACTACAATCAGGCGCTCACCGGCGAGATCAACGACAACATCCTCGGCTATCTTGGCAACCTGAACCGGTCCTGACAAGCAAAAAAATCATCCGCCCGACGGCAGCTGCCGTCGGGCGGATGTTTCACAGGGGTGGAAGGATGTGAAAAGGTATTACTCGTTCGGGTGTGCATCACAGTAGTGATGATAGATATTCTCGATATACAGCGCGGCGTCGCGGCCGCGGCCCTCGGCGAGCATGGCGGTGATGCGCGTCTCCTGCTCGATGACCGTCTCCGGCCCCCAGAAGGTCACGCACCGCTCCCAGAGCACGCCGCTCACGTCCGCAAGGCTGTTCATGAGCAGCGGGAAGATGAGGTTGCCGCTCAGCTCGGTGATGGTCGTGTCAAACTTGCGCATCCACTGCGCGTAAGCAGAGATGCCCTCGCCCGCGGTGACGGAGGCGCGCAGGTTTTCCGTGATGGCACGCAGCTGGTCGATGTCGGCCGGTGTACCGCGCTCGCCGAGCAGGATCATGGCGCCGCCCTCGATCGCGTCGCGCGCCTCGACGAGGGAGCTCTCGATCGCGTGGTCGAACTGGCCGCCGTATTTCCCGAGCGCCATGAGCGTCTCGAAATTGCCGTGGCGGGCGTAGTCCTCGATGTAGTTGCCGCGGCGCGGCTCCATGCGCACAAAGCCCATGCGCTCGAGATCCTCGAGCCCGGTGTGCACCATCGAGCGGCTGATGTGCATCTGTTCGGACAGCTCGCGCTCCGACGGGAGCCGGTCGCCGACCTTCAGCTCACCGGAAAAGATCATGCCGATGACCTGATCGACGAACAGCTCCCGGAGCGTCGGGGCCTGAATCTGCTGAAATCCCATCAGACCTTCTCGTCGACCTTTCTGTGGTCGTAGATCTTGTCCAGCAGCGGGCGCACCAGGAAATAGATCGCCTTGTTATCGAGATTGAACCAGTAGATGAGCATGCTCCCCACCCAGACGCCGGCCGCGCCGAGGAGCAGCTTTGGCAGCAGTTTTTTCATCGTCATTTCCTCCTGTTTACCAGCCTTCGTAGTCGTCATACTGCAGCAGGGACGCATCGAGCGGCTCAGCCTGCATGACGGAGTACATGTAATCGTTGACCTGCTGGCGGATGTCGGCACGGGAGATGGTGCGGTGGTCGAACATGTCGTTGGAGACCATCATGAGCTTCGTCTTTTTCTCCTTCGCCTGGTCGAGGATAACGCCCGTGAGGCCGAGCGCGCCCTTGCAGGTGATGTCATCGTGCAGGATGACCATGTCGCAGTGGAACTTCTCTGCCTCGTCCCAGAACTCGACAAGGTGCTGCCAGCCGCCGGTCAGGTGGCGGCGCATGACGCCGGTCTCATAGTTGCGGGCAATGCCGTCGAGCATGGTGTCCTCGTCCGTCGTGTCGATGAGCACGTTGCCGGAGAACAGATCCATGCCGGCGATCACGAGGATGCCCCAGCAGTTATACAGCCAGTTCGGGAACTGCAGCCAGTAGCACGGCGGGCCGCCCCAGGTGATGGCGCGGTAGCGCGTCTTGGGGAAGCAGTTGGTCTTGTTCGCATACGCCTGCTCGAGTATCTTCATGACCTTGTGTTCGGCCTTCATGATCTCGGGGTTGCGCCCGCCGGAAAACGCGTAATAGAACGTGTGGAACAGGTTTGGCACGGTGAGTGCGGCAGCGGTGTAGGGCGTGGCCATGAAGTTCCACTTCTCCATCTCGTTGCGCACCTCGTCGTTGTGCTTTTCCATGATGTCACGGCAGGCATCCCAGTCATAGGTCTCGCCGGTGTGCTGCTCGACAAAGTTGATGACGCGGCGCAGGGATGCGCGGGCGTACTTGCGCGTGTGCGGATCGGCCCAGCGCATGGGAATGGCAGCCGGCAGCGTGTCCACGTCGAGGTGGCGCTCGATGAGCTGGCTGTTCATGGTCGAGGAGTCACACGGGGCGTTATTCGAGATGCAGCAGGCGCCGATCTTCGGGAACTCGTCGAGGATGGCGACGCCGGCGGCGTTGTTCGACAGGCGGCAGGAGTCTGCCGGCAGGCCGACGCTCTCCATGGCGTCGATATAGTACGGGTTCGCGCCCTGATCCATGTAGCACAGCAGCAGGCCCTGGAACGGCTCGAGCTGCGCGGGACGCAGATTCGGGAAGCCCGCGAGGATCTCGGGGCACATGGTCTGCTCAAGCACGACCTGCGTGCGGCCGAAGTCGTTGTCACCAAAGCGGCGGTCGCCCATCATCATCTCGGCGATGGAGGTGGTCGAGCCCTTCATGATCGTGTTGAGGTAAATGCGCGTCACGCGCAGCGCCGGGCCGCGCAGGCCCTCGACGCAGCGGTCGATCATGTTCAGCGCCGCGAGGTACGAGCCCATCCAGCGGTAGGTCAGCATGCCGCGCATGATGCGCACCGGGCTCTTGGCCACAAAGCCGCCCATGACGCCGAGCACCTTGACCCACTCGGTATAGTCGTACCACGTATCTTTCAGACCGCGCCATTCGCGGTGCTTTGCAATGTTGCTGCCGGGGAGAAAACGGTTCCCGGCGCCTTTGACCTTCTTGTCAGCCATCACGAATTCCCTCCCTGAATGTGTTTGATCTCCAGGCTCTCCACAAAGGCCTGAATGCGCGTGCGCAGCTGACCGGCGCCGGCGAGGGTGTACTCCTTCTCGATGCCGACGGTCGGGATGCCCAGCTCCTCCTGCAGGATGTGCACGCCGAGCACGCGCTCATAGCTCCAGAACTCGCAGAACTTCATCTGCTCGTAGAGCACGCCGTCGGCGCTGTATTCCCGGCACAGGTCGCGGATGTAGGTGCGGCGGCCGTCAGAGCGTGCCCGCTCCATAAAGCGCGGGCACTGGCTCGTGCGCAGATAGTGGCGGGCAACGGCGCGCAGCGGCGTCTCCCCGTCGAGAATTTCGATCTGCTCGCGGCCGGGCAGACTGCCGTAGCAGTAGCGGTCGGCCACGACCATCGCGCCGCAGTCCTCGATGAGCTTCGTGAACGCGGGGTCGTCGATCTCGCTGCCGGTCACGACCAGACGCACACGGAACCACGACTGCGCGTCCGGCTTGCGGCGCTTGAGCTCGGTGAGCGTCTGCTTGAGGTACGGCAGGATGCGCTTGTGCGGGCACACCTGACTCACGAGCTGCAGCACGTGAAATTCATAGCCCGTGATGACGGGGTTCGCCGCCTTGCGCAGGTCGCCGATCTCGGTCATGACGCGGGAAATTTCGTTGTGGTCGCGGATCGCCGCACGGATCGCCTGATCGGAGATGTCAATGCCGTAGGTCTCGTGCAGCGGCTCGAGCACGTGCACGCGCAGCTGCTCCTCATAGTGATCGACGGCGAAGTCCTCGTCCGAGAACGGCACGTCCATCATGCTCATGAAAAACTGCGGGTTTTTCTCCTTCACAAGGCCGAGAATCTCGAAATGCTCGTGACCGCGGTGCATCATCTGGCACGTCTCGGACGAGAGCAGCGCGTCGAGATAGTCATAACCGCCCTCGATGCCGCGCTCGAGAATGCTGCGGGTATACGAGCAGATCTTGCTCGACATGTAGTACGTGCCCACATCGATGCTGCCGGTGTTCGGCGCACGCAGGCGGCTTGAGAAGCAGCCGGGCAGGTTCAGCAGCGTCTCCGGCACAAAGTAACAGGTGTAGCCCAGGGCGTGTTCCCCTTCCGCCTTGGCCTGCTGTACCAGCTCGTTGTTGGCCTCCTGCAGCAGATTCTCAAAATAGATCAGATGCTTCAGGTCTTTCATGGTTTGCTTCCACCTCTCACAGTTCGTCGCGAGTCTCCGGTCTTACATCTGGTTCGACCAGAAGCCCTTTGAGCCAAAGATAGCATGATTTTTGACAATGTGCAACTGGCTTTCGTCCACTGTCCCATTTTTATCGCTTATCACAACGTATCTGATCAGACCACGACCAGAGGCCTGCCAACAAACCGGACAGTTTTTGCACTTTTCCGAACAACGATTGACAAGGCAGGGCGTCAGATTATAATATGATATGGTTTACCTCACAACAACGCCAAAGGAGTTACACAATACATGAACAGAATCTACGTCACCGGCCACCGGAATCCGGACACGGACTCCATCGCGGCCGCCATTTCCTATGCCGCACTGCGCAACGCGCTCGGCGACCGGGATTACGTGGCCGCACATCTCGGCCACATCAGCGATGAGACGAAGCGTCTGCTCGATCGCTTCGGCTTTCAGGAGCCGGTCACGATCAGCAACGTCCGCACGCAGGTGCGCGATCTGGACTTTGACACGCCGCCGGCACTCAACTCCAGCGTCACGATGGACCGCGCCTGGCACATCATGCGCGACCAGAGCATCTCCGCCATGCCCATCATCAACGAGGACGGCACGCTCTACGGCATGCTCTCCGCCGGCGACATCGCGGCCTACAGCATGCGCACGATCAGCGACCGGCACGTGGACGCACTGCCGCTGTTCAACCTCCTGAGCGTCATCGAGGGACGCATCCTCAACGACGGCGCCGAGCAGGTCGACCGCGTGTCCGGCGTGGTGACGATCGCCCTGCCGCAGAGCTGCGACAACCTGCTCTTCTCCGACCCCGACAGCATCATTCTCTGCGGCAACCAGCCGGATATGATCCGCCGCGCGCTCGACATCGGCGTGCAGTGCATCATCCTCTGCCAGACCGACGTCGACCCCGCGTGGCTTGAAAACGCCGGCAAGACCTGCATCATCTCCACCCCGCTCGATGCCAGCCGCGTGGCGCGGCTGGTGTATCAGGCGATCCCGATCTCCCGCCCGTGCAACACGGAGGATCTGGTCAGCTTCCACCTCGATGATTACATCGACGACGTGCGTGAGGTCGTGCTCGAGAGCCGCTACCGCTGCTACCCCGTGCTCGACGAGAACGAAAAGGTCGTCGGCACGCTCTCGCGCTATCACCTGCTGCGTCCGCGGCGCAAGCGCGTCGTACTCGTCGACCACAACGAGCTGGCGCAGGCCGTGCCCGGTCTGGAGCAGGCCGAGATCCTCGAGATCATCGACCACCACCGCCTGGCCGACATTCAGACCACGCAGCCCATCCGCGTGCGCAACGAGCCCGTCGGCAGCACGACGACCATCATCACCAACATGTATCAGGAGCACGGCGTCATGCCTTCGCCGAACATGGCGGGTCTGATGGCGGGCGCCATTTTGTCCGACACGGTCATGTTCAAGTCCCCCACGTGCACGAAGCGCGACATCGCCATGGCAGAGCGTCTGGCCCGCATCGCCAACGTCTCGCTCAAGGAGCTGGGCAACCTGCTCTTTGCCGCCTCGAGCGCGGGCGACAAGTCGGCTGAGGATCTGTGCTTTGCCGACTTCAAGGAATTCCACATCGCCGACCACTATCTCGGCGTCGGTCAGGTCACGTCGCTCGATTCCGCCAAGGTGCTCGAGCGCAAGGACGAGCTGCTGGCCGTCATGGCCACGAAGCTCGAGCAGCAGCACTATGACATGATCGCGCTCATGGTCACGGACGTGCTCTTGGAGGGCACGAGCCTGCTCTACATCGGCAATGACGACACGATCCGCGCCGCCTTCTCGGTCGAACCGAAGGACAGCGCCGTGTTCCTGCCCGGCGTGATGAGCCGCAAGAAGCAGATCATCCCCATGCTGACCGCCCTCTGGGGCTGAGGCCGCATATACAAAAAAAGTCCGCACAGGCAGTGCCTGTGCGGACTTTTTTGATTCAATCCGTCATGCGCACGATGCGGTAATACGTGCGCGCCGTGAGCAGGTACACAAAGGTGTACAGCAGCGCAAAGACGCCGAACGTTCCGAGCGTGCACAGCAAAAACAGATGCACGTTTTGCAGCCCGAAGGCGAACACGATCTGCTTGATGAGCGGAAACGCAAACGCGATGTGGATCGCCGCCGTCACAAGCGGCAGGAAGAACATGAGCAGCACCTGCGTGCGGATGGTCGCCTTGACCTCCTTCGGCGTCATGCCGACCTGCTGCATGATGCGGAAGCGCCCGCGGTCGTCATAGCCCTCGGAGACCTGCTTGTAGTAGATGATGAGCACCGTCGCAAACAGGAACACGAACCCGAGGAAAAAGCCGAGGAACAAAAAGCCGCCGTACATGCTGTGCAGCGTGGGATAGCCGTCGGCGCGCATATCGGTCGTGTATTGCACGTTCGCCGCCTCGGCAGCGGACGCAAACGCGGGGTCGCTGAGAAGCGCGTGCAGCGCGTCGAGCTGCTCGTCGTCCGTGCCGGAGAGGTCGAACTGATACGTGTAGTTGAGCATGCTACGGGTGCCGCCGTGCTCGCTGGCGTAGGCGTTTTGCTGCGCGCGCAGATCGAGCACGCTGTCGAGATCCGGCACGACCAGATACAGCGTGTGCAGACCCATGATGGAGCTGCCGCTGTCGAGCGGGAAGCTGTCGAGCGGCCACAGGCGGAACGCGCGGCCGCAGATCGTCACCGTGTCGCCGAAGGGCTTGCCGTCCGTCCATGCGAGCGCATCGCCGGGTGCGAGCGTCACCTGCTCACCGGTCAGGTCGGCATAGCCCTCCGTGTCCAGAACCATGACGGTGTATGCATCGACGCCCGAGCCGGTGAACTGATCGAGCGCATCGCCGCTGCGCAGCGTGGAAAACCTGACGGTGCGATAGCCGTGCACGTTGCTCTGCGTGAGCCCCGAGCGCGTCATGGCGTCATCCACCACCTGCAAAACCGGCGCGACGTCCGGCACCGTGTTCGTCCGGGTGTCGGTCATGAGCGTGAGCGTCATATCCTGCGGCCAGCGCACTGCGGCGTAGGCATCCACGCCCTTATACAGGCTCACCGTGGTCGAGACCGTCACGAGCACCATCGTCGAGAGGATGCAGATGCTCGCAAGGCCGGCCGCGTTGCGGCTCATGCGGTAGATGAGGCCGGAGACGGTGGCAAAGTGGCTGGTTTTATAGTAGTAGCACCGGTTTTTGCGCAGCGCCTTGAGCACGACGATGCTCAGCGCGATGAACGTGAGATACGTGCCGATGATGACAAGGATGACCGCCGGGAAGAAATACTGGATGGCGTACAAGGCCGCGTTTGTGCGCAGGGAAATGATATAGCCCGCGGCAAGGCACACCGCGCCGAGCAGTGCGAGGATCCACTTGCTGCGCGGCTCACGCTCGCCCTCACTGCCGGCGCGCAGCAGCTGCACGGGGTTGGAAAGATGGATGATGCGGATAGTGTTGAGCAGGAGCAGCAAAAACAGCGCGCCGAAGAACACCGCTGTATAGCCGATGCTCATCAGGCTGATGTTGAGCCCGAACGTGGCCTCCCCGCCGATGAGCCGCACGAGCACGAGCTGCAGGAGCTTAGAGAACACCCCCGCCGCCACAAGGCCGAAAAACAGCGCCATGGCCGCCGTGTACAGCGACTCCCAGAAGAGCACGTAGGAGATGTGGCGTTTTTCCATGCCGAGGATGTTGTAGATGGCAAACTCGCGCTTGCGCTGCTTGGTGAAGGTACTGTTCGTATAAAAGAGGATGATGGCAGAAAACAGCGCCATGATCAACACGCCGAAACCGAGCACCTGGCTGACGCTGCCGCCGTGCTGCATCTGACCGAGATACGGATCGCTCGCGAGCGTGAGGATGATGCAAAACAGCGCCACGCTCACGATGCAGGCCAGCAGATACGGCAGGTAGAACCGGCGATTTTTCTTCAGATTCGTCGCCGCCAGACGCGGGTAGAGATTACGCATGGCGCTCACCGCCCGTTGCCAGCATCGTGAGCGTGTCAGAGATCTTCTGATAGAGCTGCTCATCCGTGCTCTCGCCGCGATAGATCTCGTGGAACACCTCGCCGTCCTTGATGAACAGCACGCGCGAGGCGTGGCTGGCCGCCTTGACCGAGTGCGTGACCATGAGGATGGTCTGACCGCCGCGGTTGATCTCCTCAAACAGGCGCAGCAGCTCATCCGTTGCGCGCGAGTCGAGCGCGCCGGTCGGCTCGTCGGCCAGCACGAGCTTCGGCTGCGTGATGAGCGCGCGGGCGACGGCTACACGCTGCTTCTGCCCGCCGGAGAGCTCATACGGGAACTTCTGCAGCAGCTCCGCAATGCCGAGCTGCTTTGCCACGGGCGCGAGGCGCGCGGCCATCTCCGGATACGCCTTGCCTGCGAGCACGAGCGGCAGGAAGATGTTGTCCTGCACGGAGAACGTATCAAGCAGGTTGAACTCCTGAAACACGAAGCCGAGCTGCGAGCGGCGAAACGCCGCGATCTCCCGCTCCGGGATCGTGCCCAGCGCCCGACCGTCGAGCACGACCTCACCGCCGGTGGGCTTGTCGAGCGCGGCAAGAATGTTGAGCAGCGTGGTCTTACCGCTGCCGCTCTCGCCCATGATGGCGACGTACTCGCCCTTCTCGACCGTGAAATTCACATCGCTGAGCGCCTGCACCTTCGTGCCGCCGAAGCGTGTGGTGTAAATCTTCTGAACGTGACGAACTTCCAAAAACGACATGACCGTTACCTCCTGTGTAATGACAGGCTCAGTATAAACCGCCGGGGAAATGGCTGCCATGCATCTGGCTTACATTTTCCCGGCGGAAACTTACGATTCTGTAAGGCTCACTCGACCTCGAGCGCGTCCTGCGCAAGGCCGATGCGCACCGTCGTACCCACGCCCACCTCCGAGGTAATGGCGATCGTGTGGCCGAGCTTTTCGAGGATGCGGCGGCAGAGGTACAGGCCGATGCCGGTCGCACGCTTGTCCGTGCGGCCGTTGCTGCCGGTGAAGCCCTTTTCAAACACGCGCGGCAGATCCTCCGGCGCGATGCCGATGCCCGTGTCGCGGATGCACAGCGTCTTCGGTGCCTCGAGCGTGATAGACACCGAGCCGCTGCGCGTATACTTAAGGGCGTTGGAGAGCACCTGCTCGATGACGAACAGCAGCCACTTCTCATCCGTGATGACGCTGACGTTCAGCGGCGTGTACTCCAGGCGCAGCTTGCGCCGGATGAACTGCGAGGCATACTTGCGCACCGCCTGCCGGACGATATCGTCGAGCGCGTAGTTGCGGATGACATAGTCCGACGACGGGCTCTCGAGCCGCAGATAGCCGAGCACCATCTCCACATATTGCTCCACGCTCTGCAGCTGCTCGAGCAGCGCGCGCTGCTCATCCGTGTCCGCATCCTGCAGCAGCAGGCGCATGGCGGCGATGGGCGTCTTGATCTGGTGCGCCCAGACGGTGTAGTACTCAACTAAGTCCTGATAGCTGCGCTGGCTGCGGGTCATCTGCGCGCGGCGGTCGGCATCGAGCGCGCGCACGAGCGCCTGATACTGTGCCTCAAGCGCGCCGTCCGGCTCGGGCAGCTGCTCAGTGCTGAGCGTGATCTCCTGCTCCAGCCGCCGCAGCAGGCGCAGGCGCACGGCAAAGCGCCGGTAATCGACCGCAAGCCAGACCAGCAGCAAAAACAGACACACGAGCGCCGCATACCCCACCGCGCCCAGCGGCAGCCGGTAGAGCCAGAATATGAATCCGAACACGGCCGTGTAGACCGCGAGCGCGATCACGACCTTGCGGTTTTCCCGCACATAGGCACCAAACATATCTTGCCCCCTCACTCGATGAGATAGCCGAGGCCCTTTTTCGTCGTGATATAATCCGACAGACCGGCGGCCTCAAGCTTGCGGCGCAGACGGGCGATGTTGACCGTGAGCGTGTTTTCGTCCACGAAGCTGTCCGTCTCCCAGAGCTTTTCCATGAGCGTCTCGCGGCTGACGACGCTGCCCTTGCGCTCGAGGAGCGTCTGCAGGATGCGGTAGTCGTTTTTCGTCAGCTCGATGCGCCGGCCCTGATACGTCAGGGTCGCGTCGGCCGTGTTGAGCACGGCGCCGCGGTGCTCGAGCGTGGGCGCGGGCGCGGAAAAATCATACGTGCGGCGCAAGATCGCCTGGATCTTCGCCAGCAGCACGTTCAGATCAAAGGGCTTGGCGATGAAATCATCCCCGCCCATGTTCATGGCCATGACGATGTTCATATTGTCCGACGCTGAGGAGAGGAACACGACCGGCACGTTCGACACGCGCCGCAGCTCCTGACACCAGTGGTAGCCGTTATAAAACGGGAGCGTGATGTCCAGCAGCACGAGCTGCGGATCGAACGCCGTGCACTCGGCGAGCACATTGCGGAAATCCTCCGCGCAGCGCACGTCAAAGCCCCACGTCGTCAGGTGCTTTTGCAGCGCGGCGGCGATGGCCGTGTCGTCCTCCACGATAAAAATGCGGTGCATGCGATCCCCTCCCGGGCAGAAAAATAGCAGGTGCAGGCAACCCCTGCACCTGTTATTTTACGATAATTCGGCTCCGATTGCAACGGCGGTGTCAATCCCGGCGGCGGTTGCCGTAGAGAAGGATGAGCCGCAGCAGCTGCGCAAACGACACCAGCAGCGCCGCGACATACGTCATGGCGGCCGCCCGCAGCACGCTGCGCGCGCCGCGCAGCTCGTCGTCCGTGAGCAGGTTGCGCGACTCGATGGCAGCCAGCGCCCGACGGGAGGCGTTGAACTCCACCGGCAGCGTCACAAGCTGGAACACCGTCACGAGGCCGAAGAGCAGAATGCCCGCCCAGACGAGCACCGACCAGTTGAAGATCAGCCCCGCGATGAGCAGCGGCCACGACAGGTTCGAGCCGATGCGCGTGGCCGGAATGATAGCCGCGCGGATGCGGATGGGCGCATAGTCCGTGGCGTACTGCACGGCGTGGCCCGCCTCATGCGCCGCGACGCCCACAGCCGCGATCGACGCGACGCCGTAGACCTCGTCCGAGAGGCGGATGACCTTCGCCTGCGGGTCAAAGTGGTCGGTGAGTTTGCCGGAGATGTGCTCGATGCGCACATCCGTGATGCCGTTGGCCTGCAGGATGCGCTGCGCCGCCTGCGCGCCGGTCAGGCCGCTCGTGCAGCGCACGCGCGCGTAGCGCGAAAATGCGCTCTTGACCTGGATCTGCGCGATGAGCGCGATAAGCAGCGCCGGCACGACCAGCAGCAGATACGTGGTATCAAAGCCATAATAATAACCGTTGTACATGGCAGTCATCCTTTCTGATTCGTGCTGTTATTGTACCGCCAAAGCGTGCGCACGTCAACCGGGACAAGCATTTGTATATTGTGTGGTTTTTTCCCGAAAAAACATCCCCCCTCCGGGCTTGTGCGGCGGTCGTTTTTTGTTATACTTGTGTCAAATACGCGATAAAGAGTATGGGCGATCCGATCATGATTGATGCACACGACATTCGATTTTCCTACGACGGGCCGGGCGGCCGCCGCTCCCTCGACGGTGCGCAGCTGCACGTTTCCCCCGGCGAGTTTGTGGCCGTGCTCGGGCACAACGGCTGCGGCAAATCCACGCTCGTCAAGCACTTCAACGCCCTGCTGCCGCTGCAGCACGGCACGCTGACCGTCGACGGCATGGACGCTGCCGACCCCGCCAACCGCTGGGCGCTGCGGCGCAAAGTCGGCATGGTGTTTCAGAACCCGGACAACCAGTTCGTGTCCACGATCGTGGGCGAGGATGTTGCCTTCGGGCTGGAAAACTACGGCGTGCCGGAAAACGAGATCCCCGCGCGCGTGGCCGCGGCGCTCGCCGCCGTGGACATGGCAGGCTATGAAAACCGCGCGACGCACACGCTCTCCGGCGGGCAGAAGCAGCGTGTGGCGCTGGCCGGCGTGCTGGCCCTGTCGCCGGACATTCTGGTGTTCGACGAGGCCACCGCCATGCTCGACCCCGACGGCCGGCAGGAGGTGCTGCGCACGATCCGCCGCCTGCACAAAGAGCAGCGCAAGACCGTCGTCATGATTACACATTATATTGAAGAAGCCATCTGCGCCGACCGCGTCTATCTCATCCACAACGGCAAAATGATCGCCGACGGCACGGCGCGCGAGATGCTCACGCAGCCGGAGCTGCTGGCCGCGGCAGGGCTCACGCCGCCGATGCCGGTGCAGATGTACTATGACCTGAAGCAGGCCGGGATCGTGCTCGCCCGCTGCCCGCTGACGCTCGAGGAACTTGCGGAGGAACTATGCCGATCACAGTAACGAATCTGACGTGTGTCTACGGCGCGGGGACACCCTTTGAGACCACTGCGCTGCGCGATGTGTCCGTCACGGTCGAAAACGGCAGCTTCGTCGGCATCCTCGGCCGCACCGGCTGCGGCAAGTCCACGCTCATCCAGATCATGGCCGGTCTGCTCACGCCGACGGCCGGCACCGTCATACTCGACGGGCAGGACATCCACGCCCGCCGCTATGACCGCAGCATCCTGCGGCGCAAAGTCGGCATCGTGTTCCAGTACCCGGAGTGCCAGCTCTTTGAGACGACCGTGGAAAAGGACGTGGCCTTCGGCCTGAAGCACAGCGGCCTGAGCACCGCCGAAAAGCAGGCGCGCGTGCGCTGGGCGCTCGAGACCGTGGGCTTCTCGTTCGAGAAAGTCCACGACCAGCCGCCGATGGGCCTCTCCGGCGGGGAGAAGCGGCGCGTGGCCATCGCAGGCGTGCTGGCGGCGAAGCCGGAGTATCTGATTCTTGACGAGCCGATCGCGGGGCTCGATCCGCTCGGCCGCGAGGCGTTTCTGCGGCTCATCACCGAGCTCAACCGCGGCGGCATGACCATCCTAATGGTCTCGCACAACGCCGACTGTCTGGGCGCGTATGCGCAGCGGCTGCTCGTGCTGGAGGACGGGCAGCTCGTGCGCGACGGCACGCCGGAGGAGATCTACGCCGACCTCGACTGGATGCGCGCGCACCGGCTGGGCGTGCCGCAGAGCCGCACCGCCGCCGCCCTGCTCCGGCAGGGCGGGCTGGACATTCCACAGGACATTGCAAGCTATGACGCGCTGCTCGCGGCCGTGCTGCGCGCGAAGGGCGGTGGCCGCCCATGAGGGAACACCTGACCGGGCAGTTCACCCCCGGCACCTCGATCCTGCACCGGCTGGACGCGCGGGCGAAGTTTTTCGGCTTTCTCATCCTCATCGCCGCCACCGTGTGCACGGACGCCTGGCTCGGCTATGCGCTGCTGCTCGCCGTCACGGCCGCCGTCGTGGCCGTCTGCGGTCTGCCGCTGCGCACCGCACTCGCGTCCGTGGCGCGCATGGGCTGGTTTTTCCTGCTCATCTTTGTGATGAACGCCCTGTTTTTCGCCACTGACGACGCCATCTGGCACTGGTGGATCCTCACGCTGTCCGTGCCCGGCATCGTGCAGGGCGCGCAGGTGACGGTGCGGCTCGCGCTCATCCTCGTGATGAGCAACGTGCTCACGTGCACGACGCCGCCGCTCGAGATCACCGGCGCGATCCAGACGCTGCTCAGCCCGCTGCGGCTCGTGCGGCTGCCGGTCGAGGACATTGCGATGATCCTGTCCGTCGCCGTGCAGTTCATCCCGACGCTGCTCGAAGAGACCGACACCATCCGCAAGGCGCAGATCGCGCGCGGCGCGCGCTTTGAAAGCCGCCGCCTGCACGAGCGCGCACAGGCCATGCTGCCGCTGATCGTGCCAATCTTTCTCAGCGCCTTCAAGCGTGCCGACGAGCTCGCCATGGCCATGGAGGCGCGCGGCTACCGCGGCGCGCGCGGCCGCACCCGAAAAAAGTCCGTTCCCCTGCCCCTGAGCGGCTGGGGCGCGCTTGCGCTGTGCGCCCTTGTGTGCGCAGCGGAAATACTCCTGTAAATCCGAAATCAGAAAGGAACCGAAGTCCGATGCAAACCATGTCTACCGTCAAAAAATCCATCATCACCGCCGTGTGCATCGCCCTGTGCTATGTGCTGCCGCTGCTGTTTCACGGCATTCAGGGCGCAGGCCAGATCTTCTGCCCGATGCACATCCCCGTCTTTCTGTGCGGCCTCGTGTGCGGCTGGCAGTTCGGCCTGCTGTGCGGTCTGGCCGGCCCCGCGCTCTCGAGCGCACTGTGCGGCATGCCCCCGGTGAGCATCCTGCCGTCGATGATGATCGAGCTGGCCGTCTACGGCCTGATCGCCGGCCTCATGATGCGCTGCGTGCGCACGCGCCGCGTGTACGCCGACCTCTACATCAGCCTCATCGTCGCCATCGTCGCCGGCCGCGTCGTCAACGGTCTGGTCAATGCGCTCATCTTCGCGCGCGGCAGCTACTCCATGGCCACGTGGGTCGCGGGCTCCGTTGTCAAGAGCTGGCCCGGCACCGTCATCCAGCTCGTGTTCATTCCGAGCATCGTGTTCGCGCTGATGAAGGCACGCCTCATCCCCGAGCGCTACCCGAAGGAGGTGCCTGCCGATGATTGAACGCAGTGACGTCATTTCGTTTTTCAACCGCTGCGCCCCGGACTGGGACGCGGAAATGATCCGCAATGAGCCGGTCATCCGCACCATTCTTGACAACGCCGGCATCCGCGCAGGCATGGACGTGCTCGACGTGGCCTGCGGCACCGGCGTACTCTTCCCGGACTATCTGGCGCGAGACGTGCACAGCGTCACCGGCGTGGACATTGCCCCGGAAATGGCCCGGCGCGCCGCCGAAAAGTTCCCGGACGCGCGCGTGACCGTGCTCTGCGGCGACATTGAGACCGTGCCGCTCCCGCAGCCGTTTGACTGCTGCATGGTCTACAACGCCTTCCCGCACTTCCCCGACCCGGCGCGCCTGATCGCGCACCTGGCGACGCTGCTCAAGACCGGCGGCCGCCTGTCCGTCGCGCACGGCATGAGCCGCGCCATGCTCGACCGGCACCATGCAGGCTCGGCCAGCACGGTCTCCATCTCGCTCATCAGCGAGACGGAGCTTGCCGCGCTCATGGCCCCGTATTTTGACGTGGACGTCGTCATCTCGGACGACCGGATGTATCAGGTCTGCGGCACGAAAAAATAAGAAACCGCTTCCCCCCTTCTCTCCCCAAAGCGCACAACACCCCCGAACCAAAGTTCGGGGGTGTTGCCGTTTTTGTGATTACCTGCCGATGAATGTGCTGAGGATGGTGGCCATCTCGGCGCGGGTCGCCTCGGCGTTCGGAGCAAGGAGCTTGCCGTCACGGCCGAGGATGAGCTGCGCGGCGTGCGCCCACTGTATCTCCGCCAGCGCCCAGGACGGGACATCCGCCGCGTCCGCAAACGCGGACAGGTCCGCGCGCTGGGACGTATTGCGTCCGGCAAAGTTTGCATACGCATACAGCATGACCGCCGTCTGCGCGCGCGTGGCCGGCGCGTTCGGCCGGAACGTGCCGTCGCCGCAGCCGACGACGATGCCGTTTTCGGCCGCCCAAATGACAGCGTCCGTATACCACCGGTCAGCCGGAACGTCCGTGAAGGGATTTTCCGCCGTCACGGCCGGTTCGCCCGCCAAGCGGTAGAGGATGGACGCGAGCATGGCACGGCTGAGCGTCTGGCCCGGCGCAAAGCTCGTGTCGCTCACGCCGACCATGAGGCCGCGGGTGTAGACGCGCTTGACCGCGCTGTACGCCCAATGATCCCACGACACGTCCGTAAACGGCAGGAGCATGCCGGGTTCCTGCGTATAATCCGCCGTGAAGAGCACCTCGATCACATCGCCGTCCTGAAGCTGATATTCGTCCATGGCAACGTCCGGGAAGTCATCATTCACGCGGAAGAGCCAGCCCGAGTTCTGCCCCTTGCTGAACTCGGCCACGCGCGTGCCGTCGGGCCGGGTGATCGCCTGCACGTAGCTGCCCTTGGCCTCATAGGTGTAGCCGTTGGCTGTGAGCACCTGCCGGAACACATCCATCGCCGTCGTGCCCTCGGGCTGATCGTAGACGATGGTCGGCCGGATCCACACATCGGTGTCCGTGTGCAGCTGGAAGGTGACGGTGCTGGTCGTGACCTGCGGCTCGCTGCTCGTGGGCGCCGTGCCGGCGACGATCAGGCGCGCGGAGACGGCCTGATGGCTCAGCGCCTGGAAGTCGGCGTTGTCCGGGTAGCGCGCGGCGTACTTGCCGAGCGTCTCGCTCGAGAGCTCGCTGACGATTGTGACGGCCTTGTGCTCCGTCGCGCGCGTCACGAGCAGGTTTTCGTGGCTGATGACCGCCGGATTCGTCGAGCGGAACAGACGCCACCGCTCGGTGGTCTGCCAGCCGTCCATCGCCACGGGGACGATGCCGCTGCCGGTCAGGTCCGCGTTGTCATACGTCCAGACGAGCGCGCCGTCGGCACTGCGATGCACCTCCTGAAACGCATGCAGGTCAGTCGTGATGTAGTTGGGGTCGGTATTCGCATTGCGGATGCCGTCAAAGTAGTGCGCCTTGACCTCGGCCATGAGCGTGAGCTCGCTGTCGATCTCCTGCTGCGTGAGCGGCTGGACGGCGATGACAAAGTCGCGCGAGACGGCCACGCCGCTGTCGGAGTCCGTGAGCGTCACCGTTACGGTGACGTCCTTTGGCGCCTCGCCGGGCAGCGGACGGTAGACGTCCACGCGCGCGGCATTGTCGACGTCCGGCGGCACGATGGTGTCGGCATCGCTGCTCGTGATGGTCACGGGGGTGTACTTGCCGTCCACGCCGAAGTCATGCGTGGTCGGGAAGTGGATATCGTTCGCGGCAAGGTACTTGCCGTCGCGCTGCGTGAGGGGCTCGCCGGTCACGGCGTCGCGCAGGCCGCCGTAGGCGGCAAAGCCCGCGTCGAGCTTGGCCTGCAGGTCCTCGCGCACGGTCGTCTCCTGACCCTTGACGGTCACGGTGAACACCTTGCTGACCGTGATAGCCTGCTCCTGCGTGCCCGTGAACTGGAAGGTCACGGTCGCGGTGAGGGTGACGGTCTTGTCCTGTGCGGGCGTCTTGACCACGCCGACATAGGGGTCAAAGAGCGTGTCGGACGTCTGCTGGCTGCGGTCGCTGACGGCAATCACGGACGGATCGCTGGACGTCCAGGAGATGAGCGCCCACTTTTTCCCGTCGATGACCTTCGGCAGCGTGAGATCCTGCGTGACCACAGCCGGAGTCTCGCCCGCGGCGCACAGGCCCTCGGCGGTGAGCTTCGCCGTGATCTCGTTCGAGATCGCCGTGCGCACGCGCAGCGCGTCCCAGCCGATGATGACCGGGACCTTCAGCGTCTCGGTCGCGCCGGCTTTGCTGAGCGCGAACGTGACGCAGTAGCTGCCACAGTGCATGAGCGGCGTGGTGTTCGGGTCGACGTAGTAGTAAGTGATCGTGCCGTCGGCTGCGACGCCCGCACCGCCGGAGACTTCCTCCACAGCCGCAACGCTGACCGCAATGCTGCTGTCGTTGAGCTTCGCGCCGAGCATCGCGTTCACGTTCGAGTCGCGGCCGTATTCCGGCGTCAGGGTCACGTTGCCGTCGAGCTGCTCGACGAGCTTTTGCAGCTCGCTCTTGGCGGCGTCTTTGTCGACCTCCGCCTGCGACCAGACGCGGATATCAAAATTGCGGTGCGCAGCGGCGTCGCCGCGCGTGAGCGTCGCCGAGAGGGTGACGGTCTGGATGCCGCTGGCCGGCAGCGTCACGGTGCCGGTCGCCGGGTCGATGATGCTGCTGTCCGTGCTCGTCCACGTGATGGCCGAGCCGTTCACGGCCCCGGTCGCCGGCAGCGCGATCGTCGTGGCCGCGCGGATGTCGGACGTGTCGATCGTCAGGGCCGAGGCGTCGGCCTGGAGCTTCGCCTCCTCGGCGGAAACAATGGGAACGGTTCTGTTCGTGTCGATGCCATTCACGCGGCAGGCCAGATAGTTTCCGGCCATATTCTCCGGAATGGTATATTCCAAACCGGTCGCACCGGCGATGTCCTGACGGGTGCCGGCGGATTCCGTGGCATAACGCCACTGGATCTGCAGCGCCGGGAAATTGGCATAATCATACTCACTGCCGCCAAGGACATTGATCCTGGCGCGCACCGTCTTGCCCACGGCGGCAACGCCCTCAAGCTGCACGGTCGTGATCTGGGGAATGACATAGATTGTGAGGCCCGCCGTGATGCCGTCCGCCGTGGCCGCTGTGACGACCGCCTTGCCGGAAGCATTGGCCAGCGCCTTGACGATCACGGACTGATTGGCCGCGCCCGCGCCCTCCGGCGTCTCGAGCGCGATGATGTCCGCGCCCTCCGTCACCGTCCAGTCGACGTGCGTATCCTTGTCCATGTCCCTGCAGGCAGCAGTGATCGTCGCCTGCGGCAGGGGCTCATTCGTCGTGCGCCAGAGCGTGGCCGGACCGGTCAGCTCAATGCGCGGGTCGGGCTGCACCACTTTGCCCGCCTGCCAGACAAGGATGGGGTAGCCGTTGTTGGCGCCCGCTGTGTCCTCTTTGAAGGCAATGCCGAGCTTGTCCGCAAGGCCGTCGGGAGCGGTGATAGCGATTGCCGTAGCGGGCGTGGTGCCAGCGAGCGCATCCGCCGCCGGATTCGCATAGTAGCTGTTGCTGATCGTGCCCTTAAAGTTTGCGGTGATGCCCGCGTAATAGCTTCCGCCATTCGTCGCGGTGATCGTGCCGCTGTTATAGCAGTTACGAATACTGCTGGTCTGCGCCTTGATTGTGCTGCCGCCGCAGATGCCGGAAGCATAATACTGACCGCTGATTGCGCCGGTATTGTAGCAGTTTTCGATTGTGACCTTGTTGCTGCCACCATTACCAAGAATACCTGCTGCAATCGCACTGGTTCCGTTTATCGCTGCAGTATTTGCACAGTTCGTGATTGTGACTGTTCCGGCATTGACTCTGCCAACAATACCGGCCGTTCCTGCAGAGCCGTTTTTCTTCGTAGAGGTGACAGTTCCGGCAAAAGAGCAGCTGTCGATCGTGGCGCTGGTCTGCGTTTTGCCGACGATGCCGCCCACAAAAACACTACTGCTCGCAGAAACATTGCCCTCGACCTTCAGATTCTTGATGGTCGCGCCGCAAACCGTGCCAAACAAGCCCACACCGTTGCTCGAAGTCGAGTTCACCGACAGGCCCTTGATGGTGTGGTTCGCGCCGTCAAATGTGCCGGCATATGCCTCTGACACATAGCCGGACGACGGTTCAAATGGTGTCCATGCTTCGCCGCCCAGGTCAATGTCGGCCGTCAGCGTCGCGCAGAGCTTTCTGGACGCCTCCGCATTGGCCATGTCGCGGAACGCCTTGAGATCTGCCGCCGTGGCCAGCAGGTACGGATCGTCCTCCGTGCCGCTGCCGCTGAGCGTGTCCGCGGCCAGTGCCGCCGGCATAAGGCTGAACACCATCGCCAGCACCAGCAGCAGGGCCAGTAACCGTTTTTTCATGTGCTTTCCTCCCAAAACAAAAATTCTGCCCGCCGGAAACGGCGGACAGGTGCAACAAAACCGGCCGAACGAAATTCCTTCGTTCAGCCATGCAACTTCCGGTTCCGGCAGAAATGCCTGCAGCCTTCGGGTATTCTGACTTATCCGCCTTCCGGCGGCTTCACAGTGACCGACTCGCGGGGCCTTTCACCCGCATTTCCCCTGCCGCCCGAAGCGGCGAAGACTGCGCAGTATGCAGTTCTGAGCGTAGTGTACCACAGCCCGGCGCGGTTGTAAATCTCCTTCCGGGGACGAACGCAAATAAAAAAATCTCCTCCCGGCGGTTACGGAAGGAGATTTTTTCGTGCAGGAGACCCGCACGTTTGGGGTGGCGCCGGGAGGCGGTTACTCCCGGGAGCCTTGGAGAAAAAAGCAGAAATGGATGGAAGATAGCAAAGAAAGGATCGGCTCAGCGCTTGATGCTGGCAATGTCTCTGCCGAGCAGAGCCGTGTAGACGCCGCCGATCACGAGCGCAAGCACACCCAGCAGCACCATCGCGGCGGAGCCGACGGAGTACGTGCTCATAAAGGAGACAGCGGTGATCTCGATCGCGAGGAACGCAACAAATGCAAGAATGTTCAGCCAGATGTTTTTCATAGCAGCTACCTCCTGAATTTTTTGGGGTTTCGGGGCCGTTGATCGGTCCCCTTGCCTACAGCTGCATCATAACACACCGTTTGTATGTTGTGAAATTCACAATTTCGAAAGGTACGTTTTTCGTTTTCGATTCAATTCAAAATTTTGATGGTATGCTTTCGTGAAAATGATAATTTTCTGTCAACCATTCCCTGCTGTTTGCCGGATACCCGAAAAAATGCTTGACGCGGGCCGGATTTGCGACGTATTATATGCTTGAGAAAAAAACGGAACCACATTGGGATAAGGAGGCATCGCCTATGGAACTACGCTTGCTGACCACGTTTTTAAAGGTCGCGCAGCTGCAGAGCTTCTCCAAGGCCGCAGAATCGCTGGGCTATTCCCAGTCCGCCGTTACGGTGCAGGTCCAGCAGCTCGAAAACGAGCTGGGCGTGCGCCTGTTCGACCGCATCGGCAAAACCGTATCCATCACCCACTATGGGCAGGAGTTTATCCCCTACGCGCGCGATGTCGTGTCGGCCTCGGCGCGCGCCGTGTCGTTCACGGTGCAGGAGCGCGATCTGACCGGCACACTGCGCATCGGCACGATCGAGTCGATCATGACGGCCAGCTTCGGGGAGATCCTGCCGCTGTATCATGAGCACTGTCCGCATGTGAACACGCAGCTGGTCGAGGGCGACACGAAAACGCTCTCGGACATGCTCATGCACAACGAAGTCGACCTGATCTACACGCTTGACGATATGGGCTACGACGCGCAGCGCGTCAAGCTCTTCGAGTGCCCGCAGGAGATCGTCATCGTCGCCAGCCCCAAGCACCCGTTCGCCGCCGCCAAGCAGCTCAAGCTGGCCGACCTCGTCAACGAGCCGTTCGTGCTCATGCCGCAGTTCAACAGCTATCGCCACCAGTTCGACATGGAGCTGGCGCATCAGAAGCTGTCGATCCGGCCGTTTCTGGAGCTGGAGAGCACGAGCATGGTCATGCAGCTGCTCGAGCACAACCCCTACCTGTCCGTGCTGCCGCGCTACACGGCGCGCCGCCGCGCGGAAGAGGGCCGGCTCGCGATCCTGCCGGTCGCGGACTGCCACATGGAGCAATGGAGCCAGCTGGTGCACCACCGCGACAAGGTGCTCACGCCGCAGATCCGCGCCATGGTCTCCGTCATCGCGCAGGTCGAGAACATCCCGCTGCATCTCGAGGATTAACGCGGCACAAAGGTATACAAAAACAGCCCCCATCGAACGATGGGGGCTGTTTGCTGTCTGTGAACAGAAACTCAGTCGGTCACGTACGGCAGGAGGGCGATCTGACGCGCTCTCTTGATGGCCTCGGTGAGCTCGCGCTGATGCATCGCGCAGGTGCCGGTCGTGCGGCGCGGCAGGATCTTGCTGCGCTCGGACAGGAAGCGGCGAAGCTTCGCGGTGTCTTTGTAGTCGATATAAGTGCACTTGTCCACACAGAACTGGCAAACTTTTCTGCGTTTGCGGTTCTTGCTCTTATCTCTGTCAAAAGCCAAGACTGTAATCCTCCTTTATCAAAATCAGAACGGCAGATCGCCGTCATCGTCGTCCAGCTCGGAAAACGCGCTGCCGCCCTGGGGGACATTGTCATATCCGCCATAGCTGCCGCGGTGAGCCGGTGCCGATGCGCTCGGCGCTGCCGGGCGAGGCGCATCGCCGCCGTCGCGGCGCTTGCTCTCGCCGAAGTAGACATTGTCCGCCACGACCTCCGCGCTGCGGCGCTTGCCGCCTTCACGGTCGGTCCAGTCGCGGATCTGCAGGCGGCCGCTCACGGCGGCCATGCTGCCCTTGGTGAAGTACTTGGAGACGAACTCCGCCGTGCTTCTCCAGGCGACAATGTCGATGAAGTCCGTCTGCTTCTCGCCGCCGTCACGACCGCCGAAATCACGGTCGACCGCCAGCGTAAACGAAGCCACGGGAATCTGGGACTGGGTATAACGAAGCTCGGGGTCACGGGTCAGACGGCCCATGAGCACAATGTGGTTCAGCATTGCCGTGCCTCCTTATTCCGGGCGACGAGTGATCAGGGAGCGGAGAATACCGTCCGTGATGCCCAGCACACGATCCAGCTCGGCCGGGAAATCCGGGCCGCTGGTGAACTTGACGAGCACGTAGTAGCCCTCAGAAATGTAGTTGATCTCGTAAGCGAGCTTGCGCTTACCCATCTCCTCCATTTCCTCCAGCGTGCCGTTCTGCTCGACAAGCGCCTTGAACTTCTCGACGACTGCTGCAGTCTCTTCCTCCGACAGATTGGGGTTGATGATATACATCAGTTCGTACTTTTCGGTGGTTTTTGCCATTTCAGTTGCACCTCCTTCTGGTCTAGTGGCCCTCATCTCAAATGAGAGCAAGGATCACCTGCGTCCATACGCAGGCCATATTATTATACCTGAAAAAGCGGGAAAGTCAATCCTTTTTTGCACTTTCCGGCGTATCGAGCACGTGTACGTTCATCTGCGGGTAGGACATGGACACACCGTGGGCGTCAAACGCCGCGCCGACGGCCTCCATGAGGTCATAATACACGGTCCAGTAGTCGGCCGTTTTGCACCAGACACGCACCGTATACTCGATGTTGCTCTCCCCGTAGCCCGACACGCGCACGAACGGCTCCGGCTCCGGCAGGATGCCGGGTACGAGCGACACGGCGTTGTGCAATGCCGCCTTCACCTGCTCCGGGCGGCAGGTATAGTCTGCGCCGAAGGTCAGGTCCACGCGCCGCTGCGGCTCGCGGTTATAATTGACGATCTTGGACGCCGAGAGGTCGCTGTTCGGCACGTAAATGTCCTTATTATCCAGCGTACACAGCTGCGTGTAGATCAGGCCGATGTCCTTGACCGTGCCGCTCACGTCGCCAGCCTCGATGAAATCACCGTCCTCGAACGGCCGCGTGAGCAGGATGGTGATGCCGCTCATGGCGTTGGACAGGCAGTTTTGCACCGAGAGCGATAAAGCCAGGCCGAGCAGGCTGAACACGGCCAGCAGCGCCGTGACGTTAAAGCCGAGACTGTCGGCCACGATGAGAATGGCCATGAACTCCAGCGCGATCTTGAGCACCTTGAGGATGAATCGGCTCAGGCTCTCCGACAGGCGCGAGTGCGCCGAGATGCGCCGGGCAATACGCATGACAATCCAGATGACGAGTATGCAGATCACGAGCGTGATGGCGGAGGTGATGAGCTTTTCAAGCGTGAGACTGCCGAGGCTGAAGCCGATGGCGTTGTTCACGTCCTCGATGCTGTCTTTTGTGGATTCGAGCGCGTTCTGATAGGTGTCCGTATTCAAATGGCGGTCTCCCCTTTCGTGCGTAAGCTGCTATCTAGTATACGCCATGCCCCGCCGGTTTTCAACACGTTCCGGCATGCGGAGTGTCAGAGACGGCTTTCAACGGTGCCTTTTCTATCCGGCTTGCAACCGGCGAGCCGCATAGAAAAGGCGGGGCTGAGATCAGCCCCGCCTGCGTGGGTAGGAAAACTTATGCCTCGTCGTAAAGCTGCTTGAGCTTGAGCAGGTGCTCGTAGCGGGCCTTGGCGTTCGACTCAGACTTGGCGAACAGCTCCTCGGCGCGATCCGGGAACTCGTTGGTCAGGCGGGCGTAGCGCGCCTCGTTCATGAGGAAGTCACGGTAGCCGCCGGCCGGCTCCTTGCTGTCGAGCGTGAAGGGCTTTTCAGCGGACGGATCATAACGGAACAGGTTCCAGTAGCCGCAGTCGACCGCGCGCTTCATCTCGCCCTGGCAGTTGGTCATGCCGCCCTTCTTGATGCTGTGCATCTCGCAGGGGGCGTAGCCGATGATCAGGGACGGGCCGGGGTAAGCTTCCGCTTCCTTGATGGCCTTGATGGTCTGCGCCGGGTTGGCACCCATGGCGACCTGCGCCACGTAGATGTAACCATAGCTCATGGCGATCTCGGCAAGGCTCTTGCTCTTGAGCTCCTTGCCGGCAGCCGCGAACTGCGCGACCTGGCCGATGTTGGAGGCCTTGGACGCCTGTCCGCCGGTGTTGGAGTAGACCTCGGTGTTGAAGACGAACACGTTCACGTCCTCGTCCTGCGCCAGGACATGGTCCAGGCCGCCGAAGCCGATGTCATAAGCCCAGCCGTCGCCGCCGAAGATCCAGCAGCTCTTCTTGTTGAGGAAGTCCTTGTTGGCCATGATGCGCTGGTAGCGCTCGCAGTCACAGGCGGGCTTGGCCTCCATGGCAGCGAGGAACTCCGCCGTGGCGGTCTGGTTGGCCTCACCGTCGTTATAGGTCTCGAGGTACTTCTTCGCAGCTGCGACCTTGGCGGGATCCTTGCCGTTTTCGGCGATGTAGCGGATGTCCTCCGCCAGATCGTCGCGGATCTTCTTCTGGCCGAGGTACATGCCGAGGCCGTGCTCCGCGTTATCCTCGAACAGGGAGTTGGCCCAGGCGGGACCCTTGCCTTCCTTGTTGACGGTGTACGGGCTGGTGGCAGCCGGGCCGCCCCAGATGGACGAGCAGCCGGTCGCGTTGGAGATCATCATGTGATCGCCGAACAGCTGCGTGATCAGGCGGGCATAGCTCGTCTCGGCGCAGCCGGCGCAGGAACCGGAGAACTCGAGCATGGGCTGCCGGAACTGGCTGCCCTTGACGGTGAAGTCCTGAAGCTCTTTCTTCTCGGCGACCTTGGCGACCATGTAGTCGAACACGGGCTGCTGATCTTCCTGACTCTCGAGCGGCTGCATCGTCAGCGCGCCGACCGGGCAGACGTGCGTGCAGACGCCGCAGCCCATGCAGTCGAGCGGAGAGATGGCCATGGAGAACTTGTAAACGCCCTTGCCGGCGCCGACCTTAAAGTCGACCGCCTTGGTCTGCGCGGGCGCGGCGGCCAGCTCGTCGGCCGTGAGCGCGAACGGACGGATGGTCGCATGCGGGCAGACGTAGGCGCACTGGTTGCACTGGATGCACTTGGTGCTGTCCCACTCAGGCACGGAGACGGCCACGCCGCGCTTCTCATACGCGGAGGCGCCGAGCTCGAACGTGCCGTCGGCATGATCGACAAACGCGGAGACCGGCAGGCTGTCGCCGTCCATCTTGTCGACCGGGGTGAGAATGTCGCGCACCATCTTGACGGTGGCCGGACGGCCGGTCAGCTCCTTGGCCGGAGCCTCGTCCACGGCGTCGGCCCAGTCGGCCGGAACGTCGATCTTCACATACGCGGTCGCGCCGAGGTCGATGGCCTTGTAGTTCATCTCGACGACGTCCTCGCCCTTCTTCATGTAGGAGGCCTTGGCCTTCTCCTTCATGTAGCGGATGGCGTCCTCTTCCGGCATGATCTTCGCCAGAGAGAAGAACGCGGACTGCAGGATGGTGTTGTTGCGCTTGCCCATGCCGATCTGGATGGCCAGGTCAATGGCGTTGATCGTGTAGAGCTGGATGTTGTTGCGGGCGATGTAGCGCTTGGCGGAAGCGTCCAGATGGCGGCTGAGCTCCTCGGGCGTCCACTCGCAGTTGATCATGAACACGCCGCCCGGCTTGACATCCTGGACCATCTTGAAGCCCTTGGTGATGTAGGACGGGTTGTGGCAGGCCACGAAGTCCGCCTTATTGATATAGTACGGGCTCTTGATCTCGTGATCGCCGAAGCGCAGGTGGCTGATGGTCACGCCGCCGGTCTTCTTCGAGTCGTACTGGAAGTAGGCCTGCACGTATTTATCGGTGTGGTCGCCGATGATCTTGATGGAGTTCTTGTTCGCGCCGACGGTGCCGTCGCCGCCGAGGCCCCAGAACTTGCAGGCGATGGTGCCCTCAGCAGAGGTGTCGGGCGCATCCGTCTCCGGCAGGGAGAGGTTGGTCACGTCATCGACGATGCCGATGGTGAACTGACGCTTCGGCGTGTCGCGCTTGAGCTCTTCATAGACCGCGAACACGGAGGACGGCGGGGTGTCCTTGGAGCCGAGGCCGTAGCGGCCGCCGGTGACGACGATGTCGTTGCGGCCGGCGTTGGCCAGTGCGGTGACGACGTCGAGGTACAGGGGCTCGCCCTGTGCGCCGGGCTCCTTCGTGCGATCGAGCACGGCGATCTTCTTGCAGGTCGCCGGGATGGCCGCGATGAGCTTATCGGCACGGAACGGACGGTACAGGCGGACCTTCACGAGGCCGACCTTCTCGCCGTGGGCGTTGAGGTAGTCGATGACTTCCTCGGCCACGTCGCAGATGGAGCCCATGGAGATGATGACACGGTCAGCATCCGGGGCGCCGTAGTAGTTGAACAGCTGGTAGTTGGTACCGATCTTGGCATTGATCTTGCCCATGTACTCCTCGACCAGGTCCGGCACGGCGTCATAATATTTATTGGACGCCTCGCGGTTCTGGAAGAAGATATCGCCGTTTTCGTGGCTGCCGCGCATCTGCGGATGCTGCGGGTTCAGGCCGCGCTGACGGAAGGCATTGACCGCATCCATGTCGACCATCTCGGCCAGATCGTCATAATCCCAGACGGCGATCTTCTGGATCTCGTGCGAGGTACGGAAGCCGTCAAAGAAGTTCAGGAACGGGACGCGGCCCTTGATGGCGGCCAGATGCGCCACGGGGGACAGATCCATAACTTCCTGCACATTGCCCTCGGCGAGCATGGCAAAGCCGGTCTGGCGGCAGGCCATGACGTCGGACTGATCGCCGAAGATGGACAACGTGTGCGACGCGAGCGCGCGGGCCGTCACGTGGAACACGGCCGGGAGCAGTTCGCCGGCCATCTTGTACATATTCGGGATCATGAGCAGCAGGCCCTGAGAGGCGGTGTACGTCGTGGTCAGGGCGCCGGCATTCAGCGAACCGTGGACAGCGCCGGCTGCGCCGGACTCTGCCTGCATTTCCTGCACACGGACCTTCGTGCCGAAGATATTCTTGCGGCCGGCTGCGGCCCACTGATCGACCAGGTCGGCCATCGGGCTCGACGGGGTGATCGGGTAAATGGCAGCCACTTCCGTGAACGCATAGGACACGTGGGCGGCAGCGTTGTTGCCGTCCATGGTAACGAGCTTTCTTGCCATAAACTTCATCTCCTATTTCTCTTATATGTTATCCTATATTCGTGCAATGGGCACCTATCCGCCCATGCACGTCAATATGATAACACAGTTTCAAAAAAACGTAAATAATAGTTTTTTGATTCTTGTTTCTTTTTTCGAAACATAACTATTGAAAACGTGCAAGTTTCCGGGTGAAAGCCGGCGTTTTCACGGAAAATGTCCAGTTTTTTCGCTAATTTTTCGCTTGTGATTTCTCACCTATTGTTATATAATATATTACTGCTGTTAAGAAAGGGGCTGTCTACATGGTCAAAATCGAACAATCGAATGGCACCATCAGCATCACCAACGAAGTATTCACCAACCTTGCAGGCGACGCCGCGACCAGTTGCTTCGGCGTGAAGGGTATGGTCGGCCGCAGCAAAGACAGCGGACCGTTCCAGCTCCTGCGCCGTGAATCCATGTCCAAGGGCGTCAACGCCACGTTTGCCGACGACGGCAGCATCTCGCTGGAGCTGCACATCGCGGTCGACCACGGTGTGAACATTTCCGCGCTTGCCCACAGCATCATCAACGAGGTCAGCTACAAGGTCAACCAGGCCACCGGCGTGCCCGTGGCGCGCGTGGACGTGTACGTGGACACCATGTTCCTCGATTAAGCGGGAACATTTCGCACCGCTTCCCTCCCGGGAGCCGCGCTTCCGGGCCATTTTCATTCCCCCTGTCGGAGGTGTACAGATTTGAGAGAGATCATTGATGCCGCAGCGCTTCGGGAAATGCTCCTGTGCGCGAACGCGGCACTGGAAGAAAACAAACAGAAGATCAACGAGCTCAACGTCTTCCCCGTTCCGGACGGCGACACCGGCACGAACATGAGTCTGACGATGAACTCGGCCGCCATCGAGCTCGGCCGCAAGCAGACCGAGACCGTCGGCGCCGTGGCCGACTGCGCCGCGAGCGCGCTGCTGCGCGGTGCGCGCGGCAACTCCGGCGTCATTTTGTCGCTGCTGTTCCGCGGGATCGCCAAGTCCCTCAAGGGCCGCGAGACCGCGACCGCCGCGGAATTTGCCGCCGCCGTCTCCGCCGGCGTGGACGCTGCCTACAAGGCCGTCATGAAGCCGGCCGAGGGCACGATCCTCACCGTCAGCCGTCTGGGCGCACAGGCCGCCGTGGCCTTCGCCAAAGACAGCACGGACTTTGAGGGCATGCTCGACGCGCTGCTCGCCGCCGCGCGCGAGGCGCTGGCCGACACGCAGAACATCAATCCCGTGCTGCGCCGCGCAGGCGTGGTCGATGCCGGCGGCGAGGGCTTCGTGCTCGTCATGGACGCCATGCTCGGCTACCTGCAGGGCCGCACCGCCGCCCCCGTGACCGCCGCCGCTCCGGCCGCCGCTCAGGCGCCGAAGGAGGGCGCGGACTTCTCCGAGTTCGACACCGGCGAGATCACGTTCGGCTACTGCACGGAGTTCATCGTCGCGCGCGAGAACAGCAAGAGCCCGGAGCTCCTGCGCTCGTTCCTGAAAAATCTCGGTGACTGCGTCGTCGTGGTCGACGACGACGAGATCATCAAGGTGCACGTGCATACGAACGTGCCCGGCGAGGTGCTGACCGAGGCGCTAACCTACGGCCCGCTCCAGACCGTGAAGATCGAAAACATGCGCAACCAGCACACCGCACTCTCCGGCAAGGACGCCGCCCCCGAGGCCGCTGCCGGCACCGCCGCCGAGGCGGAGGCCGAGCCCGAGATCGCCAAGCCCGAAAAGCAGTTCGGCGTCGTGGCCGTGTCTGCCGGTGAGGGCATGGCCAGCCTCTTCCGCGAGCTGGGCGTGGACCGCGTCGTCACCGGCGGTCAGACCATGAACCCCTCCACGGAGGACATCCTCACCGAGGTCAACAAGACCCCGGCGGAGGTCGTGTTCGTGCTGCCGAACAACAAGAACATCATCATGGCCGCCCAGCAGTGCATCCCGCTGTCGGACAAGAAGGTCATCGTCATCCCGACCAAGACCGTACCGCAGGGCATCACCGCGATGCTCTCGTTCGACCCGGCGAGCGCCGAGGACGTCATCGAGGCGGAGCTGAGCGCCGCGATCGAGAGCGTGCACACCGCGCAGATCACCTACGCCGCGCGCGACTCCGACTTTGACGGCCACGATATCCACAAGGGCGAGTATCTGGCGCTGATGGACGGTGCGCTGCTCGGCAGCGACGCCGACCTTGACAAGGTACTGACCAGGATCGCGGACGCCGCGAACGATCTCGACCCCGAGATCGTCTCCATCTACTACGGCGAGGACGTGCAGGGCGACGCCGCCCAGCACGCAGCCGACCTGCTCGGCGAGCGCCTGCCGATGGCGGACGTGAACGTCGTCAACGGCGGCCAGCCGGTGTATTACTACATGATCTCGTTTGAATAAAACGTGCACCATAAGGCAGCAAAGCGCCCGGACGAAACGTCCGGGCGCTTTGCCTTTCCATGACAGCGCGCCCCGGCTGTGCCGGGGCGCGCCGCTGTTTTTTTATTGCTCCTGCGCGCGGATGAGATTCTTGTAGAAATCGACCGCGCCTGGCAGGCAGTTATATTCGATGTTCTCATTGATGCCATGCATGCCCTTCATCTGCTCCGGTCCGTAGATCACGGGGGCGAAGCGCACGCAGCTGTCGCAGATCTCCTGATAGAAGTGCGCGTCCGTTGCACCGGTCATGACATAGGGGCTGACAGGCAGACCGGGGAACGTCTCGCCAATGACCCGCTCCACCTGACGGAATGCCTCGCCATGGATGTCCACGGACTCGGAGTAGTCGTTCGTGTGCACGACCTCCATCTCCAGACCGTGCTTTTCGGAGAGCCGGCGGATGATGGCCAGGCTCTCCTGCTCGCCCTGGTGCGGGATGAAGCGCATGTTCGCGCCCAGCGTCGCCTCCTGCGGCAGGACGTTGTACGCGTCCGAGCCGGACTGCATCGTGAACGCGATCGTCGTGCGCAGCATTGCCCCCGCCTGCGCCGACACGCGCGGCAGCACGGCCTTCATCAGCGGCGCAAACAGCCAGAGGTTGCCCATCACGAGCCGCAGGCCGAACGGCGCATACGGCGCAAGGCGCGTGAACATGGCCGTGACCTCGGGCAGGAACTTCTTGCGAAACGGCGCGTGCTTTTCCACATCCGTCACGAACGCGGACAGGCGCGCGATGGGGGTGTTCGCCGTCGGGGAGCTGGCGTGGCCGCCGGTGCTGCGGGCGGTGAACTTCACGTCCGCCTTGCCCTTTTCAAACACGCCGACCATGGCGAAGTTGCCGGGGATGCCGCCGATCGGCTCGGTGATGATGCCGCCGCCCTCGTCGCAGACGAGAAACGGCCGCACGCCGCGGCGCTTGAGCTCGGCGACGAGCTTCGGCGCGCCGTCGCCCGCCCACTCTTCCGTGCAGGACGAGGCGATGTAGACATCGTTGGCCGGCTCATATCCGGCGGCGAGCAGCTCCTCGACCGCCTGGAAAAACGCCATGACCGAGCACTTGGTGTCCGACGCGCCGCGGCCCCAGACCTTGCCGTCGGCAATGTCGCCGGAAAACGGCGCGTGCGTCCACGTGCCCTCGGTGGGCACGACGTCCTGATGGCTCATGAGCACGATCGGGCGGTCGTGTGCCCGGCCCGGCCAGTAATAGAGCAGGTTTCCGTCAATGTCCGTGCGCGCGAGCTTTTCATGCACGAGCGGGAAGAGCTCGGCCAGCAGCGCGTGGAAGCGCTCGAACTTTTCCGGCTCGCGGACGTTGGCGTGCGACGTGGTGTCGCACCGGATCATGGCCGAGAGCTTCTCGGCGTAGGCCATGGCGCGGTCGGGATCCGGCTGCGGCTGATAGTCGGACGTTTTGCGCGGTGTGAGCGCGGCGTGCGCCACGGCCGCCCCCAGCGGGGCGAGCGGGGCCAGCGCGAGATAACCGGGACGGAACTTCATTTGACGTCTGCCTCCTTCTTCTGCTTGCGGTACATGCCGTAGGCAATGCCGATGGCCAGTGCGCCGCTCGGAATAATCATGAAGCTCGTGGAGCTCGTCAGCGACGGGACGAGCATGAACAGCAGGCTCATCACGACCAGCGGGGCGACCGCGACCTGCACGTTCTTGCGGAAATACTGATACGCCATCGCGCCGAAGAGTGCCGGGACGACGTTGGCAAACGCCGGCTGGAGCACGGGGCTCTGCAGCACGGGCTGCAGCGGCACGAGCAGCGCCACGCCGAGCGCGAGCACGACGATGGTCACGAGCGAGGATGTTGCGATCGAGAGCGTCGAGATGATCTCGTTTTCGGCCGTGCCGGTCTTGGTGCCGACGATGTCGCGCGCGTTGACCGCGCACGGGATCTTCATGTTGATGAGGTTGCCGGTGATGAAGGCGAGGTAGCCGCCGCCGGCGCCGAGCATCGGCGTGTAGATGAGAAACTCCGCCACGCTGCTGACCGTCCACACGAGGCCGACGGACAAAAAGCCCTTGGCAACGGCGCCCAAATCAGGCATGGCGCCGAGGAACGTGCCGATGAGAAACGGCGCACCGACGAGCAGCACGAGCGTGATCGCGCTCACGATGCGGCCGAGGACATGCGTCCGGCGGTTGAACTGTTCAAGATATGTTTTGCGTTCGGTTTCGTTCATGATGTCCCCTCCTTACAGCCGCACGAGCACGGCCGCCGCCATGCCGATGAGCATACTGCCAGCGATGGAGAAGCTCTCCAGCCAGGCCATGTTCTTTTTCTCTGACAGATACACGAACAGCGCCATCACCGCCGCCGACACGGCCACGACGATCAGCGGCGTCCAGTCGCCGGTGCAGGTGAACAGCCCCTCACCAGACACGAACGCACCGATGTAGCTGCCGATGTACGCACACACGAGGCCGATGAACATGGCCGTCATGGCGCTGTCGCCGAATCCGACGCCGGAGGCCGACTTGGCCCCGTCGTTGCCGAGGCGCTTGAGGTAGCGCTTGTTGAAGAAGATCGACAGGATCATGCCCCACATGATGCACACGCTCATGAGCAGGGCGATCGTCGTGAAGCCCTGCGCCGTCATCTCGGCGGCGGACAGGGCGTGCATGCCGACCTGCTCGGCCGCGGCCTGGGCGACCTGCGTCTCATAATGCAGCGCGCCGATGACGGACAGGCGCAGCCACGGCCACGGCGTGCCGAGGCTGCCGGACAGGGCGATGACGCCGAGCAGGATGCCCACGCTCGGCAGGACCGAAAACGTGGCGCTCGACGTGATGGCGCGCTTCATGCGCGCGGGGTCGATGCCGATGGCAAGACCCGCGCGGTAAGAGCGCACAAGGAAAATGACGCACACCACCGCAACGAACGCGATGATGCCGCCGCAGATCGCGTACATGGGTACGCTGTTGAGCTGGGCTAAGATGTTGTTCATAGACGTTTCTCCTCTCCGGCGGATGCCGGTCTCTATATGGAAAGGCCCGCATGGCAGCGCCACACGGGCTTTTCACAGCTTATTGCGCGCCGCCGACCGGCCCGGACACGGCTGGGCGGATGTTGGATGCGGTCAGGTAAGACTGGAACACCAATATGCCCGCGATGGCCGCCAGCATGAGCTGCTGAGCGCCGGCGCGGTCATCCGGCAGTGCGGTGATGCACAGGAAGGCCGCAAACTGGCTCCAGAAAATGCTCTTGATCGCCTTCGGGCGGCCGTAGGCAAAGCCGGCGAGCTGATAAAACGCGATGAGCGCGGCGCACAGCGCCAGGATCTCGACCGCATAGGCGGAGACGGTGGGGTTGATGATATTGACCTTATAGCTCACGATCAGCCAGAACGCGAGCAGCACGATCGGCATGGACGCGCACACGACGGTGCCGGAGGTCGCCCCCCCGTTCCCGATCGAGAGCATCTGCCAGATGAACGCCGCCCCCGTCACGATCGTGAGCGCAGCCAGCACCCGCTGCAGTCCGGGCGACGAGAGCGTGCCGGAGCTGATCATCAGCCAGGCGCCGCCGACCGCCAGCAGCGCGCCGAGCACGACGCCGCCGATGGTGCGCACGCGCGGCGCTGCGGCAAAGGCCGCCGGAAGCGAATCCGGAAAGCTGGTGTGCGGCTGGTTTTTCATCCGGAAGCAGACCACGGCCAGCACGACCGCGGCGATGACGATCATCAGCGCGACGGCGTACGGCCAGATGCTGCCGCGCACGGCAAGGCCGGTCTCGGCTTCAAAACAGACCTGATCCTGCAGCCAGCGGAAAAAGGTCCCGAACGCTGCCAGCACAGCCGTGCAGCAGCAGATTACCCAAGCATTTTTGCGCATAACAAACTACCTGTCCCAATACATATTGAATAGACTTATTTTATACTGATTTCCCCCCTGCGTCAAGGCGCAAAACGCCCCCGCAGGGCAGAAAGGAGGTGGCGCGCGTGCGCAAAGTTTTTCTGCTGTCACTGCTGCTCGTGGTTCTCTCGCTCGTGATCCCGTGGCTCGTGGTCACGCTCGGCCCCGCACCGGAGCCCGCGGTGCAGCCCGTCCCGTCCGTGACGGCGTCGGCCGCCGTCGCACCCGACAGCGAAACGGCCATCACGGCGCTCAGCGGCGGTGCGCTCGTCGAGACGACGATGGCCGACTGGCTGCCCGGCGTTGTGGCCGCCGAGATGCCCGCGTCCTTCGCGCCCGAGGCGCTGCGGGCGCAGGCGGTCGCCGCGCGCACGTACATCCTCCAGCGCGTGCGCGGCGGCGCGGCCAACCACCCGGAGGCCGGCGTCTGCGACCAATATACCTGCTGCTGCGCGCGCAAGGACGACGCCGCGCTGCGCGAACAATGGGGCGCGGACTACGCGCGCAACATGGCGCGCATCCGTCAGGCCGTGACCGACACGGATGGGCAGTACCTCACCTACGGCGGGCAGCTCATCCGCGCGGTGTTCCACGCCTCGTCCGCCGGGGCGACCGAGAGCAGTGCCGCGCTCTGGAGCGGCGACGCGCCGTATCTCGTGAGCGTGTCCTCCCCCGAGACGGCGCAGGACGTGCCGAACTATGTCTCGACGGCCGAGATCGCGGCCGACGCCGTGCGCGCGGCCGTGCTCGACAGCTATCCGGACTGCGTACTCGGCGACGACCCGGGCACATGGTTCGGCACACCGGTGCTCGATGACAGCGGCCGTGTGGCGAGCATCCCCGTCGGCTCCGAAACGCTCACGGGCGCGCAGGTGCGCGCGCTCTTTTCCCTGCGCTCGGCGGCGTTTTCCGTCGCCTACGGCGGCGGAACGTTCACCTTCACCGTCACGGGCAGCGGCCACGGCGTCGGCATGAGCCAGTACGGTGCGAACGTCATGGCCCTGCGCGGCAGCGGATACGCTGACATTCTCGCGCACTACTACCCCGGCACGACGCTCATCCGCGCGGAGGGGTAGACGCAAAAAAAGAGACGTTCTTTGAACGTCTCATTTCTTTGCTTATCGTGCGTTTACTTCTGCATCGTAGCATCCGTGTACGTGTTCCCGTCCACATAATAGACCGTCACGTCCGCGGTGGCCAGCAGCACGCCCTCGGCGTTGAACACCTCCGCCACGGCAAGGCCGGTCGTGCGGCCCTCCTTGACGACACGGCCATGCGCCACGAGCTTTGGCGTATCCTTGGCTGCGCGCAGGAAGTGAATACTGCTGTCGAGCGTCACGGTGATGCGCCCGCCGGTGCGCACGGCGACGCCGGTCGCCACATCGCAGAGCGTGAAGATCAGGCCGCCATGGGCCATATTGAGCGGGTTCATACCGTCCTGCGTCATTTCGACCTCCACGACGCTGGTGCCTTCACCGACCTCGGTGACAACGACGTGATTGTGCGAATTGAAGCCCTGAAATTGATTGTAGCGAAACGGATCGAGATAAATTGCCTTGTTTTCCTCCTGGGTGTTCTGTGCCATGTTGGGGTACGCCTCCGTCCAGATTGCATTCAGGACGTTATCGTACCACGTTCGCGCGTTTTCGTCAAAACAATTTTTCCGTCGCGCACCTCCGCCGTCACGACATCGCCCTGTTGGAGCGTGCCGTCGAGCAGCATGCCCGCCGCCTGGTCGGCGATCGTGCTCTGGATGGCCCGGCGCAGCGGCCGCGCACCGTACACGGGGTCATACCCCGTGGCCGAGAGCGCATCGAGCGCCGCGTCCGGCACCTGCAGCTCCACGCCCGCGCGCTCCATGCGCGTGTTGACCGTACCGAGCAGCTTTTGCGCGATCTGGCGGATGTTGGCGCGCGTGAGCTTGTGAAAGACGATGATGTCGTCGACGCGGTTGAGAAACTCCGGCCGGAACGTCTTTTTCAGGTCGGACATGACCATGCTGCGGATCTCGGCGTCCGTGCGCCCGGCGCCCTCGCCCGTCTGCTGCGTGAAGCCGAGGCTGCGGCGGCTGTCCGTGATGGCCTTCGCGCCGACGTTCGAGGTCATGACGACGACCGCGTTGCGGAAGTTCACCTTCCGCCCGAGCGAATCCGTGAGCTGGCCATCCTCCATGACCTGCAGCAGGAGGTTGAACACATCCTCGTGTGCCTTTTCGATCTCGTCGAAGAGCACGACGGAATACGGCTTGCGGCGCACCTTTTCCGTGAGCTGGCCGCCCTCCTCGTGGCCGATATAGCCCGGGGGCGAGCCGATGAGCCGCGAGACGCTGTGCCGCTCCATATACTCCGACATGTCCACGCGGATGAGCGCCTTCTCGTCGCCGAAGAGCGCCTCGGCCAGCGCGCGGCAGAGCTCCGTCTTGCCGACGCCGGTCGGCCCGAGGAAGAGAAAACTGCCGATCGGCCGGTTCGGATCGCCGAGGCCGACACGGCTGCGGCGGATCGCGTTCGAGACCGCGTGCACGGCCTCCTCCTGCCCGACGACGCGGCGGCGCAGCGACGTCTCCATCTGCAGCAGCTGCTTGCTCTCGCTCGAGGTGATGCCCGCGACCGGGATGCCCGTCCAGAGCGAGACGATCTCGGCCACGTCCTCGCCCGTCACGGCGCGCACGGGTCCGGCGTGCGTCTGCTCCCACTGGCTGCGCAGCTGCTCGAGCTCCGTGCGCAGCTTCTGCTCGCGGTCGCGCAGGCGGGCCGCGCGCTCGAAGTCCTGCGCGCGCACGGCGCTCTCCATGTCCGCGGTCGTGTTCGTCAGCTGCATCTCCAGCGCGTGCACCCGCTCCGGCTGCACCAGCGCCTGCATGCGCACGCGCGAGGCCGCCTCATCGACGAGGTCGATGGCCTTATCCGGCAGCCAGCGGTCGCCGATATAGCGCACGGAGAGCGTGACGGCCTTGCGCAGCGCATCGTCCGTGATGTGCAGGCGGTGGTGCGCCTCGAGCCGCTCGCGCAGGCCGCGCAGGATCAGCAGGCTTTGCTCGGGCGTGGGCTCGGCGATGCGCACGGGCTGAAAGCGCCGCTCGAGCGCCGCGTCCTTTTCGATATACTTGCGGTACTCCTCGAGCGTCGTCGCGCCGATGATCTGCAGCTCGTCGCGTCCGAGCGCGGGCTTGAGGATGTTTGCCGCGTCGATCGCGCCCTCCGCCGAGCCCGCGCCGACGATCGTGTGCAGCTCGTCGATGAAGAGAATGACGTTGCCCGCGCGCTGCACCTCGTGCAGGACACATTTGACGCGCTCTTCAAAGTCGCCGCGGTACTTCGTGCCCGCGAGCATGGCCGTCAGGTCCACGCTCACGATGCGCTTATTGCGCAGGTCCTCGGGCACGTTGCCGTCCGAAATGCGCTGCGCCAGCCCCTCGGCCACCGCCGTTTTGCCGACGCCGGGCTCGCCGATGAGCACGGGGTTATTCTTGCTGCGGCGCGAGAGGATCTGGATGGCGCGCTCAATCTCCCGGTTGCGGCCGATGACCGGGTCCATCTTCCCGCCGGCGGCCAGCTCCGTGAGGTCGCGGCCGTACTGGTCGAGCGTTTTCGTGTCGGCGGCGCGGCGCGTCTGAGACCGCGGCGTCGCCTGCTGCGGCCGGGGCTTATACTCCGGCCGGCCGAACACGTCCATGATGTCCGTGTAGATCTTGTTCAGGTCGCCGCCGGCCGCCACGATGATGCGCGCACCGGCGCTGTCCGCCTCGCGGAGGATGCCCATGAGGATGTGCTCCGTGCCGACGTAGCAGTGGCCGAGCCGGTTGGCATCCTCGGCGGCCAGCTCGATGACGTGCCGTGCCCGGGGGCTGAGCCCCTGCTCGGGCGCGCCGGGCACGCCGCGGCCGACCGTCTCCGTGACCATGCGCGTGAGCACGGCGTCCGTCAGCGCGTTGTCGTTGAGGATGCGGGCGCCGAGCCCCTCCCCCTCCCGGATGATGCCGAGCAGGAGATGCTCCGTGCCAACATAACTGTGCCCCATGCCCATGGCTGCATCGTGCGCCTTTGTGATCGCCGTGGATGCCCGCTGTGTAAACCGTTCGCTGCCGCGCATAGATCGTTTGCCTCCTTCGCTGGTCATACGCCTCTATTATCGCCCGGCCGGCACAAGGAAACTGCCGAATCCGGGAAGCTGATTTTTATTATTTCCACCCCTTCCTGTATTTTAATCAACATGCTTTTCCGAATTTCGAAATTGACGGTTGATTTTTCGGATTTTTGTGCTACAATGACTCCATACCAGAGGAAGAGAAGTCTGGTCAAAAACATAGGAGGTAACTACAATGGCTTTTGTTATTGGCGACGATTGCGTCATGTGCGGCACCTGTGCTGCAAACTGCCCGGCTGAGGCGATTTCCGAGGGCAATGGCAAGTACGTTATCAACGCGGACAGCTGCATGGAGTGCGGCACCTGCGCTGCAAACTGCCCGGTGGGCGCGATCTCTGTCGACTAATTCGACCGGAGAACAACGCAAACGGATGAGGCGATATGCTCCAGGCATATCGCCTCTATCTATTTCAAACGATTTTCAGCGGAAGGAGCGTGTGCCATGCCCTCCAGCGCACAATATGACGACCTGTGGCCGGGCGGCCCGCGGTTTGCGCGCTCCGGCGCCGGGTTCGCCCTCGGCACGGACAGCGTGCTGCTGGCCGATTTCGCGGCCGACCGGCGCGTGCGCCGCTTTGCCGACCTCGGCTGCGGCGCCGGCGTGCTGACGGTGCTGCTGCTGCACGCGCTGCCGCAGGCGGCGGCCGTCGGTGTAGAGCTGCAGCCGGACGCGGCGCAGCTCTGCCGCGACAATCTCAGCGCCAACGGGCTGGCCGACCGGGCGGAGATCCTCTGCGCCGACCTGCGCGAGCACCGCGCGGTGCTCCCGGCCGGAGACTTTGACCTCGTCGTGGCAAACCCGCCGTATTTTGCGCAGGGCCGCGGCTACACCTCGCCCGACCCCGTGCGCGCGCACGCGCGCGACGAGCGCACCTGCACCATGCAGGACATCTGCACCGCCATGGCCTATCTCACACGCTGGGGCGGCTCGGCTGCGCTCGTGCACCGGCCGGAGCGGCTGAGCGAGCTGCTGTGCGCGCTCACGGCCGCCGGGCTGGAGCCCAAGCGCCTGCGCACCGTGGCGCGCACGGCGGACGCTGCGCCCAGCCTCGTGCTGGTCGAGGCGCGCCGCGGCGGAAAGCCGGGACTCCGGATCCTGCCGCCGCTGGCCCTGTGCGCGCCCGACGGCACGGACTCGGAAGAGATCCGCAGAATTTATCACAGGAGGACGTGACTATGAGCGGAACACTGTATCTGGTCGGCACGCCGATCGGCAACCTCGGCGACCTGTCCGTGCGCGCGCTCGAGACGCTGCGCAGCGCCGACTTCATCGCCGCCGAGGACACGCGCGTGACGGCAAAGCTCCTCAACCATTTTGAGATCAAAAAACCGTGCGTGAGCTACTACGAGCACAACAAATACGCCAGCGGTGAGAAGATCGTCGCCCGGCTGCTCGCCGGCGAGACGTGCGCGCTCGTGACCGACGCCGGCATGCCCGCCATCTCCGACCCCGGCGAGGACATCGTGCGCCAGTGCGCCGATCAGGGCATCGACGTGCAGGTCATCCCCGGCCCGTGCGCGGCCATCGCGGCACTGGCCGTGTCCGGCCTGCCGACGCAGCAGTTTTGCTTCGAGGGCTTTCTCGCCGTGAGCGGCAAGACCCGGCGCGAGCATCTCGAGCGCCTGCGCGGCGAGACACGCACGATGATCTTTTACGAGGCGCCGCACAAGCTGCTGCGCACGCTCTGCGACCTGCGCGACACGTTCGGCGGCGCGCGGGAGATCACGCTCGCGCGCGAGCTCACGAAGCTCCATGAGCAGAAGCTGCGCACGACGCTCGACGGCGCGGTGGCCTACTTCACCGAAACGCCGCCGAAGGGCGAGTTCGTGCTCGTGCTGCGCGGCGCGCCCGAGCGCTCGGAGCCGGCCGTCACGGCCGAGCAGGCGCTCGAGATCGTGGTGCGCTACCGCAGCGAGGGCCGCGCGCTCAAGGAGGCGTGCAAGCTCGCCGCGGCGGACACCGGCTTCGGCAAAAACGAGCTGTATCAAATGGCGCTCAACGCCTGAAAACCACACAAAACAAAAAAGTCCCCTGACCTTCGGTCAGGGGACTTTTGGATTCCGTGTTCAGAGCTTCTCGTTCATCGCGCGGATGCAGTCGGGGCAGATGTTCTTGCCCTTGTAGTTGATGATGTCTTTCGCGTTATCGCAGAAGATGCAGGCCGGCTGATACTTGCGCAGGATGATGGACTCGCCATCCACGAAGATCTCGATGCGGTCTTTTTCCTCGATGCCGAGGGTTCTTCTCAGCTCGATGGGGAGCACGATGCGGCCCAGCTCGTCAACTTTTCTAACAATACCAGTAGACTTCATAGTAAAATGCCTCCAATACGAATGGGATAAAATGAGAATCATTCAATCATTCATTCATTTCAACACCTGCATTATACCAAGCGTTGACAAAAAGTCAACGAATTCGCAGAAACTTGTCCGATGAATTACGTTTTTCTACCATTTGTATATTTTTACATGCTCCAAATTCCTTCATTTTGTGAATAATCACCGAAAACTGAAATAATTTTAAGTATCAACAACCACGCCATACCGTGCCTAACAGCGTCCCGCGGAACATATATTGCATTGATTTCCCGCGCAGGCACCGCCCGCACACGGCCGGACGCAGCGCTGCGGCAAACCGCATTTTTCAGGAAAGGATGCAAGGACATGGCATTGACTTGGGTCTGGGTAGGCATGGTTTGCATGGCGCTGGTCTACGGCGCGGCGACCGGGCAGAGCGCGGCCGTCGGCGCGGCGGCGGCGCAGGGCGTGCAGCAGGCGGTGTCGTTCTGCCTGACGGTGGGCGGCATGATCTGCCTGTGGTCGGGCGTAATGGAGGTCATGCGGCGCAGCGGCATCGCGGCCGGGCTGTCGCGATTGCTGCAGCCGGTGCTGCGGCGGCTGTTTCCGCGCGCGGCGCGCGATGCACAGACGCTCGACGCGCTGAGCATGAACGTGAGCGCAAACCTGCTCGGTCTCGGCAACGCGGCGACGCCGGCCGGCGTGCGCGCCGCGCAGGCGATGGCGCGCGAGATCCGGGGCGACGCTGCCAGTGACGAGCTGTGCCTGCTGGTGGTGCTCAACACGGCGTCGATCCAGCTGCTGCCGGTCACGATCGCCGCGGTGCGCGAGGCGGCGGGCGCAGCCGTGCCGTTTGACATTCTGCCGGCCGTGTGGGTGACCTCCCTGTGCTCGGTCACGGTGGGACTGCTGACCGGGAAAGGGCTGGCGCGCATATGGCGGTGAGCGATGCGCTGGCGCTGACCGTCCCGGCGCTGCTGGCCGGTGTGGGACTCTACGGCGCGCTGACCGGGACGGACGTGTTCTCCGCGCTGACGGCCGGGGCGCTCGACGGGCTGAAAACCGTCGTGCGCATCTTCCCCGCCCTGGTGGCGCTGCTGGCGGCCGTGAGCATGCTGCGCGCCTCCGGCGCGCTCGACGCGCTCACGCACCTGTGCGCGCCGGTGCTGGCGTGGCTCGGCATCCCGCCGGAGACGGCGATCCTCATGGTCGTGCGGCCGGTCAGCGGCAGCGGCGCGCTGGCCGCGGCGAGCGACATCATCGGCACCTACGGGCCCGATTCCCGCATCGGCCGCACCGCCGCCGTCATGCTCGGCTCGACCGAGACGACGTTCTACGTGCTGGCCGTGTATTTCGGCGCCTGCGGCGTCCGGCGCAGCCGCTGGGCCATCCCCGCCGCCATCGCCGCCGACCTGACCGGCTTTCTCGTGGCCGCCGCGCTCGTGCGCTGGATCTGGGGTACATAGCGCCGCCGACAAATTGCACAAAAGCATCTATCCGGACTGATATTTTTTTGACAAAACGCCTATTTTGCAAAAATTCGCACTTTTCACTTTACAACGCTGCAGGAATGTGTTATAAAATAATCACGTTAGTTAATAAATTAACTCAACGTTCTTCCGATTTCTTTCTTTTCTCTTCTTATTTTTGCTCTCTCGACAGCAGCGTGTCGCCACTCTCCGGCGGCACGCTGTTGCCGTTTCCGGACGAAGGCACAAAAACGCCCTCCCCCGCGCATGCGGTGGGAGGGCGTCTGCATGTTTCAAACGACCGGTCACATTTTTTCCGGTGCGGTCACGCCGATGATGCCGAGACCGATCTCGAGCACGCGGCGCGTCGTGTCGGCCAGCTTCAGGCGGGCGTCGCGCACGGCGGGCTCCGCGTCCTTGATGCGGCAGACATTGTAAAACCGGTGGAAGCGCGCGGCCAACTCCGTCACGTAGCGGTTGATGCGGCTGGGGTCGTAATCGCGCGCGGCGAGGTGGATCTCCTCCGGGAGCATGGCGATCTGCTTGATGAGCTCGCGCTCCTGCGGTGTTGAGAGCAGGGCCGCGTCCACATCCGCCGCAGCGGGCACGGCGCAGCCGGCCTCCGCCATGGCGGCGAGCAGCGTGCAGATGCGCGCGTGCGCGTACTGGACGTAGTAGACGGGGTTTTCGCTGTCCTGCCGGATGGCGAGGTCGAGGTCAAACTCCAGATGCGAGTCCGGCTTGGCGTTGAAGAAGAAGCGGCAGGCGTCCACGCCGATCTCATCCATGAGGTCAGCGAGCGACAGCGCCTTGCCCGTGCGCTTGGAGACCTTGACGATCTCGCTGCCGCGCATGAGGCGCACCATCTGCATGATGAGGAAGTCGAGCTTGCGGCCCTCGAGCCCCAGCGCGGGCGCGCGCATGGTCGCGGCGAAGCGGATGGCGTGGCCGTGATGGTCCGCGCCCCAGACGTCGATGACGCGGTCAAAGCCGCGCTCGATGAATTTGTTGCGGTGGTAGGCGATGTCGACCGCGTAGTACGTATAAAACCCGTTCGAGCGGCGCAGGACCTCGTCCTTATCGGCGCCGAGGTCGGTGTTGCGCAGCCAGAGCGCGCCGTCTTTTTCATACGTCAGGCCGGCGTCCACGAGCAGCTGCACCGTCTCGGCCACGTAGCCGGAGCTGTGCAGGCTGCTCTCGAGGAACCACTGGTCAAAATGGATGCGGTAGCGCTTGAGGTCGCGCTGCATGCGCGCGATGTTGTACGGCAGGCCGAAGGCCACGAACGCCGCGCAGCGCTCGGCGCTCGGCACGGTGAGGTACTTGTCACCGTCGCGCTCGTAGATCAGTCGGGCAAGCTCCTTGATGTCATCGCCGTGGTAGCCGTTGTCCGGAAATTCGACGGCGTCCTCCCCCTGGATGAGCTGGAGGTAGCGCGCCTCGATGGACTTGCCGAACAGGTCGACCTGATTGCCGGCGTCGTTGACGTAAAACTCGCGCCAGACGTTGTAGCCCGCGCGGTCGAGCACGGACGCGAGCGCGTCGCCCAGCACGCCGCCGCGCGCGTTGCCGATCGTCATGGGGCCGGTCGGGTTGGCGGACACGAACTCCACCATGACCTTCTCGCCGTGGCCGTCGTCCACGCGGCCATAGTCCGCGCCGGCATCGTCCACCGCGGTCAGCACGTCCTGATACCATTTGTCGGACAGGCGGAAGTTCAGAAAGCCCGGCCCGGCCGCCTCGACGGAGGCAAACCACGTGCCGTTCAGCTCCATGTGCGCGATGAGCGCCTCGGCGATCTTGCGCGGAGCCATGTGCATGGTCTTGGCCGACGCCATGGCGTGGTTGGCGGCAAAGTCGCCGTTGGCGGTGTCCTTCGGCTGCTCGACGGAGCCGCGCACGTCTGCGCCCTCGGGCAGGTCGCCCGCGGCAGCGGCGCGCAGATATGCTTCCCGGATGCACGCATCCACGGCGGCGCGTGCCTGTTCGATTCGATTGGCCATAATCAGTTACCCTCTATTCTATAATCTTATTGTTCCCGGACGGTGATCTTCAGCCGGTTGCGGTTGGCGCAGGCGTGGTCAAAATCCACGACATACAGCAGGTCCAGCACCCCGCCGTGCTCGCACAGCGTGGAGCGGTAGCGCTGCGTCTCCAGTCCGACCGTGCTGGTGCCATACGGCGTCTGGTACAAAAATGTGTTGCGCGCGCCGGGGGCAAAGACCATCCGGCTCGTGACGGTGCCGGTGCGCTTGAGCACGGCGCTCGACGGCGTGAAGGTGATGGTCGTGAGCGTGCCGGCCATGCCAGTCAGCTCGCTCTCGGGATAGGTGAGCACCCCGCAGCCGTCGGTGCAGGAATACTCCCCGTCGGTCGAAAACTGCACCAACTCGTCCGGCTCCTGCTCCATGATATCGGCCTGAGAGCCCTCGATCGTGATGACGACCTGCATACGCCGCCTCCTTTGCATAACAGTGCGATTCTATTATCATATACTGTTTTGTCCAACTTCGCAACAGAAAAATGGTGTAGAATTTCCCGCCGCCGTTTGCTATAATGGTAGCACAAGCGCATCCGCCGCCGACCGCTGCGGATGCCAGCCATTTTTCGGGGGCGCAGGCTCCCGTCGGGAGGGATGACCGGATGAACATAGAACTCACCGACAAGGAGTTCCGGCGGCTGCTGGATCTCGTATACATCGGCAACTGGATCCTCAACTCCACACGCGAGAAAGACCGGTTTGAGGATTACGATATTTTGCAGGAAAAGCTCTTTGCGCAGTGCGCCAAAAACGGCATGAACGCGCTCATTTCCCGCTGGCAGGGGCACATTTTCCCCTCGCCCGCCTACGAAAACGGCGGTATTCACGAGGCCATCGCCGACTATGAGGACGCCGTGTTTTTCGACATTCTGGCCGAGGAGCTGGCGCGGCGCGACCTTGGCTGCCTCGACAGCGAGCCGGCCGACTATACCGAGCTCAACGCCCGCATGGACGAATACATGGACGAATTTGAAAAGTCCGGCGTGGAAAATCTGGTGATCGAAGCATGAGCGCCTGCGCCATCGAGACGCCCATCGGCCCGCTGTCGCCCCAAGCGGACGAAAGCGCCGTCTCTGCCATGCGTTTCGGCGCGGGCGGCGCGCTCACCGGCCATGCCGGCAGGCTGGAGGTCAAGCGGAAGCTGCTGGCGCTCGAGGGGAGCACCATTTTAAAATAAGCGACACATGGGAAAATGACCGCCGGCGTTTGTCCGGCGGTTTTTCTCCGCCGGCAAGGCCCTCTGCCGCGCCCCCCACGCGCAGGCCCCTGTTTTATCTCCGCCGTTTTTTCTTCATGAGCGCCATCGGGCTTCTTTGGCCCGCATGCCGAACGAGCGATTTTCGACACACAAAAAGGACCGGTACATAGTACATCAAATCAGCCGGATGAATCCTCCTCGGCATGACTTGGATGAAACTATGTACCGGCTCTGGTATTCAGACAGAGAAATCGTTCAAGCCCACAGGGCCTTCATCAGGTCCGGATAAGCCGTGTCGCAGATATCGACCATGCGAATCAGCAGCTCATAGCAAATCTCGCCCACGTCACGGGAACGGAAAGCTGCATCCCACTCGGCCTGGATGGTATTGTCGTCGGTATCCAGAACAAACTTGGCAAAGCGGAAGCGTTTATTGAGGCTGTTGATGGCAGGATATATCATATCGACCTTTTCTTCCGGAAACTTGACGATATCGTACACGCGAATAGCCACGGCTTCAGCATCGGCGTCAAAGTAAAACACCGTCCGAACGGAATTCATATTCTTTCCGCTGAAGGACACTTCAATAACCTCGCGGCCATTGTCGCCAAAGGGACCGCGATTGTCGTACTTCAGGCCCTTCTGGTCCATATAATCGATAAACTGACTGACAGAAAAAAGCATATTCCACCTCATATCGTAAGATATTACCGGGAGCACAAGCAACGCCCGCCGGGAACACACAACTATTATGCGCTGGTGCACCACTTTTGCCAACATCGGAATCCCCAAAAATGTCTGAAATTAGTAGAGCTGTTCTGGCTCAGGGGCATAGAATTCTCACCCGCAGACAATGCTCTGCGTCCCTCAGTCGTCAGGCACGCGGTCGGCAATCCGGCGCAGGCCATCAAGTATCTGGACGCCAGCCGCTTTCACGACGAAGCATAAAACAGCACATTCATTTTTAAATGGACAGCAAGCGTCTCCGCGTATTCCGCGCGGGACGCTTGTTTTTGCATAGTTTTGCGCGCACGCGGCCATACTGTGCGCAGGAGATGAGGACAATGCGCATGAGCAACGAAGAATATGCGGCGTTTGTCGATTCGCTCTCGCCGCGCTCGCCCATCTGGGGCGACCTGCTGCGTGCGGGGCTGGTCGGCGGAGCGATCTGTGTAGTCGGTCAGGCGCTGGTGAACCTGTATGAATACTGGGGCGCGTCGGCGACCGTGGCGGCGACGTGGTGCTCGATCACGCTGGTGTTTCTCGGCGCGCTGCTGACGGGGCTGGGCGTTTACGACGATCTGGCGCGGTTCGCCGGAGCCGGATCGCTGGTGCCGATCACGGGGTTTGCAAACTCCGTCGTGTCCCCGGCGCTGGAATTCAAGACCGAGGGCTTCGTCACGGGCACGGCGGTCAAGATCTTCACGATCGCGGGACCGGTGATCGTCTACGGCATCAGCGCAAGCGTGATCTACGGGCTGATCCTGGCCGTCTTTGGGCAGGCCTGACAAGGAGGAACGCAAGATGAAAGAAGACAAACGCGGCGGGCGCAAGCCCGCGCCGGTGCCGACCGGGCACGACCAACGCGCAGCAACGCGCGACCACAGCACCCCGCACGGAAACCGGAAAAACAACGCCGTCCCGCCGAGTAAGGCGCACGCGCCGGACGGCATCTCCGGCTACTGGGGATAAGGCTGCAGCGGCGAATGGGATCGTTCGCTTTTTCCTGCGTTATGCGCAAACCAGTGGCCGCTTCCAATAGATAGCCACCGCTCACGTGGAAAATTTCTGAGCAGCGGGGGGGCTCGATGGAGCGAAGCGTCTGCCTCGAATGGAATATTTCGCTTTTTTGCTGCCTGCGCATAGCGCAGGCGCAGAAAAAAAGCGGCCGCTGATCGCTCAGCGGCCGCTTGCGGGATTTCCTTAGAACTCGGTCGTAACCGGTTTGCGGGTATGGAACTCATGGAGGACATTGTACAGCCAGCCAACGAGCTTCATATCCAGATTGAACTGGTACACGGTGAACAGAGCGCCGGAGGTAGCCAGCAGGATGGTGAGAAGCTTCTTCAACAGTTTCATGTAATCGTCTCCTTACTTCTTGGCGAGACCCTTCTGACGAGCGTACTCGGCAGCACCCAGAGCGCCCATCAGCTGCGGGTCGGTCTTCAGCT
>ERZ1673697.285-NODE-285-length-81384-cov-7.316222_pt1 | contig 81384 bp, 77 predicted proteins | sample MGYA00580227_ERZ1673697 | MGnify/ENA primary metagenome ERZ1673697 (study PRJEB41218, sample SAMN15661759) | gut metagenome | host: Homo sapiens | place: Canada: London | collected 2015-08-20/2019-03-30 | study: EMG produced TPA metagenomics assembly of... | reverse complement strand
GGCAGAAATAATTTTTATTTTTTTAATTGTCTACTTGACGGGAAGCAGTTCAAAAAACCGCCGTTTTTATGCTCTTTTTTATGCTTTTTGTTTCTGTACGCTTTTATTTCTTTTCTTTCAGTCGGTACGCCATATAAGCGGCGCCCATCAGGCCGGCCTGATTTCCAAGCCCCGTCTGAAGAAGATTGACGCCGGAAAATCCGGAAGATATCCGTGCATCCACCCTGCGTCTTACTTCGCGGATAATATAATCCTGAGCCAAAATACCGCCGCCCAGCAAAATATCCGATGGATTAAAAATGTGGATCAGGCTGATCAGCCCGTAGACGATCTCATCGATCCACCGGTCAATGACCGCGCGGATTTCCGGACGGTCAAAGGCTTCAAATATCTTCCGTCCGTTATCCAAAGACGCATCCACCTTCATCGCCTCCCGTACAAGTCCGGTCGTGGACGCGTATTTTTCGTAACATCCGCTGAATTCCACCCCCGCTTCCATGGCCTCCGGATGGGTGAGGATTCCGCCAAAGCTTCCGCCGGACCAGGTACTGCCGGGATAAATCGAACCGTCGATAACGATTGCTCCGCCAACACCCGTCCCATAGGTTAGACACAAAAAATTCTCAGCGCCTTTGGCCGCACCAAAATAAAGCTCGCCCAGTGCCGCCGCATTGACATCATTTTCCACAGCGACCGGAACACCGAATTCAGCTTCCAGAATGTCCCGGATTTTTGTTCCCGTATATCCCGGAATATTATCGTTCGCATAATAGATACTGCCCTGTTCCGAATCCACCTGTCCGGCGGTGCTGATGCCGATCGCATCGAAATCACCATATGTATGCAAAATTGCCACTGCCCGCGCCATCAGGCAGGCGCCGCCCCGGCTCGCATTGGTATCCCATTCCTTCAGTTCGAGGGTCTGTTTTCCGTCCCAGATGCCTGATTTAATGGATGTACCTCCAATATCCAGTGCTGCTATTCTCATTATTCCACGCCCTTGCTTTCATCAATTGCTTTCATAAAACGCTGTGCGATTTCCAGCGGACGGGTAATCGCTCCGCCGACAACAATCGCCCATGCGCCGGTCTGCAATGCTTTCACCGCCTGATCCGGATAGTGGATCTTTCCTTCGCCGATGACCGGAATATCCGTATCTTCTGCCAGACGCCGCATCAGTTCATAGTCCGGTTCATCCTTTTTGGATGTATAGTCGGTGTATCCGCTCATGGTCGTGCCGACAATATCCACACCGCATTTCCAGGCATTTATGCCTTCTTCATAGTTGGAAATATCCGCCATCAGAATAATATCCGGATATTTTGCACGAATCGCTGCAATAAATTCGTTAATTGTTGTGCCGTCGCCACGTTTTCTGAGGGTACAGTCCAGCGCCACCACATCGGAGCCTGCCGCCACCAGATCGTCAACCTCTTTCATCGTCGGTGTGATATAGCTTTCATATCCCGGATACTGGATTTTAACCAGACCGATGACCGGAAGTCCGGTTTCTTCTTTAATCGCCACAACATCACGGATACTGCTTGTCCGGATCGCCGGTGTTCCCGCCATCTTTGCGGCCCGTGCCATCAGATACATAATGGAGTCATCCTCCATATATAATGGTTCGCCGGCAACCGCCTGACACGAAATAATCATTTGGCCATGAATTGCGTCAAATATTTCCTGCTTTGTCACGATAAACACTCCCTTCTTAATCCATCAGACTCAGCGCTGCTTCATCCGCAACAACAATCACATCGTTATGTAACTGAAGAATAGAAGCCGGAACCTGTGGGGTGATCGGTCCGCATAGAGCGTCTCTTAAAATAGCCGCTTTATCTTCGCCGCTGACAACAAGAAGGATCTTTTTCGCCTGCATAATGGTTTTGATTCCCATCGTGTACGCCTGACGCGGTACATCATCTGCGGAAGCGAAGAAACGTTTATTGGCTTCAATCGTACTTTCTGTTAAATCCACACAATGGGTCAGTTTTTCAAACACCTCTTCCGGCTCATTGAAACCGATATGGCCGTTATGTCCGAGGCCGAGGATCTGTAAGTCAACGCCGCCCATGCTCTCGATAACTTTGTTATAACGGTCACATTCTTTGTCGCTGTCCGGTTCCATACCATTCGGAATATTTGTATTATCCAAATCAATGTTGATATCTTTGAAAAGATTTGTGTACATAAAGTAATAGTAGCTCTGATCATGATCCTTCGGAAGTCCTTTGTACTCATCCAGATTGACCGATTTAACTTCTGAAAAATCCAGATCTCCGTTCTGATACCGTTCAATTAACTGTTTGTAGGTGCCGATCGGTGTGGAACCCGTTGCAAGACCGAGAACACAATCCGGTTTGGTAATCACCTGGGCTGAAATAACATTTGCAGCCTTCCGGCTCATATCCTCATAATCTTTTGTTTTATAAATTCTCATTAAAATACTCCCCCTTAATAAAATTTATTTTATTTATCCTCATTATAGCATAATGAAAATGATTTTCAATATTTGTTTTAAATTGAAATTATCGACATTTTACATCAGCAATGCCATTTCACTTTTACCGGATTCTTTTCATCCGCCACGGATACGCTTTTCAGGCTTTCCAGCATACGGCCAAGTTTTTCCGTGGCCATCCGGTCATAGACCTCCGGTTTTTCCTCCGTTCCTATCGCATCATAAACGAGGGCCGCTGCGCCGTAAAAAGTAAATCCGAGGGCATTGGTCGCTGTCTGGGGTACCGCGCATGCAGTCGCCACCGCCCGCGCCGCCGCCTGGGCCACCGGATTTTTTTCTGCTGCCTTTGCCGCCTCCCGGGCCTCTTTTAAAAAGGGCTTTATCTCTTTTAACGGTCTCTCCCCCTCCAGACATTCCCTGCAGACGTCCACCAGACTGCGCAGCCGCAGATCCTCCGCATCATATTTTTCATAAATTTCCAGAAAATGATTTTCCGCCCAATCCAGCGCCCAGGCTGACAGTGTTTCCCGGCTCTGGGTCTCGATGACAGCCATCAGTTCCACGATATTCGGTTCATCCACCCGACCCAGCATTTTTCTGAGTTTTGCCATGCATCTTCCTGCCTTTCTTTTCCTTTTTATTTATTTTACCATACTTTTTCCGATATGTTGATTGTTTTTGGATACCGCCGCATAATTCCTCTGCCTCCGGACAACCTAATTTCTGAAAGGATGGTGTCTGTAATGTCAGATAATAAAGTTTTTAAAGATTCCTATGATGATGGAAATATTCCTGAAATTGACCTTCCGCAGAGCACTTCCGGAAGCACATGGAATCCAGAACCTCTCCCTGAATCTTCAAGACCCCGTAAAGACGGCCCCGGCGGAGACGGAACCCCGTAAATCATTTAAAAGGCAGTTTCCCGGTTCTGATGCCGAAAACTGCCTTTTACATAATACATATTTCGATTTCCAAATAATCTTTTCCTTTCCGCTCCTGATAGGACGCATGGATTTTTCCATGCATCCCTTCCACCAGATGACGGCTGATCGTCAGACCGAGGCCCGTACCACCCCTGCTTCTGGATGCGGACCCCATATAAAAACGCTCAAAAAGCTTTTCCGGATTTTCCCTCCGCATATCCAGCTCAATATCATTGCCGAAAACAAGGCGTATCCGGCCGCCGTCCGAATACAGGATAACATAAAATTCCGACACGGCATATCTTTCAATATTTTTTAAAAGATTTGAAATCACCCGCTCCAGCCCGTTTCTATCTGCGGATATCCATACCGGCCCGTCAGGAATTTCAATTTTGGCTTCGAGTTTCCTCTGCTCCAGAACCTCATAATATGCCAGACAACACTCTCTGACAAGCTTCGCCGCATCCAGCCTTTCTGCCTCAAGCCGGAAATTTTCGGAAGTCACCTGGGATAACTCATAAAACTGCTGAATCAGTCCCTGCAGCGTTTCGGATTTTTTGACCGCCACTTCCAGGGCTTCCCGGTCCTCTGCCTCCAGGCTCTCCCGGTCCATCATTTTTAAATAGCCGAGAATTGCCGTCAGAGGTGTCCGAAGGTCATGGCTGATTTCTTCCACCTGCTCCCGAAGCGCCGTTTCCTGAGCCTTATACTGAATCCGGTATTTCTGAAGCTCTGTCAGATTTTCATTGATCTTTTCCAGCAGCCCTTCCAGATGCCGGTCCGGAATTTCAGATTTTAATACTCTGTTTTCCTCCGGCATTCCGGATATTTCAGAAAGCGCCCGTCCCGCCGTATCCATCCCGCGATGGACCAGAAACAGCCGAAGGGCAAAATAAAGAGCCGCCCCTGCAAAAATTATAAGCAAAATCACTTTTACCATATTTTAAAACTCCTGTCTACGCAGCTTCCACCATCCAAAGACTGTGAACACGCCCATGCCGATACCTCCGGAAATCAGGCACTTCGCCATACCTGCCGCCGTATCCCACAGGCACTGGTAATCCGAATAGGTCACCCGGACCTCCCGGTTAAAATAGTTATAGGGCATCCATGACGCAATTTCAGCCACAGCCTCCACCTGAAGACCGATCAGCGCCAGAACCATGGGAATAATGCAGAAAACAACGCTCCACCATAGAATAATCGGCGTTTCTTTTTTATAAAGACTGCCAAGTGTCAGTGTAAATATGAGAGACCCGGCGGCTGACGGCAGGGCCGCTGCTATGCCGAGAAGCATTTCTTTCAAAGGCTGCCATTCCGGATTTCTGAGCAAAATGAAAGCGCTGCCCACATAAACAATCAATACTTCCAGCAAAATCACCAGAGAAAATCCAAAGGCTGTGATACATTTCCCGATAAATATTTTTTCTCTGGAAATACCGTAGGAAACCGCCTGCTCCAGTGCGCCGTTTTTCCGGTCATCAATAAACAAAAGGCTCGAAACCACCGCGCCCATCGCAAGCATCAGCATTATAAATGAAGTGAAGCTGTTCAGTGAAAACCGGAAGGTATCATAACGAAAATCCGGAATTAAATGCCCGCTGATGCTGTTTACTGTATTCATCAGCAATACAAGCCCGCTCAATACGGCCATCACGATATAAAATGTTTTTGTATGCACCACCCGGTAACATTCACTTTTTATATAATTCATCATACGATCCGGCCTCCCTTCTTCAGGCGCATATAATAATCTTCGAGAGACTGCCGATATCTGGACAAAGACAACACGGATAAACCGCCGTCCACTGCCAGTTTGCTGTACGCCTCTATCGGCAGTTCTGCCTGAAAGATATGGATTTTTCCATCCGGAAGCACCTGATAATCCTCTGTTTTCGTTGCTTTCTCCAGAAGTACCACATACTGCTGTGCATCAGAAACCTGAATTTCCACATATTCCCTGCACCTGCTCTGCAGCTCCTTTGCACTCACCTGCTCCAGAAGTTCACCATTTTTAAGAAAGCCGTATACGGTAGCCATATGCTCCAATTCACTTAAAATGTGGCTGGACAGCAATATGGTTATGTGTTTCTCCTGATTTAATTTCAAAAGAAGCTTCCGCATCTCGACAATACCGCTCGGGTCGAGGCCGTTGATCGGTTCATCCAGCACCAGCACCTCCGGCACCCCCAAAAGGGCGATCGCAAGTCCAAGTCTCTGCTTCATTCCAAGAGATAATTCCCTGCACTTTTTCCTTCGGTACCCCACAAGACCTGTCATCTCAAGCGCTTCCCGGACACTTTCTTTTCCCGGTATCCCCTTTTGAATCCGGAAATATTCCAGATTTTCTTCAATAGTAAGGGACGGATAAAAGCCGGTGTCGTCAATAAGCACCCCCATCCGCGAACGGTTCTTTTCAAGCTCCCTTTCACCGCATTTTCCAAACAGCCGAACCTCCCCCTCTGTCGGAAAAAGCAGTCCGGAAGCAATTTTCAGCAATGTGGTCTTTCCGGCGCCGTTATCGCCGATCAATCCATAAATATCGCCCCGGCGCACCCGGATATCCACCCGGTCCAAAGCGGTAAAATTCTTATACCGCTTCGTCAATTTTTTCATCTCTATACAATCATTTCCCATGATAATTCCTTTCCGGACGCGGTATTTCATGACATTTTATACGCATCCTTTATGATTATCATTATAATTTTCTGTTTTTAATTAATCCTCAAGAAAGTTTAAAGAAAGTATAAAGACTCTCTCCGCTATTCGGATATCTTAAAACCGATGCCCCAGACCGTTTTGATATATTCTGTCGTCTGATCCACAGCGCTGATTTTCTTTCGAATATTGCTGATATGAACATTGACACTATTATCTTCACCATAATACCCGCCCTGCCAGACCTGCTCATACAGCATTTCTCTGGAAAAAACTTTTCCCGGAGACTGCAGCATGACATGCAGAAGTTCAAATTCATGCTTTGTCAGCGAGATTTCCTGTCCGCAGACCCGGATCTGATGGGACGCCGGATATAATCGGAGATTTTTATGTTTCAGGACTTCATCTGCTTTTTCTTCCTTTTTATGGCTTCTCCTGAGAATGGCGCCCACTCTGGCCAGAAGCTCTTCCGGCTCAAAGGGCTTGGTCATATAATCATCGGCGCCTTCGGTCAGCAGGCGTACCTTATCCGCCAGCGCTGCCTTCGCCGAAAGTATCAGCACCGGCGTATTCATTCCCTTTTTTTCACGGAGTTCCGTCAGCAGACGTTCACCGTCCATTCCCGGCATCATCAGGTCCAGAAGAAGCAGATCAAAGGCCTTCATTTCAAGGCACATGGCCGCTTCCGTTCCTGAAAAGGCCGAAATCACTTCATAACCGGCATTTCTCAAAATTTTCCCGATCAGCCGGTTAATGTCCGGATCATCTTCGGCTACAAGGATATTGATATTCTCGTTCACTTTTCTGCCCTTTCTCTCTATCATCGAAAACAGGGCGCCCAAAACAGGACGCCCCTCCGGTATACTAATACAGTATATTAATCATCGTCAAGCTTCGCCTGACGGCACGCTTTCATTAAGTTGCTTTCGGTCAGAACTTACCGGCCTTCGCCGCTTCTTCCACGAGAACCGCAACGGCAACCGTCGCACCAACCATCGGGTTGTTGCCCATACCGATCAAGCCCATCATCTCCACATGAGCCGGAACGGAAGAAGAACCTGCAAACTGTGCATCGGAATGCATACGTCCCATCGTATCTGTCATACCATAGGATGCAGGACCTGCCGCCATATTATCCGGATGCAGGGTACGGCCTGTACCACCGCCGGATGCAACGGAAAAGTATTTCTTACCGCGTTCGATACATTCTTTTTTGTATGTACCTGCAACCGGATGCTGGAAACGTGTCGGGTTTGTAGAGTTTCCTGTAATGGAAACATCTACGCCTTCTTTATGCATGATCGCCACGCCTTCGGTCACATCGTTAGCGCCGTAGCAGTTAACTTTTGCACGAAGTCCCTGAGAATAGGCTTTACGGAAAACTTCTTTCACTTCTCCGGTGTAGTAGTCCATTTCTGTTTCTACATACGTAAAGCCGTTGATTCTGGAAATAATCTGAGCCGCATCCTTTCCGAGTCCGTTTAAGATAACACGAAGTGGTTTCTGACGTACCTTGTTTGCCTTTTCAGCGATACCGATCGCGCCTTCTGCGGCTGCAAAGGATTCATGTCCTGCGAGGAAACAGAAGCACTCTGTTTCTTCTTCCAGAAGCATCTTTCCGAGATTTCCATGTCCCAGACCTACTTTACGCTGGTCAGCCACAGAACCCGGAATACAGAAAGCCTGGAGGCCTTCACCAATGGCTGCGGCAGCATCCGCTGCTCTCTTACAGCCCTTTTTAATAGCAATCGCCGCACCGACCGTATACGCCCAGCAGGCATTTTCAAAACAGATCGGCTGGATCTTTTTTACCTGTCCGTAAACATCCAGTCCGGCATCTTTTGTGATCTTTTCTGCTTCTTCGATGGAAGCGATACCATAGCTGTTCAATACGGCATTGATCTTATCAATTCTTCTTTCATATGATTCAAATAAAGCCATTTCTCTTCCTCCTCGAATTATTCCTGTCTTGGGTCAATAATTTTCACTGCGTCTTCCACACGGCCATACTGTCCCCTGGCCTTTTCCAGTGCAGTGTTTGCATCATCGCCGGCTTTGATGAAATCCATCATCTTACCAAAGCTTATGTACTGATATCCGATAATCTGGTCTTCTTCATCCAGAGCAATACCTGTCACATAACCTTCCGCCATTTCCAGGTAACGAGGGCCTTTCTTTAAAGTACCGTACATCGTACCAACCTGGGAACGAAGGCCTTTTCCGAGATCTTCCAGACCTGCGCCGATCGGCAGACCGTCTTCGGAAAATGCGGACTGGCTGCGTCCGTAAACAATCTGTAAGAATAACTCTCTCATGGCTGTATTGATCGCATCACAGACAAGGTCTGTATTTAAGGCTTCCAGAATCGTTCTTCCCGGAAGGATCTCCGAAGCCATCGCTGCGGAATGGGTCATTCCTGAACATCCGATCGTTTCTACCAGTGCTTCCTGAATAATTCCGTCTTTCACGTTCAGTGTTAATTTACAGGTTCCCTGCTGAGGAGCACACCAGCCAATGCCGTGTGTCAGTCCGGAAATATCTTTGATCTCCTTCGCTTTTACCCATTTTGCCTCTTCCGGAATCGGAGCTGCGCCGTGGCTCACACCCTGAGCTACCGGGCACATCATTTCTACTTCATGTGAATAAATCATTTTAGAACCCCTTTCAAACATATCTTCAAATATTTATCGTTAAAATGATAAAATGACTACTTTTATTTTCTCATAAAAGCCCCTTTTCGTCCAGTGCTTTTCAGACAATTTATCTGACAATTTATCACACTGTTTTTTTACGCATCACTTCGCCGGTATTTTTAAAAATACTACGGGCCGGAACAAATCCGCGTACCATCGACGTCGGGTAAACATTGGTTTCCCGTCCGATCACCGTTCCCGGATTTAAAACCGCATTACATCCCACTTCCACATGATCCCCGAGCATGGCGCCGAATTTTTTCAGTCCGGTTTCAATATTTTCAGTCCCTGCATGCACTTTAACAAGCATTTTGTCCGCTTTGACATTGGATGTGATCGAACCGGCGCCCATATGAGCCTTATATCCGAGAACGGAATCTCCGACATAATTATAATGGGGCACCTGAACCTTATTAAATAAAACAACATTCTTTAATTCTGTGGAATTTCCGACAACTGCGCCTTCACCGACAATCGCATTTCCACGGATAAACGCACAGTGGCGCACTTCCGCATCTTTGCCGATAATGGCCGGACCATGCACATAAGCCGACGGAAATACGTTCGCACTCTTGGCGATCCAGACATCCTCACCCACCTGATCGTATTCGTCCTTTGGAAGGGTCGGGCCGAGTTTTAAGATAAAACTGCCGATTTCCGGCAGAACTTCCCATGGATAGTCCTTTCCTTCAAACAAATCCGCTGCAATAGTTTCTTCCAGATGATATAAATTTCTAATCATTAAATCTTTCATTCGTTTCACTCCCAAAATTATTTTATAATTATTCGACGGTTACGGATTTTGCCAGATTTCGCGGCTGATCCACATCGCAGCCCTTGGCCACCGCCACATAATAAGCAAAAAGCTGCATCGGAATCGTTGCAAGTATACCTGTAAATGCCCTGCTTGTATTTGGAATATAAAATACATAGTCTGCATTCTTTTCAATGTCTGTGTTATCTTCGTTCGTAATCGCCAGCACAAAGGCGCCCCGGGTTCGGACCTCAACAATGTTGCTGACAATCTTTCCGTAAAGCTGTTCCTGAGTCACCAGCGCCACTACCAGCGTTCCCTTTTCAATCAGAGAAATCGTTCCGTGCTTCAGTTCTCCGGCAGCATAGGCTTCCGAATGAACATAAGAAATTTCCTTTAATTTCAGAGAACCTTCCAGAGCGCTCGCATAGTCAATGCCCCGGCCCAGGAAAAAGACATCCTTCAGACCGATATACTGGTTAGCAAGAAACTGTATTCTTTCTTTGTGGGAAAGCAGCTCTTCAATCTTATCCGGAAGGGACTTTAACTCCTGAATCATTTCAAGATATTCGTTCCGTTCAATCTTTCCGCGGATTTTCCCAAAATGCAGCGCCAGAAGATAGAGGGCGGAAAGCTGGCTCGTATAACCCTTTGTCGTCGCTACCGCAATTTCCGGGCCGGCCCATGTATACAGAACATCGTCCGCCTCTCTGGCAATGGAACTGCCAACGGCATTGACAACGGCCAGTGTCCGTACCCCATGACGTTTTGCTTCACGCATCGCCGCCAGCGTATCCGCTGTTTCTCCGGACTGGCTGATGATAATCGCCAGACTGTTCTCTTCAAGTATCGGATTCCGGTAACGGAATTCCGAAGCCAGATCCACCTCTACCGGAATCCGGGATAAATCTTCAATCACATATTTTCCTGTAACTCCGGCATGATAAGCGGAACCGCAGGCAATAATAAAAATTTTCTTTAAATTTTTAATCTGTTCCTCGGTCATACGAAGTTCATGAATAAACACTTCATCTTCTTTAATCCGTGGGAAAATCGTATCACGGACAGCCTTCGGCTGTTCATGGATCTCTTTCATCATAAAGTGCTGATATCCGCCCTTTTCTGCGGCGGACACATCCCACTGAATCTCTGTCACTTCTTTTTCGATGACATCCAGGTCTTCGTTATACACGGTTACGCCGTCCCGTGTCAGCTTCACGATTTCTCCGTCTTCCAGAATATAAATCTTACGTGTATGTTTCAGCACCGCCGGAATATCCGACGCAATATAATTGCCGTCTTCCGAAAGTCCGACGATCAGCGGACTGTCTTTTTTTACCGCAATAATCTCATCCGGATTATCTTTATTCAGAATACCGAGGGCATAGGATCCTTCAATTCGATGCATCACCCGTGACAGAGCCTTCAGTAAATCGCCGTCAAAATAATAATCCAGCAAAAGGGTCACAACTTCGGTATCTGTTTCGGATTTAAAAACATAGCCTTTAGCGATCAGACGTTTTTTAAGTTCCAGATAATTTTCAATAATGCCGTTATGCACGACAGAAATGGTTTCACTGGCATTGACATGGGGATGGGAATTCTCATCCGAAGGCTCCCCATGGGTCGCCCACCGGGTATGACCGATACCGGCCGTTCCCTTTAAAGCTTCACCGTCATCGGTCAGTTTCCGCAAATCTATGATTTTTCCTTTTGTCTTTACGGTATGAATATTCTCACCGTCAAATACGGAAATTCCCGCAGAATCATAGCCTCTGTATTCCAGTTTTGCCAGGCCGTCCAGCAGAATCGGAGCTGCCTGATTTTTACCTATATATCCAACAATACCACACATAATCTTCCTCCAAATCCTATCTGCCGAAAATCGACAGATAATAACAGGTTTAATGAACTTCTTTTCTTTGAAATATCCTCATTTTATCACTTCAGTTTTATAAAGTAAATAATTTTTTTCTATGTATGTTTTTTCAAACATGCTCATTTTCAGGAATATATTCTGGAAATTTCCTCATATTTTTCCCGAAGCATCCATTGATTATTCAGCCGTTTTACGCCTTCGGTGCGTATTGTCACAAAATGATCCAGCTTTGCCATGTATTCCTCCGGTGTAATCGAACCTTCGGCCACATAGTTCAGCCCCTTCTCCCAGCTCGCCGTCAATTCCGGGTTCAAAAGGGAACGCAGCGAATTATCCACCACATCATAGATAATTTCTCCAAGCTTTGTCGGTGTAATGATCTGTGTTTTTTTATTCAGCGCCAGATACTGTATCGTCACCAGTTTTTTAAGAATCTCCGCCCGGGTGGCGCTGGTTCCGATACCGCTGCCCTTAATCATCGCCCGCAGTTCTTCGTCCTCAATAAGCTGCCCCGCATTTTCCATAGCCAGAATCATGCTTCCCGAATTATAGCGTTTTGGCGGTGTGGTCTCCCCTTCTTTTATATAGAATTCATTGACCGGCAGCAGCGTATCTTTTTTCAGGCTCTTTAACACCTCCAGAAATGCGCCGTCCAGCTTCTCTGCATTTTCGCCATCCTTTCCTTTTTCCGAAGGCTTTCCAGCTACTTTCAGATAGCCTTCGGCAGTCAGCACTCGAAATCCGGCAAAAAATTTCTCTTTTTCTTTTTCCAGAACCAGACTGATCTTCTGATATTCCGCAGCCGGATAAAAAATACTTAAAAAACGTCTGGCGATCACCGTATAAACGCTGAAAGCTGTCCGGTTCACAGATTTCAGCGCTCCGAGCCCCTGCCCCGTCGGTACAATGGCATAGTGGTCCGTAATCTGTTTATCATTGACATAGCGGCTTTTGGCAATCGTTTTATAACTGCCCATATCCAGCACTTCCCGGGCAAAATCAGCCACCGGCTGGAAATTTTTCAGGCCGCTGATATTTTTATAAATTTCTTTGGCAACCGCCGTCGATAAAACTCTGGCATCAGTTCTCGGGTAGGTAACCAACTTTTTCTCATAAAGCTCCTGAACCACCTTCAACGTTTCATCCGGGCTGAGTTTAAACAGTCTGGAACACTCATTCTGCAGTTCTGCCAGATTAAATAACAGGGGCGCATTTTTCTTTTCTTTTTTCTTGGACAGCTCACGAATCACCATGGCCTTTGGCGGCGCCGCCTCCAGCATGGCGATCAGGGCTTTGGCATCTTCCTCTTTTTTAAAACCGTTTTCCTTATAAAGGACCGGGGTCTGAAAATATTCCGAGCCTTCCACTGCCCGCCATTCCGCCTCTATCTCTCTGCCATGGACATCCAGTCTGGACAGCACCCGGTAAAAAGGCGTCTTGACAAAGGCACGGATTTCACGTTCCCGCCGTACGACCATTCCAAGCACGCAGGTCATCACACGGCCCACCGACAACACGGTACGCTTCGTCCGCATAAAGCTGGAAATAGACGGACCATATTTCAGTGTCAGTAACCGTGAAAAATTAATACCCATCAGGTAATCTTCTTTTGCCCGCAGATAAGCCGATGCCGCCAGATTATCATAGGCAGAAATATCCTTCGCCTCCCGGATACCTCTTAAAATTTCTTCTTCTGTCTGGGAATCAATCCATACCCGTTTCCGCGTTTTTCCATGAACGCCTGCCATCTGATCCACCAGTCGGTAAATATACTCCCCTTCCCGTCCCGAGTCGGTGCAGACATAAATCGTCTCCACATCACTCCGATTCAAAAGGCGGCTCACAATATCAAACTGTTTTTTAACCGAATCGATCACCTGATACTTAAACTCTGACGGAATAAAAGGCAGCATATCCAGCGACCAGCGTTTCAGCGCCGGATCATAAGCTTCCGGATAACTCATGGTCACCAGATGGCCGACACACCAGGTCACCACCGAATCCGCCGACTCCATGTAGCCGTCATAGCTCTTTCCGTTAATTTTTAATACTTTCGCAAACTCGCGGGCCACACTGGGTTTTTCCGCAATATATAATGATTTTGACATAAAATCTCCTTATTAACTATTTTAAAATCTTTCCTATTATACCATATTTCCTCCGGCCATTTGTAATTTTTCTGTACCGTTTCTTCAAAAAGTGCTATAATGGCAAAAAAAGAACGGAGCGTGATGCAATTGAATCCTAAGAAAAAATTTTATGAAACTGCCGCTGAAACACTGATTAAAAATCTGGATAAACGCGGCATGGAAGCTTATTATGTAGATAATGGTGAAGATGCCCTGAAAATGGCTCTGAGATTTGTCACCCCGGGTTCCAGTGTTTCCTGGGGCGGTTCGGTGTCCATCAATGAAATCGGACTGATTCCGGCGCTGAAAGCCTCGGACTGCGTTGTTCTGGATCGCACAGTTCCGAAAACCGAGGATGAAAAAAGAGAATTTTACAGCAAAGTCGCCGGCTGCGACTATTACTTTATGAGTACCAACGCCCTCACTATGGACGGCGAGCTGGTCAATATTGACGGTGTCGGCAACCGGACAGCTTCTCTGATTTTCGGACCTGCCAACGTTATCATTATCGCAGGGATGAACAAAGTGACAAACAGCATTGAAGCTGCCGTTGAACGGGCCCGGAATACCGCGGCGCCGATGAATACCGCCCGTCTGGATAAAAATACGCCGTGTACCCAGGTCGGACGCTGCTGTAACTGCATGAGCGCCGACTGTATCTGCAATCAGTTTGTTGTTACAAGACGAAGCGCTCCGGCAGGTCGTATCAAAATCATTCTCGTCGGAGAAGAACTGGGCTATTAATGAACATCCGCCATATTCTTCAGTGAGCTGTGTGAAAGGTTCACCGAGGGATCTGGCGGATGTTTTTCTTTTCTTCCGGAACATTTGTGAAAAGTCCACCCCGGAACGGGATGGGATGCCCCTAACGGATAAAGTTTGTTTTAATCTTTTCTTCGGTCTGAGGCAGATCGATTCCGGCGTTTTTACCGGCTTCAATGCATTTCAGCATCCACGCCATGTTTTTGCCAAGGGTCCGCATGGTCTGAAGACCTTCGATATCTTTTTCAACATCTTCCGGTGCAGAACCGTGAACCATGTTCCAGTACTGGGAAGATACGACCGGCATTTCACTGATTGTAAAGTATTTCTGGATAATATCCAGAGTCGCTGTTGTTCCTGCCCGGCGTGCGGAAGCGACCGCTGCCGCCGGTTTGTGATGGAAACAGCTTCCCGCACAGAACATCCGGTCTAAGAAGGCGCTCAGAGCGCCGTTTAAGGACGCATAATATACCGGCGATCCGACAATAAGACCATCTGCTTCCTGCATTTTCACGAGGGCCTGATTGACCGTATCGTCAAACACGCACTGATTGCTGGAACCGCCGCATTTATAACAGGCGATGCATCCGTGGATATCGCCCTTGCCGATCCAGAAAATTTCACTTTCCACCCCTTCTGCTTTAAGAGCGGCTGCCACTTCCTGCAGCGCCCGGTCAGTACATCCATGTTCATGAGGACTTCCGTTTATTAATAATACTTTCATTTCTATCATCTCCTGAAGTTTTTCAAAAAGGCTCCGGCAGCAGCCGGAGCCCGATTATTTTTAATCTTTAAAATCAATCCAGAGGATATTTTGCTGTAATACCGCTGATGATGGCTTTGGCTTTTTCTTTGTTTGCTTCAAAATCCTTTAAAGTCAGAGCAATCGCTTCAGCTACAGCATCCATATCTTCTTCCTTCAGACCACGGGTTGTTACGGACGGTGTTCCAAGACGGATACCGCTGGTGACAAATGGTGACTGAGGGTCATTAGGAATCGTATTTTTATTACAGGTAATATTTACTTCATCAAGCATCTTTTCAGCCTGTTTTCCGGTCAGATTCAGGTTGATTAAGTCTACCAGCATCAGATGGTTATCTGTACCGCCGGAAACGATATGGATGCCTCTGTCCATAAGACCTTTGGCAAGGGCCTGGGCATTATCAATAATCTGTTTCTGGTATGCTTTAAACTCATCTGATAAAGCTTCCTTGAAGCTGACAGCCTTTGCAGCGATCACGTGCATTAAAGGACCGCCCTGGATTCCAGGGAAGATTGCTTTATTAAAGTTAAACTTCTTCGCTGCTTCTTCATTGGCAAGAATCAGGCCGCCGCGAGGTCCGCGAAGTGTTTTGTGGGTTGTGGTTGTTACAACATCTGCATAAGGAATCGGACTTGGATGAAGTCCTGCTGCAACCAGACCTGCGATATGGGCCATATCCACCATGAGGTAAGCGCCGACTTCATCCGCAACTTCACGGAATTTCTTGAAATCGATCGTTCTGGCATAAGCGCTGGCTCCGGCAATGATTAACTTCGGTTTCGCTTCCAGAGCAATCCGGCGGAGTTCATCATAATCGATAAAGCCTTCATCATTAACACCGTAAGGAACGATATTAAAATATTTACCCGACATATTTACCGGGCTTCCATGGGTCAGGTGACCGCCATGGTCAAGGTTCATACCCATTACCGTATCTCCCGGGTTTACCATGGCAAAGAATACGGCCATATTTGCCTGAGCACCGGAATGTGGCTGAACATTGGCATAATCACATCCAAAAAGTTCTTTTGCCCGTTCAATGGCAAGATTTTCTGCAACGTCAACACATTCGCATCCGCCATAGTAACGTTTTCCCGGATATCCTTCCGCATACTTATTTGTCAGCGGACTTCCCATAGCTGCCATAACAGCATGGCTTACCCAGTTTTCTGATGCAATCAGTTCGATGTGGGAATTCTGTCTTGCCAGTTCATCTTCAATAACCTGAGCAATGGCCGGATCTGTTTTTTTAACTTCATCTAATGAATACATAACGTACCTCCATGATTATCCTTTTCGTAACTATTCTTCCACTTAAAAGCATAACATATCTGATTTTTATAAACAACTCTCTCTTTTATAAAAAATTTGCGCTGTACTTATCATCTGCCCTTATAAATTCAGATAATGTCTCTGTTCAGGCTTCTGCATCTCCGGCTTTTTCTTCTTCCGCAATGTCGATTCCGAGCTCTTTTAACTGAATATCGTCAACAACATTCGGCGCATCGGTCATCAGACAGGAAGCGTCTTTTACCTTAGGGAATGCAATGACATCACGGATGCTGTCCATACCGGCCATAATCATAATCAGACGGTCAAATCCGTAGGCCAGACCTGCGTGTGGCGGCACACCGTATTTGAACGCATTTAACAGGAAACCAAAACGGTCATAGGCATCCTCTTTTTCAAATCCGAGAACCTCAAACATCTTTTCCTGAACATGGTTCTGGAAAATACGAACGCTGCCGCCGCCGATTTCTGTGCCGTTCAGAACAATATCGTAAGCTTTGGCACGGACTCTGCCCGGATCGCTGTCCAGATACTGCAGATCCTCTTCCATAGGCATGGTGAACGGATGATGCATGGCTGTATAGCGTCCCTCTTCCTCAGACCACTCAAGCAGCGGGAATTCTGTAACCCAGAGGAAATTAAATTTATTTTTATCGATAAGCTCCATCTTATCTGCCAGTTCCAGACGCAGTGCGCCGAGAACATCATAAACCACTTTATTTTTATCTGCGGCAAAAAGAAGGAGGTCGCCGTTTTCACCCTTCATGGCCTGAATCAGCGCTGTCATCTCTTCGTCTTTCATGAATTTGGCAAAAGAGGATTTCACCGTGCCGTCTTCCTGAATAGCGATATAGGCCAGCCCCTTTGCACCGTAATCCTTTGCAAATTTTACCAGAGCATCGATTTTTTTACGCGGCATACCGCCCTGTCCTTTGGCATTGATACCACGAACAGAACCGCCCGCTTCCAGAGCGCCTTTAAAGACAACAAATTCACAGTCTTTCACAACATCACTGACATCCTGCAGTTCCATGCCAAAACGGGTATCCGGTTTATCGGAACCAAAGCGGTCCATCGCTTCCTGCCATGTCATCCGCTGAATCGGAAGCTGTACATTCAGTCCGATAATCTCTTTAAACAGACGGGATAACAGACGTTCATTGACATCGATCACATCGTCCACATCCACAAAAGAAAGCTCCATATCAATCTGGGTGAATTCCGGCTGACGGTCCGCACGCAGATCCTCATCACGGAAGCACTTGGCAATCTGGAAATAACGGTCATAACCGGAGCACATTAATAACTGCTTATATAACTGCGGCGACTGTGGCAGCCCGTAGAAATTTCCCGGATGTACACGGCTCGGTACAAGATAATCTCTGGCGCCTTCCGGTGTACTCTTGCCGAGGATCGGCGTTTCAATTTCCAAAAATCCCTCTTCGGAAAGGAAATTCCGGATAACGGCTGCTGCTTTGCTTCGCATCATCAGATTTCTCTGTAAATCCGGACGTCTTAAATCCAGATAACGATATTTCAGACGCAGATCTTCCTTTGTCTTGCTGTTTTCTTCCACCGGGAACGGCGGTGTTTCGGCTTCTGAAAGAATCCGAAGTTCCGTGGCCCGGATCTCGATTTCTCCGGTTGCCAGATTTTTATTGACGCCTCCGGCTCTTTTTTCCACCCGTCCGACAGCAGCAATAACAAACTCGGAACGGAGTTTTTCTGCTTTGGCAAAGTTTTCACTTCCTGCATCCGCTTCTTCAAAGATAATCTGGAGAAGGCCGCTGCGGTCTCTGAGGTCAACAAAAATGATACCGCCTTTATTACGGCTCTTCTGCACCCAGCCCATAACGGTTACTGTTTCCCCGACATTCGCTCCATTCAATTCAGCACAGCGATGGGTTCTTTTTAATCCCTTCATTGATTCAGACATGTTTATTTCTCTCCTTCGTTATTTAGTAAAGTAAGCGGCAATAGCATCTAAAGCGACTTCTGTCTGCTCACCGGTTTCCATATTTTTGATATTCGCCTTATTACTGTTAAGTTCATTTTCCCCGAGGATCACGGTATGCTTCGCACCGAGTTTGTTCGCATACTTCATCTGAGCTTTAACGCTCCGGTCCATATAATCGGTTTCCACAACAACGCCGGCCATGCGCAGTGCATTAACAATCTTATAAGCTTTCGCCCGGGCCTCTTTTCCGAGAATTCCCACATACAGTTCAATGGCCGGTTCCGGTTCAAGGGCTACCTGTTCCTTATCGAGGAAGTAAATGATACGTTCGATTCCCATACCGAAGCCTACCGACGGGATATTCTGTTTCTCATCGATCTCATGGACAAGATTGTCGTAACGTCCGCCGCCGCAAAGGGTAAAGCCATCACTGTTTACAAATTCAAAAACGGTTTTTGTATAATAATCCAGACCGCGGACAATTCCTGTGTCAATTTCATAAGGGATATTCATCTCTGTCAGCAGTGACTGCAGTTCTTCAAAATGTTCGCGGCATTCATCATCCAGATAATCAATGGTCCGCGGCGCATCCTTCACGATTTCTTTACATTCCGGCACCTTACAGTCAATCACACGCAGCGGATTCTTCTTCATACGCTCACGGCAGGTCGGGCAGAGATGGTCTTCATGGGCTCTGAGATAAGACAGCAGCGCTTCATTATAGGTTTTCCGGCAGTTCGGACATCCGATACTGTTAATGTGGAGTCTGGCATCCTTCAGGCCGATTTTACGGATAAAGGTCGTCACCAGTGAAATCAGTTCCACCTCCACAAGAGGACTTTTCGATCCCACAAATTCCACACCGAACTGGTGGTGCTGACGCAAGCGCCCGCTCTGAGGCTGTTCATAACGGAAAGCCGGTGTCACATAAAAAAGCTTTGTCGGCGCCGGTTCGGCATACATATTGTTCTCCAGGTAAGCACGGATCGCACCGGCAGTCCCTTCCGGTTTTAAAGTAATACTCCGATGTCCCTTATCTTCAAAGGTATACATCTCCTTCTGTACCACATCGGTTGTTTCACCAACACCGCGCTGAAAAAGCACGGTATGCTCAAATACCGGGGTAATCACCTCTTTAATGTTATATACTTTGCATAATTCTCTGGCAGCCGCTTCGATAATGGTCCGCTTGTGCATATCGCTGCCATACCAGTCCTGAGTTCCCTTCGGTCTTTGTGTAATCATCTTCATTCCTCCAATTTATTCAAACGCCCTGCCATTGGCAGAGTACGGCATTATCAGATAGTATTTTAGCAATTCTTGCCGTTTTTGTCCAGTGTTTTGACCACATCCGCCCGGAACAATTCGTTTCTTTCTCTGGAATATCGGTAAATATGTCCGGACAGCACTTCCTCCGCCATAACGACCTGGGTATTTGCCTCCCGGACCATGGCTTCAAGGTTCTTCAGATCATAGGCCGGACTGTCCAGAAGAATCAGCCATTCATGAACGCTGCTCGGAAGCAGGATCAAATCGCTGTCCGTTTCCTCCGCAAAGCTCCGGAGAACATCCGTATAGAAAACAACCGAAGCCCCCTGAACTCTCAGTTCATTGCTCAGCACATAAATTTCAGGAAGCTTCTCCGCCTCTCCGCCGAAAAGTTTTTTATATTCATATTCCGCTTTTTTCAGAGCCTCATCCGCTCCCGCCGTTTCAAGAAATTCTTCAATTAAAAATCCCCGGATCACATCGCTCATCGGTTCAATAATCGGCGGCAGTTTTTTCCGTGAAGTTTCCCCGGCTCTCCGGAACAGTTCTTCCGGAGATATATCCCACTGTTCAAGCATCTCCCAGGTCACACGCGCCGTCCGCATCTCCCGCGGTGTCATGGACAATAAGATCCTGCAGCTCAGCGCCAGATCCATCTTTTTTATGTAAGGACCTTTTTTCAGCATATCTTTATGCCGCTTATAATTCTCCACCTGAATAATCAATACTTTTTTCGTTCTTTATCATCCTTTCATGGGCATAAGGGTACAAAAAGAAACCCGGCCCTGATTTTTTTTAATTCTGAGGAAAAATTCCGTTTCAGAAGTGAAACGTTATGAAATGCCTAAAACATGATATATCATAAAGACAGTTTTATTATAACACAGGCGGCAGATTGTTCAATTCAAATCCTTCGACAAAAAAACCTGCTGCATGAAATTTACTTCACACAGCAGGTTTTTATCCTGATTTTTAAGCAATGACAATACGGTTCCGTCTTGCAAGGGCTACGGCAATATGGCATAACTCCAGAGTCGCACATATCTTATCTGCCAGGGTAATAATCCATGCTTCGCTGTTTTTCGGAACAGGTCCCAGCGGAAACATATGAGACCGTATGGCATCCTCTTCACGCGGACTGATATCAAATATCCGAAGGCTGTTTTGCGCCGCCGCCTTTGGATGGAAAAATGCCTGATGCTCTCCTGTCGGCGTTTTCTCGCTGAAATCATAAGGACAGAAGTCATGCAGAAGCCCTGCTCTTGCAGCCGCCTTTTCATCACAGCCGAGTTTCTTCGCAATCTTCCATGATATATAAGAAACATTGACGCTGTGCATCAGGCGGTTTGTCCACTGATGATGGGAATATAAGCATAAAGAAAGAAATTCTTCATTTTCTAAAATATGCCGAACCACAGACAGATAGGCTGCCGAAATCTCTTCCGAGAACTGAATGTCCATCGACAATCACTCCCTTCCTGTTTCATTACTTTTATTATGACGCACATCTCAGAAAATACAAGGGAATCCCGGAAAATTTTATTGTTTTTTTATATTATGCTTTCTCTCAATCATTTCATCAATCCGTTCGATATAGTCCTTCACGCTTTTCACGTTTTCAATCCGCTCAATCCGCTTTTCTTCCGGATAGACTATCTTTGTAGAGCCTCCGGCGCCGAGGGCGATGATGCTCTGCTTTTCTTCCATAATGAGAATATTATACAGACATTCTTTTCCCGGTTTGGCATAACCCACATTTTCCAGATTTCCCGCCATATTTTTCTGACGGTACATATAATAGGGTTCCATTCCCATCGCTTCCGCCGTTTCCAGAGCCATGCCGATCATCCGGTTCACCGCTTCCTGAGGCGCCGGAGGATACTGTTCAAGGTTCTGATTCAGTCGGGATGCCCGTTTCACAGCGAGGGAGTGAACCGTCAGGCTTTCCGGTCCCATCGCCCGGACACCGGAGAGGGTGTGCATCACATCTTCGGAGGTTTCCCCGGGAAGGCCGAGGATCAGATCCATATTAATATTGGAAAATCCGGCCTGTCTGGCCATGTAAAAGGCCCGTTCCACATCTTCAACACTATGGCGCCGGCCGATAACATCCAGTGTCCGCTGGTTCAGCGTCTGGGGATTAATGGATATCCGCTCAATCCCATGGGCCTTCATCACCCGGAGTTTATCCATATCCAGGCTGTCCGGCCGTCCGGCTTCGATGGTAAATTCCCGGATACCGTTTAAGTCAAAATATCTTTCGAGACAGCATAAAAGCCGGTCCATCTGCCGGGCATTCAGGGATGTCGGCGTCCCTCCGCCCATATAAACCGTCGTCAGGCGGTAATCTTTCATCATTTCAGATACCTGCTGAATTTCCTTAAAGAGGGCCTCCAGATAGTGGTCCACTTCCTTTTCCCAGACATTCAGCGGATAAGAGGAAAAAGAGCAGTACAGACAAATGGTCGGACAGAAGGGAATACCTATATAGAGACTTAAAGATTTATTATAATCCACGCTTTCCAGAATCCGCCGCTCATTTTCAGCCACCCGGGTACAGAGACGGATTTTTTCTTCCGACACTTTGTATGTTTCCCGAAGATATGCCGCCGCTTCCTCCCGGCTTTTGCCATCTTCATACATCGCCATGGGGATTTTTGTCGGACGGATGCCCGTCAGAGTTCCCCATGGCAGTACTTTTCCTGTCACTTCCGTTAAAAGCTCATAAAGGCAGGATTTTAATACATTTTTTCCTTCTTTACGGTCCTCCGGAAGTCCGGCATAACCCTTTTCTCCGAGAAGCTCTTTACTGCCGCTTCGAAGCTCCAGTTTCAGTCCGCCGTCCCCGTAAATTACTGTTAAAATGCGGTCCGCCGCCGCGTATTCAAAATTTTCATCCGCCATGTTTTCCATATTCCGGGCTAAAATTTTCTCCCCATGGTAAAAAGCCATGAGGAGAGCCCGAATATCGTTTTCATAACGTTCTTTATTTAAAAATAGATAAATCATCGTCAGAAACTTCCTTATTCAGATTTAGAGTACCATTTCATATCAGAATATAAATGGATTATGTGTTTTTTCATAAGCGATACTCGTCACTTCGCCATGTCCCGGAAAAACATTGACATCTTCCGGAAGGATAAAAAGACGGGTCTTAATCGAATGAATTAACTGCCGGCTGCTTCCCGTCGGAAAATCTGTCCGTCCCACAGAAGCCTCAAACAGTGTATCGCCGCTAATCAGCATCTTTTCTTCCTCGATATAGAAGCAGACGCTTCCAATCGTATGGCCCGGCGTGGAAATGACTTTCAGCTTCATTCCCGCCAGTTCAAGCACATCGCCGTCCGCGAACAGTTCATCCGCCTTCATGGACACATAGGCCCCCATCATCGTCGAAACATTGAGCTGGGGATTCGCCAGCACTTCCACTTCATCCTTGCTGGCATACATCGGAATCTGATATTCCTTTCTCAGTCCCTCTACCGCCATAATGTGGTCAAAATGACCATGGGTCAGAAGAATGGCCACGGGTTTCAGTCCTTCGCTCTGAATCCAGTCAATGATTCCCTGGGCCCGGTCTGCCGGGTCAATAATCAGCAGTTCCTTTGTATCTTCATTTATTAAAAAAAAGCAATTTGTCTGCACCGGTCCGAGGACCATCATCTTAATCTCAATATTCAAGGGTATCAGCCTCCTGTTGTTCTCTGTATGTCGTAAACGCACTCAAGGTTTCTCAGCTTATCAATGACCTTATTCAACTGAGAGACACTGTGAATGTCAATCGTCACATTGATGGTTGCCGTATTATTTTTACCGGAACGGCTGGCCATCGCTGTCACATTAATTTCATTTTCTGTAAATACTTTTGCCACTTCGACAAGTACGCCGACACGGTCTTCCACATAAATATTAATTTCGGCTTTATAGGTGCCCCCGGTCAGTTGATCCGGAGCTGCCAGCCACTCTGCATCCAGCAGTCTGGCCCTGTCTTCTTCCGATATATTAATAATATTGATACAGTCCGTCCGGTGGATGGATACGCCGCGTCCCCGGGTAACAAAACCGACAATCTCATCGCCGGGTACCGGATTACAGCATTTTGAAAAACGGACGGCCACATCGTCAATACCCCGGACCACAATACCGCTTTTCGTCTTTTTCAAAGCTTTCGGTTCCGTTCCTTTTTTTCCTTCGGAAATATTTTTAAGGACCTGGGTGTCCGTAATCGCTTTTTTCTTCTTTTTATTATCTTCTTCGACCAGTTTATTAATAACCTGGCCTTCTTTTAAACCGCCATGGCCGACAGCCGCCAGAACCGCATCCCAGTCCCGGAAACCATATTTACGGAGAACCTTCTCCATGTATTCCGGTTTCAGAATATCGCTCAGAACAATACTCTTCGTTTTACAATACTGGGCCATCTGCTCTTTTCCGCGGATAATGTTGTCCTCTTTATACTGGAGCTTAAACCACTGGTTGATTTTATTTTTTGCCTGGGTACTTTTTACAACATTCAGCCAGTCCCGGCTCGGTCCCCGGGAGTTCTGGGACGTAATGATCTCAATCCGGTCACCGTTCTGGATCCGGTAATCAATGGTTACCAGCTTTCCGTTGACCCGGGCGCCCACCATCTTATTGCCGACAGCGCTATGAATACTGTAAGCAAAATCAATCGGCGTCGAACCGTTCGGAAGATTTTTCACATCTCCGGCCGGTGTAAAACAGTAAACACTTTCCGAGAATAAATCCAGGTCATTTTTCAGAAGGCTCATGAATTCCTTATTATCCGACATATCCTTCTGCCATTCCAGAATCTGGCGCAGCCATGTCAGCTTCGCCTCTTCGTTGGTTTCGATATTCTTTCCGTTCGGATCTTCTTTATATTTCCAGTGAGCAGCAATACCGTATTCGGCTGTTTTATGCATTTCAAAGGTCCGGATCTGGATTTCAAAAGGCTGTCCGGAAGGCCCGATCAGCGTCGTATGTAAAGACTGATACATATTCGGCTTCGGCATGGCAATATAATCTTTAAAACGTCCCGGGATCGGCTTGTACATCTCATGGATCAGTCCGAGAGCTGCATAACAGTCTTTGACCGTATCCACCATAATACGCACGGCAAACAGATCATAAATCTGATCCAGCGTCTTATCCTGGTTGACCATCTTCCGGTAAATACTGAAAAAGTGTTTGACACGGCCGTAAACCTCCGCTTTAATGCCTCCGGCTTCCATATGATGGCTGACTTCATCCACAATCGCACGGACAAAGGCTTCCCGCTCGCTTTTTTTCGAAGCGATACTGTGGGCCAGATTATAGTAAACATCCGGCTCCAGATACCGCAGCGCCAGGTCATCCAGCTCAATCTTAATTCTGGAAATACCGAGACGCTGAGCGATCGGCGCATAGATGTCCATCGTTTCTCTGGCCTTTTCCTTCTGTTTCTCCGGTTTCATATATTTGAGCGTCCGCATATTGTGTAAACGGTCCGCCAGTTTGATCAGAATAACGCGGATGTCCTTGGCCATAGCCAGAAACATCTTACGCAGATTTTCCGCCTGAACTTCAATCTTGTCCGATGAATAGGACAACTGTCCCAGCTTTGTAACCCCTTCCACGATCAATGCGACTTCATAGCCGAATTCCCGTTCAATATCCTCACGGGTCATCACCGTATCCTCGACCACATCGTGAAGCAGGCCGCCGACAATCGTTTCCTTATCCAGTTCCAGATCCGCCAGAATCATCGCCACACAGATTGGATGAATGATATACGGTTCTCCGGACTTACGTGCCTGTCCCTTATGGGCATTATAGGCAATCTGATAAGCTTTCTCTATCTGGGTCACATCCGCTGAGGGATGATACTTTTTAACTTTGGTAATCAACTCTTCATAGAGAACTTCCGGCGGTATAAAATCTTTTTTCTCGGACATATCCCGGTCATCTTCAATAATATCCACATCGATGACTTTCTCCATAAAATCCCCTACTTTCCTTCATAAACTATTACAGAATCCACGTTGTATCCTTCGAGCTGTCTCCGGCCGTTCAGTCCTGCCAGTTCCATCAGGAAAAGATTCGTCACCACATTGCCGCCAAGGCTTTCCACCAGTTGGATCATCGCTTTGGAGGTACCGCCTGTGGCAATCAGATCGTCGATCAGAACCACTTTCTGCCCCGGCAAAATCGCATCTTTATGAATCTCAAGCTCTGCCGTACCATATTCCAGTTCATAGGATACGGAGACCGTTTCCCTCGGAAGCTTTCCCTTTTTACGAATCATAACAAAAGGCTTATGGAGATTATAAGCCAGAGGCATACCGAAAACAAATCCTCTGGATTCCGATCCTGCAATGACGTCAAACTCAAGACCGTCCAGCTTCTCCATCAGCGCATCAATGGCCATCTGCAGACCGTCCGCATCCTGAACCACGCTGGTCACATCTCTGAAAATAATGCCCGGTTTCGGAAAATCCGGGATACTAATTACATAATCCTCTAACTTTTTCATACAAATCTCCCTCTCTCTGGAATATAGCTACAGAATATTCTACCACAGGTAACCCCGAAAAAACAATAATTAACGGGGAATTCTCTGGAAATTCTGTATAATTATCTGTAAAGTCCGCCGGCCGCCGAATTCATTCATGGACGGATAATAGGTAAATGCCAGGTCCACAGGGCTCATCCGGCCGCTGTACATCCGGTTTCGCCCCTCCGGTCCCCACCCTGCTTCCACACAGGCGTCAAAGGCCGGAAGATCGCCAAAGTAAAGGGCTTCCATAGAAATCCCGGAATCATTCTGCACCATCATTTTCAGCACATTATGATTTTTCCCGATCACAGAAGCCCGCAGAACTTTAAAATGCCGTTCTGCAAAAACAGGCTTCCGGTTTCCCTTTCCAAAGGGTTCCAGAAGGTCCAGTTCCTGAATAAAGCCTTCGCTGATATAATCCAGAGGCATGGGAACATCAATATGTATGACGGGCATCAGGTCTGCCTCCGTCAGCGGACAGTTATCATTCAGACGCCGGTGGAGCGTTTCCAGATTTTCCCGTTTCAAACTCAGTCCCGCCGCCATGGCATGTCCTCCGAATCTCAGAAACAGATCCCGGCACCCGGACAGTCCTTCATACATATTATAGGCTTCGATGGACCGGCCCGAGGCTTTAATCACACCTTCTGCTTCCGTGCCCACGATCACCGGACGGTAGTATTTTTCCTTCAGACGGCCCGCAATAATACCAACCAGACTTTCGTGGCAGTCCTCCAGACAGAGGACGATGATTTTGTCGTCCTGCATTTTGCGCTTCTCGATCATTTTTACCGCCCGCTCATAGCCGAGAACCGTCATCTCCTTCCGGCTCTGATTCAGATCGACCAGTTCCGCCGCCAGATGCTCTGCTTCCTCCCGGTCCTCCGTCTGCAAAAGCCTGGCCGCCATCTCCGCCGTACTCAGCCGTCCCGCCGCATTAAAACATGGTCCGATCACAAAGCCCACATGATATGCGGAAATATAGTCTTTATTCAAACCACAGTGACGGATCAGCGCCTGAAGACCCGGATGGGATATTATTGCCAGCCGGTGCAGACCATATTTCACAATGATCCGGTTTTCATCCACCAGGTCCATCACATCAGCCACCGTCGCAATGGCGGCAAAGGGCAGCAGTTCATAAAATTCAGACTTCGCCACACCACAGGCCTCATAGAGCTGTTCCACCAGCTTAAAAGCCACTCCGGCGCCGCACAGCCCCTTAAAAGGGTAGGCGCAGTCTTCCCGTTTCGGATCAATGACCGCATCCGCATCCGGCAGTTGATAAATTTTCTTTTCATTTCCATCGGCATCCGTCTCACTCCGGTAGACAATCTCATGATGATCCGTAACGATCACTGTCATTCCAAGTTCCTTTGCCATAGCCACCGCATCCATGGCGGCAATCCCATTATCACAGGTCAGAATACATCCGGCGCCCCTGCTGTGAGCCTCCCGGACAATGCGCTCATTCAGCCCGTAGCCTTCCTGAATCCGGTCCGGCGCCGTCACGTAAGCCCGGCCTCCGGCCTGACGGATACCGCGCCATAAAATATAACCGGAAAAGACGCCGTCCACATCAAAATCACTGGCGATGCAGATCAGTTGATTCTCCGCCACCGCCCTGCAGAGCAGCTCAAGGCCCCGGTCCATATCCTTCATGGACCGCCCGTCCCGGAGACTTTCCAGATTTCCATATAAATACTGCTGAAATTCTTCATCGGTCCGGATCCCCCGGTTCACAATAATCCGGGCGAGGACCGGACTTATTGAAAATTTCTCCGCCAGCCGGTTAAAATCCGCTTTTCTGGCAGCAACCATCCATTTTTCCATAGTTCCTCCATAAACAAAACTCTACAGAAAATCCCTAAAATTTTCTGTAGAGTTCGATTCAGTCAAATATTTCAGTTTTTCTTTCCGAGTTTCTTCAGTGCATACCAGAGTGTTCCTGTAATAAAGATAGATGAGTAAGCGCCAAAGATAATACCTGCCATCAGAGGCAGTGCAAATTCACGAATGGACGCAACGCCCAAAATCCACAGAACAAATACCGCAATAAATGTGGTAACCGATGTATTAATACTTCTCGATAATGTCTGGCTGATACTTGCATTCACGATTTCATCCAGAGATTCACGGTACATCACCTGACGGTTTTCCCGGATACGGTCGAAGATGACGATTGTCGCATTGATCGAATATCCGACAATGGTCAGCATACATGCAATAAAGGTATTGCCCACCGGAATACGCACCAGTGCATAGACGGTTAATACACAGAGAACGTCATGAAGCAGAGCCAGAACAGCGCTGGCGCCGAACTTAACATCCTTAAACCGGAACCAGATATAAATCAGCATACAGATACCTGCAATAACAACAGCCAGCACAGCGTCCTTTTGCATCTCATCGCTGACAACCGCGCTGATACTCTGCTCTGTAATCATTTTTTCATCCACACCGTATTTTTCAGTCAGCGCATCTTTTAAAGCGCTTCTCTGATCTTTATCAAGCACCGGCGTTTTAATAACGATGTCATTGGTTTCCTTAACATTCTGAAGCTGTACATCGCCGGTACCGATGGTATCGGTAATATTCTTCAATAATTCTGCACCGCCGCTTCCGGTAACATCAATCATCTCATTAAAGGTGACGTTCATCGACGTACCTCCGGTGAAATCAAGGCTGTAATTCATCGCACCGCTGCCTTTGGAATGATTCAGTCCCATTCCCACAAATCCTGCAATAATAACAACGGCAGAGATTATATAGAAAATTTTCGCTTTCTGAACAAAAGGAAATACTTTTCTCTTTTTCTGTTTTCCGTAGAATTTTTCACTGGTAAATCCAAGGCCATAAAGTATATTCACAATAAAATGGGTGATGACCAGCGCTGTAAACATAGACAGCACAATACCCAGCGCCAGCGTAATAGCAAAGCCTTTAATCGTTCCTGAACCTTTCATATAAAGAACGGCTGCTGCGATCAATGTGGTGATATTGCCATCAAGGATTGCAGAACGGGCCTTTGTAAAGCCGGTCTTAATCGCTTCACGCACGTTCCGTCCGGCAGCAATCTCTTCCCGGATTCGTGTAAAGATAATAACGTTGGCATCCACGGCCATACCGATGGACAGAATAATACCTGCAATACCCGGCAGTGTCAGCGTCACATCCAGACCGTTTAACAGACAGAGTATTGCCGCCACATAGAGAAGCAGCGCCAGTCCGGCAGCCACACCCGGAATCAGGTACATAACGATCATGAATACGATAATCAATGCCAGTCCGATCGCTCCGGCCTTTAAGCTGGTCGAAAGGGCTTCATCACCGAGCTTCGCTCCAACCACATTGGAACGGATTTCATTCAGATTTAATTTCAGAGCGCCAAGACGGATATAGGTTGCCAGATTATTTGCAGATTCATAGGTGAAGTTTCCTTCGATCACTGCCTGTCCGTTCTCAATCACTGTATTTACCGTCGGATAACTGATTATTTCATTATCATATACGATATAAATCGGTTTTCCGATATTCCGTTCCGTCGCTTCCTTAAATTTCTGAGCTCCATCGGAAGTCAGTGTCAGGCTGACAACATACTGCTGATTTCCATAGCTGTCCGGCTGAGTCATGACCTGAGCGTCCGCAATATCATTGCCATCCATCACCAGATTAAAGACGCCCTGCGTCTCGGAACCTTCCGCCGTTTCACCATCGGTATTCGCCGGTTCCGAAATTTCCATGAACTGAACGGTTCCCGGATTTCCAAGTTCTTCAAGAATCTTCTCGGAATCATACTCTCCCGGAATTTCCACGTTGATCCGGTTATTTCCTTCCTGATAAACTTCCGCTTCGGTACTGTAGGATTCCACACGCTTCTGAAGTTTATATACCGTGTCATGCATATCTTCTGCAGACGGGTTTTCTTCTTCCGCTTCATAAGTAATACTTACACCCCCGGCCAGATCCAGACCGAGTTTAATATTTTTTACACTTCCCTGACCACTTTCGTCCACACCCTTAAAGGCGACAAAACCGCAGGCTGCGATCACAAGGATAACGATCAGCAGGCCAAGTATGCTCTTTCCTTTATTATTCTTCATTTTTATTTACGCTTCCTCTCTGGCTGCTTTCAGCATGATCGCACACTCGACACGCTTCCGCATCATTTCACAGCCAATCTCATACGTATCCGTAATGTTTCCTGTGAAATTATAGGCGTTGGCCGCACAGCCGCCGCTGCAGTAAAATTTTGCAAAACAGGACTGGCATTTTTCCCTGGCGTAAACGTTGCAGCACTTAAACTCTTCCTGAAGGTCATTTCGTACGATACCGTCATCGACATTTCCCATAAGGAATTCTTCCTGACCGACAAACTGATGACACGGATAGAAATCTCCCCATGGCGTCACTGCCAGATATTCCGTACCTGAGCCGCAGCCGGAAAGACGTTTTGCCACGCACGGGCCGCCGGAAAGATCGATCATGAAATGGAAGAAATTAAAACCGCGGCCTTCTTTTTCCCGTTTCAGCATCTCTTTTGCAAGACGGTCGTATTCTTCCATGATTTTCGGCAAATCCGATGCTTTAATTGCATAATCTTCGCTGTCCGGCGCAACAACTGGCTCAACGGAAATCTGCTTGAAGCCCTCATCTGCAAGGCTTAAAACGTCGGAAGCAAAATCCGTGTTATAATGGGTAAAGGTTCCCCGGACATAGTAATCGGTCTGGTGACGGCTTTCAGCCATCGCTTTAAACTTCGGAATGATTTTGTCATAGCTTCCCTGACCGCCCCGAAACGGCCGCATAAAGTCATGGACTTCCTTCCGGCCATCCACACTTAAAACGACATTGGCCATCTCTTTATTGGCAAAATCCTGAATATCTTTATTTAAAAGGACGCCGTTTGTCGTCAGGGTGAAACGGAAATTTTTATCATGGATCTTTTCCTGTTCACGGCCATAGGCGACGAGCTGTTTCACCACATCAAAATTCATCAGTGGTTCTCCGCCGAAAAAGTCCACTTCCAGATTTCTCCGGGAACCGGAATTCGCAATCAGGAAATCCAGCGCTTTCTTGCCGACTTCAAAGCTCATCAGCGCTCTCCGTCCATGATATTCGCCCTCTTCGGCAAAGCAGTATTTGCATGCCAGGTTACAGTCATGGGCAATGTGCAGGCATAAGGCTTTGACAACCGTCGGACGTTTCTTAAAATCAATGATATAATCTTTATAAATATCCTCGGTAAAAAGACATTCCGCTTTGACAAGTTCCTCAATTTCTGAGTAAGCTTCTTCAATATCTTCCGTTTTATAGTTCGCTGAAAGTTTTTCGATCATTTCTTCCCTGGAACTTGTTTCATACAAGGCTATCATATCATAGACCAGATCATCCACAACATGGACGGACCCGCTGTTCACATCGAGAACAATATTATAGCCATTGTTTTTATACTGATGTACCACAATTAATGCTCCTTACATTCATAAAATAAATTGGAATTGGTCGCCCAATTCCTGTTAAATCTTACAAGACAATTAATAAGCAGCGACTTAGCTGACTAAACCGCTGCTCAATTAATTATTTGTTATTTTCACAGCTCTGATTTCCAACAGTGCAGGAAGTTTTGCAGGCTGACTGGCAAGATGTCTGACATTCGCCGCATCCACCTTTAACCATGGAATTCTTTAAAGATCTTGTGTTTAAAGATTTGATATGTTTCATGAAGAAGACCTCCTTTATCTAATATAGCTTAAGACATTATATCATACCTGTTTCTAATTTAAAAGCGGTTTTTTTGATTTTTCCCATCAGCCGAACATTCCTCCCAGCATACCGCTGCCCATACACAGAAGGGCCAGCGCCGCTGCCGGAGCAATACGATCCGGGAAAACACCCTCGGCGGCGATGACGGCCGCAATATGTATGCTGTAATACAAAAGCCCCACAACCAGTCCCCAGAGAAATTCCCGCTTTTTCACCTTTCTTCCCACATAAAAACCGCCGATGGCGACAGAAACAATATAGGTAATGATTACCCCGACCCGAAGCCGGGTGTCGCCCATATCCAGCCGGTACATCATCCCGGCCAGAGCGATCAGGGCGGCGGCAGATATAATGTAACTGAGAATCAGCGCCTTCAGCACAGCGGTCACATATAATTTCATCGAATAACCTCTCGTCCCTTTTTTCTGTAATATATGCACCCCGTCCGGAAAAAATGCTATCCCCGGAGGCGTTTCAGCCCTTCCAGCACCTCATAGGGTATTACCAGTTTTCCCATGCCGCTTCCGATGTGTATATGGGGTTTGACACTGCCGTGAAAATCCGAACCGCCGGAAAAAGCGAGACCGTATTTTAAGGCCAGCCGTTTCATCGCCCGTTCATCCGCCGCCGAATAGGTACTGTAAAAGGTTTCGACCGCCTGAAGACCATCGTCTTTCAGCCTTTCAACGCACCGTTCCAGTTCCGCCGGACTGAATTTATAGAGGAGCGGATGGGCCAGAACCGCTACGCCGCCGCTGTCACGGATAGCCCGCACCGCATCCTCCGGTGTCACTCCGGTTTTTGGAACAAAGAAGGGCAGTCCCGGAGAAAGATATTTGTCAAAGGCTTCCTTAATCGAAGAAATATAGCCGATATGAAGCAGATAACGGGCCAGATTCGCCCGGGTCATCACCCCGTCTCCCTCCGCCTCCCGGAGTTTTTCCATGGTGATATCCACTCCGGCAAGCTGCATTTTTTCAATCATCTTTAAATTTCTCGCTTCCCGGATTTTTCGAAACGCTTCCAGTTTTTCTGCCAGCACAGGGTTTTTTTCATCTAAAAACAGCCCGACAATATGCACTTCTTTTTCGCCGTAAACGGCAGACAGCTCAATGCCGGGAATACATTCGATCCCTGAATTTTTCGCCGCCTCCACAGCTTCTGAAATACCGGCCATCGTATCGTGGTCAGTCAGAGCCACTGCGCTCAGTCCTTCAGCCTTTGCTTCCGCCACCACCTGTGCCGGTGAAAGGCTTCCATCCGATGCCAGAGAATGTGTATGAAGATCCACGCGTTTCATCGCTATCCCTCCTGTTTTCTTTAAAAGTAAAAACACCCCGCAGATTCTTCGCTCAGAATCCGCAAGGTGTATCTTCATTTTCTTAGTCTTCCACAGTGTTCGTTTTTTCAATGCTTACAACAGCCTGTCTGCGCATCGGGATACGGCAGTGTCTGTCACCACCGAATTCAACGATCAGAATATCGCCGCTGATATCGATAACAACGCCGAAAAGTCCGCTGGTTGTTTCAATACTGTCACCAACCTCCAGAGCATCCAGCATGGCCTGCATTTTCTTTTCCTGTTTTTTCTGTGGGCGGATGGATAAGAAGTATAAAACAACACCATATATCGCTAATAAAGCAACAACCCAAATCCAGTAATTTCCTGTCATAGATAGATTCCTCCTAAAATTAATTTACTCTTTTATGGCAAAGCCGTCCAGCTTCGCTTTCTTATATTCACCATAACGGTGTTCTTCAATGGCTTCCCGAATCTCTTCCATCATTGTATTATAAAAATACAAATTGTGCAAGACGCAAAGACGCATGCCGAGCATTTCTTTCGCTTTCAGAAGATGACGGATATAGGCTCTGCTGTAATTTCGGCAGGCCGGACATCCGCAGCCTTCTTCGATCGGCCGTTCGTCCAGTTCAAATTTCGCATTAAAAAGGTTCAGTTTGCCATGATTCGTATAGACATGGCCGTGCCTTCCGTTTCTTGACGGATAAACACAGTCGAAGAAATCAACGCCCCGGTCGACCGCTTCAAGAATATTTGCCGGTGTCCCGACGCCCATCAGATAGGTCGGTTTATTCTGAGGCAGATAAGGAACGGTTTCCTCAATAATGTGATACATCTCTTCATGGGTCTCACCGACGGCAAGACCGCCGAGGGCATAGCCGTCCAGCTCCAGTTCGGAAATTGCTTTGGCATGGTCAATACGGATGTCCGCATAGGTTCCACCCTGATTAATACCGAAAAGCATCTGATGTTTATTGATCGTATCCTCCAGTGAATTCAGACGGGCCATCTCATCTTTACATCGATGAAGCCACCGGGTTGTCCGATTGACCGAATTTATCATATAATCCCGGGTTGCCGGATACGGCGCACATTCATCAAATGCCATGGCAATGGTCGACGCCAGATTGGACTGAATCTGCATACTTTCCTCCGGACCCATAAATATCTTATGTCCGTCAATATGCGAATTAAAATACACGCCCTCTTCTTTAATCTTTCTCAGGCTCGTCAGAGAAAATACCTGGAATCCGCCGGAATCGGTTAAAATCGGTTTGTCCCAGTTCATAAATTTATGGAGACCGCCAAGTTTTTTTACCACCTGGTCTCCCGGACGCAGATGTAAATGATAGGTGTTTGATAATTCCACCTGGGTTTTAATCTGCTGTAAATCTGTCGTGGCCACCGCCCCTTTAATCGCTGCAGCCGTTCCTACGTTCATAAAAACCGGCGTCTGAATCGTCCCGTGAACCGTTTCAAATGTCCCACGCTTCGCTCTGCCATCAGTCGTCAATAATTTATACATAAAGTCCCCCTTTGTCCGCTGAACTTCCATTTTTTTGAAACTAACATTACTAGTATACATTCAACCCGTTTTTTTCGCAACAGCCAATTTCTTTTTTATAAATATTTAATAATATACGGAAAAAGCCGCCCACCATCGATTTCCGATGATGAACAGCTTCATCCACATTCACATATTCAAGTCGCATCTGTTCTGTCCGCTTCGCAAGTCCGCTAAGTAAGTCCGTTTCACAAGTCCGCTTCGCAAGTCTGTATTTCTGTCTATATCTAAAATAATTTAGATAGCATATTTCTCAATGACCCGGTTAAATCCGGCATTATCGCCTTCGAAATCAACCGTGATCGGATGTCTTGGGTCAAGACTTAACATTCCAAGAATGGATTTTGCATCCAGGGCAATCCGGTTATAGTAAACGTCAATATCAAATTCGCAGTCCATCGCCGCTCTGACGAATTCCTTCGCCCCGTCAACATCCTTTAACTTAATCTGGGTTTTCATGACCTTACCTCCAAATCGGATACTTTACAGTTCCGAATTATTTTTTTATGTTTTATCACGAAAAGCCGGTTTTGTCAAAATCTTCCATTTCTCTGAACCCTGAAATAATTCGTCAATAAGCTTAAATTTTACAGCTTTCTTCTGTCACTTATGAACATGAATATTCCCAATGAAAATTTTCTTCATAAAATATTGCATGAACCTAACAATATTTAACGTTTTTTTTGGATTTATATTCGTTATTTTTTACAATATTTATTGCATCTCACAGATAAATTCGCTATAATGTTACGTAAATTCCCGCTCTGCAGGAATAATACGATCATGAGGTGACATTATGTTTGGTTCAACCATTGGAAATATATTTAAAATCACAACCTGGGGCGAATCCCACGGCCGGGGTGTCGGCGTTGTCATTGACGGCTGTCCGGCAGGCCTTCCCCTCTCGGAAGCGGACGTTCAGATTTTTCTGAACCGTCGGAAACCCGGCCAGTCTCCCTATTCCACACCGAGAAATGAAGCCGATCAGGTGGAAATCCTCTCCGGTATTTTTGAAGGAAAGACCACGGGGACAGCGATTTCCATGATGGTATGGAATAAAACAGCCCGTTCTGCCGACTATTCCGAGATCGCCGGTTATTACCGTCCGGGCCATGCCGACTATACTTTCGATGAAAAATACGGTTTCCGGGACTACCGGGGCGGCGGACGTTCCTCCGGCCGTGAAACGATCGGCCGTGTTGCCGCAGGCGCCGTTGCTTCGAAATTTTTAAACCATCTCGGCATCACCCTTCAGGCCTACACACGCAGTATCGGTCCTGTGATGATTGATGAAAGCCACCCGGATTTTGAAATCATGTATGAAAATCCGTTAAATATGCCGGACAGCGCTGCAGCGGCCAGGGCTGAAATCCTGCTCCGGAAGATGATTGCCGATAAAGATTCCATCGGCGGCACCATTGACTGTATCATCCAGGGCCTGCCTGTCGGACTTGGCGACCCGGTTTTCGAAAAACTGGATGCAAATCTGGCAAAAGCCATCATGTCCATCGGCTCTGTCAAGGGCGTTGAAATCGGCGACGGCTTCCGCGCTGCCGAAGCTTACGGTTCTGAAAATAATGACGCTTTTGTATGCGATACCTACGGTATAACAAAGAAAACCAATCACGCCGGAGGAATTCTCGGCGGCATGAGCGACGGCTCTCCGATTCACCTTCGGGCGGCCATTAAACCGACCCCGTCGATCTTTAAAACCCAGCAGACCGTCAATAAAGCCGGGGAGAATATCGACATCCAGATCAAAGGCCGTCATGACCCGGTCATTGTCCCGAGAGCCGTGGTCGTTGTCGAATCTATGGCTGCCATCACCGTGACAGACGCCCTTCTCGCCAACATGACCTCCCGGATGGATAAAATTCTGGATTTTTACCGTAAATAATCACACAGGCCTGAAAGCGCTCTGGTTCATGCGCCTTCAGGCCTGTTCATTTTATTTATGTACCCGGTATTTCCTGTGCCACATATTCTTCGAGGCACAGACCGCTCTCTTTTATTTTTTCGGCATCCTCCCGCCCGACATAACGGTAATGCCAGGGTTCAAAGCCAATCCCCGTAATTTCTCCTTTATCCACCGGATATCTGAGGATAAATCCATACTCGGTGCAATGTTCCATCATCCACTTCTGAAATTCTGTCTCCATCTGGGACTCATCCAGATTCTGATTTTCCATGGATACAATATCCAGCGCCAGTCCCAGTTCATGTTCACTGGTTCCGGGCACAGCCACCCATCGTCCGGCTTCTGCCTCCGCTTCTTTTTTCGAATATCCCCGTCTCCGGTATTTCTCAATTTCCTCTCCGTAAAGCCGTACCTGTGTTTCATGACTCCGGTAGGAAGAACAGATATAGGGTGAAAATCCTTCCGCTCTGGCATCGGCCAGCAGCTCCTGTAAATCTTCATAAACTCTCCGGTCAACATGCTGTCCGTAAGGTATATCCACCAGTTCACATTCCCAGTCCTCCGGCAGCGGATGTTCTCTGTTCACAAGCGTCAGAAGCTCCGGCAGAGCCTTTGTCTCCGCTTCCCATCCTGACGCGCCTTCTGTCAGTGCCCGTGTCCATCCCTGTTCCGCCGTTTCCATTCCACCGTAATCAACCCGGTGATCCAAAGCGGAAAAAATTCCTGCGAGAAGCATCAGTCCGAGAATTCCCATGCTCAAAAGCACCCATCGTTTAAATCTGTTTTTTCTGTACATTTTCTCTATCCTCATCCGACCACTGCCCTCCCGGATTTAATGACAACCGCCTGTGAAAACATCTTCTCATATCTGTCCTCAAATATATTATAATCATAACTTACCTTTCCATAAAGAGGGTCATTGACATAAATATTTTTAGCATCCTGCCCGATCAGAACCATACAGTGTTCATTGGCACGCCACTGAATCTGTTTTCCGTCCACTTCCCACACCATTGTATCATAGGGCTCCAGCATATTGATTGTTCCCCAGATGATTACCGGATGTCCGGCATCTGTTTCCCGCAGCAATTCATCCAGCGATACGCCGGAAATATCGTATGCCCGGTACGCCGATTCCTGTTCTTTCAAATACCGGTTGGCACATTCGGCAATGACCGGTGCATAACAGCCATAGGATGTCTCGTCTCTCGGATTTCCCACAAAGGACTGACGAAAATCCGTCCGGCCGATTTCACCCTTCAATAAATATGTATCGGACAAATGACATTTGTCTACCGAATAACCAAGATAGTTCAAAACCATCGTCAGTGAAGCGATCTCGCACCCTGTCGGGAGCTCCGGGTTCTGAAAAAGAACCGGTACTCCCATAAATGTTTCGGACAGGGACATTGCCGTTATTCTTGCCGGAAAAATACGCTGTCTGAATCCCTCCTTGACTGTACTCATAAAATGTACTCCGTAAAAAAGCATAAGCGTCCCGAGAAAAATAAGGGCTGCGTCTTTCATTTTCCAGCACAGGTATCCGTGCATTTTTCCTGATTTCATAAAAACACCGCCTTTCCATAGCTGGCACATTGCATCTTTTTATGAAATCATTATAATTTTGAAAAACATCGGATTTCCCGCAGAATCCCATCAGAGTTGCATCATTTTTCACCAGTTCAGCGAAATGGATTCCGGCGCAAAAGATAAATTATAATAGGCGCAGAATTCCTCCCATGTCAGCCCGAGATATTTCTGAAACTCGAGAAGAATCCCCTCCGGCGCCGCCCCATCATCATCAAAGGCTTCATCGTGTCCTTCCATGGCCGGCGTCATCATACTGAACTCATAAATCATTCCTGTTTCCGAATCCATGACCAGATATAACTCCCTGTCATCCATAGTGACGATCCCTGTCCACACTGAAAAAGTTTCCTGCATGTTCTGCCGGTTCACATAGCTGATGCAGCTATACTGTTCCGGGTCCATCCCATCCAGATCCATCGTTTCCAAAATCCCCAGCTCCATGATTTTCTTCAGTTCACTTTTTATCTTTTTTTTAATCTCTCCGTTAATATCCTTCAGTGGAAAAAAGTTCTCATAAACCATTCTGTTCGTTCCACTGCGGGCTTTAAGAATCTGTTCGATTTTATCTGTGGTCGATAAGTCGCTGTGCCCTCCATATTCCATGGAATTCTCCGGCACAGGCTCTGTATGGATCTGATTGACAACAGACTTCTCCTGCATCTTCAGCAAAAGTCCCGGACCAAATACACAGGCCGCCAGAAGAAGCAGCAATACCACCGGCCCCGTTTTCTTAACAGACATCTCTGTCCTCAGCCTCCTTTATCACAAACCGGACGCAGGTTCCTTCCCCCGGACGGCTCCGAAATTTCAACTCAGAGTGATGGATTTCCACAATTTCTTTGCACAGGGCCAGACCGAGTCCGGCGCCGCCCCGGCCTCTGGCCTGGGCTTTATCCACCATATAGAACGCATCGCTGATTTTCGACAGTTCGGAGGCAGGAATTCCCTGTCCGTTATCCTCTACCGAAATCTCATAACCGTCTTCCAGCGCCTTTCCCGAAAGAATGACCTGACCGTCGTCACTGTCAATGGCCTTCCTTGCATTGTCCAGTAAATTGATACATACCGTCTTCATCAGATCCGGTTCTATACACAGACGTCCTTCCTGAATTCTGGCAATAAAGCGGATATGTTCCCCTTCCATCGCCGGAAAGACCGTATCATAAACCGACGTCAGAAAGGCCTTTGCCGATACCCGGCGCATCTGGAAGTCCTGATGCTTTAATACCGTCAGTTCCATCAGCTTTTTGGACATGGCTTCCAAACGCTTTCCCTCCTGGACGATCTGATTCGCCAGAAGCACCGTCTGCTCCTCCGACAGCCGTTTGGAACGGATCATATCGCCATAGCCAATAATCGATGTCAGCGGCGTTTTCAGTTCATGGTCAAAATTTCCGACGAACATTTCCTGCCGTTTTGCATAATTTTTCAATTCCTCTATATTTTCAGAAAGCTTCCCGGACATCCGGTTGAAGTCGTCGGCAAGGGTTCCGATCTCATCATTGCTCCGCACTTTTACCGGGGTCATATCCACGCCGGCCGCAAGCTGCTTCGACGCCCGGGACAACTGGCGGATAGGCCGTACCAGCCAGTAGGAAATGAGGAAAATAACACTGCCGCCCACCACCAGTACAAGCACCATCAATATAGAAAAGGTCCGGACATACTGGGACTGATTCTGAAATACGGATGTAATGTCCCGATAGTTTTCAACAAAAAAGGACATTCCCTGAATCCGGACCGGACGGGCGCAGTGGATGTAGTAAACATCGCCTGCATCCTGTATTTCATACCCTCTTTCGTCCCCCTCCAGCCTTTCCACCAGACGGCCGGAGAGGCCTTCCGGTCTGCTGCCGGCAACAAGCGTTCCCTGAGGACTGCTCAGTGAAAAAGGCACCGCACTGCCCGACGTCTGCATCATGATGGAACGGCATAATTCGTTCAGAATCTCCTCCAGACTTCCCACATCTTCCCCGAATGTCATTTCCGGCACCAGCAGCAGCCCGTGGTTCAAAGAAATGCAGAGCAGATCGCTCTCCTGCCAGGCCGCCTCGATCTCCCGGCGGATACTGTGATTAAAAACCGACTGTATGAGCACACAGCCGCCGATTCCCAAAAACAGCTCTGTAATCAATACGATGCTGAAAAATAATTTCCAGAAAAATTTCACCTGTCCACCTCCAGACGATAGCCGATTTTATATACCGGAACAATCCGCGATTCAAGCCCCAGTTTTTTCCGCATCCGCTGAACGTGGAGGTCCACAGTCCGGCTGTCCCCCATATACATATCGCCCCAGACGCTTTCATAAATCCGGTCACGAAACAGGGCAATATTTTTATTTCTTAAAAACAACACAAGAATTTCATACTCCTTTGCCGTCAGACTGACCGGCTGTCCGCCTTTCCGGACAACTCTGGAGAGTGTATCCACTTCAATATCATAGACCGACAGAATCCGGGATGTCTTGTGGTAACGCCGGAGCACCGTCTCGACACGGGCCAGAAGCTCCACAATTTCAAATGGCTTCACCATATAATCCTCTGCCCCGAGCTTCAGGCCGCGGACCCGGTCTGCCACATCGGATTTCGCCGTCAGAAAAATCACCGGAATCTGCATCGGCCGCATATATTCCAACAGCTCATACCCGTTTAACCCCGGAAGCATTATGTCAAGGATTGCCAGATCAAAGGTCTCCTGTTCCAGAATATCCGCCGCCTCCAGACCATTTTCTGCACAGACACAGCCATATCCGGCATCCAGAAGATTCATTCGTATTAAATTTAAAATCGGCTTTTCGTCTTCAACAACCAGTATCCGATTCATTTTTCTCACCCCTTCTGCCCTGAATTTTACATCATTTCTGCATCAAAGCTGCATCATCCGCCGTCAAAAAGTGCTGCCAAACAGGAATCTCCCGCTCCGCAGCACCTTAAAATTCCGCTTTATTTCATTTTCTTTACAGCAATGCAGGTCGGACACGGCACGGACACCGGACGTCCCTTCATATAAATATAGCCCTTCTCATAATTCACACCGAAAATCGTGATGGAATTGGATTCCTGGTTAATCGAAGCAAAATGCTGTTTATCCGGAAAAATATAAATATCTCTCGGATAAATCCCGCTGACCGGAAGGACGCACATCCGGTTCATTTTATGCGCTTCATCAATTTTATAAATCGCCACGCTGTTGTCCCCGGAATTTGTCACAAAAAGGTAACTGTCATCCTCTGTGATCTTTAAGGTCACCGCACAGTTGTCCTCCGAAAATTTCGGCGGCAGGGTGGACTGTTGGTCGATTTTGTCAAAAACCGGACCTTTTTTTCCCATACTGTACGCATATTCGGTCACCATATTATCATTTTCATGGGTCAGATAAATATACTTTTTATCCTTTGAAAAAATAATATGCTTCGGACCCGAATCAATTTCACAGCGGACAATATCCTTCAGGGCAATTTTTCCCGTGCTCCGGTCAAATCCGTAGACTTTAATCTGATCCATTCCGAGATCTACCGCCAGAATATATTTTTCATCCGGCGTAAAAAGCGCACAGTTCACATGACAGCGGTTATTTCTGGAAATAACGCTGCCCGGGCTTTTCATAAAAACCTCATCGGTCACTTCGCCTACCGTACCGTCCGGATTAATCCGTGATACGGTCAGTTTTCCGTCATAATAGCCGGAACTCACCAGATATTCGTTGGCAGAATCTACCTGGAGATAACATGGACGAAGTCCCTGAACCGAATGTCGGTTTAAATATTTTAAATTTCCATCGGGAAGTATTTTAAACGCTGCAACGCCTTCATCACAGTTGGAATATAAATATTCCCCGTCATCAGAAAGGGTCAGAAAGGAAGGATTCGTAATTTCCTCAACCCCCTGCGCCACAAAGACTGCCTCTTCTGAATTGAAATCATACATGTAAATTCCCTTACTCTCTCCCCGGGTATAGGAACCCACATAAGCTCTGTATTTGTCCATGACTTTCCTCCTGATTCAAATTATTCCTTTTCCATGACCGTCTTTTTATTTTCAAACTCCGTCAGCCGCTGGCGGTAAGCGTCTTTGACCGCTTCCGAATAAGCCAGCTTCGGTTTTTCAATGCCCATATGGTACATCAGATACTGGGTAAAATAAGGATTCATCACAAGCAGCGGACCGATCAGATAGGTGCCATAAAAGTTTTTCCGGCGCACGCCTTCATAAATACTGGATTTATTAATACCAATGCCCCGAATCGTCTTTGCAAAGCAGGCATGTTCATTCGGTCCATAGGCCATCGTGAACTGGGTTTTGCAGCCGACAATCTTCCGCTCATTAAATTCACCGTAAAAATTTCCGTTATAGCGGTGTTCGTAATCTCTGACCGCCGAAAAATCAAAAATATTCAGTCCCGGAATGACCCGGTCTCCGTCGATAATCTCACGAAACAAAACTTCCATGGCATTTCCCGTAAAAAGGAAGCATTTCCGGGCATTAATGAGTTCTTCGATCCTTGCTTTGTAGGGCATCAGCTTTTTAATCACCTTTTCCTGCACCCGTTCGGTCATCGGTCCCATATAAACGAGATTCATATCTTCCGCTGCAAAAGCAGGTTCTTCATTCATCGGCGTTTCAATAAACTCGGCCTCAGGCATACAGGCTTTCAGATACATCATGTTTCCCAGATCACCGAAGAGGTTGCAATATTCCGGAAATAAAATTTCTATTTTCATTCTAATCGGCCTCCTTTTCGATACGCTTCATCAGATGTTCTTTAATCTCAGCCGTTTTCGGACGGGTGCCTTCGGAATAAAGCAGATATATTCTGTCCACTTCGGAAATGTTGACCAGCTTTACAACGTCCTCAACATTCAGCGCACATTCGACCTGACTTTCCGGAATTCCGGCCAGAAGGGCCCGGACCTGATAATCGTAGCAGCGTTTTCCGCCGGCGACCACCTGTCTGACACAGGCATTATTTAAAAATTCATAATCCGTCTCATAGAGCCAGGCCATATTTTCCGAAAAATGCAAATCATCCTGATAATCATAATTCAGCAGCACGACCGCACAGTCTGTGCCCTGTCCGGCAATGAACTCAAATATCCGGGAATTTTCCACCGGATTTTTTCCCTTCGTCAGGCACATGACCACTTCTTTATTTCCGGCTTTTTCTGTTTTATAGCCGGAAATTTTATTTTCCATCGACGCCAGGGATTTTGAAATCTGCTCCGCCGTCAGGCCAAGCTGATGCAGCAGGGTAATCGCCGCCACTTCATGATACAAATCCGCCGTATTTTTTCCGAGCAGCGGATAGACGTTCCGCCCCTCCGGTGTTCTCATCGTAAAACGGTTCTGTTCTCTGTCCACTGAAAGCACATCATAATCCGCTTCCGGCGAACCATACTCACACTTCGGACAGTGGGCCCGTCCCAGGTGGTTATAGCGCACGAAATCATACTCCAGTTTCGTATCACACTTCGGACAGACACTGATATCCTGAATAATATTCGGCCGAAGCCCGGAATCCTCCGGCAGCTTCTCCATTCCGAAATAAATTCTTTCATTTTCCGGTTTTAAATGACTCGTAATCAGGTCATCTCCGTTAAGAATCATTTTTGTATGGTTTGAGATATTCGTATTCAAAATATCAGTAATGAAATCCACGCTGACATTCCAGTCCGGCGCATTTCTGAACAGATTGGTGCACACGCAGATATCCGGCTGCATCTGAGGATAAATCAACGGGGCATACCTTTCATCTACCGCCAGAACCGCCAGTTTGCAATTGGACTTTCCGGAGATGCCCGTCTTTCCGAGCAGTGCGGAAATAATGCTGTCTCCGTCTCCGCCCATGCCGATATTGTCCGTAAATTCATAGTTATTGTCCTTTAAAACCTTTGCAGCGAGTTCAACAACCTCTTCCTTGCCATTGGTTCCTGTCACATAGACAAGGGTTTCCGGTTTTTCCATATGGCTGAGAAAATCCGGACAGAACTGTCCGGCAGTCCTTCCCGGAATACCGGATTTTTTCTTACCGAGCAGCTTCTGTATATTCATCGCATTTTTTGCGAGGACACCGGCCCCGCAAAAACGTATATCTGTTATTTTCATAAAAACTCCCCCTAAAATTTCGTTTTAGGATTCGAAAATTCTTTCTCTCTCCGGTGGTACGCATCCATAATGACAGCCTCATGGGCCAGTACCGGATTCTCTACCCCCATCACTGTCATCAGATATTTTGTAAAATGGGGATTCAGGCAGAGGAACGGCCCGATCAGATAAGTCCCATAGAAATGGTGACAGCAGATGCCTTCGTTATCATCCTCCGGATTCATTCCGGTTCCCCGCTCCACATGGATGAATTTTTCCTTAAAATCACCCGCATAAGCCATCGTGAACTGGGATTTGAAGCCGACGATCGTCATATCCTTAAACGTTCCTTTCACCAGACCGTTAAAGCGGTGCATCATATCCCGTTTTGCATAAAAATCAAAAATTCCCAGGCCTTCAATCTTTGTCCCGTCTTCATTTTCGATGTATTTTCCAAAAATCTCAATGGCATTGCTCGTTATCAAAAAGGGCACATCCTTTTCAATCAGCTCCATGATCCGCGCTTTATAGGGCATCAGTTTTTTTATAACCAGCTCCTGTGTATGCTCTGTCATGCCGCCCATGTAAATCAAATCCACATCTTTTGTGGCAAACAGCGGCTCCGACATATATTCCGTGCCTGTAAACTCTGCTTCAGGCATACACTGTTTTAAATATTTCATATTGGAAGAATCTGCAAATAAATTGCATAATTCCGGAAAAAGGCTTTCAATAATCATAATTACAATCTCCTTAACTATTTCGTACGGCTGTTTTGAATCAATTTTTCCAGATTCTCGCAAACCTGGTGGGCATACTGTATCGTATACACATCATAAAGCAGGTAGATCTTATCCACGGCTTCAAGATTTACGCAGGACGCAGATTCCAATTCATGTTCGCAGCATGTCACCCGTTCTTCGGGGATTCCTGCCATGAGCAGGCGGAGATGAAAGTCCTGATTGCGGACACCGCTGGCAATAATCTGTTTTACCGAATCATCTTTTAAAAATTCAAAATCAATATCATAAATCCAGGCAATATTTTCACTGGATTCCCGGGCATCGTAATAATCGTCGAGCATAAAGATCACCGCTTTTTTTCCGGAATCGTGCTTAATAAAATCGCAGACCCTGGAGCAGGCGATCGGATTCTGTCCCTTTGCCAGATTTAAAACAATCTTCTTGCCATTGACTTCTTTTTCATCATATCTGGATGCGGTAATCTTCATTTTTTCAAAAGACTTCTGCACCTTTTCAATCGGCAGACCAAGCTCTGAAAGCAGGGCGATAACGGTAATCATGTTGTAGATATCTGTCACATTCTCGCCGATGATTTTAAAATCATAACTGCCTTCCGGTGTTTTTACCTGGCACCGGTGGTTCGCATAATCGATGGATTCAATGGTATAATCCATCTCCGGTGAGCCGTAGTCGCAGTTGGTACAGTGGGCCCGTCCGATGTGGTTGTAGCGGATATATTCATATTCCAGCCGTCCTCCGCATTTCGGGCAGGCAGCGACATCCTTAATAATGTTATTCGGCGTACTGTGGCCATCCGGACAGTTAATGCCGAAATAGCGGCGGTCATTGCCCTCTGCCAGATGATTGCTGATGAGGTCTTCGCCGTTTAAAATCAGTTTCGTATGTTTCGGTATCTGTTTATTCAAAATGCCCGTAATAAATTCCGTATGGGCATTCCGCTTATAAGAATCCCGGAAAAGATTGGTACACACAAGAATATCCGGCTGCATATACGGATAGATCAGCGGTGAATACCGTTCATCCACTTCGAGAATTCCGAGTTTTGTTTTCGCCTTTCCAAAGAAGCTGCTCTTTGCAAGCAGTGCCGATACGACGCCCTCGCTGACATTACTTCCGGTAGAGTTATTGACGAATTCATAACCGTTGTCCTTCAGGATGGACGCCGTCAGATTCGACACTGTGGTTTTTCCGTTGGTTCCCGTAATATATACAAGCTTTTCCGGTTTTTCCAGATGTCCGAGAAAATCCGGGCAGAGTCTGTTCGCAAGCCATCCCGGCAGATGCGTCGCATTTCTTCCCATTAATTTAAGTATTTTTGTTGCGATTTTTACAATGGTAATTGTCAGGTAAAAACGCAGAGTATTTTTCTTCATGTTTCAAACTCCATTCTTTTAAATTTCCATCACGTACCATTTTACACTTGAAGCCTTTAAAATTCAACAATATTTGAGTATTTGATTTCAGGTTTGCGATTTCTTTGATAATCTTATATAATATCTTATGTATATTAACGATTTTTAAAGGAGACCTTTTATGGAAAAAATAGCAAGTTTTACAATCGATCATTTGAAACTGCTTCCGGGCGTCTATGTATCACGAAAAGACGATGTCGGCGGCCACACTGTAACAACCTTTGACATCCGCATGACCCGTCCGAATTTTGAGCCGGTCATGAATACAGCAGAAATGCACACGATTGAACATCTGGCAGCAACTTTTTTGAGAAACCATCCGGACTATGCCGATAAAACCGTCTATTTCGGACCGATGGGCTGCCGTACCGGATTTTACCTGCTTTTAAGCGGTGACTACACTTCCGCGGACATCGTTCCCCTGATGAAAGAAATGTTTATTTTCATCCGGGATTTTAAAGCGGACGTTCCCGGCGCCTGTGCCAGAGACTGCGGTAACTATCTGGACATGAATCTCCCGATGGCCAATTATCTCGCCGATAAATTTTTAAAAGAAGTTCTGGAAAATATCGATACAAAGCGTCTTGTCTATCCGGAATAATTTTACCTCCTTTGCTCCAAACTATCATCAGATGTACAGCAAAGGAGGTTTTTTTATGACACTTTATGATGGCAGCAAAAAAATCCACCACTGGTTCCCAAAAGTAAACCATATGGTGGATGATTATCTTGACTATAATGACACACCGGATACCGTCATCGTGGAAAATCACCACGATCTTCCTTATATCGGTGATTTTCCTCCGAAAAATGAGGATTCGAAACGTCACTTTTATTAAAAAAGAATCCTGCTTCGCGGGATTCTCCGCCTGCGGCGGGTCGCTTCAGCGACACAATTCTCTTCCGCCGCAGTGCGGTCCTCGCGGAGCGTTTTATTGTATAGGAATTTCCGAAAACATCTTTATACGCTTTGAATGACTGCCATCCTGGCAATAAATATCCTTTTATTTTCCGGACGTTCCATGCAATAAGACAATGCTGTGGTCTTCCACCTGAATTTCTCCGTCTGCCGCTGTCTGGCCCTTTTCCCAGAATTCCGCCGTATCCAGGTAAACCTCCCACACGCCATTTTCAGGTAATCTCGGTAATGCAAAGGTTTCCCGAACAGAATTCATGTTGTAGGCAAAATACCAGGCTTCATTCTTTCCGGCATACATACACCCCATACACCGTGTCCGGTTTCCGTCCTCGCAGAACCATGGCGATTTCCCGTGGAAGGATACATCGGGCAAACCGTTGGAATTTTTGTCTGTCATCTTAAATGGCTCGGAAGGGTGAAGCAGTTTTTCTTTTTTTCTTAAAGCGATAAGTTCCCGGACAAACTCAAAAAGCCAGAGGTTTTTCGTAAGAAGCTTCCAGTCCAGCCAGGAAATCGGATTATCCTGACACCATGCATTATTATTTCCCTTCTGACTGTTACCAAACTCGTCGCCTGCATAAATCAATGGTGTTCCCTGCTGAAAAATATTTAAAATCCACCCGTTCTTAAGCTGCTGCCTTCGAAGGCGGTTCACCTCTTTCTTCCGGCTTGGTCCTTCTTCACCGCAGTTCCAGCTTAAATTCTGATCCGTACCATCCAGGTTATGTTCCCCATTCTCCGCATTATGACGGCTATTATAAGATACCAGATCCATGAGAGTGAATCCATTATTATTCGTCATATACTGAATATACCCCTGCTCCCGGGAACGTTTTAATACGCTGTCTGTAAATCCATCGGCAGCTCCCGCATCCCCGCGCAGAAACCGGCGCATATTTTCCTGAAAGCCATTATGATATACCGCCCGGCGTCTTCCTTCCGGATTCCGGTCACAGGATCCGTCAAAATTTTCACTCATAATTTTTTTATCCGACAGTATCGGGTCGGATAAAACATCGGCCATCGGCGTTGTTGCCGCGCTCAGATGAAAGCCATCCACATGATAGGCTGTGGCCCAATACCGCAGGCACGCCAGTTTTTTTTCCGTATCTCCGGCCTTATCAAAGAGAATTTCAAGATAAACTTCCATGCCCTCTTTATGGAAGGCTTTCACAAGGCTTCTCAGTTCATCTGCTGCCAGCTCCGGTCTTACTCCGTAATCCGGTTTCACAGCCCTGTAGTCTGCCGGACCATACCCCCAGTAATTCTTCCGTTCATCCCTGCTGTTTTCTTCCGATGTCACCACAAAATCGTAGACTGGCATCAGTTCTATGGCATTGATCCCCAGACTTTTTAAATAGGAAAGCTTTTCAGTCACTCCCGAAAAGGTCCCACGAAATTTCACGTTTGAACGGCTCTGTTTTGTAAAACCTTTCACGTGAAGCTTGTACAGATAAATATCATCAAAATCGATTCCCGGCGCCTTATCATCTTCCCAGTCAAATTCAGGTATCTTAAATAAATGCACCCTTTCCCCGTGAACCGTCACTGCGCCGATACTGTCCGGCACAGCCACCGGTATTCCATCCTGAAGGATCTGATAGCCGTAATCCTCAGGGTTTTGTCCAACCAGTGAAACCGCATAGGCATCTCCGAATTTCCACTCCGTTTTCAACCGGATATCCTCCGATGTCCCATCGGACAACCGATATACGCGCAGCCGGTTTTCACTTTCTTTTAAAACGTCCTTCGTCTGCCGTCTGTCCTTTACTTTTTTTCTCTGAGCCGCTTCAAATACAAGATTGATCTGTTTTTCCCCAATCCAGACACCGTAAGCCCAGGGCGTTCCTTTTTTTATTTTCCACTCCACACTTTTTCTCCCTCCAACTTTAACTTAGTTTCTATTATACCATAATTCCATAATAAAAAAGACAAAAAGCGGTATAAACTGCCTCTTGTCTTTAAATTTTTTGCTTTAATTCTGAGCTTCGATCCGTTCCGCCAGATCATTCAGATAAACCCAGCGATCCATTTTTTCTTCCAGCGCATTTTCCGTCTTTTCTTTTTCAGCCGCAAGCTCTGAAAGCTTCATGGAATTGGTTGCGTTAGCCATCATATCCGCATCCAGCTTTTCCAGCCGGGCCTCCAGGGCCCCAATATCATCATCAATGGTTTCGAACTCTTTCTGCTCTTTAAACGTAAATTTCAGTTTTGCAGGGCGGTTCTGCTTCCATTCCCTGGACGCCGTTTTCTTTTCCGTATCCGCCGCCTTTACTGCCGGGCTTTCTTCCACAGTCTCCGGATGCCGGCGCTGCTTTGCCTCCAGATAATCGGTATAGCCGCCCTCGTACTGCTGCAGATGGCCGCCGCCGTCGAACTCAAATATCCGGTCCACCACATTATCCAGAAAATACCGGTCGTGGGACACAGTAATAACAATGCCGCTGAAAGAATTCAGATAATCCTCCAGAATCGTCAGTGTCGGAATGTCCACATTATTAGACGGTTCATCGAGGATCAGAACATTGGCGCCGCTCACTAAAACAGACAGCAGATAGAGGCGGCGTTTTTCACCACCGGACAATTTTGACACCGGTGTGTACTGCATATCCGGCGTAAAAAGAAACCGTTCCAGCATCTGAGACGCACTGATACGGCCTTCCCTGGTCTGGACATACTCTGCAATATCTTTGATGTAGTCGATTACCCGGCGGTCGGTGTCCATATCCGGTTCCTCCTGAGCCAGATAGCCGATTTTAATCGTTTCACCGATTTCAATACTTCCGGAATCCGGTAAAATCTCCCCGGCGGCCATCTTAATCAGGGTTGATTTCCCACAGCCATTGGGACCGATGATTCCGAGACGCTGATTCCGGAGTACAATATAGTCAAAGTCGTCAATCAGCGCCGATTCACCAAAGCCCTTGCAGACATGATGAAATTCCATCGTCTTCTTTCCCATTCGGGTTTCCACCGAATCCATCGCCACCGTCTGCTCCTGCAGCGGCGCTCTGCCGTTTTTCAGGGCTTCCAGACGCTCCAGGCGGGCTCTCTGCTTTGTCGAACGGGCGCGGCATCCCCGCTTCGCCCATTCCAGCTCCATCCGGAGAACACTCTGGCGTTTCCGCTCCGTTGCCAGAGCCATTTCTTCCCGTTCCGCTTTCAATTCCAGAAACCGTGAATAATTGGCATCATAGCTGTAAAGACTGCCATGGCTGATCTCCACGATTCGGTTGGACACCTTATCCAGGAAATACCGGTCATGGGTTACCATGAGAATCACGCCCTTATAACTCGTCAGATAGTCCTCCAGCCAGTTAATCATCGCTTCATCCAGATGGTTGGTCGGCTCGTCCAGAAGCAGCACATCAAAATCCGCCGCCAGGACCTTCGCCATCGCCACTTTTCGCCGCTGGCCCCCGGAAAGGGTATCCATCCGAGCCTCAAAATCGCTGATGCCGAGCTTTGTCAGATTGCTCTGAACGACCCAGTCCGATGCCCCTGCCTGATCCAGCGCATAGGACGAAACCGTCGCATCCTCCGGAAAATCCGGATTCTGAGCCAGATAAGCGATCCGCAGACCGTTCTGCTTCACAATCTGCCCGCCATCCGCTTCCTGCACCCCGGCAATAATTTTCAGCAGGGTTGACTTTCCCGTACCGTTAATGCCGATAATACCGATTTTGTCCCCTTCGTGAACCCCGAAGGAGACATCATCGAAAATAACCTTCTCTCCAAAAACTTTATGAATATGTTCAATATTTAATAGATTCACCCGAGACACTCCTCTTAATTTCATTTATATCATGAATTATCATAAATGATTTTTAAAAGAACGTCAATCATTCCCTAAAAGTCCTTGCAAATTCCTTTTTTTTCGATACAATAGAAGATGTGTCATTTTAAAAGAATTCATATAGAAAGGTATCAGAACATGATTAGTGCAAACAATGTAACTTTACGTTTGGGAAAACGTGCATTATTTGAAGATGTTAATATTAAATTTACTGAAGGAAACTGCTACGGTTTGATCGGTGCCAACGGCGCCGGAAAATCAACATTTCTCAAGATTCTTTCCGGAAGACTGGAACCGAGCAAAGGCGATATCACCATGAATCAGGGCGAACGTCTTTCTGTGCTGGAGCAGGACCATTATAAATATGATGATTACCAGGTCCTGGACACCGTCATCATGGGCAACACCCGTCTCTATGAAATTATGAAAGAAAAGGATGCCATCTACATGAAGGAAGACTTCACAGAAGAAGACGGTATCCGCGCCAGCGAACTGGAAGGTGAATTCGCCGAATTAAACGGCTGGGAAGCTGAAAGTGATGCGGCGATCCTCTTAAACGGCCTCGGCATCGAATCCGACCTTCACTATGCCTACATGCGCGATCTGGACGGCGGCCAGAAAGTCAAAGTCCTCCTTGCCAAAGCTCTGTTCGGTAATCCGGACGTTCTGCTCCTCGACGAGCCGACCAACCATCTGGATTTAGATGCGATCGCATGGCTGGAAGAATTTTTAATTAACTTTGAAAATACCGTCATCGTTGTTTCCCATGACCGTTATTTTCTGAATAAGGTCTGCACCCATATTGCGGATATCGACTACGGCAAAATCCAGCTCTACGCCGGAAATTACGATTTCTGGTATGAATCCAGCCAGTTGATGATTAAACAGATGAAAGAAGCCAATAAGAAAAAAGAAGAAAAAATCAAGGAATTACAGGAATTTATCCAGCGGTTCAGCGCCAACGCTTCCAAATCCAAGCAGGCGACTTCCAGAAAACGGGCTCTGGAAAAAATCCAGGTGGATGAAATCCGTCCTTCCAGCCGTAAATACCCATACATTGATTTTAAACCAAACCGGGATATCGGTAATGAAGTTCTGATGGTCGACGGTATTTCAAAAACCATCGACGGCGTTAAAGTTCTCGATAATATTTCCTTTATTTTAAATCATGAAGATAAAGTCGCTTTTGTCGGCCCGAATGTCAATGCCACAACGACCTTATTTAAAATTTTATCCGGCGAAATGGAACCGGACGAAGGTACGTATAAATGGGGCGTAACAACCTCCCAGGCTTACTTCCCGAAGGATAATACAAAGGAATTTGCCAGCGATGACACCATCGTTGACTGGATGATGCCATGGTCTCCGGAAAAGGATGTGACCTATGTCCGCGGCTTCCTCGGACGTATGCTCTTCTCCGGTGACGACGGCCTCAAACGGGTCAATGTTCTCTCCGGTGGAGAACGTGTCCGCTGTATGCTCTCCCGCATGATGATGTCCGGCGCAAATACCATGATTCTGGACGAGCCGACCAACCATTTGGATATGGAATCCATCACCGCTCTGAACAATGGTCTGATGAAATACCCGGGTGTCCTTCTCTTCACTTCTCAGGACCACCAGTTCGTACAGACCACGGCCAACCGTATTATGGAAATTACTGCCGGCGGCCTGATCGATAAGCAGTGTACTTACGATGAATATCTTGAAAGTGATGAAATGGCAAGAAAACGCCAGATTATGAATATGGATGCTCAGATGGAAGAAGACGAGGGCAGCGAAGAATAAATAAACCTTATTATAACAATGAGAGCCGAAAGTTTTTGATTAAACTTCCGGCTCTTATTTTATTCATCCTCTATCAGTTGATCCGCCGCTTCCAAACACGTTTTTCAGATGTCAATTAGATTTTTCCTTTACTTTGCTTACGATTATTTCATCTATCATTATTCTTTGTGTCTCCAAATGTAAAATGTCTATACGTGAATTAATTTTATCTGTGTAATATACGGTTAACCTTGTATTGCTTCTTCTTTTGGTTTTATAGATATCTGTCCAATTTATACAATTCCCTCGATACAGTATACAATTCTCATAAAATATAGTCGGCTGTAATGTTTTTGTGAAATACCATGTTAAGAAAAAAGTAATTGTATAAAACAAAGGCATATGAAGTTTTAAATTTATAATTTTGATTTTGGTATATACATCTACATCAAAGTCAATACTCAGTGAAAGAATTAAAATAATACTAATCACACAAAGAAAGCCCAAAAGGAATGAAAACTTTTTTTGTTCATGAGACGGCTTAACAATGATCTTTGGAGTACCCATGCTCTTTTTTTGGGATGATGTTTTTATATATAGATATAGAATATATATAATGATACAAATTAATATAAGTATTGATTTAAAAAATTCATTCCGCATATCGAATAGTCCCATCCTTTTCTATTACTAGATTATTAAGCGGCAAATTGTATTCTTTACGATGGCTGCGCCGGAATCTTTTTTGTGTGCAGATAAAAGCTCTTATGTCTCTCCGAATCTCCGCCGGATTTCATCCCTTTCCTGCCTTGTCTCCACCCAGTTTTCCACATAACCGCAGTCACAGCAGACATACCGGATGACGGGAATTTTCCCAATAAGGGTAAAGGTCGATGTATAAATATTATTTCCACTGGCATGCCGGTAAGGATGATCCGGTACACGGACGATCGAACCTGAACCGCACTTTGGACAGCATTTTCTACGTTTCACAGGCACCACCTCCCTGAGCATAACACATCAAAATTCCTTCTTCGCATAAATTTTCACACTGATAACATAGGATATCATATAAAGCGCTATACAAAATACGGCAATTCCGATAATTAAAAACAGGGCGTAGTTGTTTAAAAAAGAATGAATCATCTGTTCCGGTATGATTTTAGACAGACCGATCACCGCAGCAACCGGAATTAAAATCACAATAAACATAAAACTTCTGGCCCGCTCGACACCGAATTTAAAGATCAGAGGAAGCATAATGCCATAGATAAAAAGCGCCATGCAGAATAAGGCTGCGGACACCGCCAGGATTTCCGGAAGTCCTTCCCCCTTTACCGCCGGAACCTGAGAAAGCGCTACCCCTGAAACGCCGCCAACGACAAGAGCAATTACCGCCCAGAGCAATGTCGTTATATATTTTGACAATACAACCGTTTTACGGTCCACCGGCATCGTCAGGACATATTTATCCCAGCCGGCCATGTGATCATAAGTCATCCCCGTAAAAGTCAGCATCGCCAGAACCATCGTCAGCATACTCTGCATATAGGTTGGTGATTTCAAATAAAAGCTGAATGCGGCAAAGAAAATAAAAAGAATGACATACTGCCGTCCGTAACGTTTCAGGACGGAAAATTCCTTGACTAATAATCCGCTCATACTATTTTTCCCCCTTCACTTTAAACATCAGAATGTCTTCCAGTTTCACCGCATCCATCAGCAGATCCGGATATTTCTGGCGGACAGCCGTCCGGTTATTGACAAGAACATCGCAGCCGTAGGTTCCTCTCTGGATACCTGCGATATATTTTTTATCCATCTGCTCCACATCCTCTGACCGGCAGTGAATCACGGCATATTCTTCCATAATCCGGTCCTTTTCCTCCGACATAAAAACTTCGCCCCTGTGGATAAAGGTGATGTAGTCCGCAACCTTTTCCAGGTCACTGGTGATATGTGAGGAGATCAGAACGCTGTGTTCCTCATCCTGGATAAACGCCAGAAGCATATCCAGAATCTCATCCCGGACCACCGGGTCCAGGCCGCTGGTCGCTTCGTCCAGAATCAGAAGCTTCGGACGATGGGCCATCGCCGCTGTAATCATAAGTTTCATCCGCATTCCCGTCGAAAATTCCTTCACCGGTTTATCCGACGGCAGGCTGAATTTCTGAAGAAGTTCATGATAATAGGCGCTGTCCCAGTTTTTATAAATCCGTTTCATAAAAGTTTCGATTTCTCCGGTACGTAATGCTTCGTGAAATCCGGCGCCGTCCAGCACCACGCCAATATCGCTGCGCAGCCGCCGGCCATCGGTCTGCATATCACCGCCGAGTACGGAAACCTCGCCGCTGTCCTTATGCACCAGATCCATAATTATCTTAATCGTTGTGGACTTACCGGCGCCATTTTCACCGACCAGCCCCATAATGCATCCTCCGGGCAGCTTAAAGCTGATATTTTTCAGGGAAAATCCCGGATAATTTTTACAGAGTCCCTTCACTTCAATCATATATTCCATTCCTATTCCTCCTCATAAACCATTCGGATAATTTCCTGCAGTTCTTCACAGTCAATGCCGCTCCGCTTTGCCAGGGCAACACCTTCTGCCAGTATCTCCTCAATCCTGCGAAACTGTTCTTCCTTCATCATCTCCATATTGGCATCGGCCACAAAACTGCCCTTGCCAACCATGGTGTGAATAAATCCGTCCCTTTCCAATTCTTCATAGGCCCGCTTCGTGGTAATCACACTGATATGTAAATCCTTCGCCAGCCCCCGCATCGATGGAAGGGCATCACCGCCTTTTAACTCACCCCGAAGAATCATCTCCTTAATCTGTCCGGTAATCTGCTCATAAATCGGCTGTTCTCCCGAATTACTGATAAATATATTCACATCTTATGCCTCCTTTAACCCTCTTTCATTTTCTATAGTGTTCTTATCGTTTTTATTGTATATATTCTATATGTACAATATATCACCATATATACATATTGTCAACACCCGCTTTTTGAATTCTCAGAAAGCTTCGGTTGAGTTTTCCTCCAAAAGGCGGTATACTGTTCTAAGTGCTGTATGGGCTTTCCATACGCAGACAAAAAAGACCGCATATACAGCGGTCCTTATTCAGGAGGATTTACAACTATGTCAACAACACCGTTAATTTCGCAGATGGCTTTTATCTGTATGGGCATCGCCGGAATACTCTGTATTGCGGTTCCGCTGGTTCTGCTCTTTTCATTTAAAAGCCGGTTTCAGGTAAAAATGCAGCCCTTCTTTTTTGGTATCATTACATTTGTCATTTTTGCCATGACACTGGAAAGCTTCGCCCACGAATTTTTCCTCTCGGGAACAAACAGCATCAGCCGGGCGGTCCTTGCCAGCCCTTTCCTTTACGCCCTTTACGGCGGACTGGCTGCCGGAATCTTTGAAGAAATCGGCCGCTACTTCTGCATGAACTTTCTCATGAAGAATATCCGCAAGGAAGACGCTTTTGTTTACGGCATCGGTCACGGATGTGTTGAAGCTGTTCTTGTCGGCGCCTTTGTCATGTTCCAGAACATTATCGTTGCCATGGCTCTGAACAAGCTGGGAAGCATCGAAAACTACGCCAATCAGGCTCAGACAGCGGAGGAGGTCCAGTCGCTCACCGAATCTCTGACAGCCATGGTTAACACTCCATCCGCCGAATATCTTCTGGCCGGAGTGGAACGTATGGCTGCTTTTGCCATTCAGGTCAGCCTTTCCATCCTGATCTTTAAAGCGGTCAGCCGTAAGAAATACGCTTATATACCGCTGGCAATTCTGCTTCATGCCGTTGTCGGTTTTGCGATCGGTCTCTACCAGATGAAGGTTATTACCAATATCTATCTTCTGGAAGGCGGTCTGGCCATCTATGCTGCTGCGGTCGCTGTCTTTGCTTACCGCCAGTACCAGTCACTGAAGTATGATGACTATTAATTGAATACATAAACTACCCGATTGAAATTTAAAAGGCGAATTGGAGCATAACTCCAATTCGCCTTTTTATAATTTCGTTTTAGAAAGCCTTTAAGCTTCTTTCTTTTTCTTTACAGATTTCCATGCATGCATAGCCAGCGACATGGCGATGACACCATAGGAAACGAATACACGGAAATATTCACCGATCATCGGATTTCCGAATAATTCATTACCGGCCAGCGGCGCTACAATAAACAGGGTGTGGAAAAGAATAACACCGAGAATCGCCTGCCGGTTCGTCGCCTTCTGGACGGACGCTCCGCCGACGAGAATCGCCGCAATAGCGAAGGTACCTACCTGAGTATGGGCGCCATAGGTGGCAAATGTACCGATATTCTGTAAGTAGATCAACTGTCCCCAGCTTGCCAGAACGGTGGAAAGAATCATAGCGATAATACGTGTCCGGTCAACATTGATACCTGCTGCATTGGCAACCACACGGCTCTGTCCGACGGTACGCATATTCTGTCCGAGTTTCGTTCTCAGAAGCAGATTATTGAAAACACAGAGTCCGCCGATACAAAGGAAGGTCATTACCGGAACGGTCGTCGCAACCGTTGCTTCGTAAACAGCCGGAATATAGGTCAGACCGTAAACGATCACAACGAGGATCAGATTCACAATCGTCTTTTTAAGATTGTACTCTTTTTTCAGAATAAATTTCTGTACGATCAGTCTTAAAATATTCCATACCGCCACAACAACACAGCCAATTTCAAGCGCTGTTAAAAGGATCAGTTTATCCTGGGATAAAAAGGCCTCAACAAACGGTACGAAGCTCAGTCCGTAAATCACCGCAGCCACAACGAGGATCATTCCCGTCTTTTTATAGTTGACCGCCTGTTTCTGGACCACTTTTAAAATCGTGGAAATAACGACCAGCGCCGCAACCACAAAGAAACCGACCTCAACAATTGTCAGCATGGATACGGAATCCAGTGCATATTTCACCGTATCTTTTAAGTCAATCGTATTCTTAACACCAATCCCTGTCGGAACCATCAGTGTGGTACTGTTGATTTTAATAATACCACCGAAGATAAACAGGAATAATAACTGGTAAAAACCATCTGCAAAATAACCGAGGACCAGACCACCGATCATCTCAGAACCCTTAATCTTATTAAAAAGCTTTCCGACAAGGAAACCAAAGAAGATTGCCATCGGTGTTGCCAGCAGTACTGTCAGTAAAAATCCGCTGATACCGACAAATCCCCAGTAAGTTGTGAGGAAGATGGCAATCTGTGCTGCCATCGCACCGATAACAATACCAAAGTTCATACCCATACCGGCCAGTACCGGGATAATCAGCGCAAGAACAAGGAAGGTATTTCTTCCGATACGTGTCACCAGCTCACGCATAACGAAGGTCAGTGACTGGTTGGATGCGATAAAGCCGCCGACACAGAGCAGAACGAACAGAATCACGACTTTATTTTCAAATATAAAACTTTTAATTGATTTTTTATTCACGGCCGCTTCCTCCTTTCGCCTGTGCTAAAGCGTAGAGGATGATACCGTTGGAGATAACGAGACGCATAACCTCGGATAAGTTGCTTTCCGGAATAAACTGGTTGGCAACCGGAAGCCCCAGCGTCATAATTCCCTGAAACAGGAAGGTTCCCAGTAAAACATGGGATATCCGTGCACTTCTCGGAGAAGCGCCGCCGATAAGAATCGCTGCTACGGAAGTAAAGCCCATCATCATCGGACCGTTATACAACTGCATAAATCCAAAGCCCTGAGCGTATACAATAATACCAACGGCTGCCAGTACAGTTGAAAGTGTCGTACCGATCAGACGCATTTTATTGACATTAATACCTGCGGCTCTCGCGAAAACCGGATTGGCTCCCGCCGCACTCATCGCCATTCCTGTCTTGGAACGCATGAATAACCATACGAGCAGGCATACCAGCATGAAAAACAGAATCAGGCCCGTCGGCACTTCAAAGGAACCGATAGAAAACGAAAGGGTTTTATTCATCGTTTCCGAGAAGGATGCTGCCAGAGAAATGGTATTACGCACGCCCTGACCGGCATTCGGCCACATCAGGTCACCGTTCTTTACCGGAAGAGAAATCCAGATCATATTCATAAAAGCAATGATGGAGAAACCAACATAGGTGGTTACCGTCATCTCGGAGCCCTTTACCTGATTCAGCAGGAGTCCGTATAAATAACCGATGCCGACCGATAAAACCACACCGATCAGAATCGCCAGAAGAATGGCAACCCACTGGGCAAACATCGGGCTGACCGCTACCAGCGCCGGAATCTGAGCCACACGGAATTCAATGACACAGATACCGCCGAGAAGTCCTCCGACAATACCCATGGAAATACCGAAGTTCAGGCCGATACCGCACTGAACGGCAGGAACCATCGCCAGGGCGAGAATTCCAAACATTCCCCATCGACGCACACAGTCACTTAAAAGCTGCGGCAGATTCATCCGGAAACCACCGGCAGCTACCACGAGAAATAAGAAGAAAAGCGTGATGATGATGCGGGGCAGACCAAATTTGTTGATAAAATTCTTTGCATTTTCCACGTTAATTTCCTCCTTTCTCTTTAGAACCCGACATCGCCAGACCAAATTCGACATCGGATGCGTCCGGACTTAAGATTGAAGCAATCTTTCCTTCAGATACGATAGCGATCCGGTCACAGACGGAACGAAGTTCAACCAGCTCCGAAGACACCATGACAACCGTCATGCCTGTCTCCTGATTCAGCTTCGCCAGCGTTTCAAGAACCAGCTTCTTGGCGCCGATGTCGATACCTCGGGTCGGCTCCGATACAAAAAGGACATTCGGATTCAGCGTCAGCGCCTTGGCCAGACATACTTTCTGCTGATTACCGCCGGAAAGACTTCCGGCAGACTGTTTAATGCCCGTACAGCGGATATCCAGTTCTTTAACCATCTTCTCCGCATGTTCTTTGGCTGCCTTGCTGTCATACAGCTTCATCCAGCCGATTTTTTTAAGAAATTTATGGTCCGTATACATCGAACCAAAGATAATATTCTGCTCAATACTTTCATCCAGAAGCAGGCCGACGCCCTTTCTGTCCTCGGATACGAAAGCCACATCATTGTGGAGCGCTTCGCCGAGATTGCTCAGATTCATGGTTTTCCCATTGATAATGACTTCGCCTTCCGCCGGGTACAGACCCATGATTCCATTCGGAATACCGAGTTTTCCCTGACCGGCCAGACCGCCGATGCCAAAAATCTCGCCTTTGATAATATCCAGATCAATGCCGTTGACTCTTTCCCCCGGCATATCCACATGATAATCCTTCAGCCGGACCGCAATATTCTCCGGATCCAGTTTCCGGTTGTCTACGGTTTTATCCACCAGCTTTTCAACCTTCCGTCCGATCATCAGTTCCGCAATCTCCGATGCCGACGTATCCTTAATCTCTCTCCGGGCAACAAACTCACCGTCACGAAGAACCGTCATACTGTCCGCAACAGCCATAACCTCGTCCAGACGATGGGTGATAAATACAATCGCAATACCTTTCGAAGCGATAACTTTCATCGTTTCCAGAAGCCGTTCTGCTTCACTTTCAGTCAGAACAGCCGTCGGTTCATCGAAAACAAGAAGCTTGATTCCTGTTTTATCAATCTCTCTGGCAATTTCGATAAACTGCATATAACCTACCGGAAGTCCGGCAACATGTACATTTTCATCTATCTGCAACCCAATGGTATCCAGTGCCTTTCGCGCATCGGCTGCCATCGCCTCCATTTCCAGGGTCTCCATTGATGAACCCAGGATACGGCTGATCAAATTCGGGGTAGTGATTTCTCGTCCAACTTTAATGTTTTCTGTCACGGTAAATCCAGGAAGAAGCATAAACTCCTGATGTACCATTCCAATTCCAAATTCCATAGCCTTAATCGGGCTGTCAATATTCGCAGGCTCCCCTGCAATTTCCACCGTTCCTTCAAATCCGCCGGTAGAGTGAATCACCGGCATACCAAAGAGAATATTCATCAGGGTTGACTTTCCCGCGCCATTTTCTCCCATGAGCGCATGAATCTCCCCCGGCTTAATATATAAATTTACACCTTTCAGAACACGATTTCCTGAATATTCTTTTGAGATATTATCCATTTTCAGGATATAATCCGTATTTTCCAAGTTTTTCCCTCATTTCCATGAGTACCCGCTGTTACAGCGCAACTCTTTTCTAAATTTTAAGAAATTCGCCAGCCTGCACAATTTCTGCAGGCTGACGAATTAAAAATCATCGTATAACCTTATCGAATCGATTCTTAGAATGTTACGAAATCTGCTGTTACAAGATAATGGTTTGCTGCAGTTGTTCCGTCTTCAGCAACATGATTTGTTACGTTCACCTGAACATCGCCTGCACATTCCTGAAGTGTTGCACGGATGGCTTCATCATCAACCACACCGTTTGTTTCGCCGTTTAAGTATTTAATAGCGTATTCAACACCAGCTTCTACGAATAACATGTTACATGGAACACCCCATGTGGATACACGGCCTTCCATGCCTGCTTCTTTAACTTTGATCGCCATCTGTTCCAGCATGTAATCAACGTCTGCTTCATGACCTGTCATATCAATGTTCAGGGCTGCAGGGAATGCGTGGAATGGAGATGGACAGCACTGTAATGTGTAAATAGCGCCCTGTTCAAATACGGAACGGATCAGTGGTTCCTGCATACCACAGTTTGTGGTGAAGAAACATGTGTCTTTGCCGTATTTTTCAACCTGACGAGGAACATCTTCCAGAATGAACTGCTGAGCGCCTGTGATACCGGAATCGCCTGTTGGGTCCGGAGCCGTAACGTCAACTAATTCGATATCGTTTTCTGCACAGTATGTCTTTAAGTTTTCATGACGGGCAACGATTAATGCGTAGCTCATATGCCGTGGGAATGAGTAATGGATCAATGTTTTAGCGCCCTGTTTTTTAGCCTGAGGCGGAATAACCACACCACATCCCGGTTCGTCTACCTGGAATACGATATCTGCTTTCGGATTGATAACGCCTGGGTCTTCGCCCGGTGTACCTGCGATAAATACCATATCCGGACGGGTTTCGCGAACTTTGTCGATCGCTGCTGCGGTACCAGGAACTGCCTGACACCATACAATCGCCTTAACATCCGGGTCGGATGCCATAGCTACGGCATTAGAAATCAATGTTTCTGTTTCAGAAGTAAAGTTATCCGGATATGTCGATGTAACGATCATATCGCCGTATTTTTCCTTCATCTTTGTAGCCTGAGTAATTTCTTCATCACCCTGAGATGCTGTACCGGTAATAATACCGATTTTGTAATCCCCAGTTTTTGCTGTGGATTCTGCGGTTGTTTCGCCTGTTTCTGCAGCTTTCTTTGTTTCTGCCGGTTTTTCATTACCACGGCACGCAGCCAATGACAGTGTCATAACACCTGCAAGAACAAGACAGAGTAATCTCTTTTTCATAGATTAAATCCTCCCTTTCTTATATATCTCCTGTTTCCCCGGAGATTTTATGATACATTCCTATATTACCATATTTTCACAATTCTCTCCACTGAAATTTTCTTTTTTTCGTATATTTTTATTTTTTTATGAAAGTTTTTGAAGAAAAAAAATGGAAATCTGTCTAAAACAGACTTCCATTTTATAATTTAATTCTTTTTTTCTTCCGGTTTCTTTTTCAAAGCTTCCATATCCATCGGATGCGGAATAAACTTTTTAGCGAACTTTCCTTCTCCCCGGGTCTTTACATAGAAATATCCGATGGTTGAAAAAACAACCGCTCCGATGAAATTCACAAACAGATCTTTCATCGTATCCAGAAGTCCGATATCCAGATAGCCCTGGATGCCAAGATCCTGTCCGTTGACGACGGTGCTCTGAATATCCCTGATGCGGACGGCCCGGTTAAGTCCCTCCGGATTCAGAAGTACCGAGCTGATTCCCGTCACAATGGTATCCTTCTGCATATCCATGTGGAAAAAGATATCCATCCCGCACTCAAAAAATTCCCACAGAACCCCAATCGTCATGGAAAAGCAAAATGCGACCAGCGCCATAAAAAAAGGCGATAACTGGAAAGAGGATTTTTTATTTCTATTTAAAATATCCACCATGGAAAAACCGATCGCCGCCGCCAGAAAGCCGTTCAGGGTATGGAGCATCGTGTCCCAAAAAGGAAAAATGACATAAAAAGACCGGATTTCCCCGAGAATCTCCGCCGAATAAATAAACAGAAGGATAATGACCTCCAGCGTATCCGGCAGATCAATATGATAATTCTTTTCGATAAAACTCGGAATCGTAAAAAGAATCAGCGTCAGAATACACAAAAAGAAATTCTCATAGTTGCCGTTAAAAAACTGAGCGATCATAATCAGAATCACACTCAGACGCAGAACAATATAAAGGGTGAACACCCGCTTGTTCTCAACAATCCGTGTTTTCAGTTCATCTTTTCTGTTGCTTTTATTTTTCTTATTCCGCATACGATCAGTCTCCAACACCAAAATCTGTATTTTCAAAAAGGACTTCCACCGACGGATCATCCTTTAGCCACCGGTACTCTTTCGCAAACCATTGAATCAGTTCCGGGTCTTTCTTAACATCCGTTGTATTGTCGGTGTACACATTGACCGTCCCCAGTTTAAAATATTTTTTCAATATTTCAATATCCCGGGCGATCATTTCCCGGGTCTGCCCCTGAATCCCCACCATCAGGCACGGCGAATCAAACAGGGCCGCCACTTCTTCCGGGCTTTTAAAATCTGCGTGTTTGTTCAGATAATTTTCACGAAAATCTTCATCAAAGGTTTCGATGCCGATTTTATAGACAATCGGGATGCCGAAAAATTCCCGCATCTCATTCAGCCGCTTCCGGTACATCCAATGGCTTTCAAAAAACAGTTTTTTAATCTTTTTTTCATCAACAACTTTTTTAATATCCTGAAGGGTTTCCTCCGGAAGTTCAAAGCAGCTTGCCGAATCAATTACCTCCAGCACACCGAATTCTCCCGTCACATGGGAAAGCACTTCCCGGTTCAGCCGGACCATCTCCGGTATGTTTTCTGAATTATCATCAATATAATCGCAAAAACGGCACTTGCCCCAGGCACAGGGCTTTGCCTTTAATAACACAATTTCTCTGAAATTTTTATTTGTAATCCGGTTATACCGCTCCATTCCTGCCTCCACGTATCTTCAATTTCATTTCCGGGGTCATGGATCTCAGTGTTGCCGTAACCAGAATCACGGCAATCAGTTTATCTCCGTAGTCAGTCAGCACCTGCACAAGAAAACAGCTCAGCGTCAGATTCATCCCAAGGTTATTCATCAATACCACCAGATAAGATGAACCGGAAGAAGTGATCCCTCCGAATAAAAAGGCTGTAATCATAGCGCTGACCACCGATGTCGGCAGTGAAACCGCCAGACTTCCGATGGGAAGCCGCCAACCCTTCAGCCACACCGTCCGAAATACAAGCCCCGCCATCAGGCCGGTAAAAAGCTGTACCGGCGCATAATATAACGAATAGATATCAAAAGTGATGCCGCTTATCAGGCTGCCGAGAACTCCCGTCACCATACCGTAAACCGGACCCAGAAGCCCGCTGACTAAAACCGTGCCTATGGAATCCAGATAAACCGGAAGCCTCAGATTCAACGCCAGAAAGGCGCCGACAATATTAATCACAATCCCAATGGCGATCATACACTGCTTGACGACCGTAAATTTTCTTTCTGTATTCATCGAACCATTCCCTCCGCTTCATTTCCAAATAAAGCGGCCATAAAGGTCCGCATAAAACGCTTCGCATCGACATTTGTCAGAACCCGGCTGTTTGCCGGTTTTTTCCAGAAACCTTTTTCATCGACGATGGACTGCCCCACCGATAAACCTTCGGTTTCAACGGTTGTATACGCATCAATGCCCGAACACAGCGTCCGGTCTATAAAATATCCGACAGCCAGAGGGTCATTAATGACGCAGCCGTCAATGCCTTCCTGAATTTTATGAAAATCCACATAAAATCCGGTCACCCGGACGATGAAATCTGCCATCGGATGATTTAATTTCTTCAGTTCTGCAATCATTTCCGGTGTCAGAAGAATCTTCCGGGTCACATCCAGGCCGACCATTTCCACCGGAACCTTCGAATATTCAAACACATAGCGTGCGGCTTCCGGGTCCACCCAGTAATTAAATTCCGCCACAGGCGAACAGTTGCCGAAGCTTTTAAAATTACCGCCCATGGAAACCAGACGTTCCAGATTCGAAAAGGCCTCCGGTCTTCGCCTGAGAGCCATGGCGATATTTGTCAGCGGCCCGATGGCAATAACGGAAATCTTTCCTTCCGAAAGCCGTTCCATCAGAAAACGGACGCCTTCCGGCAGATCTGAATCCGCTCCTGCTGCTGTCATATGGTCATATGCCCGTTCCGCTTCCGAAACCGCAGGAATGCCGGCTTCGCCCAACCCGTCTTCACCATGGGTATCCTGCGCTGTCACAAGGGCTCTTGAAAGCGGCGCCTGTGCCCCCGCATAGATTGGAATATCCTCCCGCCCCATCAGACGGCAGGCTTTTCTTGCATTTTCCACACCGGCATCTGTCGGCACATTACCGCAGACGACCGTAATCCCTATGACCTCAAGCTCCGGTGATGCCAGCGCATACATAAGCGCCAGACTGTCATCGATTCCCGGATCACAGTCAATAATTACCTGTTTTTTCATATTCATTCTCCTATCCATATAGATTCTTGGTTTTTTATCCTGGGAAGTTTACGAACCAGTCCAGAGAGCTTCGCTCCCTGATTTTATGAATAACCCAATTAGTATACCACATCTTTTCCGTATATGGTATACTAAAAAGAAAACTTTGGAGGTCACTTATGAACTTAAAACATTTTTTTACAGCACTTGCTCTGACATTGTGTACGATATCCGCCGCTGTTATCATCACTCTGAATTTCAGGCCTCTTTATTATATGGATATGGATTATTATAACCTCTCTGAAAACACCGGATACCCGGAGAAGGAAATCCGTGAAAACTATGATGCGCTGATCGACTACAACTCTGTTTTCTTCCGGGATGCACTGGATTTCCCGACCCTTCCCATGTCTGAAGAGGGCCGGATTCATTTTGTCGAAGTGAAACGGATTTTTGTTTTTATCCAGGCCGTCCTTTTTCCGCTGAGCCTCATCGGAAGTCTTCTGGGCATTTATTTTCTGAGACATCAAAAGCCGTCTTATTTAAAGCTGACGTCGTTTCTGAACCTGGCCCTGCCCGCTCTTCTGGGCATTTTGATCGCCCTGAACTGGGATCAGTTTTTTGTTAAATTCCATGAACTGTTTTTTAATAATGACTACTGGATTTTCGATGAAACCACCGACCCGGTCATCACCCTGCTGCCGGACGGTTATTTTATGCACTGTGCTCTGATGATTCTCGCCATTATTTTCCTGTCGAGCCTTCTCAGCTTTATCCTCTACCGAAAAAAAACGAAGCTCCGCTGAAAAGCAGAGCTTCAAAAATCAATATACACGCAGGATCAGCCGCAGTGTTGTAAATAAAAACACGGTCAGTGCCACGACGCAAACCGTCATCAGAAACAGATTTTTTCCGTGGAAAAGCTCTGTCTTCAGTAAATATTTTTCTCTGTAACGAATGTAGCCTGCAATATGGCGGATATTCATTATCAAAGATATTATCATCACGACCAGGCTGGACCACCAGAGTACCAACTGGGTCATTCCGGCCATATTGGCCGTTTCACCCCTGGATTTAACAACCAGCATCTGATCTTTGGTTTTACAGGTCAGCACGTTGTTTTCAACAACCATATCCCGGTAGCTGCCTTCTTCAAAGGCCGCCGTATATCCCTTCGGATATTCCATCCGGTAAGTAATACCGTCTTCCACCGATGCGCTTCCAAGAAACCTTCCCAGATCGATTCGGTCCTCATACATATAGGAACGTACCCTTAATCTTTTCTTTTCTGATTTGCCTCCGGTAAGAACACTGGTCAACGCTTCTTCATTGACAGAACCATCCAGAAAACGGGTGGTTGATACAGACAGTTCCTCCGGACTGTTTCCGGAAATATTGACGGTATAGATTTTCATCTTATCCGCTTCCGATACGTCCAGGGTCATATTTTCATCCATGCGGGCCCTGAGTTTATTCTCGAAATTTTCGCCGGTCAGTTCGGCCTTTTCCGAATCAAATTTAAAGCTCAGGCTGCGTTCCAGATCATTGCCTCCGGAAATTTTTGTATTCACTTCAACTTCCTTGATATCAATCGCATAATTCAAATGAATCTGAATCTCATCGGACGGTCCGACTGTCACATAAATACTGGTATATTTATCGCTGGTATCTGTGGAATAATTTTTAAGAAATCCCGTAAGGGACTCACAGCTGCTGAAGGAATAATCCGAACCGGTATTTAATTTGTAGATCAGCTCGGTCTCCGGTTTGCTGAAATCCAGAAAATACGAAGCGTCCAGATAAAGGGTAATGACCTTATTCGCCCGGAACGGGTCCGAATCATCGCCGCTTTCTTCCACTTCAAATTTACATTTTGTCGTTTTGAGTACGGAATTCAATTGGGAAAGCAGGGTATCACTGTTATAGGCGCTGAAACCGATCGTATATACCCGCTGCTCATCCACATCCGCCACTTCATAGACACCGCCGTCGGGAAGAAGCTTTTTTATAGCCCGGTCCATGTCATCACCCATATCATAATAGGTCTCTTTATCCGCGATAAAATTAATTTCCGTGCGGAAAGAACCGTCATCATTCATGGTCAGTTCCGCCGAAACCGTATCAAATGTATGGGAATCCATTTTTTCCGCATGGATCTGCTCCGTTGTCTCCACCGATTCACCGTCGTAAACCACCTGAGTTTTTCCATTGACAAAAATATCCGTGACCCCGGCGTCCTCAAACTGGCCGTACTGTGCGCCAAGGGCCTCCACAAGCCAGTCAAAGAGCTCCAGCGAGGAAAAATTTTCCTGGATCATATAGCCGCTTTTGAAGATGGAATCCGACGCATCATAGTAAATCCCCGGCGTTTTTCCGAGAATCTGACCGATTTTATTCGTATAGTCCTTCTGGCTGGCAAAATCCAGTGTCATGGTGATCTCGGCGCCCTTATCCAGTTTTTCTGCCGAACAGATTAAAGTCGACGGACATTTTTCCGTAATCACCGACTGCAGTTCTTCTAAATCCCCGTTAAAGGCGTGACGGAAAACACTGTCTGAAATCCGGGCGGACATGATTCTCTGCCCCTTAAAATTCTTATTTACTTCCAGTGAGGTATCGATACTGATCTTGCTGCTGCCCATGCAGCCGCAGAGCATCCACAGCATAAGGCACAGGATTCCTGTCAATAACCATTTCTTTTTGTCTTTCGTGCCCATAAAATGCCTCCTTACTCCGCTTCGGGATGGCTGATACACCGTCTGAGCATATCCAGTGCGCGCTTCACAGTGACTTCACGGATTTTCTGACGGTCGCCGTTCATATGATAGCATTTCACCCATGTCCTGCCATCAATACAGCAGCCGATATACACCAGTCCCACCGGTTTTTCCTTTGTACCGCCGTCGGGTCCCGCAATTCCTGTAATGGAAACGGCTGCCCGGGCGCCTGCCGCTCTGGCAGCGCCTCTGGCCATTTCTTCCGCACACTTCTCACTGACAGCCCCTTCATTTCTGAGGGTTTTATTCTTTACACCGAGGATCCGGTGTTTTGCTTCATTGGAATAGGTAATATAACTTTCATTCAGAACATCGGATGCGCCCGGCACATTAATCAATGTGGAAGCAAACATTCCTCCGGTACAGGACTCCGCTGCGGCAACTGTCATCTTTTTCCGCTTCAAAAGACCGATCACGTGCTGCTCCAGCGTTTCACTCTCCCGGGTTGTATAAATCTTATCGCCAAAACGGTTTTTCAGTTCCTTGACGATGGGCTTTATGCTCTTTCTGGCCGTTTTATAATCTTCACCGCTGGCAGTGATCCGAAGATGGACTTCGCCGCCTTTGGCATAAGTGCCGATGGTCGGATTGGTCTGGGCATCAATTAAGTCTGAAACCACTTCTGCTACCCGACTTTCACCCATGCCGCAGATTTTCACGGTTTTGGAACAGATGACCTGATGGTTCAATCCGGAAAGATAAGGCGCAATGCTCTCCTCGAACATCATCTTCAGTTCTTCCGGAGGTCCCGGCATCAGAATAATCCGTTTATTTCCATCGACTTCCACGATCATTCCCGGCGCTGTGCCGTTATGGTTTTCCACAATCTTTGCCCCGTCGATCACCATGGCCTGACGCCAGTTATTTTCCGGCGGTTTTCGGGCGCCCATCCGTTCAAAATAGGCCTCGATCTGCTGATGGATTTCCGGCACTTCTTTCATCCCGCGTCCGAGGACCTTCGCCACGGTTTCCCGCGTGAGGTCATCTTCCGTCGGTCCAAGGCCTCCGGTCAGAAGTACGATATCCGAACGGCCGAGCGCCGCCCGAATCGCATCAGACAGCCGTTCCTCATTATCTCCCACCGTCACCTGATAATAATTGCTGAGACCGAGCACCGCACACTCCTCCGCCAGATATCTGGCATTGGTATTTGTTATATTTCCGAGCAGAATCTCTGTGCCCACAGAAATCAGTTCAATCACCATTACATTTCGCCTCCAAGTACTTCTTTATTCTTTACAAGATAATCTACCAGAGAGATAATGGTCAGAATCAAAGATGCATACACTAAAATCTGTTCCAGCGGATATATCCAGCCGGTTCCGAAATAAATACCTCCGAAATTCGGAATCATAAACACAATCGTTACCATCGTTACCGCTGTTTTTAATTTGCCCCAGTAACCGGCGGCAATAACTTTTCCACCTTCAGCAGCCACCAGGCGGAAGCCGCTGATAATGAATTCCCGGCTGATGATAATCAGAACGATCCATGCCGGAATCCGGTTCACTTCAACAAAGCAGATCAACGCCGCCGCTACGAGCAGTTTATCCGCCAGCGGATCCATAAACTTTCCAAAGTTCGTCACAAGGTTGTATTTTCTGGCAATCTTGCCGTCGGCCATATCGGTCAGACTGGCAATGATAAACAGGATATCTGCAATATAGACATGTCCCGTCAAATAGAAAAATACAAAGAAAGGAATCATAATCACTCTCAGTACCGTCAATTTATTCGGTAAATTCATAAAGCACCTCTCCTGTCAAATCATATTCGTCAGCTCCGGTAATTTTTGCCGTCACAAAATCTCCGGAAATAATCTCTTCTTCTGCATCCAGAAAAACATAGCCGTCCACATCCGGTGCATCTCTGTAAGTTCTTCCCACATAGATTCCCTCTTCCGGGATTCTTCCCTCAACGAGGACTTTCAACACCTTACCGACCATATTTCCTGTTTTTTCTTCGGAAATCCGCTGCTGCAGCGCCATGAGCTCATCCCGGCGCTCCGCTTTCACATCTTCCGGTATCTGGTTTTCCATCGCCGCTGCCGGCGTTCCTTCTTCCGGCGAATACGTAAATACGCCAAGACGGTCAAACTGAATCGTCTGAATAAAGGACTTCAAATCTTCCTGATCTGCCTCCGTCTCTCCCGGAAATCCGCTGATTAACGTCGTTCTTAATGCGATATCCGGAATTTCCCGGCGAAGCTTTCCAATCACTTCTTCCAGCTCCTTCCGGGATGTCCGGCGTCCCATCCGCTTCAGAATCCGGTCACTGCTGTGCTGGATCGGCATATCCAGATAGTGACAGATTTTCGGTTCGGTCCGGATAACCTCGATCAGTTCATCCGTAATTTCTTCCGGATAACAGTAGAGCAGACGAATCCATTGGATACCTTCAATACGGCATAAGGCTCTCAAAAGTTCGTGCAGACGTTTTTCTCCATAAATATCTTTCCCCCAGGTCGTTGTTTCCTGGGCAACGATATTCAATTCAGTCACACCGGAGGCGGCCAGCATCCGGGCATCCTCCAGCACATATTCCATCGGTACGCTCCGGTAATTTCCCCGGAGTTTCGGTATAATACAGTAGGTACAGTGCTTATCACAGCCCTCTCCGATTTTCAGGTAACTTGAATAGCCTCCGGTCGTTATCACACGTTTCGTCTTTACCAGAGGGAGTCGGTCGACGGACTCAAAGGCCTGAACCCGTTCACCCGCAAGGCTCCGGTCAATCACATCGCAGACCGCATCATAGGCTGTTGTGCCGATCACCCCATCCACTTCGGGAAGTTCATCAAGAATTTCCTCCCGGTATTTTTCCGCCAGACATCCGGCAACGATGAGCAGGCGGCAGACGCCCTCCGTTTTCATCGCCGCCATTTCAAGAATGGTCTGGATACTTTCTTCCCGGGCATCGTGAATAAAACTGCAGGTATTGACAACGATCACTTCCGCCTGATTTTCATCATTGGTGATTTCATGGCCCCGATCTCTTAGAAGTCCGAGCATCACTTCCGAATCCACCAGGTTTTTATCACAGCCTAATGAAACAAATAATATTTTCATTGTTAAATCTCCATTTCAGCCGCCTGTACGCAATTGTACATAAGCATGGCAATTGTCATCGGTCCGACACCGCCCGGCACCGGCGTAATCGCGGATACATGATCGAACACATCCGCATAATCCACATCGCCGCAAAGCTTGTTGTTTTCATTGCGGTGGATGCCGACATCAATGACCACGGCGCCCTCTTTGACATATTCATGATTGAAAAATTTCGGTTTTCCAATGGCTGCCACGAGGATATCCGCCCGTTTACAGACTGCCTTTAAATCCTTCGTATGGGAATGACAGACCGTCACCGTACCGTTTTCACGGAGCAGAAGGAGCGCCATCGGTTTTCCGACAATATTGCTGCGTCCCACAACGACGCACTCTTTGCCGTCGATATCAATACCGCTGCGTTTTAAGAGCTGGATAATTCCGGCCGGTGTACAGGAAACAAAGCCCGGCTGACCGATGCTTAAGGCGCCCACGCTCTGCGGATGGAAACCGTCCACATCCTTTGCCGGAGCGATGGCTTTAATGACCCGGTCTTCATTAATATGTTCCGGCAGCGGAAGCTGGACGAGAATTCCGTGAACTTCCCGGCTCTGATTCAGTTCTTCCACCAGACGAAGCAGTTCTTCCTCTGTCGTATCCTCCGGAAGTTCATAAGCCAGCGAACGAATCCCGATATAGGCACAGGATTTCTTTTTATTGCCGACATAAACGGTCGATGCCGGATCATTGCCGACCTGGATCACTGCGAGGGTAATCTCTTTTCCCTCAGCTTTCAGGGCCGCCACCTTTTCTTTTAATTCATCCTTAATCTCTGCGGAAATCTTCTTTCCGTCAATAATCTGAGTCATCTTATGTCTTCCTCCTGATATCAGAATAATCCAACAATGTTTCCTTCTTCATCCACATCAATGGCTTCCGCAGCCGGTACCTTCGGAAGTCCCGGCATCGTCATGATCGTTCCTGTAATCGCTACGACAAAACCTGCGCCGGCGCTGACATAGACTTCACGGATATTTACAGTAAATCCGGTCGGACGTCCCAGTTTTTTCGCATCATCGGAAAGGGAATACTGATTCTTTGCCATACATACCGGAAGGTCTCCCATACCAAGGCCTTCTATTTTAGCCAGCGCTTTATCTGCGGCCGCGGTATAAGTAACACCGTCAGCGCCGTAAATTTCTTTGGCAATGGTTTCAATTTTTTCTTTTAATGTATAGCTGTCCGGATAAAGGACTTTGAAATCACTCTTTTTGTTTTCGATGGTATCGATAACTTTATTTGCCAGTTCAACACCGCCGTTTCCGCCTTTTTCCCAGACTTCGGATAAGGCGAATTCACAGCCCCGGGATTCACAGAAGTCTTTAATATAATTCAGTTCTTCTTCCGTATCCGTAATGTATTTATTTAAAGTAACAACAATCGGCACTCCGTATTTCTGGAGATTTTCGATATGTTTTTCAAGATTCACGATACCGCTCTTCAACGCTTCGATGTTCGGCTGAGCCAGATCTTTTTTCGCCACACCGCCATTATATTTCATGGCTTTTACGGTAGATACGAGAACCACTGCCGATGGTGTGAATCCGGCCTTACGGCACTTGATATCAAAGAATTTTTCCGCACCCAGGTCTGCACCGAAACCGGCTTCGGTAATGACATAATCTGCCAGCTTCAGAGCCATCTTCGTTGCCCGGACACTGTTGCATCCGTGGGCGATATTGGCAAATGGTCCGCCGTGAACGATGGCCGGCGTATGTTCCAGCGTCTGGATCATATTCGGTTTGATCGCTTCTTTCAGAAGGGCCGCCATAGATCCCACTGCCTTTAAGTCTTTGGCAGTCACCGGTTCACCGTCATAATTATAAGCGACGATAATGCGTCCCAGCATTTCTTTTAAATCTTTCAAATCATTTGCCAGGCAGAGCACTGCCATAATTTCAGAGGCTACGGAAATGACAAAATGATCTTCCCGGACAACACCGTCCGCTTTGGCACCGAGACCGACAACAATATTTCTTAAAGCACGGTCGTTCATATCCACGCAGCGTTTCCACACAATCTGATTCGGGTCGATCCGGAGAGCATTTCCCTGATGCATATGATTATCCAGCATGGCAGCCAGAAGGTTATTGGCGGATGTAATCGCATGGAAATCTCCGGTAAAGTGAAGGTTCAGTTCTTCCATCGGAATGAGCTGTGCATAACCGCCGCCGGCAGCGCCGCCTTTAACCCCAAAGCATGGTCCGAGGGAAGGCTCTCTTAATGCAAGCACTGCTTTTTTGTTTAAAACGCCCATCGCTTCACCGAGGCCGACACTGATCGTGGTCTTGCCCTCGCCTGCCGGTGTCGGATTGACGGCTGTCACAAGAATAAGCTTGCCGTCCGGCCAGTCTTTCACCCGTTCCCAGAGCTCGTCTGAAAATTTTGCCTTATACTTGCCGTAAAGGTCCAGTTCATCTTCCTGGATATCAAGCTTTGCAGCAACATTTTTAATCAGTTCCATTTTTGTTTCCTGTGCAATCTGAATATCGGTTTTCATATCGTATTCTCCTCCTGCCTATAATGACTCTTCAATATAGTTTTCAAATTCTTCCGGGGACATCAATACTTTTCTTGGCTTTGTCCCCTCTTCCGGCCCGACAACCCCCGCTTCATATAACTGATCCATAATACGGGCAGCGCGGTTAAAGCCGATTTTAAATACGCGTTGCAGCATCCCGATAGATGCCTTATCTTTGTCAATGATGAACTTTCCGGCATCCACAAAGTAGACATCTCTTTCACTGTTTCCCGGCATATCCGACGGACCTGCACTGGTAATCTTTGAAGTGATTTCTTCGTTGTAATTGACCTGATCGTTCTGGCTTTCTCTGAGGAAGGCCACCACATCATTGACTTCTTTATCTGAAACAAAGGCTCCCTGCACACGCAGCGGTTTCTGATATCCTGAAGGATAAAAGAGCATATCCCCTTTTCCAAGAAGCTTTTCTGCCCCCACCATGTCGATAATCGTCCGGGAATCCACGCCCGATGACACGGAAAAGGCAATTCTTGAAGGAATATTCGCCTTAATCAGACCGGTAATAACATTGACCGACGGTCTCTGGGTCGCAATGACCAGATGAATACCGCAGGCTCTCGCAAGCTGTGCCAGACGACAGATGGCATCTTCCACCTCACCCGGTGCGACCATCATCAGATCGGCAAGCTCATCGACGATAATAACAATCTGCGGCAGCTTCGGATAGTCCGGACTGTCAAATTCTGCCTGGGCAACTTTTTCATTATAGCCTTTCAAATCCCTGACATTCAGCTCCGCAAATTTCTTATAACGATCCGTCATCTCCATGACCGCCCAGTTCAGAGCGCCCGCTGCCTTTTTCGGATCAGTGACCACCGGAATCAGCAGATGAGGAATCCCGTTATAAACACTCAGTTCAACCACCTTCGGGTCTACCATAATCAGGCGGACGTCCTCCGGCTTGGCTTTATAAATAATACTCATAATCAATGTATTGATACAGACGGATTTACCGGAGCCTGTCGCACCGGCAATCAGCAGATGGGGCATTTTGGCAATATCCGCCAGAATCACTTTACCGCCAATGTCCCTGCCGGCGGCAAAAGCGATATCGGATTTACTGTTCTGAAACTCCCGGCTTTCCAGAAGCTCCCGGAGGGTGACCGTCGTATTTTCTTTATTCGGTACTTCAATACCGATGGCTGCCTTGCCCGGAATCGGCGCTTCGATTCGTATATCCGCAACGGCAAGATTTAGCTTAATATCATCAGAAAGGCTCAGAATCTTACTGACCTTCACCCCCTGCTCCGGCTGGAGTTCATACCGGGTCACTGTCGGACCGCAGCTCACATTCGTAATCTGGACCTTGACGCCAAAGCTTTCCAACGTCGTCTTTAATTTCATGGCTGTCTGGCGCAGATGTTCATCCGTATTGCTGTTTTTATTCTTCTGTCCACGGACAAGAATGTCCAGCGGTGGAAAGACATATTCCGGTTTCTGTTCCAGTGCCGCTTCAATATCCTCCGCCGTTTCCATCTTCTCCATCTCACTCGGGCCCTCGGACTTGTTCGCCGCCGCCTTGGCTGCCGCCCGTTCCCTTGCACTGTCGGAAGGCGTTTCACGAACCACCGGTTTTACATCCGCTGTCCCGCCGGCGGACGCCTCTGTTTCATCGATCTGGATCGGCCGCATATCCCCGGACGGTATCCGAAACGGCTTTCTTTTTTCAGCCGTCTCCGCCGTTTTCTCCGGTTCCGCCGACTCGATCGGTTCCATATGATTCACCGGAATCGCTTCCGGACCATCCCATGGTAAAATAACCTCTTCCGAAATATCCTCTACCGAGGGCTTTTTCACGCCCTCATCGATGTTCTTCTTCGTCATCCGCTTTTTCTTCGGTTCTTCCTCCGGCATCTTTTCAGGTGCCTCTGCTGCTGACGATGGATTGCTCAGATCAAAATTCAAATCCTTCTTCTCAAATTTTTCCCGGATTTCATCAAAGGATACCCGTCTGTTTCCGCCGCTGCCGCGGGTTTCTCCCATTTCTTCCTTACGCGCTTCCTTTTCAAGACGCCGTTTGGCCCGCTGGGCCTTATGGTGTTCCGAAGCCTTAAAACAGGCCTTTCTTCCCTTTTTACCCAGAGGGATAAAAATAGACTTCTGGGTAATCAGCACGACGCTGATTAAAATCAGAACAATAATCACCACATAGCATCCCACCGTTCCAAGCAGCGGATGCAGCACGTGTACTACGCCGCTGCCGATCAGACCGCCGCCGGAATGTCCTGCCGCACTGTCTCTGTAAGCCTGAATAAGCGTGACGGACTTATCATAGGGCTCTGAAATCATATGTACAAATATCGTTAAAAATAAATAGCACAGCATGGAAGCCGCCAGCTTTATCTTTGCGATCCGGCTTGAACGATTGGCGATAAAAAATGAAATGCCAAGGAAAAAAATGAAAGGAAATACATAGGCCATAAGACCGAACAATCCAAAAGTGACATTGGAAATGGCTGTCCCTAATTTCCCGCACAGATTAAAGTTGCTGAGAACCAGCAGAATACTCAGCGCCAGAATCGTGAGGACGACAACCTCATCCCGGATGCCTGCCTGCTGAATCTTTTCTTCCGGTGTCAGATCCGGTGTTTTCTTTCGTGTATTTCCCGATGAAGTTTTTTTCTTTACCGGCGTTTTCCTCCGGGACGTTGTTTTCTGCTGCTTTGCGGCCATCGAATAAACCTCCTAAATCCTTTAATTTAAAGTTTCCTATTAGAGTACGAAAGCGAAATATCGTTTCGATATTTCGCATAGTACTCGAAATCCTGATAAATTATTTTGCAAAAAAGTTAAAGCCTAAAGAAATGATGCCGACGATTGCACAGTAATATGCAAAATAACTGAATTTTTTATTGCTGACAACATACATCATAATACGGATACATACGTAGCCGACAACACCGGCAACAATCATGCCGATGATATAATACAGGAAATTCCCTCCGGAAGATACGGCGTCTCCCAAATGACGGAGTTCCAGAATATTCGCTCCGATGATTGCCGGCAGGGATGCGATAAATGAATACTTTACCGCAAAATTCCGGTCGAATCCCAAAGCCAGACAGGCGGAAATCGTGGAACCGGAACGGGAAATTCCCGGAAGTACAGCGATACCCTGGGCAATACCGATGGCTGCTGCCTCCTTATAGCCGGATGCCTTCACCTTCTTGCGTCCTCCGGGAAGTGAACCTACCAATAATAGAACAATCGCATTGATAATCAGGCAGATTCCCGGTATAAGCAGTGAGCTGGATGCCATATCCACAACGCCGTTTAAAGCGATGCCTATAATTCCTGTAGGAATCGTTGTTACGAGAATCAGAAGCACAAACTTCCGATAGGCATTGGTCACAATCCGATGATATGCGTCATTTCCGTGGCGGAATTTATTGCTGAACAATGTTTTCAGATTTATGCAGGCGTCCGCCAAAAGATGGATTCCTTCAATAAACAGTTTCTTAATATCTTTCCAGAAAACAACACATACTGCAATCAGAGTTCCCAGATGAAGCATCACCTCAAAAAGCATCCCCGTATCTGTATTCACTTTAAATATGTATTGAAATATCGCTAAATGCCCGGAACTGCTCACCGGTAAAAATTCCGTTATTCCCTGAACCAGTCCCAGAAGTATTGCCTGTAATAGACTCATATTCGTTACCTCCGTCAAACTTTGCTTAATCAGATTAATCATACTACATATTGGGGCCTTTGTCAAAATGATAGTTTTTGCCGATTTATGTTTTTTTTCGGGGAAACCGCTTTTCTCCGGCCTCCCCGAAAAGTCCTCAGGCGCCGCCTTCGATCATGGATTTCAGCTTTTTAAGGGCTTCGGAAATGCCTCCCACAGCGTCAATCAGTCCGGCATCCACCGCCTCTTTTCCGACAAGAATCGTTCCCAGATCATTGGTCAGTTCTGTATTATCCATCATCATTTGTTCCAGCATCTGCTTTTTTGCCTGACTGTGTCCTTCGATAAATTCTGTAATCCGGTCCTGTACCCTTTTAAAATAAGCAAAGCTCCGGGGAGCGCCGATGACGGTTCCGCCCATGCGTACCGGATGTATGAGCAGGGTCCCCGATGGTACAATAAAGGAATAGTCTGCCGATACGGCCAGAGGTACACCGATGGAATGGGAACCTCCGAGAACAAGAGAAACCGTCGGTTTGCTCACTGTGGCAATCATCTCCGCAATGGCGAGTCCCGCATCCACATCCCCGCCCTGAGTATTTAAAAGCACCAGCAGTCCTTCAAGATTTTCATCATCCTCAAAGGCCGCCAGCCTCGGCAGCACATGATCGTACCGGGTCGCCTTATTCTGGTCCGGCGCTGCCTCATGGCCTTCGATCTCTCCGATAATCGATAACAGAAGAATCTCATGGCCGCTCTTATTATTTTCAAGGATTACCTGCCCGTTTTCCCTGAGCTTTTCATCTTTTTCCTGATTCATCATCATTCCCGCTTTCCTGTTTTTCTGATAGTATTGGCAGATTCACAGAAAATATTCATCCGCATCACCTTCCACCGTGATGTATTTAAAGGGTTCACAGGGACTTTTACGGTCATAAAAATGTATTGCAAAAGGCCCGTTTAATAAGGTATAATTAAATAAACTATTCAAAAATTCTACGCCCAAGGAGGACTGTTATGAGCAAAAAAGAAAACAACCCATACCTTCTCGTCCTGACTGATAATAATGGAAAAGACGATGAATTTGAAGTACTCGACATTATATCCTTTCACGAAAATGAATATTTCGTATTATATCCTGTGAATAGTAACGGGGATACCGTTGTTATCCTGCAGTGTGAAGATCTTAGTAACGGAGATTGTGAATATATCGGTGTCAATGATCCGCTTATCCTTGAAGCTGTTTTTGCCCTGTTCAAGGAACGCAATAAAGATATGTTCATGAAATAACAGGAACCGCACATCATTACATTCAAGGAGATTCCCATGTTTGAACAGATTCATTCAAATCCTGATATTTACAAAGTTCCCGTTGTTCTTCCGAACAATCCTTTAAAAAACCTGAATTGCTATATTATAAAGACCCCATCGGAAAATCTGGTGATCGATACCGGGTTTAACCAGCCGGAATGTCTTGAAGCCCTCACCGGAGGACTGAAAGCGCTGGATATCGATATGGACCGGACCACGCTGTTTTTAACCCATCTTCATTCCGACCATATCGGCCTCGTCAATCATATCGCCACCGGACAGACGAAAATTCTTATGAGCCGGACCGACTATGATTACCTGAGCCGTGATGTGGACGGCGATAACTGGCGGTGGATGGAACATAAATTTTTCAGGGAAGGCCTTTCCGAGGACCTGATCGAACGTCAGCGGGCAGTCAATCCGGCGCGTCAGTATGCGCCTGAATATTTATTCAAAGCAGAAGGTGTTTCCGACGGAGACCGTTTTACTGTCGGCGCCTATACTTTCCGATGTATACAGACGCCCGGACATACCCCGGGACACACCTGTCTTTTTATGGAAAAAGAAAAAATACTCTTTGCCGGAGATCATATTTTATTCGATATCACCCCGAACATCACCATGTGGCGCGGTGTTGAAGACTCCCTTGGAAATTATCTGGAAAGTCTGAAAAAAATCCGGTCTCTGGATATCCGTCTGGCCCTTCCGGCCCACCGAAAAAATGATATGGATGTCTACGAACGGATCCGTCAGATTGAAGCCCATCATGACCGGCGGATTCGTCAGACTCTGTCAATCATTCAGGAAGAGCCGGGACTGAATGCCTGCGAAATCGGCGCCCGGATGACCTGGTCCATGCGGGGTAAAAACTGGGATGAATTTCCGATTCAGCAGAAATGGTTTGCCATCGGTGAAACCATCTCCCATCTGGATTATCTTCTTCTCAGAAACAAAATCATCCGTCACGATGAAAAAGAAACGATTTATTATACAGCGGTCCGGTCTGAGGATTGCCTGTAAATAAAAAGAAGGACACCCCGGCGGGAAATACTTTTTTAGTATCTTCCTCCGAGTTGTCCTTTTCTCATCTTTACGGTCTCTGACCGTTTAATCAAATATTTTCCGCGATTCCGGCCAGGATTTCATCCGAAACCACTGGGTGTATATCTTTTTCATGCCCAGCTTCTCATACAGGGCAAAAGCGCCGGTATTTCCCTGACGCACCTGAAGATGGGCCTTATCCGCCCCCATACTCTTTCCCCGGGTCATAATATTCCCGCAGATTTTCATGGCCAGCCCCTTCTGACGGTAATCCTTATGCACATGAATCGCATACAGGCCTATGTAATGCCGTTCCATCACACCGAGTCCGGTGCCGATCACTCTGCCTCTGCAGCGGATTTTCACACAGACCATCGGCAGACAGATCCGGCCGAAAATCTTTTTCTGCACCTTTTCCAGAGAACTGAAGGGAATATCAATCAACTGATTCACGCCATCCAGCCATTCTTCATCCATCCGGCTCATCGTAATGATTTCATAGTCCTGTCCCAGGTCCGTCCACAGATCCCCGTTCCAGTCTTCCAGCGAACGATACAAAACGTCCACATATTTAACAACCGGATACCCTTTTTTCTCCAGCAGATCATCCAGATCTCCCGAAACCGCCGATGTCATTTTGTAGACCACCGGCATAAACAGCTCCCTGTACTGATCTTCACAATGACGGATTTTTTCTTCCAGCCCATAACTGGAAGAATAAAAAGGATTGATGCAGTTTGCCCGGTAGGTATAACCCCCGGAAAAATTTAAAATCCATCCGTCATAAATTTCCCGCTCTACAGCCGGAAACGCATTAATTAAAATTTCTTCAATTTCACCAATCCGAAATGATTCCACAGGCTGCCTCCCGGTTATGCGATCTGCAGCGGACTAAAATAGGCAATATACAGCCAGATGGCCCAGTGAACCAGCGTCAGCCCAACGCAGATAAGACGCCACTTCATCACTGCCGGATTCTTGAAAAATAATGTCAGAAATATTCCAAACGGCGGCATTAACACGCACATACAAAGAATAAACCAGAGTTTCGTATAAAATTTACCTTCCAAAGGTGACACTCCTTCCATCTTCTAAATTTTCATAAAAAACCTGAATATTTATTATATCATTATACCGTAGCTCTGTAAAGATTACATAAATTCATAAATTCTTTTAAACACTCCTGATTTTTTATAACAAAAAAAGCCTTGAACTTCAAGACTTTTTACGACAGGGGAAGAGGGATTCGAACCCCCATGAACGGTTTTGGAGACCGTCATACTGCC
>ERZ1673697.283-NODE-283-length-81500-cov-10.432586_pt1 | contig 81500 bp, 70 predicted proteins | sample MGYA00580227_ERZ1673697 | MGnify/ENA primary metagenome ERZ1673697 (study PRJEB41218, sample SAMN15661759) | gut metagenome | host: Homo sapiens | place: Canada: London | collected 2015-08-20/2019-03-30 | study: EMG produced TPA metagenomics assembly of... | reverse complement strand
TTTTGCGGGACTTTTTTCACTTCAGCTATTGACTTTTGTTTGCAGGACTCCTTGCAAGTAAATACGATGGATGATTTATGCGTTTGGCTGCCCGCCGGTGCCGCGGTCGACATAGCGCGGCGGGTGCCGGAGCTTTCCGGTGTAAAGCAGCGCGAGCACGACGGCCGCCGCCGCCGCCGACACCCCGGCCAGCAGCTGGCTGACGCGGATGCCCGTGCCGGTGATGTACAGGCTGTCGGTGCGCAGCCCCTCGATGAGCGCGCGGCCGATGCCGTACCACACGGCGTAGAGCAAAATGAGCTCGCCGTCAAACTTCCGCTCGTGCTTTCGAAACCAGAAGTGCAGCAGCAGAAAGCCCACGAAGTTCCACAGACTCTCATACAGGAACGTCGGATGTACGTACACGGTCTCCCGGCCGGGGAGCGTGAGCCCCATGCGTGAGAAGGCCTCGGTCTCGCGGCCGAAGGCCTCGCGGTTGATGAAGTTGCCCCAGCGGCCGATGCACTGGCCGATGAGCAGGCCGGGCGCGCATACGTCCGCCATCGCGCCGAAGGGAATTTTCTTTTTCCGGCACCAGACGATGCCGGTCAGCAGCCCCGCGATCACGCCGCCGTAGATGGCGAGCCCGCCTTCCCAAATCTTGAGCGCGTCGATGGGGTGGCCGCGGTAGTCGCTCCACTGGAAGATGACGTAGTACAGCCGCGCGCCGATGATGGCGATCGGGATCATCCAGATGAGAAAGTCGTAGAGCGTGTCCGGCTGGATGCCGCAACGGCGGCAGTGCCGCGCGCAGTAGAGCATCGCGAGGATGAAGCCCACGGCGATGATCACGCCGTACCAGTAAAATGTGCGGCCGAAGAGCGTGAACGACGCGCTGGGGTCGATGCTCCAGTCGCCGAGCAGGGGGAAGCTGATGGCGGCGTCACGCATCATCGTCGGCATCGCCGTCGCCTCCCTTCGGTGCCACGACCGAGAGCGCCAGGCGCTCGGGCGCGAGCGTTTCGGTCAGCCATGCGGCGCACTCCGCCGCCGTGATGGCGCCGAGCAGCGGGAACGCATCCATGTGCTCGTACCCGCCGAAGAGCCCCTCGGCCATGTCGATGCACACATCGTCGAACCGGTCGAGCCCGCGCAGCCAGCTGCCGTACACGGCGCGGCGCGCCCGCTCGAAGGCCGGGCCGTCAAAGCCGTCGCTGGCGATGTGCGCGACGGTCTCGCTCACGCGCGCGCACACGGCGTCGGGGTCCTTGCTCTCGCCGCCGAGCACGGCCAGCGCGATCGGGCCGCAGTATTCCGCATTGCAGCCGAAGTCGTCGCCGAGCAGCCCCGCGCGGTACAGATCGTTGTAAAACGCCGTCGCCTCGCCGAAGGCGGCCTGCAGCGCAAGCTCCGCCGTGAGCGTCTGGCGCAGGCGGGCCTCGCCTTTCTCCGCCGGGCGGAACTTTGCGCCCAGCAGCATCTGCGGCGCGGACACCGCCAGCTCCACGCGCATGCGCGCATCCGCCGGCGTCATGTCCTCCGGCTCCCCGTGGTCGGCGGCCGGGACGGGGGCACGCTCCGGCGGCAGGATCTCCGCCGCGATGGCGGCCACGCGCTCCGGCGTGTCCCGGCACACGGCGCACAGCACCATGTTCGACGGCGCGTAAAACGCGCGGTGGCAGGCATAGAGCGTCTCGGGCGTGATCTCCGCGATGCTCTCGACCGTGCCGGCCACGGCGTCGCGCGCCCCGTCGCGCGCGAGCAGGCAGCGCATGAGATTGCGCCACACGGCGCGGTCGGGGTCGTCCTCGCCCATGCGGATCTCCTGAGCGATGATGCCCTGCTCCTTGGCCACGCTCGCGTCCGTGAAGTACGGCGTCGAGACAAAGCGCAGCAGCGTGCGCAGGTTTTCTTCAAACCCGTCCGTGCAGGAAAAATAATAGGCCGTCATGTTCGTGGACGTGAAGGCGTTCGGGTCCGCGCCGTTTTCGCTCAGCGTCAGCAGCGCGTCCGACCCGTCGGGCATGTCAAAGAGCTTGTGCTCGAGATAGTGCGCCACACCGGCGGGCGTGTCCGTCCACGTGTCGCCTACGCGAAAGCGCCGGTCGGCCCCGCCGTAGCAGGTCGCAAACACGGCGTAGCTGCGCTGAAAGTCGGGCTTGCAGAGCACGCGCACGCGCAGCCCGTTCGGCAGCGTCGTCGCCCAGACGTTTTCGGGTCGTTCATTCGTCATCGGCAGGTCCCTCCGTTCCCTTGAGCAGATACACACAGTCGCACACGATCCCGGCGGCGATGTCCGTCACGTCCGTGCGCGAGACCTCTTCCACGAGCGCGGCCATCTCGGCCGGGTCGATGTCCAGCCCCTGCACCGTGCGGTTGAGCCAGTACCACGCCAGCGCGTCGGGCGCGTCAGCCGTGGCGCGCAGGTCGCTGGCCACGCTGCGGATGGCGGCCTGAAGCTCGCCGTCCGTAAAGTCGCCGGTGCGCACGGCGTCGAGCTGCGCCGTGATCTCGGTGAGCGCGCGCTCGTAGTTTTTCACGTCGATGCCGCTCGTCACGGTCAGCAGGCCCTTGTGCGTGCTCAGGCGCGAGCCGACGTAGTAGCACAGGCTGAGCTTTTCGCGCACGTTCAAAAAGAGCTTGGACGTGACGCAGCCGCCGTAGAGCGCGTTGAAGACAAACAGCGCCGGGATGTCCGGCTCGGCCATGCACGCGCCGAGGCGGTAGCCCACGGCGAGCTGCCCCTGCGCGACCGGGAGCGTCTCGGTCACATAGCGCGGCTCGGCTTCCAGCGCGTTCATGCGGATGTCGGTGCCGATGTCCTCGTCGATCTCGCCGCGCGGCATCGTCGAGAGCACGTCTGTAAGGATGCGCGCAACGTGCCTTCCCTCGAGCGAGCCGCAGTAGAAAATTTCTACCGGGCTGGTGGCCAGCACGTCGTGGTAGCGCATGGTCAGTTTGCGGTAGTGGATGCGCTCGGCGTCCGCCTCCTCGCCGAGGCGGGGCACGGCGTAGTCCTCGCAGCAGCACATGTGCGCGTACAGGCGCTCGATGGCGTAGGCGCGCTTGTTGTTCATCCCGGCGCGGATGCGCTCGAGCAGCTTCTCGCGCTCGCTGTCCACAATGTCGGGCCGCAGCAGGCCGCCGCGCGTGTTCGGGTGCAGCAGGAGGTCGGCCACATCGGCCGCGAGCCGGGGGAACACGTCCTCGCCAACCGCACCGTCGTCGGCAAACTCGGCCTCAAAACCCACGGCCTGGATCTCGCCGAGCTTGCGCACGCTCGGCGTGATGCTCGCGCCGTAGAGGCTTTCGAGCTCGGCCGCGATCGTCTCCAGATCGGGCAGGCGCGTGCTGCCGCGCCGCAGCACATACGGCAGCACGGCCGTGCAGGCCGCCGTAGAGCGCCGCAGCTGCGTCAGCAGGTTCACGCTCAGCCACGCGGTCTTGAACTTGTCCGTGCGCAGGGCGGTCAGCCACACGCCGGGGAGAATTTCCGTGCGGATGCGTTCCATAAGATACGCTCCTTTCGCCTATGGTGTGTCCATAATTTTTGAATATAATATTATATCACGCCTTACCTATCTTGGGAATAGGGTTTCGGGCGTTTTTTGCCGATGCCGCCGCCGTCGTAGGCTTCACCGTCCACGGTCACGCCGTCGGGCCGCAGGCGGATGGTGTGCAGCAGACCGGCCCCGTCGCGCCAGCGCACGGTACACTCCGGCCAGCCGGCCGGCAGGTGCGGCTCGGGGTAGAGCACGCCGCCGCGCAGGTGCAGCCCCAGCAGGTCCTCCGCTGCGATGCGCAGGTACCACCCCGCCGCGCCCGTGTACCACGTCCACCCGGCCGCGCCGGCGTTGTCCCCGCCTGCGATGTCGGCCGCCAGCACGTACGGCTCGCCCTCGTAGCGCGCGGGGTCGTGCGCCGTGGGCAGCACGGCGTGCAGGATCTCCGCGCCCTCGGCCGTGCGGCCCGTGCGCAGCAGCGCCATGGCCAGCCACAGCGCGCCGTGGGTGTACTGCCCGCCGTTTTCGCGCAGACCTGCGCCGTAGCTGCGCACGTAGCCAGTCTCGGGCGTGCGCCGCGTGATGGGCGGGTCAAACAGCCGCACCACGTTGTGCTCCCGGTCGAAGAGCTGCGCCACCGCGCTCGTGAGCGCGGTCTGCACGCGGCCGGGGTCGGCGTGCGTGTCGAGGGCGGCAAACGCCTGGGCGATCGCGTCGATGCGGCATTCGTCGCTCTCGGCCGAGCCGAGCGGCCGCCCGTCGTCATAGTATCCGCGGCGGTACCACGCGCCGTCCCACGCGTCCTCGGCCGCGCGCGTGCAGTGGTCGGCGGCGAGGCAGAGCTGCCCGGCCGCGTGCCCGCCCACGAGCGCGGCGAATTTCCGCGCCGTGATGGCGAAAAACCACGTCAGCCACACGCTCTCGCCCCGGCCCTGCGCGCCCACGCGGTCAAAGGCGTCGTTCCAGTCGCCGGTGCCGATCAGCAGCAGCCCGTGCGCGCCCACGCCGCGCGCGAGCACGCGCATGAGCGCCCGGCGACAGTGCTCGAGCACCGTGCCGGTCTCCGCGCCCGCTTCGAGCGGCTGGTACCGGTCGTGCTCGGCCTCCTCCAGCGCCTCGCCCGCGAGGAAGGGGTATTCTGCGCTTAAAATCTCCGCGTCGCCGGTCTTTTCCACGTACTCGCACACCGCCCACGGCAGCCACAGCAGGTCGTCCGAGATGCGCGTGCGCACGCCGTGCTCGGCCCCAACACCCTCGTGCCACCAGTGGCACACGTCCCCGGCGGCGAACTGGTGGGCACACGCGCGGCCGATCTGCTCGCGCGCAGGCGCGCTGTCGAGCAGCAGGAGGTTCACCGCGTCCTGCAGCTGGTCGCGGAAGCCGAATGCGCCGCCGTTCTGGTACAGGCTCGTGCGCGCGAGCAGCCGGCAGCACAGCGTCTGGTACGCGGCCCAGCCGCCGAGATAGCGGTTCATGTCCGCGTCCGGCGTCGTCATCCACAGGCGCGACACCGCGCCCAGCCACCGCTCGCGCGTTGCGCGCAGCGCGTGCGCGGCCTCGTCCGGCTGCGTCAGGCGCAGGAGGTTGGCGCGCGTGTCGCACCCGCAGACGATCACGCCCTGCCGGTCGACGGTGCCCTCGAGCGCGAAGCAGGGGCTCAGCCCCGCGCCGGCGCGCGCGTCCATCTGCCCGCGCAGGAACGAAAACCGGTCGCACGTCCAGCCCGCGAGCGGCATGCCCGCCGCCGCGCAAAAGAGTTCGGGCGCGTCCGCGCGCACGTTCTCGGCAGTGAGCATGCCGTCCGCGAACGCCGTCACCACGGCGGGGGCGTCCGCGTCGCGCCCGGCGCAGACGAGGTCGGTGTGCCACGTGATGCGCGCGCGCCCCGCGCACTCGATGAGCAGCACGCGCGCGTCCGCGTCCTCGGGTACGAACGCCGTCACGCGCACGGACATGCCGTCCACGCTGCGCTCCCACGCCGCCCAGCCGAAGCCGTATTCCACCCGCGCCGCCCCGTCGTCGTCAAAGAGCGACACCGCGCCTGCGCGCGATGCCATGCGCAGCGTCTCCGTGCCGCGCAGCACCCACGGGTCGCACAGCCAGCGGTTGATGCGCCCGGTGTGCGCGTTGCGGTGCCACATGTGGCCCGTGCCCGCGTCGGTGGCGAGAAAGCCGAAGCGCCCGTTTGTCAGCACCTGGCTCCACGCGCGCGGCGGCAGCCCAGTGAAGGATACCGTGCCGTCGTCGTCCCAGTGTGCCTCGGCCCCCGTGGGCAGATACCGCCGGTCGCCCGGCGGGGGCAGCAGCGGCAGCGTGCAGCGCGTGCGCGCCATGCCGGGGCGGATGGCCGCAGCCGCCGCCACACCGGGGAAGGCCTCCTCCGGCACGAGGTGTACGCCGCCGGGCGCGTCGAGCGTGTGCGCGAGATCGAGCGCCGCCAGCCACCCGCGCACCTTTCCGGCCATCGGCTGCTGGTAGTCCCCGCCGTCGCCGCTGCGCAGCGCGAGGTCGCACCCCACGCCCAGCGCGCGCAGCAGCGCCCACTGCCGCAGCACGCCGCGCTCCGCCTCCGCGCACCACACCGGCAGGTCGCCCGAGATGCCCTGCGCCCAGAGCGCGGGGCGTGCCAGCTGCTCCGGCACGGCGTCCGCCGCCACGCTTGGGAACAGCAGGGGAGAGACCGCCGCCATCGCGTCATCGAGCTCCGCGCCCGTCATGCCGTACTGCGCTGCGAGCTCACCCGGCAGCGCCGCCGCCATCGCCGGCGGCAGCACGAGCGCGCGCTGCGCCGCCGTGAACGCATCGTCCTCGCGCGCACCCACGCCGAGCGCAAAGCGCACGCGCCACGGCGTGTCCGGCGCTGAGCGCACCGGCACGCTCAGCTCCACGCGCCCCGCGCGCAGCCACCCCGGCACCGGCCCCTCGGCCCGCCACGTGCCCGGCCGGTCGCACGCGGCGCACAGCCACGCCTCCGGCTTCTCGCCGCGGCCGAGGTGCCGCAGCAGCAGCGCGTCGCGCCGCAGCACGCTCTGAAAGCCCAGCCGCGCAAACGCCGGATGGTTGACATAATCCTTCCACGGCGCGAGCACGGCCTCGAACACGAACCGCACCGTGCCCTCGATCCCGTTTGGGGACGAGAGCGTGAGCGCGCGTACCTCGCCGTTGTCGCGGCCGGGCACGGTCAGCGTCTGCACGGCGGTCACGTCCCCGTGCCGGGTAGTGAACTGCGCTGTGCGCACCGTGAAGCGCCACTGCGTGCCCTCGGCCGTGCCCGGCAGCAGCGGGCCGGAAACATCGTCCGTCTCCAGCCGCACGACCGGCCCGGCGGCGGGATCGCTGCGCGTGCCGCGGCGGCAGACGCTCAGCGCGTGCCAGCGCGCGAAGCTCTGCCCGGCCTCGGTCACGGCGAGGCAGTACGTGCCGTTCGAGAGCAGCGCGCAGCGCGGGGCCTCGGCATCCATGCCCGCGCCCTCAGCCGCATAGTCCGGCAGGGCGCGGCGGCGCGCCTTTTCGGCCGGCTCCTCCGCCCGCCGCCGCAGCACCGGCGCGCCCAGCGGCAGCCGCTCGGACAGCAGGGTCGCGTGCGCGCGCATGGCGGGGTCGGCGAAGAACCACCGCCGCACCTGATCTCCGCACAGCGCGTTGCACGCCGCCAGCAGGCTCATACCCTGATGGTGCGCCATCACGCAGCGCACGATCTGCCCGCCGCCGCCCGTGCGCGCGCGGGTGCAGTCGAGCGCGTCGAAAAATCCGTGCTGCCCCAGCAGCCCGAGCGCCGCGAGTCTGCGCAGGTTGCGCATCGCCGCGCGCGGCTCCACCGCCAGCGCGAGAAAGCTGCTGTACGGCGAGAGCACGAGCTCTTTGTCCATGCCCGGCTGCAGGGCCAGCGCCGCACAGCCGTGCGCCTTGTAGCGGTAGCTCAGCGCGCTGTCGAGCGCGAAGTACGCGCTCTCCGATACGCCCCACGCCTGCCCCGGGCGCACGCGCCGCCGCTGCACATAGAGGCAGAACTTCGCGCTCTCCCACAGCAGCGAGTCGCGCACCGGCGGCAGAAACAGCTCCGGCATCAGGTACTCGAACATCGACCCCGACCACGACACGCAGCCGCGGTAGTGGTCCTTCTGCACCTGCGCGCGCGACAGGGCGCGCCAGTGCTCGCGCGGCACGTCGCCCCGCGCCACGGCGAAGTACGACGTCAGCCGTGCCTCGCTCGCCAGCAGGTCGTAGTAACTTTCCGACCACTTGCCGCTGCCGGTGTCGATGCCGATGTGCATCAGCCGCCGCTGCGGGTCGTAGAGCGGGCCGAAGTCCATGCCGTCGCAGAGCTGCCGCGCCCGCGCCGCAAGCTCGTCCCGCCCCCAGCCGCGCAGGGCGTTCGCCGCCGTGAGCAGGGCGGCGGCGCAGTTGCCGCTGTCCACCGTGGACACATACAGCGGGGGCATCGGCCGCAGCGTGCACGTGTGGTACCAGTTGTAAAAATGCCCGTTCCAGCGGGGCAATTGCTCCATGGTCGTGAGCATCCGCTCCGCCAGCTCCAGCCCGCGCCCGCCGTCGATACCCAGTGCGTGTGCGCCGAGGGCGGACACGAGCGCGAGCCCCATGTTCGTCGGCGACGTGCGGTGCGCCGTGCCGGTCGGCGGCTGTGACTGCACGTTGTCCGGCGGCAGGTAGTGATCCTCTGCCGTGCAGAACGTCTCAAAATACTGCCACGTCGCCTTCGCCCAGCCCAGCAGCTCGCGCTGCGCCGCGCGCGGCAGCGGCGCTGCCCCGGTCGTGTTCGGCGCGCCGAGCGCCGCCAGCACGAAGGGACTGAGCACCCACACGATGCCGGCGGCCAGCCCCGTCGGGCTCGGCGTCAGGATGGCCGTGAGCAGGCCCAGCGCGCTCGCCGGCCAGAGCGCGCGCAGGTATGCGCCCAGCCCGTCGCGCTTGCCCGAGCGCTGCGCCGCCGTCTGCCACTGCAGCAGATCCCGGTGCGACACGGCCATGCGCCACAGCGCCGTCACGATGGCGGAGGCGTTGAGCACCGCCTCCCACGGCAGCAAAATCAGCCGCAGCACCGTCTGCGCCACGGCACTGGCAAGCCCGTGCAGCACGTCGCTGTGGTAGCGCACGCGCGTGTCCGCCGGGTGCACGATCGGCTGGCCGAGCGCGCGGATCAGCCCCTGCGCCAGCGCCAGCAGCGCCGCATACGCCGCCAGCCGCAGCCCCGGCCAGCGCAGCACGCAGCCGAGGAAGATGGCCAGCCACGTCGCCGGGGCGACGAGCGACCGCCGCAGACTGTCCGCCAGCCGGAACCGGTCGATCGGGTGCAGTGCCCGCCCGCGCTGCCCAAAGATCCACGGCGCGTTCTGCCAGTCGCCGCGGATCCAGCGGTGCGCCCGCGCGCCCCAGGCCAGCGGGGCTGCGGGGAAGGTGTCCGTCAGCTCCACGTCGCCGAGAAAGCCGCCGTGCAGGTACGCGCCCTCGAGCGCGTCGTGGCTCAGCACGCGCCCTTCCGGGATGACCCCGCCGCCGCAGCAGTCGAGCAGCGCGCGCGCGTCGAGAATGCCCTTGCCCGGAAAGCCACCGCGGTCAAAGCAGTCCATATACAATTCCCCGCACGCGCCGCCGTAGGGGTCGGCGCCGCCGGGCCCGGCGAACACGCGCGCCCAGTCGGTGGCGTTTGCGCTTTCCAGTTCGGTCGCCATGCGCGGGTGCAGCAGGCCGTAGCCGCGCGTGACCACGCCGCGCTGCGCATCCACCACGGCGCGGTTGAGCGGGTGCAGCATCGCGCCCACGAGCGCGCGCGCCGCGCCGGGCGTCAGGCGCGTGTCGGCGTCGAGCGTCAGCAGGTATACCGTGCCGCTCAGGCCCGCCGCGTCTCCGGCCGCGCAGTGCAGCGCGCCCGGCCGGTCGAGCACCAGCCGCGCCAGCTCCAGCAGCGCGCCGCGCTTGCGCTCCCACGCGCTCCATTTCCCGTCGGATGTGGGCACCCGCTTGCGCGTGAAGAGATAAAACCGGCTGCCCCAGCGCGCGTTGAGCGTCTCGATCTCCGCGCGCGCCGCGCGCAGGATGGCGGGGTCGATGGGCGCGTGCTCCCGGTCTGTCTCCGGCAGGTCGGCCAGCAGGCCGAACGTGAGCTGCCCACCCGCGTCGCGGTTGCAGAGGTAGTATTCCTCCAGCCGCGCGCAGAGCGCGTGCGCGTCGTCCGGGGAGGTGAGCAGCGCCGCGATCACGCACAGCGTCCGCCCCTCCGGCGGGATGCCCCGGCGCAGCGCCAGCCGCGGCACGAAGCGCGGCTTCGTCACGCGCAGCAATACCGCGTCGAGCAGCCCTTTGACCACCTCCGACACCGGGATGAGCAGCAGCACCGCGCCTGATACGCTCTTCGTGGCAAAGCCCAGCAGCAGCGACAAAAACAGCGTCCCCATCACGACGGCCGCGATGTACCACCCGCCGTCGCGCCGCTTTTCCGGCGCGCCGAGCACCTCGCGCAGCAGAAACCAGCCCACGTGCCGCCGCGCGCCCTCGCTGCTCTGCGCGCGCGCGAGCACGTCCCCGGCGATGTCGATCTCCGTCCGGCCCGTCCGCCGCGCCAGCCGCGCAACGCTCTGCCGGTAGTGGGCGCGCGTGGCTTCATCCATCGCGGGGTAGACGCCCACCGGGTCGCGCGCGAGGATGCGCCCCACGCGGTCGCACCGCTCGGCCAGCATGCCCCACGCCGCCGTGCCGAGTGCACGCAGGGAGGTGAAGAGCGCGGGCGCGGCCGCGCCGTCATGGGCATAGCTCTCCGCCAGCGCGCACACCACGGCCGCCTGCAGCCCCGGCACGAGCAGAGCGAGCTCCGCCGTCTCGAGCGGCAGCACGTCCTGAAACCCTTCCAGATACGCCTCCGCCGCCTTGACCGTCAGCGCGCCTTCGCACGCGCGCAGCAGCCCCGCGCAGCACGCGCCCAATGCGGTCTGCCCGTCCGCCGTGCGCACGCGCGCGTGCCGCAGCGCGGCCGCGGCGTCGCCCGCTGCCGCCGCGGCAAAGCTCCGGTTGTCGCGCAGCCACTGGCCGTTCGGCGTCTCGGGCGTGACGGTGCGCGCCATGCGCGCGAGCGCTTTTGCCGCGCGCCGGATGCGCCCGGTGTCCGCGCGGCCCCGGCCGGTCACGTTCAGGGCGCGGGCGTCGCGCCCGCCCTGCGCGCGCAGGGCGGCAGTGTTGGTTTCGGCCATGAAGATCCCTCCAGAAACGGTTTGCAATACCGGAATTTTTCCCATCCGGCCGGAAATCTATGCGGTGACAAGAAAAAATACTTGACACCCGCGCGGCCTTGGCGTATACTACTCGTGCTGTAAAGGAAAAATGGTTTACAGCGAGGAGGGACCCCACCATGCCGGATGAGACCGTGTGGCGCACGATGCTGTTCGATTTTTACGGCGATCTGCTCACGGACAAGCAGCGGGAGTATTACGACCTCCATTATAATCAGGACCTCTCTCTGGCGGAGATCGCCGCCAGCAGCGGCATTTCGCGCCAGGGCGTGTGGGACAACATCCGCCGCGCGGACGCCGCGCTGCGCGATACGGAGGCCCGGCTCGGTCTGGTGCAGCGCTTCGCTGCGCAGCGCACGGCCGCGGCCGCGCTGGAGGATACGCTCACGAAGCTGCGCGATACCGTCGGCGGCGACGCCCGGCTGTTGGCCGAGCAGGCGCTGCGGCAGCTTCAGGATCTGAAAGGATAGATACCATGGCATTTGAATCCCTGTCGGACAAGCTGACCGAGGCGTTCAAACGCCTGCGCGGCAAGGGCCGGCTCACGGAGGCCGATGTAAAGGAGGCCATGCGTGAGGTCAAGCTCGCGCTGCTCGAGGCGGACGTGAACTTCAAGGTCGTCAAGGACTTTGTGCGCAAGGTGACCGAGCGCGCCACGGGCGCGGATGTGCTCGAGAGCCTCTCGCCCGCGCAGATGGTCATCAAGATCGTCAACGAGGAGCTCACCGCCCTCATGGGCAGCGAGAACCAGAAGCTGAACATCAGCTCCCAGTCGCCGAGCGTCGTCATGCTCGTCGGCCTGCAGGGCGCGGGCAAGACGACCAACAGCGCCAAGCTCGCCGGTCTCATGCGCAAGCAGGGCAAGCGCCCGCTGCTCGTCGCGTGCGACGTGTACCGTCCCGCGGCCATCCAGCAGCTCGAGACCGTCGGCCGCCAGCTCGACATTCCCGTGTTCCAGATGGGGCAGGGCGACCCGGTCGAGATCGCGAAGGCCGGCATCGAGCACGCGAAAAAGCACGGCAACGACCTTGTCTTTCTCGACACGGCCGGCCGCCTGCACATCGACGAGGCGCTCATGACCGAGCTGCAGAACATCAAGGCCGCCGTGAACCCCGCGGAGATCCTGCTCGTCATCGACGCGATGATCGGCCAGGACGCGGTCGCGACCGCGCAGGCCTTTGACGACGCGCTCGACATCACCGGCGTCATGCTCACGAAGCTCGACGGCGACGCCCGCGGCGGCGCCGCGCTGTCGATCAAGGCGCTGACCGGCAAGCCCATCAAGTTTGCCGGCATCGGCGAAAAGCTCGACCAGATCGAGCCCTTCCACCCCGACCGCATGGCCAGCCGCATCCTCGGCATGGGCGATGTGCTCACGCTCATCGAAAAGGCCGAGCAGAACCTCGACCAGAAAAAGGCCGAGGAAATGGCCGAGCGTCTGCGGCAGAACCGCTTCACGCTCACGGATTATTACGACCAGCTCCAGCAGCTCAAGGGCATGGGTTCCCTGCAGGACATTGCCGGCATGATCCCCGGCATGGACGCGAAGGCCCTCTCGGGCGCGAACGTCGACGAGAAGGCCATGGGCCGCATCGAGGCGATCATCCAGTCCATGACCCCCGGCGAGCGCGACAACCCCGCCATCCTGAATTCCAGCCGCAAAAAGCGCATCGCGGCGGGCGCGGGCACGAGCGTGGTCGAGATCAATAAACTGCTCAAGCAGTTCGAGCTCATGCAGCAGCTCGTGCGCCAGATGTCCGGCAACAGCAAGGCCATGAAGCGCATGAAGCGCGGCGGCCGCGGCGGTCTCGGCGGTCTGGGCAATCTGTTCGGCGGCGGCGGCCGTCCCTACGGATTCTAAATTTGGTTCCAAGCTCCCGCCGGGAGCTGGAGATACAGAGAATATTGATGGAGGTGAAGATACATGGTCAAGATCAGACTTCGCAGAATGGGCGCCAAGAAGGCCCCCTACTACCGCATCGTGGTGGCGGACTCCCGTTTCGCACGCGACGGCAGATGCATTGAGGAGATCGGCACGTACGATCCGTTGAGCGCGGACAAGAAGATCGTCGTCGACGCCGAGCGCGCCAACTACTGGCTCGCCAACGGTGCACAGCCGACGGATACCGTTCGTGTGCTGCTCAAGAAAGCCATCGCAGCGGAATAAGGAGAGACCCCAAAGATGAAAGAGCTTCTGACCTATATTGTGCAGAACCTCGTGGAAAAACCGGACGAGGTCTCTGTGACCGAGCGCGAGGCCAACGGCGAGACCGTGTTTGAAGTGCGCGTCGCCGACGGCGATATGGGCAAGGTCATCGGCCGTCAGGGCCGGATCGTCAAAGAGATCCGCATCCTGATGAAGGCCGTCGCCCAGAGAAAGGGCAAGAAAGTCTCCGTGGAGATCATGGATTGACGCAGGAAACGCGCTGCACCCGTGCAGTGCGTTTTTTGCACCTACAGCCAAAAAAGGGGGACACAACGATGCAAAAACCGTATCTGGAGGCAGGAAAGATCGTCAACACGCACGGCGTGCGCGGCGAGGTGCGCATCCAGCCGTGGGCGGATGACGCGGCGTTCCTGCTCGGCTTCCGGACGTTTTATATCGACGGCGCGCCCGTGCACGTCGCGCACAGCCGCGTGCACAAGGGCATGCTCGTCGTGAAGTTTCAGGGCGTGGACGATGTCAACGCCGCCATGACGATGAAAAACCGCGTCGTGTCCATCGCGCGCGCGGACGTTACGCTGCCCGACGGGCAGTATTTCCAGCAGGACCTGCTCGGCATCGCCGTCGAGACCGACGCGGGCGAGCCCATCGGCACCCTGCGCGAGATCCTGGATCTGCCGCGCGGCAGCGTCTACGTCGTGCAGGGCGCGCGCGAGGTGCTCATCCCCGACCGGCCGGAGTTCGTGCGCAGCATCGACCCCGACGCCGGGCGCATGGTCGTGCACCTGATCGAAGGGATGTGAGCGCGTGCGCATCGACATTCTCACCCTCTTTCCCGACACGATGCGCGCCATGCTCGGCGAGAGCATCCTCGGCCGGGCGCAGGCGCGCGGCCTGCTCGACATCCGCTGCCACCAGATCCGCGACTATACCGAAAACCGGCAGAAGCAGGTCGACGACTATCCCTACGGCGGCGGCTGGGGCCAGGTCATGATGGCGCAGCCGCTCAAGAGCTGCCTGGATGCCGCGATCGCGGACAGCACCGTGCCCAAAGCGCGCCGCCGCGTGATCTACCTCTCCCCGCAGGGGCCGACGTTCACGCAGGCGAAGGCCCGCCAGCTCAAGGCCGACTATGACCAGCTCGTGCTCGTCTGCGGCCACTACGAGGGCGTGGATGAGCGCTTCATCGAGGCGTGCGTGGACGAGGAACTCTCCATCGGCGACTTTGTGCTCACCGGCGGCGAGCTCGGCGCCATGGTCGTCACGGACTGCGTCTGCCGCATGGTGCCGGGCGTCCTGTCGGACACCGAGTGCTACACCGGCGAGAGCCATTGGGCCGGCCGGCTCGAGTACCCGCAGTATACCCGCCCCGAGACGTGGGAGGGCCGCACGGTGCCGGAGGTCCTGCGCGGCGGCAACCACGCCGAGATCGCCGCGTGGCGCACGCGCCAGAGCTTAGAGAGGACCCTGCTCAAGCGGCCGGACCTCTTTCAGGAAACGCCGCCGACGCCGGACGAGCAGCGCCTGCTCGATAAGATCCGGCGCGACCGCAGCCGCCCGCAGCTTGTAGAGCCGCCCGTCTGCCGCCCGGCGACCGAGGACGACCTCCCGGCCATCCTTGCCATCGCGCAGCAGGCGCGCAACTATCTGCGCCGCCACCGCGTCGACCAGTGGCAGGGCGCGTATCCGAACGAGGAGACGTTCCGCGCCGACATCGCGGCCGGTACCTGCCACGTGCTCACGTATCAGGGCGCGGTGGCTGCCATGTTCACGCTCACCTTCACGCCGGAGCCGGCCTACGATGCGCTCACGGACGGGCGCTGGCGCTCGGACCGTGACCACGCCGCCGTGCTGCACCGCAACGCCGTCAGCGCTGATTTTCGCGGCACCGGCTTATCCGACCTGCTCATGCAGGAGGTCGAGCGGCTCGCGCGCGCCGGCGGCGCGCACGCCGTCCGCGTCGACACGCACCGGCACAACGGCGCGCAGAAAAAGCTCCTCGAGCGCCACGGCTACCGCTTCTGCGGCAACATCCTCTGCGACGAGCCGAACCACGACCCGCGCCGTCAGGCGTTTGAAAAGCTGCTGAAGTGAGGGCCTGCGTATGAATCTGACGAATCTCGCGGACATCCGCGCGCTGCTCGCGCGGCATGATTTCCGCTTTTCCAAGTCCCTGGGGCAGAACTTTCTCACCGCTGCGTGGGTCCCGGCCGACATTGCCGACGCCTCCGGCGCGGACGAGGGCACCGGTGTGCTCGAGGTCGGCCCCGGCATCGGCTGCCTGACTGAGCAGCTCGCGCAGCGCGCGGCGAAGGTCGTCTCCGTCGAGCTCGACGAGCGCCTGCGCCCCGTGCTGGCCGAGACGCTTGCGGGCTATGAAAACGTGGAGCTCGTCTTTGGCGACGTGCTCGCGCTCGACCTGCCGCAGCTGGTGGCCGAGCGCTTCCCTGGTCTGCGCCCCGTCGTGTGCGCCAACCTGCCGTATAACGTCACGTCGCCGCTGCTCACGGCGTTTCTCACCGCCGGCTGCTTCGACACCGTCACCGTCATGATCCAGCGCGAGGTCGCGCGCCGCCTGTGCGCCCGGCCCGGCACGGCGGATTACGGCGCGCTGACCGTGTTCGTGCAGTGGCACGCGGAGCCGGAGCTGCTGTTCGACGTGCCGCCGCACTGCTTTGTCCCTGCGCCGAAGGTCACGAGCACCGTCGTGCGCCTGCGCGTGCGCGCGGCCCCGCCCGTTGCGGTGCAGGATGAAAAGCTGCTGTTCACCGTCGTGCGCGCGGCGTTCAACCAGCGCCGCAAGACGCTCATCAACGCGCTCTCGGCCGGCGTGCCCGGCTGCGACAAGGCGCGCGCCGCCGCGGCCGTCGCCGCCTGCGGGCTCGATGCGCGCGTGCGCGGCGAGACGCTCAGCCTCGCCCAGTTCGCTGCCCTGAGCGACGCACTCGGCAGTGGACTCGGCTGACATAACGAAGCAAAATCAGGCCGTTCTGCATCCGGAGCGGCCTGATTTTTACGCATTTGCGCCGATATATAGTTTACATAATACATGGAATCAGCCGAATGGCGCGTGATGGAAAGGTATTTGCGCCGCAGGGGAGCCCGAGGGGGCAAGGCCCGCCTCGGATGAGATCATGCATCGCCGTAAGGCGCTGCCTTCTCCTTGCCGAGAGGGTGCTGAGCGCAGCGAAGCGGATGCGGTGGAAAGGTTCTTTCACTGCCAGTGCCGCCGGTGCCGCTCCTGCCCATCCATCCGCATATCGCCCGCCCGCCCCGCATACGCTGGTAGCAAACCAGAACCGGGAGGGGAGCCTATGCCATACGAGGACAAGAAGGCCGCGCCGCAGCGCCGGCCGCACGCGGTCACGCTCGACGAGCGCAGCCATCTGACCGTCACGGGCGTGGACGAGGTCGTGCGCTTCGACGACACGGAGGTGTCCATGCGCACGTCGCGCGGGATGCTCACCGTGCACGGGGAGGGGCTGCGCGTCGGCCGGCTCGCGATCGACACGGGGGAGCTGGCCATCGACGGCGCGTTTGACGCGCTCGACTACACGGAGGAGACGGCGTCCGGCGGCGGCTTCTGGTCGCGCCTGTTCGGCGGATGAGCCTGCACCCGCTCGCCCAGCTCGGGCAGCTGGCGCTGGCACTGGGGCTCGGCGCGGCGCTCGGGCTGCTGTTTGACGTGCTGCGCGTGCCGCGCCGCCATGCGCGCCGGGCCTTTACCCGTGCGGTGCTCGACACCGTGTTCTGCCTGAGCGTGGGCCTTGTCGTGTTCGCCTTCGGCATGGCGGCCGGCTCCGGGCAGGTGCGCCTGTTCATGTTCCTTGCCATCGCGGCCGGCTGGACGGGCTATTTCGCCTGGATCAGCGGGCAGGTTTTGCCGCCTCTGGAGAAATTTTCACGCCGCTGCGCGCAAAAAACGCGCAAAGTTACGGCCCCCGGACAAAAATTTGCAAAAAAAGTTTGGTTTTTTGCAAAAAAACGCTTCCAAAATCGCCGCGGATGTTTTAGAATAGACTGTATTACTGGAAGCAGATACGATCCGGGGGGAGGTTCTGCAGACTGTGAAATTCAAGAAGGCAAGCATCTTTACAACACTGGTCATCGCGGTGCTGATGCTGTACGCGGTCATCAGTCTGGTCATGGTTCACCGGCAGACCCGGCAGCTTCAGGATCGCGCGGCGACGCTGCAGCAGCAGGTGTCCGAGATGACCCAGTCCAATGCCGAGCTGCAGTATCAGATCGACCACAGCGAGGACGACGACATGATCGAATCGGTCGCGCGCGAAAAGCTCGGTCTGGTCAAGCCCGGTGAAAAGATTTTTTACGACACGAGTGATTGAGCAAGGAGAAACGAACCGTATGCAGGTGGAAGTCGGAGCAGTTGTGGAGGGTACCGTCACCGGTATCACGAAGTTTGGCGCGTTTGTGAGCCTGCCGGACGGCAGGAGCGGTCTGGTGCACATATCCGAGATCGCCAACACCTACGTCAACGACGTCAACGAGTTTTTGAAGCTGGGTGACAAGGTGAAGGTGCGCGTGCTGGCCGTGACGCCGGATGGGAAGATCAATCTGTCCATCAAGAAGGCGGAGCCGGCGCCCGAGCGCCCGAACAACCGTCCGATGGGCGGCCGCCCGGGCGGCAACCGCCCGAATAACGGCGGCGCACCGCGCGCTGCGCGCCCGAACCGTCCGGCCCAGCCGGCGGGGCAGGTCAGCGGCCCGAGCGGGGACGCTGCGTTTGAGGACCGGCTCAAGCAGTTCATGCAGGAGTCGGACAGCCGCATGGCCGGCAACCGCCTCTATAGCGACCGCACGCGCGGCCGCCGCCGCGGCAGCGGCCGCGGCTGATGCCGAAACCGCATATCCGAGCAGCAAAAAGCTGCGGCCGACTGGCCGCAGCTTTTTTTCATGTCCGGCCGCACTCAGCGGCCGCAGATATCTTATCCGAACAAAAAACAGAACCGACCACCGGCACGCACCGTTGGGCTCCGATTGCCCTCAGCTGCGCACGCCGACGCCGGTCCTGCAGCAATGGAAGCGCTTGCAGAAATGCAAGCATAAATACATAATGAGCATACTTCGTTGCGCTTGCCAAGAAATTCCGCCGAAAAGAAGGCGTTCAGAAATTCAGAAAATGCACCTGCCGCTTGTACGCCCGGCGCGTGTGTAGTGTCATCGTATTATCGACGGATTCTAGCACAAACCGGCAGCTTCGTCATCTGCTCTTTCACGGGAGGAGTCAACCATGCAGGTCTATCTGAGTGAACACATCGCGCCGTCGGCGTATGCCCGGCTTGCGCGCCATTTTGAGATCGTGGACAATTTCGACCACCCCGAGCAGCTCGCCGCCATGATTATCCGCCGCGCGGCCGTGCCGCGCTCGGTCATCGAGCGCGCGCCGAACCTGAAGGTCATCGCCATGCACGGCGTCAGCCGCGACACGATCGACACCGAGGCCGCCGCCGAGTACGGCGTGCCGGTGCCGAATGTGCCGGGCCTCAGCGCGCCGGCCGTCGCGGAGCTGGCCGTGGCGCAGCTGCTGGCGCTCAACCGGCAGCTGAAATTCGTCAACAATGGCCTGTGCGCCGGGCGCTTCGACCACTTCGGCGCGGAGGAATTCGTCTGCCACGAGATGACCGGCCGCACGCTCGGCCTCGTCGGCACGGGCAACATTGCCCACCGCGTGGCGGATATCCTGCGCGCGGCCTTCGACGTGCGCGTCCTGTGCTGGAATCCGCGCCGCACGGCCGCCGAGTGCGCCGCCTGGGGCTATGAACAGGTCAACACCCTGCCGGAGCTCTTCCGCCGCTCGGACTTCGTGAACGTGAGCATCACGCTCTGCGACGCCACGCGCGACCTCATCAACGCGCCGGTGTTCGCCGCGGCGAATCCGGACCTGCTGCTCGTCAACACCTCGCGCGGCGGCATCGTCAACGAGCACGATCTCTATGTCGCCCTCACCACGGGGCAGATCCGCGCCGCGGCGAGCGACGTGTTCGTGCACGAGCCCCCGGCGTGTGATGACCCGCTCATCCATCTGGATAACTTCATCGCGACCTTCCACATCGGCGGCAGCACCTACGAGTCGCTCGAGCGCGTGAGCAACCGCGCCGTGGACTATGTGTTCGCGTACACCCGTGTGCCGGAGCAGAAGGAAGTCATAGGATCCTGACGGGGTCTCCCCGGTGTAAGGCCGCGGCAGAAAGCCCCGGAGCATTTCTGCTCCGGGGCGGCTGCAAACCAGATCAGTCGATCGGCATGGTCAGGGAGTTTGCGATCTCCCGCACGATTTCCTGTGCTTCGTACTCCTTGCAGATGCCGAGAATTTTCGCAGTCAGTTCCAGAGCGCCATACAACGTAGTCCGTTTAGCCCTTTCGTCAGATTTCCAATGCCGCCGCACACATTCGGCGACACCGGATGGTTGATATTACCGGTTACAAGGCTATAACACGCGAAAAACAGGTAAAACGCAATGGACAAACAGCGAAAAATGTAACGTTTAGCTGAAATCCGCAACCATTTGTCATTTTTTCCGTACCACCGGCGGATACAGCCGTTTTCTGTGCGCTTCGATGCTGCGGGCTGTGTAGGGCACGCGGGAAGCATCCGTTTTTCTGACAAAAAAATCCCGGAGCCGAAGCTCCGGGATTTTCCTATGCTGTTTTTACATGGCGTACCAGTTCGGCAGCGCATTGGAGATCACATCAACGATCGCCTTCGCCTTATCTTCGCCGCACTTGCCGAGGATTTCGGAAGCGATGCCAAGACCAGTCTGAATAAGATGCATCATAATTACTTTACCCCTTTCGTAAGATTTCCAACGCCGTCCCACACAATGGACGACATCGGATGGTTGGTATTGCCGGTTACAAGATGTATTATAGCAAAAAACGGCCAAAACGCAAGGGACACATACATGCTATGTGTAACGTTTTTGAACGAAATTGTTAAGATTCACGGCGCAGAATTGTTTTCAAATGAAATATTTGTTACATATCCTGACATTTCGACACATGTATGGGTAAAGCTGCACCGGTTGTCTGCTTTCAAGGGCAAAATCGGCGTTATGGAAACCACTTTTCCACATTGCCAACAGACTTATCAACATAAATACGGCACAATTAACGATGTTATGTAAATAAACCGCCGCTTTCCGGCCTGCGTTCCACCCCGCGTGCGACTGTTCTCCGCCCAGGCACACGCGTCCGCTGTTGCCGCACATTTCTGCCCGGTCGTGCCGCCCGCAGTGCGCAAAAAGCCCCGGGAGCGTTGGCTCCCGGGGCGGGGTTTTGCGGTTTGACTGCACCGGCTCACTGGCCGATGAGCTGGCAGTAGCGCATGATGATGGCCGAAGCCTGCGCGCGCGTGGCGCTGCCCTGCGGGGCGAGGTAGGACACGCCGCCGGATCCCATGCCGGAGATCAGGCCGTTGCCCACGGCCCACGACATGGCGGCATAGGCCCAGTTGGCGACGCTGCCGGCGTCGGGGAAGGTGTTGAGCGAGGCGGCGTTTCCGGTGAATTCCGGTGCGAACTCGGCCGTGTAGCCGTAGAGAATGACGGCCATCTGTTCGCGGGTGATGACGTCGTTGGGTGCGAACGTGGTCTCACTCGTGCCGGAGACGACGTTGTTGAAGTATGCCCAGGCGACGGCGTCGTAGTACCACGCGCCGGGCGCGACATCGGTGAACGGCAGGTAGTAGCGCGAGTAATCGGTCTTATCGCCGGAGAGGTTATAGAGGATCTGCACGATCTGGGCGCGCGAGCAGTTCATGCCCGGGGAGAACGTGCCCGCGCCGGTGCCGACCATGAGGCTGCGGCGCACGCAGTAGTCGATGCCCTCGTGCGACCAGTCGTTCGGGCCGGCCACGTCCGAGAAACCGTAGCTCGGGCAGCTCGGGCCGCCGGGGCAGACACTGCTGCCGCCGGTGGCGGGGATGATCTCATTTTTGGTCTGGCCGCAGACGGTGCAGGTGTAGGTGCGCACGCCGGGGGTGGTCTCAGTCGGCGCGATGGTCACGGTGCCGTTATCCCAGACGTGGGTGTGTGCGCCGGTGGCGGGGATGGTCTCGGTCCGGGTCGCGCCGCAGACGGTGCAGGTGTAGGTGCGCACGCCGGGGGTGGTCTCGGTCGGCTCGGTGGTCACCTTGCCGCTGTCCCACTTGTGGCCGAGCGCGGGCTTGCTGTTGCGCTTTTCGGTCGCGCCGCAGCCGCTGCAGGTATAGAGGTCGTAGCCGTCCGTCGTGCAGGTGGGCGCGACGTTCTTGGTGAACACGAAGGTGTGCTCGCCGGTCGCGGGGATGGTCTCGGTCCGGGTCGCGCGGCAGACGGCGCAGGTGAACGTGCGCACGCCGGGGGTGGTCTCGGTCGGCTCGGTGGTCACGGTGCCGTTGCCCCAGGTGTGCGCGCCGGTGGCGGGGATCTCCTTGGTCGAGATGACCTCACCGCAGTTGGAGCAGATGGTGTCGACGCGGCCGGCCTCGCCGCAGGTGGCGGGCACGGTGTTTTCCGTCGTGCCGTAGCCGGTGTGCAGGCACGCGCCCTTGCTGCTGACCTTATAGCCCTGCCATGTGCCGTCGGCTTCGAGCGTCCAGTTCATGGCGGGGTTGTAGTGGATGGTGACGATGGCGGGCTCGAAGCTGTGCGCTTCCGAGTTGCCCGGCTCGACCGCCGGGGCCGCGCCGTAGCAGCGCACGTCCCCCAGCGCGGTGCAGCCGGTGAACGCGTTGAGGCCGACGCTCGTCACGGTGCCGGGCAGCTTCATGTCGGCCAGCGCGGTGCAGCCGCGGAAGCAGTCCTCGGGAATGGCGGTCACGCCCGCAGGGATGGTCACATCCGTCAGTGCGGTGCAGCCGGTGAAGGCGGACGCGCCGATCTCCGTCACCGTCTCGGGGATGGGCGCTGCGGTGAGCGCCTTGCAGCTTTCAAACGCAAGATCGCCGATGGCGGTCACGGTGCCGGCGTATTTGACGTTCAGCAGCTTCGTGCAGTCGGCAAAGCACTTGCCGGGCACGGCCGTGATGGCGGCGGGCAGAGTGGTGTTCGTGAGGCTGGTGCAGGTGTCGAACGCGCCGCGGCCGAGGCTCTGCAGCCCGTCGGGCAGCGTGATGGCGGTGAGCCCGTCGCCCGCGAGACCGAAGTCGCCGATCTCGGTCACACCCTTGGGGATGGACATACCCGTGAGCTTGGAGCACATGGCGATGCCGTAGCGGCCGATGCTCGTCACGCTTTCGGGCAGTGTGACCTGCGTGGCGGCCGGAAGGAGAAACAGCGCATAGTCGCCCACGTTCGTGACGCCGTCCTTGATGACGACCTTTTTCAGCTCACCCTCCAGCTTGAATTTGCCGAAGCTCGTGAGCATGCCGAGCGCCTCGTAGTTCCACCACGGCGCGAGGTTGCCGTGGGGGAAGTCAAAGTTGGGCATGGCGCCGGTGCCGGAGATGGTCAGCGTCTTGCCGCTGAGAACACCGGTGGAGACCTCCCAGTGCAGGCAGTTGTTCTCACCGAAGTCGCCCGAGGTGGCCGCGGCGCCAAAGCTGCTGAGAATGGCATCCATGTCCAGATCCGGGATCTCAAACTCCTCCTTGAGCTGTTCGATCTTCTCCTTGATGAGCTTCTCGGCGATCTCCTTTTTCAGATCGTCGAGTCTGCCAGCCGATGCGTTCACGGTCAGGCCGGAGAACAGTCCCACGACCAGAACCAGACACAGCGCCAGCGAGAGCATGCGCTTTTTCATCGTTTCTTCCTCCTTTGTTGTGATGCATGTGTACAACCGTAATACCTGTCTGTCGAAAATATACCATATAAGCGGGAAAGTGTGCAATGGGGATTTCCAGAAAAAACGTTTTGAATGTTACATTTTGTTGCGTTTGTGTAAATAAAATGTGCATTTTTTCGCGCCCATGCGCGCACGACCCGTTGCAAAAGCGGGGCGCGTCCTGTATACTGACCGTGTAGACATTGTTACCGGAGTGTCCATTCCAGGAGGGAGGAACCATATGAAAAAACGAGTGTTGTCGCTGCTGCTGTGCTTTGTGCTCGCGGCCGGATTGCTGAGCGTGTGCGCCCCGCCGGCGCAGGCGGGCACGATCGCGGACGTGGTCGACCAGTTTCTCAAGCAGCCGGATCAGATCAAAAAGCTTTTCGGCAACGAGGTCGCGCATGGCGATTGCGGCCCTGCCGAGAACGAGGGCAGTGTACATTATAAAATCTACGAAGTCACGAACCCCACCGTCGTGCAGGACAACCCCGCCCTGCAGCAGATCTGGCAGGAGCACGACTACCGCGAGGACGCGCAGTATTACGGCGTGTATATCTTCGGCGACGGCCCGATGGCGGACTACGCGGTCAAGGGTCAGAAAGCCCCGTGGATGGGCAACGTGGAGGTCACGGAGTATAACGACAAGGGGCAGAAGCTCGGCACGACCGTCGTGGAAAACCTCGGCGAGGACTATCTCGTCCTGGCCTACATCGCCGGTGCGACCACCGAGGAGTGGGATGGGAAAAAACAGTCGTTCACCGGCGTCACGAACGTCGGCGACCGCGCCTTCAAGGACTGCCAGTACCTGACGTGCATGTTCCTCGACGACGGCATCACCACCATCGGCGATCATGCGTTTTATGCGGACGAGTACCTCTCGGCCATCAACATGCCGCGCAATCTCGAGCTCATCGATCAGTACGCCTTCTACGGCTGCGACACGCTCACCTTCGTGCGCGCGGGCGCCTGCAGCCGCCTGCGCCGCATCGAGGATCACGCGTTTTACAGCTGCACCATGCTCGCCGAGCTGCGCCTGCCGAACGGCCTGACGTATATCGGCCCGTGGGCCTTTGCCTGGGACCGCATCCTCGGTCAGGAGGACACGACGCTCGGCCTGCCGTCGAGCCTGCAGGTCATCGGCACGGGCGCGTTCGCGTTCGTCAACCACCACAAGAACCTCAACATTCCGGCCAACGTCACGAGCATCGGTGACTACGCGTTCATGTGCGATTATTATATGAACAACCTCACCTTCAGCCCCGGCGACAAGCCCCTCACGATCGGCAAGGCCGCGTTTGCCGGCGATAACCACATGAAGTCCGTCGACCTCTCCAACCGCGTCGCGCAGATCGACAAGTGCGCCTTTGCCGGCTGCGAGCTGCTCGAGGAGGTCTATTTCGGCGACAAGATCGACACGATTCAGGCCCGCGCCTTCACCAGTGTGGACGCCGCGCTGCAGCTCACCATCGAGTTGCTGCTCAAGAGTGTCATCGCCCCGGACGATCCGGACGGGAGCGAAGAGATTGCGGGCGACATCAGCTCCGGCCTGACCCAGATCGCAAAGGTCACGCAGCTCAAGCGCGCCATCTTTAAAAATGACCCCGCCAAGAGCATCTACGGCGCGGCGGATTCCAACCGCTCCTTCCCGGATGACTGCGTGGTCTATTACACGCAGGGCAGCTACACCTGGGCCGCCGAGCTCAAGGACGACGGCACGTGGCAGGGCTACAAGACCGGTCTCTGGCACGGCGACCACATCGCCCAGTTCGCCGACACGGTCGTCGCCCCCACCTGCACGGAGCAGGGCTATACGCACCACGCCTGCACGGTGAAGGGCTGCACCTATGCCCCCGTGGACGACACCTATGTCGCCGCCACCGACCACACCTGGGTCAAGACGCAGACGAACCCGCCCGCCTGCACCGAGCAGGGCACGGCGTTTTACAAGTGCTCTGCCTGCGGCGCGACCCGCACCGAGAAGATCGCCGCGCTCGGCCATGACCTGAGCCGCTGTGACCTCGTCCCGGACGCTACCTGCACGCAGCCCGGCCGCGCCGTCGGCACCTGCGCGCGCTGCGGCGTGAAGATCAACGAGGTCATCCCCGCCAAGGGCCATGACTACAGTTACGCGGACGTGCGCACGGAGCCGACCTGCACCGAGTCCGGCCGCTATCAGGGCACCTGCCCGCGCTGCAATCAGGATTATAACGACACCATCCCCGCCCTCGGCCACGACTGGGGCGAGTGGGTCGTCACGCAGGAGCCGACGTACACGACCACCGGCTACCGCTATCACATCTGCGCGCGCTGCAACACGCGCGTGGGCGAGGACATCCCGAAGCTGCACGAGCATGCGTGGAATGCCGGCGTCGTGACGCAAAAACCTACCGCGACGGAGCCCGGCGTCAAGACCTTCACCTGCACCATCTGCGGTGCGACCAAAACGGAGGCCATTCCCGCCACCGGCGTGCCGGATGTCTGCCCCGGCGGCCCGACCTGCCCGGGCTACGCCTTCCGTGACATGCCCGCGCCCACCGATTGGGCGCATGAGGGCCTGGATTATTGTATCTATCATGGCTATATTGCCGGCACCTCGGCCATCACCGTCGCGCCGACCGGCGTGTGCACGCGCGCCCAGCTCGTGAGCATCCTCTACCGCATACAGGGCGAGCCCACGACCGTCGCTGGCTATGAGCTGGCCAAGCTCCGCGCCCCGTTTGACGATGTGCCGCGCGGCCAGTGGTATACCGATGCCATCTGGTGGGCGAAGCTCACGGGCGTTGTCTCCGGCACGAGCGCTACGACCTTTGACCCCAGCGGGGAGATCACGCGCGAGCAGCTCGCCGTCATCCTCTATAACTACACGAAGCAGTTCGCACCCGGCAGCCTCACGGAGGCGGGCTCGCTCGCCGGCTTCCCGGATGCGGGCAGCGTCTCGTCTTGGGCGCGCACGGAGATGGCCTGGGCCGTCGGCAACGGCCTCATCTCCGGCACCGGCAGCGGCGGCGTCGCCTACCTCAGCCCGAAGGGCAGCGCCACGCGCGCGCAGGTCGCGGCCATCCTCATGCGCTTTGAACAGGCCATGGCCTGAGCGCAGACCCCATCACGCACAAATCCCCGGAAGCAGTTTGCTTCCGGGGATTCCTTTCTTTCATGCAGTTTACATAACTTTGAGCCAGACGGCGTGTTGCAGAATTCTTAGAGCAGAACCGGCGCTTTGGGTTTCCATAACGTTTATCCCTTGCGTCCGCGCAGCATCGCCGCGATCGTCACGGCGCTGTAGCCGCTCTGCTGCCAGAGATCGTCGGGCACGGTGCCGCCGTTGCGCAGGATGAGCGTGATCTGGCGCCGCGCATCGCTGCGCGCGGCCTTTTCCGCCTTCTCGGCTGCGTCCTTTTCTTCCTTCGCCTTTTTGTCGGCGGCGGCCTTGGCATCGGCCGCATCCTTGGCCTGCTGCTGCAGCTTGCTGTCCGCGCGGTCGTAGTCCGCGTCGTCCATGTCGAGCAGCGCGGCGATCTGCGCCTTCGTCACGCCGTCGCGGCTGTCGGCCGCGTCGAGCAGACTGTCGATGGCGCTCAGGCGCGTCTTGCGCTCGCCGCTGTAGCGCTCGTAGGCGAGCTGCGCCAGCTCCGGCAGCTTGCCCGCGAGCATCGCGCGGTAGTATCCGCCCGCCTGCTGCGATGCCGCCACCGCCGCCGTCGAGGCCTGCCCGCCCGTCAGCGCGGCCGCTGCGCCGAGGGCGTTGGCCGCCGCGAGATCGGCCTGCCGCTCGTACTGCTGCCGGTAGGCGGCGTAGAGCTGGTCCGATGCCGGGTCGTAGTTGAATTCCTCACCGAGCAGCGCGTCAAGCATCTGGTCGATGCGGCTGCGCTGTGCGGTCGTGTCGCGCTCGGTCAGCAGCGTTTCCGCCTCGCGGCGGTGCGTATCGTCGTAGTCCGGCACGTCCTCGAGGGGCAGATACTGCGCATAGTCGTTCGTCTGCTCCTGATCGGTCATGCCCTCGCCGCGGATCTTCGCGTTGCGCTGCTGCTCGTAGATGGCAGCGGACGCATGGTCGCCGCGCTGTGCCGCCTGCTCCATGAGCGCGGCGTAATCGGTGTTCTTGTCGTATTTGTATTTTGTGGCCATAAGGTCTCCTTTCCTCAGTGCTGCGGCCCGGCGGCGGTCTCCGTGCGCGTGAGCGACAGCAGCCGCCACGCGCCCGTGCCCGTCAGCCGCAGGCGAAAGTGGTCGCACCGACGTGGCAGCACCGGCAGCGTGACGGAGCGCTTCGCGCCCGCCGTCACGGTCGCGAGCGTGTGCCACACGCCGTCGGAGTCGTACTGCACCGCCGCCGTCACGCTTGCGCCAGCGTCCGCCTCCAGCCGCAGCTGCACGTGCAGCAGGCGTTTGCAGTCCGGGCTGCCGCTGACGAAATCGCCCGTTTCGAGCATGCTCTCCAGCTGTGCCGTGCTGCCGGTGCCGAAGCGCCAGACGCCGCTGGTGTCCTGCGCATAGAGCGCGCCGCCGCTGCGGGCAAACCCGCGCGCGTGGAAGGCGTCCTCGCGGCTCCACAGGCCGCTGCGCGTGTCGTATACGAACAGGTGCCAGGCATTGCCGCTGTCATGCGCCGAGAGATACCAGCGCGTGCCGTCCGTACCCGCCACGCCGGCCGTGAGCGTGCGCCCGAGCGCGTCGCCGATGCGCACCGGCCGTCCGCCGGCCGTACGCGCCGGCCCGGCAGGGGAGAGGTAGTAGAGCGTTTCCGCCGCCGTCACGAGCGTGCGGCCGGAGTTTTCCTCCGTGCCGAGCGCCGCCGAGGCGACGAGCTGGAAGTTGTCCGGCTTCGTTCCGTACAGCCGCCAGAGCCCGTCCGGCTTGAGAAATACCACGCCGCTGCCCGTGGCCGCGCAGCCGGAAAAATCGCCCGGCGTGCCGACGTCCACGCTCCATGCCGCCGTGGCGACCGTGCCGTTTTCGTCCGCCTCGTACCAGTACCAGCTCAGCGGGTCGCCGAGCTTTGTACACCAGACGGTGTCGTTCGCGCAGGCCCAGATGCGGTTGCCGTACGTGCATGCGTGCATCGCCATGGGCATGCGCCGCGTGACCGTGATGTCCTCGGTCACGCCGGCGGCGGAGAACGTGTCGGGGTCGAACACGAGTGCCGCGCCCGCAATGTCGCGGATGATGTAGGTGCCGTTGTCCTCCGGCGTGGAAAAGCCGCGGATCGTCACGGCGTCGCCCACGCGAAACGGCAGGTCGATGCCCTCCGCGGCGATGGCGTTGGCGCGGGTGCCGCTGCTGTCGTCCGAGCGCTGGAGGTTCACGGAGCCGCTCCAGCTCGGCTCCGCGCTGCCGAACTGGCCGGAATCCGGCCGGTACCAGATCTTGTCCGGCCAGATGAGCACGGTGCCGCCCAGCTCGGCGAATACCTTCGGCCCGTTGATGAGCGTGCAGCCCGCGACGGGCGTGCCGTTGACATACAGCGTCTGGCCGGTGCACCAGAGCAGCCCGCAGCTGCCGGCGAACAGCCCGTTCGGGCTTCCGCCGCCGGTCGGATAGGTCAGCGTGCGGCCCGGCCGCGTGGAAAACAGCGGCGCGTCGGCCGCCGAGCCGTTCGTCATCTCATAGATGCCGCCCTCCGGGCAGCCCGGCCGGTGGTCGTAGCCACGAAAGTCGGTCTGCACGCGCCGCGTCACGGCCATGGCGCGGGGAAATGTGGGTAGATGCATTGCCTGCCTCCTTACTGGTTTGTGGTCTGGCCGCTGCGCAACTCGGCGCGCAGCCGTTCGAGCGCGGCGGGGTTGAAGTTCTCGCGGCTGAGATTCGTCAGCGTGTATTGCAGCGCCTCCAGCAGCCGGACGATCGTCTCCTCCAGCGCCGTGACGCGCGCCTCCAGCCCCTCGTCGCCGGTACGCTCCGGCAGCGGGAAGTTCAGCGGGGAAAAATCCGTCATGCCGCACCGCCTCCGTTCCCGTCTCCGCCGCCGCGGTCGGAAATGCCAGCGCGCAGGGCGGCGATCGCCCGCATGAGAAACTGCGGCATCGGCGCGCCGAGCGCGCCCGCGTTTTCGGCTATGCTGCCCAGTTCCGTCAGCAGATACCACGCCGTCACGAGCGGGCACAGCAGCACGTCGTAGTCGATGCCCAGCCCCGGCACGCTGCCGAGCAGCACGCGCAGGGCAAAGTCCAGCAGCGCCGCCACGAGCACGCCCGCCACGGCTCCGGCCTTGTGCCACAGGCCCTCGCGGGCGACGCGGCTGCTCCATGTCCCGGCGCGCAGGGCGGCGGCGCTGCCGGTGGCATAGTCGAGCAGCATGGCCAGAAACCATGCCGCCGCCAGCCAGCCTGTCCAGCCCCAGAAGGCCGTCAGCGCTGCGGCCGCCGTGCAGACGGCCGCTTTGATCGTTGTGAGTCGGTCCATTTATGTCTCCTTTGCCTGGTCGATCATCCGCTGGCACACGAGCATCGTGCGCAGCATATCCAGCGACAGGTCGAGCCTGCCGTCGGCGTCTCCTTTGAGCGCGCCGCGGTCAACGAGCCGCTGCGCCTCGGCCTGCGCCCATGCGGGCATCTCGGCCACGGTGTTGTAGCGTGTCATGTCTGTTTCCTCCTTCTGCGTGCCGGCCGTCGCCTCGGCGACGTCGGCGCGAAATCCGTCCATCGTGTAGCCCATGCCGTACTGCTGCCACAGATATTCCGGGTCTGCGTGGTTGCTGGCCACGCCGCGCCGGTGCCCCTCCGCGTGGCCGATGATGACGCCGTCGGCCAGCGGGTCAAGCCCATACGTCTCGCACAGCGCGGCGAACAGCGCCACGGCCGTGCGGTATGTGCCCGTGATCTGCGCCGCGGCCTCGGCGTAGGCCATGCCAGCGCTCGGTTCCGTCATTTCGATGCCGATGTGGGTATTATTTGCCGCGCCGCCGCAGTGCCAGCCGCGCATCTCCCACGGCAGCGTCTGATACACCGTGCCGTCCGCCTGCGCAAACGCGTGCACGCAGACCGACTGGCCGCCCGGCTGGTACTGGTCAAAGTACTGCGCCAGCGCGGCCGCGCTCGGCTGCGGCGTGCCGATGCTGTGCAGCATCAGGCCGCGCGGGACTAGCGCCGCGCCCGCCTGATAGCACTTGTTTTTCACCGCAAATGCTTCGATGATCTCCATCAGCTGTTACCCCCTTCATTTTGGTGTCAGCGTCGCCGTAAGATTTGCTCCGGTACCCTTGACGCAGAACTTAATATAATGCGGCGCCGACAGCGACGCAATGTCCAGCGTAAAGCCGGTCTTGTCCGCGTCGATCGTAAACGTTCCCGCCGTCGTGGTCTTGGCCTCAATGTAGCTTGCGTTCGAAAACTGCGTTCCGCCAGTCGTATACAACACGAACGCGCTGTCACCGCCGTTGTTGTCTCCAGACCAGTTGTTGCCCAGACAGTTCACCGCGCCGGTCACGCGGATGGTCGCGCCGTTTGGGTATCTGGTCTTATCGATCGGGATCGCCGCCGTGTGGCCGATGGTCACATAGCCTGCGGCGGCCTTCTCGCTGCCGCTGCCGGTGGAAAGTCGGGTATTGTCCGCATAACCATAGTCTGCCAGCAGGTCGGATGTCGCGGCTTTGACCGTCAGCGCATACTCTGCCGTAAAGCCGCCGTCTGCGGTTTTTACCGTGATCTTGGCGCTGCCCGGCGCAAGCGCTGTGACAACACCGTTGACCACGCTGGCCACGGTCGGCGCGGAGCTTGCCCACGTCACCGTCTTGTTGCTCGCGTCTGCGGGTTCCACGGTCGCCGTCAGCGTGGTCTGCCCGCCGATGGTCAGTTCGCCGGAGGCAGCGTTGAGCGATACGCCCGTAACGGCCACGGTCTGGATGCCGGTGAAGATCTCGCGGTCATAGCCCGCGCCGTAGCAATAGCTATAAATCTTCTGCTGGCTTGGGTTGACGACGTTGACGACAAACGCCGTGTCCTTGGCGCTGTTGGCCGTCTTGTTGTATGTGGTCGTTTCGCCGAACTCGATACCGTAATACTCCGCGCTACCGTTCTGACCGTACTCGTTATTACGAGCAAAACACATATTCGGAGTGGCAACACGCCAGACGTTGTACTCCGTGCCGGTGCCGCTTGCGATAGCGTTGAGCTTTGCGGCCTTGAAGCAATGCACATGACCGTGAATCGCTGCCAGTATCTTGGCGCTGTTGCTACCGGAAAAGTTTATTGTATTGCCGCTGCTCACGGCGATGGAACTGCCGTCCACATATGCCTTGACGATATTCGACAGGACACACACGCCGCCCCAGTCCAGCGGATGGTGGGACAGGATCAGCACATTCCAGCCGGTCTTTGCGCCCACGGCTTTCAGCGTGTTCGCAAACCACAGCTTTTGGGCATCGGAAACATACTCCTTCTCCGTAGCTTCGGCGGTGTTCAGGCAGATGACCCGCAGCTTCTTGCTCTCGAAGTCCCGATAGCAGTAGCCCTCGGTGGTGCTGCCCATGACCGCGCCGGTGTTGTAAGCGCCGCACAGGCCGTACAGCTCCGACGCCGGCAGCACGCTGCCATTCTGCGCCTTGCTGTACTGCAAGCTGTCGTGGTTGCCAAGGGTGCGAAACTGCGGGATGCCGGAAAAGGCTTCGTCGATATCCGCGTTGATCTCCGCGAAGTGCTGCCGCCCCTCGGCCAGCGTGGTCGTTGCGCTTCCGGCCGTGTAGTCGCCCAGATAGCACGCAAAGTCGATGCCCGGCAAAATATACGCGAGTGCCTTCATCGCCATGCCGGCGTGCTTGTTGCCGGCCACGATGTCCGCGCTGGTGTCAAGCTGGTGCGCGTCCGAGGCCGCGATAAAGACGATGCTTTCGCTCGTGCGCACGGCCTGCACCTTTTTGGCCACCTCCAGCGCCTCCGTCTTGATGTAGTCCGGGATATCCGCGTGGACGATATTGTCCTTACTGGGTATGCCACTGACTGCTTCGGCCATCTCGCTGATTTTGTAGGAGGCCGTGCCGCCGGTCTTTTCGCGGATGGCCGCGGCGATGTCCTGCACGGACGCTTCTTCGTAGAGCTTCTTCGCCATCAGTAGGCCACCTCGCTTCCGTCGGCGATCGTGACGGTTTTCGCGGCGCTGCCGTCGTAGGTGACGGTCGTGCCGCCGATTTTGATCGTCAGTGCGTTGGGATTTTTCAGCGCTGTGGGCACGGTGGTCTTGTTGGCGCCGCGCTCGATGCCGTCGAGCTTGGCCTTGTCGGCGGCGGACATCAGGCCAGCCGCAGACTGCGTGGCCGCCGCCGTACCCGCCTTGGCGTCCCACGCGGCGGTCTTTGCAGCCGTGATGCCGTCGAGCACGCGCTTGTTCGCGTGCGAGTGGCGGGCGGCGGTGTTGGCGGCGATCTGCGATGCGGCGCCGGGCACGGAAGCCGCAGCGCCGTTCGTGCGCTGGTACCACTTGGCGTATTCGTCGAGCGCCGCGTTGAACAGCGCCATGCTGTCGGCGTAGTGCGCCGTCTCGTGCGCGGCGTAGTCGCACATGGCGATGACGTAGTACACGTACAGCCGGTCAAACGGTGCGGGCACGAGCAGCACGGTGCTGCGATCGGAGTTCACGTCGTAGGTCACACATTCGCCCGGCGCGATGCCGAGGATGCGCGTCTGGATCATGCTCTCACATTCGTTGAGCCACAGCAGCTTTGCCGCGTCGTCCCATGCGTTGGGGCAGATCGTGTCGATGCGCGTAAGCGCCTGCTGAAGCGTCGCCATGGTCAGAGCCCCAGCGCGCCGCTCTCGGCGGCAAAGCGGGCGGTTTCGCGTTCGATGAGCGCGCCGGTGCGCGCGTCCTGCGCCTCACCCTGCGCGAGCACGAGCGCGAAGCGGCGCGGGATGGTCACGTCCTCGCCGCGCGGGATGCGCACGGTCTCGCCGTTGACGGTCACGACCTTGTCCTCCTTGTAGCTGCCGTTGTCGCGGAACAGACGCACGGTCACGGGTTCGCTCAGCCAGGCCTCAGCGGCGGCGCGGTCGGTCTTTTTTCTGGTTGCCATAGTATATTCCTCCTTGTGTGCATGGGTGCCTCCCGCCGCGCGGGCGGGAGGCACGGGGTGGTTTTTTACTCGGTGTAGGTGCTGCAGGTCTCAATGCGGCGGATGGCGCTGTCGTCGAGACGCACGGCGACCTTCGTGGCCTTCCAGCCGACACTCGCGCGCTGGTTGAGCGGGTCGCCCGTTCCGGCGGAGCCGAGCTGCTTGACGATGTGCTCGAGGCCGCCGCCGGTGATCTCGGTCGTGCCGTAGCCGTCGGCGCCGAGCACGAGCGTGACATACACGTCGCGGCCCTGCGCGCCGGCCTCGCCGGGGTAGATGATGGCGTTGTCCTCGGCCGTGACGGCGGCGTCCACGGTCATGGAGTTCGCGGTGTTGGCCGTGACGGTCACGCATGCGTTGCCGATGAGAACCTGACGGCCGACGAGCGCGCCGGCCTTGACGGTGCCGCCGTCGAACGAGAAGGTGGTCTTGCCGTCCACCGTGCCGTTGGTGAGCAGGGTGCGGCTGTCGCCGGCCAGATCCTCTGCGTGGAAGATCTTCGCCTCCGTGCTCTCAACGAAGCGGCAGCCCTCGATCTTGCCGATCTCGCCCTCGTACATGTGCTCGGTGTCGACGTACTGGTGGGGCGCCAGCCACTTCGGGTCGTTCATGAGGTCATAGGCCACGTCGGGGTGGATGATGACCGGGAACGCGCCGTCGATGCGGCGGCAGTTGGCGTTTTTGAGCGCGCGCACGGCGCGGCGGATGCAGTCGACGGTCAGGTAATTGTTGTCGGCCGCATTTGCATTGCCGCCCTGCAGCAGGTAGCGCGCGGACACGGACTCGTCGGCGTACTGCACGTTGTCACCGCCGACGAGCACCTCGCGGGTGATCGTGTCGAGCGTGCGGCCGGCCTGTGCGCCGAGCAGCTTCGTGGCCATGGTGAGGTTGTTGTCGATGGCGGTCAGCAGCAGCAGATCGCTCATCTGGATGTAGCCGCCGTACTGGCGCACGGCCGCCTCGACGGTGGTCATGCTCAGGCTCTGACCGTCGGGGGTCACGCCCTCGGTCAGGGCGGTCAGCGCCTTGCCGAGCGGGGCGAAGCGGCGGAACTGGATCGTCTTGCCGCCGTTTGCGGGGATGGGGTGCTTCTGCGCGAACTGGTCGTGCACGAGCTCGGGCTCGGCCGCGTCGATGAGGTAGTCCGAGTAGAACGTTTTCATTTCCTCGGTCAGGCTCTGCTGGGTGGTCACCTGCGTGTTTGCATCAAACAGGCGCAGGTTCATGCGGATGTTTTCCATACTCATGTCTCCTTTTTTCTCTGCTGTCCGCTTCCGGGGACAGCGCCGGGGCAGCGCCCGGCCGCTGCGCTGCCGTGGGTTCGGTCTCCTGCGCGGGGACGCGGCCGGTGTCCTCCGCAACGTGGCCGGGGTAGGCCGCAGCCAGCTGCCGCAGGCCCGTCACGGCCACGGTAAACGCCGCGCGCACATCGGCCCGGTCGTCCGCTGCGATGGCTGCGTACCCGGCGCAAAGCGTCCGCTGCACGCCCTGCGCGCCCAGCGCATCGAGCGCGCCCGCCAGCGCGCACATGAGCGCCGACGCCCCGGCGCACACGATGTCTCTGCCCGGGCAGAAGTCCGCGTGGCCGTCCGCGCGCAGCACGCACCGCCCATCCCGGCGGATGTACGCGAAGCGGGTCACAGGCTCAGCTTCACGCGCTCGCCGCGCTCTGCGCGCGCGGCAAGCTCTGCGCGGTCGGCGCGGCTCATGCGCGACACGTCCGGCCGCACCACGATGCCGGCCCCGCCGCCGCCCAGGCCGTTTTCGGCCGGGCGCAGGCCGCGGGCGCGGATGTGCTCGGCCACGCGCTGCTCGGCGCTGCGGCCCGCGCGCACGCACGCCGCCTCCAGCAGCGCCTGCGCGTGCAGGGCAAACCACGCCGTGCGCACGTCCACACCGGCGCGCAGCAGCGCGCAAAACTGCGTGTCCTTCAGCGCCGCGCCCAGATCAAAGTCCGGGCACTGCGCCGTCAGCTCGTCCGCCTCGCGCGACCAGCGCGCGGCGGCCTCTTCGGCCGCGCGGCGCGCCCGCTGCTCGCTTCGGCGCTCGATGGCCCCGCGCAGCGCGCCGACGGTCACGGTCTCCCCGGTGGCCTCGTGCGGCGTTGCTGCGGGTGCGCTCTGCTCCGGCGCGGCGGCGGAAAGATTGGTTTCGTTCATACTCTGTGCTCCCTTCTGCCCTCAGCGGGCGCTTTCTGTGATGACGCGGTTTTTCTCCGCCTGCGCTTTCAGCAGCGGGTCGGCGTCCGCATTCGCGCCCGTGTCCGGCGTCTCCGGCTGCGGCGGCACGATGCTGCCGCGCACGGCCTCAAGCACCTTGTCGCGCCCCGGAAACTGCATCATCTCCAGCATCGGCACCGCCTGCTGCGCGAACGCGGGGTTAAAGACTCCCAGCTGATACAGCTGCCGTGCCAGCTCGTTTTGCGACGCGGTCGCATATGGACTCTCCTTCTGCGCGTGGACCGACACGTCGAACGCCGGCGCGCGCTGCAGTGCCATGCCGTCGGCGTCCATGCCGACGGTCCGGGCCTGCAGTCCGGCGTTGGAGTACGTGCAGAACGCGTAGCCCTGCGCGCCCGGTGCCGCCACGCGAAACGGCCGCGTCTCGGTGTAGTACGCGCGGATGAGCTCGATCACGAGCTCGACCACGCGCTCGAACGCGCGGTAGCTCGCGCGCAGCGTGTCGCGGCTGGACTTGCTGCCGGCTTCCTGCAGCGCTGCGATGGCGCTCGCCGCCGTCACGCCGCCGGACACGCTGCCCTGCGTCACGTCGCGGCTGTTGCTCGTCTCCTTGAGCTCGTCGATCTTCAGCTGCAGCATGTTCACCCACTGGCCGTCGAGATTGTAGAGGCTGATCTGGCGCAGGCGCTCGTCGTCGATGCTGCCCTCGACCTCGACGAGGGGCTTCGACCAGTCGAGAAATTCCTGCGCGTTTACGCCGCAGCCCTTCTTGACCCAGAAGCGCGGGGTGGAGGCCTTCATGCTCATCTCCAGCAGGTTGCCGCTCAGGCGGTCGATGTACTGCTGCGGGTCCTTGCTCACGGCGATCATGCCGAAGCCGCACGGCGTGCCCGCCTCGGGGTAGAGCACGTCGAACACGACCGGGTACTGCCCGTGCGGGTAGAAGCCGCCGGCCATGGCGGGGTCGTTCTCGCTCGCGTAGAGCAGGTCGCGCCCGGTGAATTTGATGAGGTGCAGCGCCGTGCCGCCGCCGGGCAGTGGTTTTTTGTAGTACCAGTCCACGACGATGCTCTTGTTCGAGGTGTCCACCGCATCGTCGTACAGGTACTGCGCCAGCTCCACGCCGCAGCTGCCGGGCCGCGCGTCGGGCCAGGCGGCGGAGATGTCGTCGTTGTCCATGAGCGCGCACACGAAGAGGTTGCGGCTGGCCTGAATGTCGGTGATGCCCGGCTCCCAGAACAGGTTCAGCAGGTCGAGCTGGCGCACGGCCACGTCGCCGAGGCCGTTGCTCCCGGCGCTGTCCCAGAACACGCCGTAGGCCGCGCACCCGTGCTTGAGCTTGTACCACCACGCATCCGACCACACCTGCTCAAAGTGCGTCTTTTCCAGCACGGCCGGCACGATGGCCGACAGCGCCTTCGCGTCCGGTTCATCCTGCTCGCTGCGCGGCAGGATCACCGCCTCCGGGAAGCTGTCCATTGCGTCGGCGTGTTTGGCCACGATGGCGTTAAACAGCCATGCGCTCGTCGGCTCCACCACGTCGGCCCCCTGTTCGCGCCGGCGGTCGCGCAGATACTGCCAGTGCCGCAGGCGGTACCACTGCTCGTCGGCGATGATGCGCGCCTCGAGCGCGCGCTTGCCGTCCTTGTACCGGCGCAGAAGCTCCGTGCCGCGCGCCACGTCGTCCGGCGTGATCGCGGGCGCGGCCATGTCCGGCCCGGCCGGGCCGGATGCCGCACCCGCTGCCGCCAGCAGCGCCGCCGCATCCGCCGCGCGGTAGGGCATGGGGTTCGTTTTCTCGTTTGTCATAGACTCTCCTTTGCTGCCGTTTCCGGCAAAATGGTTTACATAACTTGTTGCATTTTGTGAGAAAAAGAGACTGCCGCCGCAGTCTTTTTCTGTTTACATAATTAGTCGCTGCTCAGCGGATCGAATACCTTGGGCGTCCGCTGCACCACGGGCCGCGGCGCGATGGGGTCGGACTGGCACAGATACCGGATCTCGTCGGCGATGTGGTCCTCCTGCCGCGTGTCCACGTCCTCGGGCGCGTGCGCGTCGTAGCGCAGCAGCGGCAGCGTGCGCCGTGTGTCCCGGCAGTTGCGGAATACGTACAGCATCGGCAGCCCGGCTTCGTCGAACGCCAGCCGGTAGTGTACCTGCATCCAGCCGGGCAGGCGCTTGTGGTCGCCGGGCTCGAAGTACACGCCGTACCGGTCGGCAATGTCGGCGATGCTGTCGCCGCGCGACGCGTCCCAGATCGCGGGGTCGGCCACGCCGCGGATGTCCCGGCCGCGCAGATAGGGGTGCGTGGCCTCCGTGGTGCGGATCTGCTCGAAGATCTGCTCCGGCGTCCAGCGCACGCCGGTGTCCGGTTCGCCGGGCACGCAGCCGTACAGCTCGAGGATGCGGTACAGCCGCCCGTCGAAGTCCACTGCCCACCAGCCCACGGAGAAGGGCTTGGCGTAGCCGAAGTCGAAGCTGCGGTATACCCGCCACGTGTCCGGAATGTCGAACGGCTCGATCACGTGCGTCCACTTCCCGTCAGCGTAGTGTGCGGGGTCGTCGCGCCACTCGGCGAAAACCTGCCCCTCGTACACGTTCCAGTCGCCCTCGAGGTGCGCGCGCCGCCGCGCCGGCGGCAGCGCCTCCAGCCGCTTGAGATAGCCGGGGTCGCGCTGCATGAGCACCTGGTTGTCGTAGACCTTCGCCGGGATGAACACGTAGTCCGCCGGGTCCTCACCGTCACGAAACGCGCGGTCGATGAACAGGCGCTTGATGTAGGCGTGGCCCGGCCCGCCGGGGTTGCAGGTGTAGTAGATGCGCGGTACGAAATCCGTGCGCGTCGTGCGCAGGCAGGTGGCGATGAACGTCAGCCAGTCGGGCTCGAAGTTCGTCGCTTCCTCGAAGCCGATCACCTCGTACTCCTGCCCCTGATACTGGGCGCAGTCGCTGTCGCTGTCGCAGTAGCCCATCACGAGCCGCGACCCGTTCGGGAACCGGAACGCGCGCTCCGCGCCGCTCCACACGGCGTAGCCCGCCAGCTCCCGCTGCAGCGGCAGGATGTGGTTGGCGCGCAGCTCTGGCAGCGTCCGGCGCAGCAGCAGGAGCTTCAGCCCCGGGTAGCGCATCGCGAGCAGCACGAGCTTGCGCCGCATGGCCCAGCTCTTGCCGCCGCCGCGCGCCCCGCCGTAGGCAATGTTGGCCGCCTCCGCGCGGAAAAACGCCTGCTGCCGCGGGTTCGGTGCTTCGCGCCGCAGTACCTTATAAATGTAGGGTTCGTTTTTGCGTGCCATCGCGCCTCCTCACTACCGGCTCCACTGCTCGAGCGCGCCCTCGAAGCGCAGCACCTCCGGCTCTGCCTCGCCCTCGTCCTTCGCGGGGGCTGCTTTGCCCCGCTCGTGGCCGAGCACCATGCCCGCCGCCTTGAGCCGCAGCTCCGGCTTCACGGACGCGTCGGCCACCATGGCCGCCAGCTGCTCGAGGATGCGCTCCTTCTCGTCCTCGAGGTCGATCATGTCGCGCGCTCCCGGTACGAGAGCACGTAGTCCTCGCCGTCGGCCGCCGCCGCAAATTCGTAGCGCTCCAGCGCGTCGTGTACGGCCTGCTTCGGCAGCCGCAGCGTCGCGCCGTCGCCGCAGCGCACGCACAGCGCCGCCAAGATCGCGCCCGACAGGCCCAGCAGCTCCTCATACGCCGCGCGCTGCTCGCGCAGCTTTCGCCGCAGGTCCGTGCTTGTCTGCTTTTTCATGTACCATCCTCCTTGCTTTCTTCCATAGCCGCCCGCAGCCGCGCACGCCGCCGCCGCTGCCGCTCGCGGCTGGCCGCCCGCTGGTCGATCAGGCGGCCAGTGTAGTCGCCCCAGTCGTGCAGTCGCCCGTCCGCGTCCACGAACCCGGACGTGCGCAGCGCCGCCGCAAGGTCGCCGGTGCGGTGCCCGGTGTACTGGCAGATCTCCGCCAGCTGCTTTGCCGGCAGGGCGGACAGGTCGCCGTCCGGCGCGTTGTCCAGCGCCCACAGCCACAGCAGACACATGTGCCCGATCGCCGCCGGCGTGCGCAGTCCCAGTGCGTCGCGCAGTGCCAGCAGCTTGCGGTGCTGCGGCAGCGACTGGTGCAGTTCAATCCACGCCATGCCCCGGGCCGCGCGCGGACACAGAGCGTTGCCGTCTTTCCATCCCGACGGTCCCTCACCTCCTTGCAGTTTACATAACACCATGCTTCTGCGGCTTCGGCAGCGTTTTCCCCGCCGAAGCGGCAGGTTTGGCCATCGAAGCTGCGCATCTGCCCGGCTTCGCATCGGAAAGCGGCCGGGCACGGCCGCACGGCGTCGGAAGTGGCCCCTTCTATTTCCATTTTATTATGCATTTGCATATCTGTCAAGCAGATAATTATGAATGTAACGAAATGTTTTCCGCACCGTCCGCGCACGTCCGCGTGTGCGTGACCGGATTCTCCCTTTTTGCGGTTTACATAACGTGAATCGCGAATCCTGTCGAGATCTCTGCGTCCCCACTTTCCGCGCCAAAACCGCCTTCCGGTCACCCGCCGCGCCCCACGAAAGTTGGCAGAGAAAGCAAAAAAGGTTGCAATTTCGTAACAGCTGGTGTAAGATAAGCAAAAGTGTGTATGTGTTATGTCAACAACCAACAAAATACCGGAACATAAGGAGACATCTATGAAGAAACGAATCCTCAGCCTGGTGCTGACGCTGTGCCTGCTGGCGGGGCTGCTGCCCTGCCTGACGATGGGCGCTGCGGCGGCCAGCCGGGTCGACGCCGCGCCGTATGCGAGCGTGGAATATGCGAAAAACGCCGACGTGAAGACGGGCACGGTCCGCTATGTCTGCCAGGTGCCGGCCTATACGGACCTGTTCTGTGCCGAGTATTGGGGCAGCTATGGAAACTATGCCAACCATGAGTGCTTCACGGCGTGCATTTCCATGGCGCTGTCGTACCTCGGCATCGACGCCACGCCCGGCGCGCTCGGCGATTACTGGCTCAGCCGCGGCCACTACGGCGCGCCCTTTGCCACCACGCCGGAGGACGTTGCCTTCAGCGGCGCGACCTACAGCAAGACCTCGCTCGCCGAGGCCATCGCGCGCTACGTCGGCGGCGAGGGCAGCTACAGCCCGCCGATCATCCACCTCAACGGCTATTCGGCCAACGGCCACTATGTCATGATCATCGGTCAGGTCTCGGCCACGGAGTACCGTGTGCTCGACCCGGCCGTGAAGTCGATCTATTCCATGACGCTCACCAATGGCAGCACCGTGAACTATTTCAAGGGCAGCGAGCGCGTCACGGAGGCGGTGCAGTATTACTATCCCGTGCACCACTGGAGCGCATGGACGGCCATCGAGACGGATGACGGCGCCGTGAACATGGAGCGCACCTGCTCCATCTGCGGCAAGACGGAAACGGCCAAGATCCCGGATCCCTGCCTGGGCGACGACTATTGTGCCGGCGGGGTGTTCGATGATATGCCGGCAGCGGACGACTGGTCGCACGCGGGCATTGATTACTGCGTGCTCTTCGGCCTCATGAGCGGCATCGGCAATGATCTGTTCGACCCGACGGGGGAGACGACGCGTGCCATGCTCGTGTCGATGCTCTACCGCATGGCCGGGGAGCCGGACGTGTCCGAGCTGCCGGAGCTGTCGTTCGAGGACGTCACGGAGGGCGCCTGGTATGCCGACGCCGTGCGCTGGGCCTACGCCAACGAGGTCTCCGTCGGCGTGGACGAGACGCACTTTGCGCCCAATGCCCGCCTCACGCGCGCGCAGCTCGTCACGATGCTCTACCGCGTCTTTGGCCCGGAAAAGGGCGTCCGCCCGCGCGCCATCGGCGGCTATGAGGACTGGAACACCGTGCCCGACTGGGCGTTTGCCGCCACGACGTGGGCCGTCTCCATGGGCATCCTCTACGGCACGAGCAGCACGGAGCTGAGCCCGAACGCCGGCGCCAGCCGTGCGCAGCTTGCCGCGCTCATGATGCGCACCTGCCAGCTGCAGGGTGAGCTGGATTCCTGAAGAAAACCTGACAAACGGGTAGAATCGTTTCGCAAAGTGTGCAAAAATGTGACATTTCATCAAGAATGACCAATGAATTATGGTGACAAGTGGGTTACTATAGGGCCAAACGATCGCGCCGGCTTTTGCCCGGCCGCAGGAACGGAGGCACACTTCATGAAGCAGAACCGGACGCGCACGGCGCTTGCGGATGCATACATGCGCCTGCTCAACGACTACACGATCGACCGCATCACGGTCAAGATGATCACGGACGCCGTTGGCTGCAGCCGCAAAACGTTTTACTACTATTTCACGGACGTCTATGTGCTCACGCAGTATGTATTTGAGCTGCGCGTGCAGCATTTTCTGGACACGAACGGCAACTTTGAGACAGTGCGCGAGGGCTTTCTGACGCTGGCGTCGAATCTCTCAAACGACCGGCAGGCCATCCTGAACATCTACCACGGCTACGGCAAGGAAGAGCTGGAGCGCTTCACGTGGGAGACGAGCGATTACTATGCCCGTCAGGTCATCACGCGCTACGCGCAGAACATGGACATCGCGCCCGAGGATCTTGAGGCGATCATCCGCATGTACACGGACATGATGTTCGGCATGCTCATCGACTGGATCAACAACGGCATGGAAGGGGACTATTCCCGCAAGCTGGACATTGCGCTCACGGCGCTCATGCCGGTGCTGCGCGCCAACTGCCGCGACGCGAAAGCGGCAGCGGCCGCCGACCGGTAAACCGCATACAAAAACAGCCCGCCCCCGGCAGCTGCCGGGGGCGGGCTTTGCACGCATGAAAAAAGCGCCCGGACTTCTCAGGAAGTCCGGGCGCTGCGCTGATATCACTGCTCGCAAAACTGCATCAGCACGGTCGCAACTTCGGCGCGCGTGCCGACCTTCTTCGGCGAGAGGGTGGTGGCGGACGTGCCAGAGATCACGCCGGAGCTCACGGCCCAGGCCATGGCCGCACGCGCCCAGCCGGACACGCTCGCCTGATCCTGATAGCCGGCCAGCGCACCGTCGGAGCCGGAGAGCGCTTCCTCGCGGCCGGCGTAGCCGAAGAGCATGGTCACCATCTGCTCGCGGGTCAGCGCCTCGTTCGGCGCAAACTGCGTCGCGGATACGCCCGCGACCACGCCCGCGTTGTACGCCCAGATAACGGCGTCGGTGTACCAGCTGCCGCCCACATCGGTGAACGGGCAGCTCAGGCCCTTCACGGACGGAGCGCCCTCGAGCTCGTAGAGCACCTGCGCGAGCATGGCGCGCGTCATCTGCGCGTCGGGCTGGAACAGGTTGCTGCCGGTGCCGTACATGAGCCGGCCGTACTTAACGTAGTCGACGGCGGGGGCATACCACGCCTCGGCGGCCACGTCGTCAAACAGGCCCGCATAGCTCACGGTCTGCTTGCTGGTCATGTAGTCGTCCGGCAGGCTGCGCATCCAGGCGAGGCAGCTTTCACCGAAGTGCGCGCTCATGATTACGACGAGGTTTGCCAGCAGGGTCATCGTCGTGCCGGGGTACTTGAGCGCCATCTTGGACAGGCGCGGCACGAGCATGGCCACGGCGGCCTCAATGCCCTCCAGGTCATAGGTCACGATGCCGTTTTCCTGCAGCGCCTCCACGAGGTAGCCGGTGATGAGCCGGACGGCGGTGCCGTTTTTGATCATGCCGGGGATGGTCAGCGAATAGAAGATCTTCTGCCAGTTGTCCTGCAGCTTCTTGGCAAACGTCATGGCCACGGCGGAGGTGTCACGGTCCGCCTTGCCGAAGATATCCCCGAGCAGGGCGATGAGGAAGTCCTGCATATTCTCCGCGTAGTCGGCACGCGAGGACACGAGGCACGTCGTGATCGCTTCGCTGAGATCGGCGTAGAATTCCTTCTGCGTCATGTTGACCTTGAAGATCTTGCCCAGATCGCCGCTCGTGATGTCCTTCGGGTCGATGCCCCAGGCCTGGAAGTGGTCGGGCCAGTAGATGTTGCCGCCGTTGTTCGGGATCTTCACGAATTCCTTGAGCATGGCGGCCTTGTAGCCGAGATAGTTGTCGTCGCCCTTGGTCGGCACGACGTGGTCGACACCGTAGCGGGCGAAGTCCCAGCTGTCGAACGGGACGTAGGTCACGACGTCGTTGGCGTTGATGATGTTCTGAATGTTGTCATACAGGCGGCCCTGCACCTGATTTTTCGTCGTGCCCATGGGCGTCTCATAGCAATAGCAGTACAGGTCGTGCGGGCTGAGGCTCACGCCCTCGCCGAGGCTGTAGCCGTTGTCGAGCGCTCCGCTGACCATGTTGGCCACGGCCGCGCTGCGACTGTAGCCGGCGATCCAGATCTTCACCCGGCCGGAGATGCCGGTGTCGGCGATGTAGCTGCGCAGGTAGTCGAGCGCCTGGTCACGGCCGAGGGCAAAGCCCTTGTGCTCGCCCGTGGCGTCGAGCCGGACGTTGCCGCCCCACTCGGCGTGGTAGTTGTTGCCGCGCACGCCGACGGCGATGAGCGTGTAGCTGCCGCCGTTGTCGCGAATGGTCTTGCTGGCGCAGTTGATGCCGATGGAGTCGGTCTCGGCGGGCTGGAACATCCATTTGTTCGACTGGATGTTTTCAAAGCCGCACTGCTCGGCCATGGACACAAAGTTGCGGTTGCCGGTGGCGTAGTTGTCCGAATACTGAGAGTCCTTGCTGGAAAACGCCGCGAAGGCGAGCCCCAGGGACATCTCCGCGAGGTCCTGGCGGTATGTGTATCCGCTCTTGGTAAACAGCTCGTCGCTGTAGGTAAAGGTCGCTTCGTAGTCGTGGTCATTTTCGCCGTGACCGGAAGCGTAGCGTACCGCGACGGTCCTGGTGTCTCCCGTGTCCGCCGCGGCAGCGGCCGGCACGAGCGACACGATCAGCACCAGACACAGCAGCAGGCTGATGATGCGCTTTTTCATGCTTTGTTTTCTCCTCCCATTTGTTATCGGTCTGCAAGTTAGATACAACCATCTTTATTATACGTATCGGAAATGTAAATAGCAAGTAACAACTGCCGGATAACTGTTCAGGACCGGCAAAAAAATGCCCCGCAGCGCCCATGGGCGCTGCGGGGCAGAAAATGTGCGGTGTTTATTGCCGGAACATGGTGTAGGCATGACCGTCGCCGACGGCGTCGGCGATCATCATGCGGTCGCTGAGCACGGAAAAGCGGTAAAACGCCACGGCATCGTCGTCTGCACCGGCGCAGATGGCGCCATCGCGCAGGGTGCATTCCTTCCCGCTCAGGCCGGGCAGGGTGCACGTCACGGTGCCGTCGTCCGCGACGGTCAGCTCGCCCGCGTCGCTGCTCCAACTGCCGGTCAGAAAGGCCTGCGCGTAGCTGTCGTCGCACATGATGACCTGATTGGCGTCGGAAAAGCCGATGAGCTCCATGAGCTTCTGCGCGGCCTGCGCGTTGGTCATGCCGGACGTGAGCGCGAGCTGGCCCAGACTGTCGCACAGGTGCGCGTTGGTGAGAAACAGGCGCTTGTCGCTGTCGGAATACTTGCGCGCGGCGAGCACGGTGTAGTCGGCCAGCGCGGTCTGATAGTCCTGCGCGCTGTAGGCGTTGGCAGCCTCGGTGTAGATCTGCGGCAGGCTCTTGGCCTCCATGGCGTCGAGCACGCCGCTGTAGGTCGCCAGCTCGGCGTCGGTGTATTTTTCGTGCAGGTCGTCAATATACATGAGTGTCTGCGTGTACTGCCCGGCCTGATAGAGCCGGCCGGTGCGGATGATCTCCGTGCGCAGGTCGTTGTCCCCGGCGGGAAAGAGCTTGACGTCGCGCCGCAGCGTCTCGGCGGTGTCAAACTGGAAGTTGCAGATCGCGTCCTTGACGCGGTTGTTCACGGCGGCGTCCTGCGAGGCGACGACGGCAAACCCCGCGCCGACGGCGACGAGCACGATGACGATGCCGATGAGCAGCGCGCGCAGGCGCTTGTTCCGCCAGATCTTTTCGTGCAGGACCGGCCGCCCGCACTGCGGGCAGTGGCGCGCGCCCTGCGGCAGCTCCGCATGACATTCGCGGCATTGCATGTACTTTTCCCCCCTCGCGATGGTTGCGCCTTTTTTGACACAAAACCGGCGCAACGCTCATTATAGCCGATTCCGGCGCGCAGTGCAAGCCGCCCGGCGGGAAAAGCATCGAAAATCTGTCAGGAACGCGCTAAGAAAGCGGCAGGGAAATTGCGCACTTGACGCTGTTTGTCCGCTTGACATCCCGCGCAAAACCGGTAAAATAAACCTGTAACCGGTATTGCCACCAACCTGTCCGGCGCCGAAGTGTGTGCGGCGGCGGAACATCAAGAAAGGGGTAAAGCAGCATGAACGCAAATGCATTCGTCCACTGGGGCCTCGGCCTCGCATCCGACATTCTGGAGATCTGCAGGGAAGGCAAGGCAGCCGCGATCGTCGATGCGATCGACAAATGGTATTCCGAGCTCCTGTAAGCAGAAACAGAAAAAACGGTCCCCCGGAGCGTCCGCTCCGGGGGATTTTTCGTGTCGAACGGTGACGATTGGGTGAATAACCACACACGCAAAGGTTGAAATCCGGCGCAATGCGCGCTATACTATCGCCAGACCAGAGATCACGCTGGTCATTGCTTTCGTAAGGAGAATATTCTCATGCAGAAGTTTGAAAAGCACAGCCCGGTCGTCGTGACCGAGGTCACGACCAAGCACGAGCTGCGCCAGTTTATGCAGTATCCCAACCGGCTCTATGCCGATAACCCGAACTATATTCCCTCGTTCTACGGCGATGATCTCTCGGACTGGACGCCGGGCAAGAACCCCGCGTTCGATTACTGCGAGGCGCGCTGCTGGCTGGCCTGGCGCGACGGGGAGATCGTCGGCCGCATCGGCGCAATCCTCAGCCACAAGGCCAACGACAAGTTCGGCACGCACCGCATGCGCTTCAGCCAGGTAGACTTTGTGGACGATTCCGAGGTCTCGGCGGCGCTGTTCGGCATGGTCGAGCGCTGGGCGCGCGAGAAAGGGTGCGACCAGGTGCACGGCCCGCTCGGCTTCACGGACATGGACCGTGAGGGCATGCTCGTCGAGGGCTTTGACCGCCGGAGCCTGTTTTTTACCAACTACAACGCGCCGTATTATCTCGAGCACCTCACCCGCCTCGGCTACCGCAAGGATGTCGACTGGATCGAGTACCGCATCACGGTGCCCGCGCCGGGCAGCGCGGAGGCCGAGCGCCTGCACAAGCTCTCGGAGTTTATCCTCAAGCGCAAGAACCTGCACGTGGCCACCGTGCATCACAAGAGCGAGTACGGCCCGTTTGTCCGTCAGGTCTTTGAGCTGGTCAACGCGGCCTACGCGCCGCTCTACGGCGTTGTGGAGCTCTCGGACGAGCAGATCGAGCGCTATGCCAACAAGTTTATTCCGCTCGTCGACCCGGAGTTTGTGTGCTTCGTGCTCGATGAGCAGGAAAACCTCGTCGCCTTCGGCGTCACGACGCTCGACCCCTCACCCGCGCTCAAGCACTCCGACGGCCGCCTGTTCCCATTCGGCTGGGCGGAGGTGCTCAACGATCTGCACCATGGCGACACGCTCATCATGCTGCTCACGGCCGTGCGGCCCGATCTGCAGACTGAGGGCATCAACGCCGTCATGATGGACCACGTCTGTCAGAGCTGCAACCGCCACGGCGTGCAGTATGCGGAGACCGGCCCCATGCTCGAGCTCAATGACCACATCCTCGCGCAGTGGAAGCGGCTCGAGAAAGAGCAGCACAAGCGCCGCCGCTGCTTCATCAAGGACCTGAACCATGACATCAACGCGGCCAACACCGCCGCCGCGGCGCAGGCCGAGGCCCCGGAGACAGCCCCTGCCGCGGAAAGCGCCGAATAACGCAGGCGAACACCCGCAAGCCATGCGTGCCTGCAAGATGTGAGCGCGCGTAAGATCAAAACCACCCGGCGCGCCGGTTCTTTTCTGCCGAGAAGGTGGCGAGCTCCGCTCGCCGGATGAGGTGGAAAGGTCACGGTTTTTCCCAGCGGCTCCGGCTGCGTACCCCCCTTGGCTCCCTTGTGGAAAGGAAGCTGGCAGCCGTAAGGCTGACTGAGGGATTGACGCGTAAAATCTCGCACCAAAGCCCGTATCTGCCCCTCCGTCACGGTGCCGCCGGTCATGCACCGTGCGCACCTCCACCCGCAAACAAAAAAAGACGCTGCCGCGGCAGCGTCTTTTTGCTATTCTGTTGCTTTCTCAGGCCTTCGCGCGCTCGAGATACTCGCCCACGCGGGTGTCGACGCGGATGCGGTCGCCCGGGTTGATGAACAGCGGCACCTTGATCTCGGCGCCGGTCTCGAGGGTGGCGGGCTTGGTGGCGTTGGTGGCCGTGTTGCCGGCAAAGCCCGGATCGGTGTCGGTCACTTCGAGCTCGACGAACGTGGGCGGCTCGACCTGGAACACCTTGCCCTTGTAGGAGCTGATGACGCACTCCATGTTCTCCTTCACGAAGCGGAAGTTGCTGCCGAGGGCGCTCTCGTCGATGGGGATGAGCTCATAGGTCTCGGGGTCCATGAAGTAGTAAAGGTTGCCGTCGTTGTAGCTGTACTCCATCGTCTTGCGGTCGATGGTGGCGCTCTCGAACTTGGCGGTGGGGTTGAAGGACGTCTCGGTCACGGCGCCGGTGATGACATTTTTCATCTTGGTGCGCACGAAAGCCGCGCCCTTGCCGGGCTTGACGTGCTGGAACTCGACGACCTGCATGACCTGGCCGTCCATTTCGAAAGTAACGCCGTTGCGGAAATCGCCTGCAGTAATCATATAGGAATCCTCCTCAAGAATGATCAGAATCAAAAATCTTATATAGTTTACACGATTTTGCGTGGTTTGACAAGCGGGTATTTACAGAATGATGAGATTTTTCGGGCTCCTGGTGAGAATTTCAGCCCCGTCTGCCGTCAGATGCATCACGTCCTCGATGCGCACGCCGAACTTTCCGGGCAGATAGATGCCCGGCTCGGCGGAGATGACGGTGTGCTCCGGCAGGCGCGTGTGCGCGCCGGGGGCGGCGATGGGGTGCTCGTGAATGTCGAGCCCCAGACTGTGGCCGAAGCTGTGGCCGAAGTAGTCCCCGTAGCCCGCGTCGCGGATGACCTTGCGCGCAGCGGCGTCCACGCGCTCGCCGGTCACGCCGGCCTTCGCTGCGGCGATGCCGGCCAGCTGCGCCTGGAGCACGGTCTGGTACACGCTGCGCATCTCGTCGGTCGGCATGCCGACGGCGACGGTGCGCGTCATGTCCGAGCAGTAGCCGTTTTTGCGGCAGCCGAAGTCCATCGTCACGAAGTCGCCCGCGGCCACGCGCCGGTCGCCGGGCACGCCGTGGGGCATGCTCGTGTCCGGGCCGGTGAGCACGATGGGGTCAAAGCTCGTGCCCTCCGCGCCGAGGCGCAGCATGCGGTAGATGAGCTCGGCCGCGATCTCGCGCTCGGTCATGCCGGGGCGGATGACGGTGCAGATCTGTGCGAACGTCTCGTCCGTGATCTGCTGCGCCTGGTACATCATCGCCAGCTCCTCCGGCTGCTTGGCCGCGCGCAGGTTGCGGATCAGGTTCTGTGCCGGCTGGAGCTTCAGGCCGAAGAGCTGCTCATAGGCCGTGAACTCGGCGTAGCTCGTCGTCTGCTCCTCGCCGCCGAGGATCTGCACGTTCGCCTCGCGCAAAATGCCCTGCACGAGCGTGCGCATCGGCGCCTCGCGCGAGCACAGCAGCACCTGCGCGATGCCGGTCAGCGCGGCGCGCGCGGCCTCGATGTAGCGGGCGTCGGTGATGAAAAATGCCTGGTGCACCGTTACGATCACGGCGCCGTCCGAGGACGGGAAGCCGGTGGCGAACCGGCGGTCGTTTTCGTCGGTGAGCAGGATGGCATCCAGATGCGCCTGCGTCAGCGCGCGCTGGATGCGGGCAATGTTGTTGAGCATGAAAAATACACCTCCGTGGGAATGGGCCTGCGTTTAGGATTGCGTGCCCGTGGCCGGGTCGGTCAGGGCGAGATCGTCTGCGGTCATCGGCTCGTGAAACACATCGCCGTCCGTGTCCTCCAGTCCGACGGCCGACACGCCGTCGAGCGCCGTGCCCGTCAGCACCAGACAGGCCAGCGCCTGCGTGCGCACGATGCCGCTCGCCGTGTCCGAGCCCGTCACCGTCAGCCAGAGCGTGCCCGCGTCGTCGATGCGGTAGCCGCCGAGCGTCAGCCACCCGCGCACGGGGTTGAAGCATGTGCTGCCGCTTGGCGCCGCGCCGAGCGAGTCGATCGCCACCTGTACCGGGTCCGTGCCGTCGGGCACGGTGATCGTCTCCGTCTCCATGAGGGCGGCGCCCTCTTTTGCGATGCGGTATACCGTTACGGTCTGCCGCTTTGCGCAGCCCGCGCAGCCGAGCGCGAGCGCGAGTGCCAGCAGCAGGGGAAGCCAGCGCTTCATGTTTCCGGCACCTCCTTTTGCGTCTCGGGCGCTTCGTCTGCCGCCGCGCGCGGGAACGTCACGGTAAAGCGCGTGCCGTGCGGCTCCACGCCGTCCACGGTCACGGTGCCGCCGTAGAGCGCGGCCGCGTCGTGTACGATCGACAGGCCGAGACCGCTGCCGCCGTGCTCGCGCGAGCGGGCCTTGTCCACGCGGTAGAAGCGGTTGAAGATGTTCGGCCGGTCGGCCTCGGGGATGCCGATGCCGGTGTCGGCCACGGACAGGATGCTCTGCTCACCGCGCGTCTCCACGCGCACGGTCACGTCCCCGCCCGGGAGATTGTATTTGATGGCGTTTTCGACAAGGTTAAACACGATGTGGTAAATGTCGTCCTCGGACGCGCGCACGGTCACGCCCTCGCTCATGAGGCACGTGATCGTCACGCCGCTCTGGTCGGCCAGCGGGCGCAGCAGGTGCAGCGTCCCGTGCACGGCCTGCTGCAGGTCGACGATCGTCACGTCCGGCTGCACGCCGTCGTCGCGCCGCGACAGGTCGAGCAGCTTCTCGGTCGTGCGCTGCAGGCGCTCGGCCTCGCTGCCGATGTCGGCCACGAACTCGCGCATCGTCGCGCTGTCCATGTCCGCGCTCTGGGAGATGCTGTCCGACAGCAGGCGGATGGATGCCAGCGGCGTCTTGAGCTCGTGCGATGCGTCGGAGACGAACCGGCGGCGCTGGGCCTCGGTCGTCTCGAGCCGTTCGGTGAGGTTGTTGAATTCGCGCCCGAGCTCGGTCAGCTCGTCGTCACCCGAGAGCGTCAGGCGGAAGCTGTAGTCGCCGCTCTGCACGGTGCGCACGCCGTCGGCCAGCTGCGTGATGCGCCGCGTGAGCATCTTGATGGAAAACCACAGCACCACGAGCGCGGCCGCGCCGATGCCGATCGTGATCGTACCGAGCCGGCGCTGGATGCTGCCGATGAGTGCGGCGCGCTCGCTGTCGCTCTCGCACACGTACACGGCGCCGACGGTCTTGCCGCTGTTCATGACGGGCATGGCCGCGCGGCTGAGAAACGCCTCGCTCGTGTAGTGCGAGTAGAACACGGCCTGTCCGCCGAGCGCGCGCACGAGCTCGGGGTAGAGCACGTATTTGCCGCTGATGTTGTTTTCGCTCGCGGAGTCATACACGGCCAGCCCCTCGCCGTCGGTCACGACGATGCGCGTCAGGTCGCGCAGGTCGAGCAGGGCGAGCACCTGCCGCGTGTTGTCCGGCGTGAGATTGTCGAGCAGCGACAGGGAGGACGACACGACGGCGGCGCGGTTTGTCAGCGCGCTCTGCTTTTCGGTGAACACAATGTCGCGCGAGGCGCGCGTGGGGTAGGTGTTGATGAGCGCGAGCAAAATCGCCACGAGGATCATGAACGTCACGGCGAAGCGAAACTGCACGCTCGATACCAGCCTGCGCGGCAGCCGGATGCGAAACGGATGCTGCTTCATCCGTCAGGCCTCGGCGAAGTAGTAGCCCACGCCCCACTTCGTGATGATGTATTCGGGGGCGGCGGGGTTGCGCTCGAGCTTCTCGCGCAGGCGGCGGATGTGCACGTCCACGGTGCGGATGTCGCCCTGATAGTCGTAGCCCCACACGAGGTCGAGCAGCTGCTCGCGCGAGTAGACCTTGCCGGGGTTGCGCATGAGCAGCTCGATGAGGTCGAACTCCTTGAGCGTCAGCTCCACATTCTGGCCGAAGCGGCGGGCGCTGCGGCGCTCGGGGTCGATCTCGATGTGGCCGCGCACGAGCTTGCCGCCGTCCGGCTCGGCCGGGGCGGCGGGGGCCATACTCGAGCGGCGGATGAGCGCGCGGATGCGCGCCTTGAGCTCGAGGATGTTAAACGGCTTCGTGATATAGTCGTCCGCGCCGGACTCAAAGCCGATGAGCTTGTCGGCGTCCTCGCTGCGGGCCGTGAGCATGATGATCGGCACGGTGGAAAACTGCCTGATCTGCTGGCACGCGCCGAGTCCGTCGAGCTTCGGCATCATGAGGTCGAGCAAAATCACGGCGTACTCGCCGTGGCGCGCCATGTCCACGGCGGTCTCGCCGTCGTAGCACACGTCCACCTGATAGCCCTCGTTCTCGAGGTTGAATTTGATGCCCTTGACGATGGTCTTTTCGTCGTCCACAACCAGTATTTTCATCGCGGTCCCTCCGTTTGCGTCTTTTCGCGGAAATGATTTGCTTTTCGCCGCCGGAATTATTATAATGGGGCAAGACACTGCCATTTGTCCCGGCCGCGCGGCAGCGCCGTCTCCGGCCGGATATTCCATTATATCATAGTTCCATGGAGAAAGATATGAAAAAATATCGCATTTTGCCGCTGCTGCTCATCGTCTGCCTGCTGCTGACGGCGGCTTTCCCGGCCGCCGCCGCGAAAAGCACGGCGGACGCTTCTGCCGATGCGCCCCAGAGCACCGCGAACGTCTCGTCCGACGGCGTGCCCCAGAGCACCGTCCAGGCGGCGGAGGGGTCCTATGTCCTCGGCAGCGCCGCGGTCGCGTCCGCGCTCGATGAAAAGCTGCAGGCCAACTGCGTCCTGCTCGTCGACGAGGACAGCGGCCAGTATTACTATACCCGCAATATCGACGCCAAAGCCTATCCCGCGAGCCTGACGAAGATCATGACGCTCCTGCTCGCGGTCGAGGCGGTCGAGCGCGGCGACGTGCAGCTCAGTGATACCGTCACCGCCTATGCCGACTGCAATGCCGACATGGTCGAGGGCGCGAGCAATGCCGACATCAAGGTCGGCGAGACCATGACGTTCGAGGACTTTCTCTACTGCGCCATGATCTCCTCGGCCAACGAGGCGTGCAACGTCGTCGCGGAGTACGTCTGCGGCAGCATCTCGGCGTTCGTGCAGCGCATGAACGCGCGCGCGCAGGAGCTCGGCTGCACCGGCACGCACTTCGTCAACCCCCATGGCCTGCCGAACGACGATCATTACACCACGGCGCACGACCTCTACCGCATCACGAAGGAAGCGCTCAGCCATGAGCTCTTCGCCACGATCTGCAACACGGTCAAGCACACCGTGCCGGCCACGAACCTGTCCGACGAGCGCACGCTCTCGAACACGAACGGCCTCATCAACCCCGAGTCCCCGATGTACCGCGGCTATTATTACGAGTACGCCAAGGGCGTCAAGACCGGCCACACCGACGCTGCGGGCTACTGCCTCGTCTCTACGGCGGAGAAGGACGGCGTGCGCCTGCTGTGCGTCGTGCTCGGCGGCAAGGGCACGGCCCGCGCCAACGGCACGACCGATTTCGGCAGCTTTTCCGACACGCTCACGGCCTACCGCTGGGTGTTTTCCAACTACGGCTGGCGCGACATCGTCAGCGCGAGCGACCTCGTCTGCGAGGTGCCCGTGCGCTACGGGCGCGACAGTGACGGCGTGACCGTCCGCCCGGCACAGAGCATCTCGGCCGTGCTGCCGTCGGCCGATACGGCCGGCGCGCCGGAGTTCGAGCAGCAGGTCACCATCTATTCCGAGCGCGACGGCAAACCGCTCGAGGCCCCCGTCAAGGCGGGGGACGAGGTCGGGGAGCTCACGGTATCGTATAACGGCACGGTCTACGGCACGGTCAAGCTCGTCGCGGCGGTCGATGTCGCCGTGTCGAAGGGGGCGTACATCGGCGGCCACCTGCGCGCCTTTTTCACGAACCCGATCGTGCTCGTCGTGCTGCTGCTTCTTGTGCTGGCCGTCATCGGCTACGTGCTGTGGCTGGCCCGCCGCCGCAAGCAGATCGAGGCCGAGCGAAAGCGCCGCCGCCGCGCGCAGATGGAGGCCGAGGAGGCCCGCCGCCGCGCGCAGATGCGCGAGACGCTGCACGAATTCGACCGCGACCACGTCGGCAGCGGCCGCCGCTGAATCCGCACCGCAACTGCACAGCCCGCCCGGTACGCCGGGCGGGCTGTTTTGCGTGTCCGGATTTTGACACACGATTCTTTATCATTTGTTTACAATTCCGGCTCTCCGGACGGCCCGGACACATTGACCATTGCGGCACTTGATGCTATAATACACTGTCTAAGTATCACCATTCCGGCGCACACTGGAACTGCACGGTTCCCTCCGCCGGACAAGAGGAGCAGCTATGTGGATTTCGGATTCTTGGCAGGATTTTGAAGTGCTCGACTGTTCGCGCGGCGAAAAGCTCGAGCGCTGGGGCAAATATACCCTCGTGCGCCCGGACCCCCAGGCCATCTGGGACACGCCGCGCACCGACCCCCGCTGGCGCACGGCCGACGGGCGCTACAGCCGCAGCCACACCGGCGGCGGCAGCTGGGACAAGCGCACTCTCCCGCCGAGCTGGGACATCCGTTATCGGGACCTGACGTTCCGCGTCAAGCCCATGAACTTCAAGCACACGGGCATCTTCCCCGAGCAGGCTGCCAACTGGGACTACGCCATGGCGAAGATCCGCGCGGCCGGCCGCCCGGTCTCGGTGCTCAACCTCTTCGGCTACACGGGCGCGGCCACGGTCGCGTGCGCGTCCGCCGGGGCGAGCGTGTGCCATGTGGACGCGGCGAAGGGCATGGTCGCCTGGGGCAAGGAAAACGCCGCCGCCTCCGGCGTGGCCGACCGGCCCATCCGCTGGATCGTGGACGACTGCGGCAAGTTCGTCGAGCGGGAGATCCGCCGCGGCCGCCGCTATGACGCCGTCATCATGGACCCGCCGAGCTACGGCCGCGGCCCCGGCGGCGAGGTCTGGAAGCTCGAGACGAACCTCTGGCCGTTTGTGGAGCTGGTGTCCGGCGTGCTGTCGGACGATCCGCTCTTTGTCATCATCAATTCCTACACCACGGGCCTGAGCCCGTCGGTGCTCACGTATCTCTCGGAGAGCATCTTCACCCGGCGCTTCGGCGGCCATAGCGCCTCGCAGGAGCTGGGCCTGCCGGTCACGGCGTCCGGTCTCGTGCTGCCGTGCGGGGCGACCTGCCGCTGGGAGCGCTGAGCGGAAAGGAACACCATGGAACCGATCTTACGAACCGAACACCTGACCTTTACCTACCCCGGCGAGGATCGGCCCACGCTCGGCGACCTCTCGCTCGAGATCGCGCGCGGCTCGTTCGTGGCCGTGCTGGGGCACAACGGCTCCGGCAAGAGTACGCTCGCCAAGCACTTCAACGCCATCCTGCTGCCGACCGGCGGCAAGGTGTATGTCGACGGCATGGACACGTCCGACGAGAACAATCTTCTGGCCGTGCGCGCCACGGTGGGCATGGTCTTTCAGAATCCCGATAACCAGATCGTCGCCAACGTCGTCGAGGACGACGTGGCCTTCGCGCCCGAGAACCTCGGCGTCCCGCCGCAGGAAATACGCGCGCGGGTGGATGCGGCCCTCAAGCAGGTCGGCATGTATGATTTTCGCCTGCACGCGCCGCACCTGCTCTCCGGCGGGCAAAAGCAGCGCGTGGCCATCGCGGGCGTCATCGCCATGCAGCCCAAGTGCATCGTGCTCGACGAGCCGACGGCCATGCTCGACCCGGCCGGCCGGCGCGAGGTCATTGACACGGTGACCAAACTCTGCCGCGAGCAGGGCATCACGGTCGTGCTCATTACGCATCATATGGAAGAGTGCATCGGCGCTGACCGCGTCATCGTGCTCTCGAACGGCGCCGTCGTTGCCGACGGTGCGCCGAAGCAGGTCTTTTCGCAGGTCGAGCTGCTCAAACGGGAGGGTCTCACCGCGCCTGTCACCGTCCGGCTGCTGCACGCGCTGCGCGCACAGGGCATGGACGTGCCGCTCGACGCGCTCACGGTGTCCGACTGTGCGGATGCCGTCGCTGCCGCCCTGAAACCGTAACCGCCGATCTTCACCGATAGATAAAGGAAACAAAATTATGACGCCAATCATCCGGGTGGATCACCTCCGGCACGTCTACAGTGCCGGGACACCTTTTGAAAAAGTCGCCATCGACGATATTGACCTTGCCATCCCCGCCGGACAGTTCGTGGGCATCATCGGCCACACAGGCTCCGGCAAGAGCACGTTCATCCAGCACCTCAACGGTCTGCTCGCGCCCTCGTCCGGCACCGTGCTCTTCGACGGGGAGGACATTCACCGCAGCAAGGCCGCCACGCGCGACGTGCGCTTTCAGGTCGGGCTGGTCTTTCAGTATCCCGAGCACCAGCTCTTTGAGGAGACGGTGTATCAGGACATCGCCTTCGGGCCGAAAAACGCCAAACTCTCCACGGAAGAGGTCGATGCGCGCGTGCGCGAGGCCGCGCGCTTTGCCGGCGTGGACGCCGCGCTCTTCGAGCGCTCACCGCTCGAGCTCTCCGGCGGGCAGAAGCGCCGCATCGCCATCGCCGGCGTGATCGCCATGCGCCCCAAGGTGCTCATCCTTGACGAGCCGACGGCCGGCCTTGACCCCGCGGGCTGCCGCGGCGTGCTTGAAAACATCGCCGCCTACCGGCGCGAGACCGGCTCGGCCGTCCTGCTCGTCACGCACAGCATGGACGATGCCGCGCGCATCGCAGACCGGCTCATCGTCTTTCACGCCGGGCACGTCGCCTTCGACGGCGCACCGGCGGAGGTCTTTGCCCACACGCAGGCGCTGCTGGATATTGGCCTCGACGTGCCGCAGAGTGCGCGCATCGCGCAGGCGCTGCGCGACCGGGGCATTCCGCTCCCGCCGTCGATCTACACCCTCGAGCAGCTCACGGACGCGCTGCTCGCCGCCGGGAAGGAGGCGGGCGTATGCTGAAGGACGTCACCCTCGGCCAGTTTTTCCCCGGCAGCAGCATCGTGCACCGGCTCGACCCGCGCTGCAAGCTCCTGCTGACCATCGTCTATATCGCGGCGCTGTTCACGGCCAAAAGCTACGTGTCCTACGCCGTCATGCTGATCATTACGGGCATGTGCATCGCGCTCTCGCGCATCCCGCTGAAAGTCATCCTCCGCGGCCTCAAGCCGCTGTGGATCATCATCGCGCTCACGGCCGTGCTCAATATCTTCTTCACGCCCGGGCGCGAGCTCGTGTCCTTCTGGAAGATCACCATCACCTGCGAGGGCCTTGTGCGTGCCGCGTTCATGGTCCTGCGCATCACGATGCTCATCGCAGGCACGTTCCTGCTGACGTATACCACGTCGCCCATCGCGCTCACCGACGCGATGGAGATCCTCTTCGGCCCGCTCAAAAAGCTCAAAGTGCCCGTGCACGAGATGAGCATGATGATGTCCATGGCCCTGCGCTTCATCCCCACGCTCATCGAGGAGACGGACAAGATCATGTCCGCGCAGAAAGCGCGCGGCGCCGATTTTGAGACCGGCAACCTCTTTCAGCGCGCCCGCGCGCTGCTGCCGCTGCTCGTGCCGCTGTTCGTGTCGGCGTTTCGCCGCGCGGACGAGTTGGCCGTGGCCATGGAGTGCCGCTGCTATCACGGCGACGAGGGCCGCACGCGCATGAAGCAGCTCGCCTGGTGCACGCGCGACACGCTGGCCATGGTCTGGAGCGCGCTCGTGCTCGCCGGCGTGATCGTGCTCGCGAGGTTCGGCCTGTGAGGCGCAACATCGCCCTGCGCCTGCAGTATGACGGCACGGCCTATCACGGCTGGCAGGTGCAGAAGACGGACGTCACCGTCGCCGAGACGCTGGAGCGCGCGCTCACGAAGGTCTGCGGCGAGCCGATCAAGGTCGTCGGCTGCGGCCGCACGGACGCGGGCGTGCACGCAAAGCGCTACTGTGCCAATTTCCACACCGACTGCACGATCCCGATCGACCGGGTGCCGCTCGCGGTCAATGCCCGTCTCCCGGCGGACATCGCCGTGGTCGACGCCGTCACTGCGCCGGAGGATTTTAACGCCATCGGCTCGTGCATCCAGAAAGAATACGTCTATCAGATCTATAACTCCCGCATCCGCGATGCGTTTCTGGAGCACCGCGTCTGCTTTTATCCCCAGCCGCTGGATTTTGAGCGGCTCGCGCGCGCCGGCCGCGCCTTTGAGGGCACGCACGACTTTGCCGCCGTGCGCTCCGTCGGCACCGAGACGCGCACGACCGTGCGCACGGTGCACTGGTGCCGCGCCGAGCGGGACGGCCCGCTCATCTCCATCGCCGTTTGTGCCGACGGCTTCCTGTATAATATGGTGCGCGCCATCGTCGGCACCATGGTCTACGCGTCCTACGGCAAGATTGAGCCGGAGGCCATCCCGGCGCTGCTGGCCACGCGCGACCGGCGCCTCACGGGGCCGACCATGCCCCCGCAGGGGCTGTATCTCAACCGCGTGTGGTACGACGGCGCCGTCGGCGATATGATGCATCAGGCCTGACACCACATCCGCCCGGCGGATAGGGGAGGAATGTCCATGAACGACCACCGAAAACACAATCCCAGGCTGCGGCAGACCGTCATCGTGGCGGTGTGTGTGCTGGCCGTGCTGCTGTTTTTGTATCTGCTGCTGCGCGACCGGCCCGGCTCGGCGAGCGACTATCTGGACGACAGCGCACCCTACACGTTCGACTCCAGCGCCAGCCGCACCTTCCGCACGGTGGACAGCCGCCTTGCGGTCGTGTCCTCGAGCGGCCTGCAGCTGCTTGATGACAACGGCAAGACCGTCCTGCACGAGATCTTCACGCTCTCGCAGCCGGGCATCTCCGTCGGCGGCGAGCGCGTGTGCGCCTATGACATTGGCGGCACGACGCTGTGCGTGGCGGATTTCAAGGGCAATAAGACCGACATCGAGCCCGCCGGGGAGATCATCAGCGCCGACCTGAGCGACAGCGGCTATCTCGCCGTCTGCTCGGACGCTGCGGGCTATAAGGGCGCCGTCACGGTGTATGACACCTCCGGCAAGGCCGTCTATGTCTGGTATTCCGGCACGGGCTACCTCGTGCGCGCCGCTGTGAGCCCGGACGGGAAGCATCTCGCCGCGCTCTGCCTGCAGGATTCCGGCAGCGTCGTGCACACGTTCTCGCTCACGAGCGCCGATGAGCGCGGCAGCGCAGAATGCGCCGACGAACTCTTTGCCGACCTCTTCTGGCGCGGCGGCAAGGTCTGCTGCGTGTCGCAGACGCGCCTGGCCTTTTTTGACGATAACGCAAAGCTCACCGCCGAGTACCCCTTCGGCGACCTGTACCTGTACGACTATGCCGCCGAGGGCGACGGCTTTGTCACCCTCGCGCTCAGCCGCTACCGCTCCGGCAGCGCCGAGCAGCTCGTCACGGTCAGCGCCTCCGGCAATGCGCTCGGTAAGTGCGACACGTCCGGCACCGTCACGAGCCTGTCGGTCAACGGCAAGCAGGTGCTCGTGCAGTACAGCGACCGGCTCACGCTCTATAACCAGCAGCTCGATGAGATCAAGTCCGTCGAGCAGAATCTGCTCGGCGTCCGCCGCTCGGTGCTGCTGCGCCGGGGCGCGGCGCTGCTCGTGAGCGGCTCGAGCGCTGAGGTGCTCGCCTTCTGACCCCCGCAGCCTAGAGAGAAAGAACAGGGATACACCTATGAAGATCGTATTGACAGTGGTGCTTGCCGCCATTTTTCTGGCCGCCATCTGGAGCGGCTACCGCCGCGGGCTGATCCTCAGCGCCGCGCAGCTGGCCGCCATCGTCGTCGCGCTCTACGGCGCGGCGCTGCTCGCGGGCCTGTTTTCCGATCGGCTCCTGCCGGTGGCGGAGCCGTTTGCCGGCGGGTACTTTGAGGGCCAGCTCGACGTGGTCACCACCGAGCTGCCGGATAACGACGCCGGCCTTTCGGGCGAGGACTGGGTCGCCGCGCACCCCGACACCGCGCAGGAATATGCCGAGCAGTGCTTTGCCGCCGCCGGCGTCACCGGCCGGCCGGCGCAGCGCATGGCCCGCGCCGCGCTCGCCATGCGCGACGAGCAGGGCGTCACCCTGCGCGCCGCCATGACGCAGGTCTACTGCGCGCGGCTGTGCTACGTGCTCGTCACGTCCGTCGGCTTTTTGCTCATTCTGCTCATTCTGGCCGCGATCGGCAACCTGCCGAACCTGGCTTTCAAGCTCCCGAACCGGGAGAAACTCAACGACATTGGCGGCGCCGCCCTCGGCGCGGTCAACGGCGTGTGCTTTGGCATCCTGCTGTGCTGGGCATTGCAGTTTGCCGGGCCCGTCATCGGCCGCGACACCCTCGCGCACACCGCCCTGGCAAAAGCGCTGCTGGCCATCGACGTGCTCACGCTCGGCGTGGGCGTGTGACCGGCGCGCACGGAATCTATCGAACAGGAGAACCAGTCTATGCAGCCTACACTCTGCTCCCGCTGCAAGAAAAACGTAGCGGTGATCTTTATCACACGAATCGAAAATGGCGAGTCCCATAACGAGGGCCTGTGCCTGCGCTGTGCGCGCGAGCTGCACATCAAGCCCGTCGATGAGATGATGGAAAAGCTCGGCATCTCGGACGCCGATCTCGACAATCTCACCGGCGACGTGGCGGAAATGCTCGGCAGCATGGGCATGCTCGGCGGCGACGGTGCGGCCGATGCCGACCCCGACGCCCCCGACGCCGACACGGATGAGGACGACGGTAAGACCGCGACCTTCCCATTCCTCAACCGCCTCTTTAACCAGAATCCGCCCCCGGTGGCCGATTCTGATTCTGCCGCCGCGTCCGAGCCGCCGCGCGCCGACGGCAGCGCTTCCGACAAGCGCGGCGCTGCCCCGCGCAAGCTCAAGTTCCTGAATAACTACTGCATCGACCTCACGCAGCGCGCGCGCGACGGCAAGCTCGACGCCATGGTCGGCCGCGTCGAGGAGCTCGAGCGCGTCATCCAGATCCTCAACCGCCGCCAGAAGAACAACCCCTGCCTCATCGGCGAGCCCGGCGTCGGCAAGACGGCCATCGCCGAGGGCCTTGCCCAGCGCATCGCCGAGGGGAACGTGCCGTATAAGCTGCGCGACAAGCAGGTGTATCTGCTCGACCTCACGGCGCTCGTGGCGGGCACGCAGTTTCGCGGCCAGTTCGAGAGCCGCATGAAGGGCCTCATCGAGGAGATCCGCCGCGTCGGCAACATCATCCTCGTCATCGACGAGGTGCACAACATCGTCGGCGCCGGCGACGCCGAGGGCAGCATGAACGCCGCCAACATCCTCAAGCCCGCGCTCTCGCGCGGCGAGATCCAGGTCATCGGCGCGACCACGTTCACCGAGTACCGCAAGCACATTGAAAAGGACGCGGCCCTCGAGCGCCGCTTCCAGCCCGTCACGGTGGCCGAGCCGAGCATCGACGACAGCGTCGAGATCCTCAAGGGCGTGCGCCGCTATTACGAGGACTTCCACGGCGTCGTCATCCCGGACGCCATGTGCCGCCTGGCCGTCGTGCTCAGCGAGCGCTATATCACCGACCGCTTCCTGCCCGACAAGGCCATCGACCTCATCGACGAGGCCTGCTCGGACGTGAATCTGAAAAATCCCGATCTCATCCGCGCGGACGAGGTCGAAAAGGAGATCGGCGACTACGCGCGCGAGCGCGAGCTGCTGGCCTCCGCGCCGCCGCAGACCGGCGACGATTATGACGAGCAGGAGCTCGACCGCCGCTATGCCCGCATTGCCGAGCTGCGCAGCCGCGAGATGCAGCTGCAGACCGAGCTCGACACCCTGCGCGCCAAGGGCCGCCCAGAGCTCACGGCGGATAACCTCGCGCGCATCATCGAGCGCTGGACGAAGATCCCGGCCGCGAGCATCCGCGCCGATGAGTTTGAGCAGCTCGCCGGCCTCGGTGACCGGCTGCGCGCGCACATCATCGGTCAGGACCAGGCCATCGATACCGTCTGCGCCGCCATCCGCCGCAATCGCGTCGGTCTGCAGGCCAAGCGCAAGCCCGTGAGCTTCCTGTTTGTCGGCGGCACCGGCGTCGGCAAGACGGAGCTGGTCAAGCGCCTCGCCGACGAGCTCTTCCACGCGCCCGAGTCGCTCATCCGGCTGGATATGTCGGAGTTCATGGAGAAGTTCTCCGTCTCGCGCATGATCGGCTCGCCTCCGGGCTACGTCGGCTATGACGAGGCCGGCCAGCTCACGGAGAAGATCCGCCGCCGCCCGTACTCCGTCGTCCTCTTCGACGAGATCGAAAAGGCGCACCCGGACGTCATGAACCTGCTGCTGCAGATCCTCGACGACGGCCGCATCACGGACGCGCAGGGCCGCACCGTGAACTTTGAAAACACGGTCATCATCATGACCACGAACGCCGGCAGCAACACGCGCACCGGCGCGCTCGGCTTCGGTCTGAGCACGGACGATCAGAGCCGCGAGCGCGCGCAGCGCGCCCTCAACGAGTTCCTGCGTCCGGAGTTTCTCAACCGCATCGACGAGATCGTCTACTTCAACCACCTCACGGAAGAAAACTTCCGCGCCATCGCGGCGCTCATGCTCGATGAAGTGCGCACCGCCATGGCCGAGCGCGGCATGACCCTGCACTGGACGCCGGCCGTCGTCGACTACCTCGTCCGCAAGGGCTACAGCGAGACCTACGGCGCGCGCAATCTGCGCCGCACCATCCAGCGCGACGTGGAGGACGCCATCGCCACGGCCATCGTCGCCCAGCGCCGGGCCGCCGGGGACATCGGCATCGACGCGCAGGACGATCACATCACCGTCACCATCGACGGTAAGGAGGTAACCGCATGAACCGTTTTGAAGTCATTCAGGGAGACATTACGAAGTCCGACGTTGACGCCATCGTCAACGCCGCCAACTGCTCGCTGCTCGGCGGCGGCGGGGTGGACGGGGCCATCCACATGGCCGCCGGCACCGGCCTGCTCAATGAGTGCCGCGGCCTCAACGGCTGCCGCACCGGCGAGGCGAAGATCACCCGCGGCTACCGCCTGCCGGCGCGCCACGTCATCCACACGCCCGGCCCCCGCTGGCGCGACGGGCAGCACGGAGAGCCTGAGCTGCTGGCCAACTGCTACCGCAACAGCCTGCGCCTCGCGAGCGAGAACGGCTGCCACACGGTCGATTTCCCGTCCATCAGTACGGGCATCTACCACTTCCCCTTGAATCAGGCGGCGGAGATCGCCGTGCGCGAGATCACGGCCTATCTCGCCGGCCATCCCGAGATCACGCGCGTGCGCATGGTCTGCTTTGACAGCCGCACCCGCGCCGCGTACGAGGCCGCGCTGGCCGCGCAGGAATGCGCCGGCTGACGCTCACCGTCACGCCGGAGCAGGCGGGCCGCACGGTCAGGAGCCTGCTCCGGCGTGAACTGCGCATGGCCGACGGGGCCATCGCCCGCGTCAAGACCGTGCCGGACGGCATCTGTCTCAACGGCGCGCACGCCCGCACCGTCGACCGCGTCGCGGCGGGGGACACCCTCACCGTGCGCATCGACGACAAGCGCGCCGGCGGCAGGTTTTCACCCGTGGCCGTGCCGCTGGACATTTTGTATGAAGACGCCGACCTGCTCGCGCTCAACAAGCCCGCCGGCATGGCCGTGCACGGCGGGTACGACCGCGGCGACCCCACGGTCGCCAATGCGCTGGCTGCCTACCTCGGGCCGGATGCCGTCTTTCACCCCGTCAACCGGCTCGACCGCGGCACGTCCGGCGTCATGCTCGTCGCCCGCAGCGGCTATGTGCACGACCGGCTGCGCCGCGTGCTGCACACCGGCGATTTCCGGCGCATGTATCTCGCCGCCGCCTGCGGCACCGGCCTGCCGCCGCGCGGCACCATCGACCTGCCCATCGCCCGCGAGGACGACGGTACCACCCGCCGCACCGCCGCGCCGGACGGCCAGCCGTCCGTCACGGACTACACCGTGCTCGCCGAGCGGGACGGGTACACGCTCCTGCGCGTCGCGCCGCGCACCGGCCGCACGCACCAGATCCGCGTCCACTTCGCCGCGCTCGGCCATCCGCTGCTCGGCGACGTGCTCTACGGCGGCGATGCGTCCCTGCTCGCGCGCCCCGCGCTGCATGCGGCCGCGGCCGACCTCACGCAGCCCGTCACCGGGCAGCCCCTGCACATCACCGCGCCGGTCCCGGAGGACCTGCGCGCGTTTGGTTTTGAGAGGTACTTATGAAGAAACATTCCATCACGATCCTGTATAATTCGCCCGTCATCCTCACGTTCGCGCTGCTGAGCCTGCTCGCGCTCGGCCTCGGCCAGCTCACCGACGGCTGGACGACGCAGAACCTCTTTTGCGTTTACCGCTCGTCGCTGACGGACTGGCTGACCTACCCGCGCTTTTTCCTGCACGTGCTCGGCCATCCGGATTTCGCCGCCTACTGCAGCAACATCGTCATGCTGCTCGTCGTCGGGCCGACGGCGGAGGAGCGCTTCGGCGGCAAGCGTATCCTGCTCGCCATCGCGCTCACGGCGCTCGTCACGGGGCTGGTGCTCTGGTTCTTCTTCCCGAACAGCGCGCTCATGGGCGCGTCCGGCGTCGTGTTCATGCTCATCGTGCTCGCGTCGTTCGCCGGCATGCGCACCGGCACCATCCCGCTCACGCTCATCCTCGTGCTCATCCTCTACCTCGGCAGCGAGATCTTTCAGGCCGTCACCGGCACGGCCGGCCTCGCCCAGCTCACGCACATCGCCGGCGGCGTGCTCGGCATGATCTTCGGCTTCACGTGGAGCCGCGGAAAGCGGGCGGTGCGATGAACATTCTGGTCAGTGCCTGCCTGCTCGGCGTTGCCTGCCGGTATGACGGCGCGTCGAAGGGCCTTCCGGAGGACACCCTCCGCGCACTCATGGCCCGGCACACGCTTGTGCCCGCCTGCCCGGAGCAGCTCGGCGGCCTGCCGACACCGCGCGCACCCTCCGAGCGGCGGGGCAGCCGCGTCGTCATGCGTTCCGGCCGGGATGTCACAGCTGCCTATGCGCGCGGTGCGCAGCAGACGCTCGCTCTCGCGCAGCGCTTCGGCTGCACGGCCGCCCTGCTCAAGCAGCGCAGCCCCTCGTGCGGCAAGGGCGAGATCTATGACGGCACCTTCACCGGCACGCTCACGCCCGGCGACGGGGTCACCGCCGCGCTCCTGTCTGCGCACGGCATCCGCATCTATGGGGAGGACGACGTGGCGGAGCTGCTGCGTCTGTAATTATGTAAACCGAATGATGTCAACTTGCAGCGCGCCGCCCGGCGCGCTGCTTTTTTGCGTGTCACAGAAACTTAAAAAAGTTGAAATCGCTGCGAAAAATGTTGAAAAATCACCGCCGTCCGGTATAATAAAACCATCGCACATCCCACAGGAAAATATGGAGGAGAAAACCATGCGCAAACGCTTTTTGTCCCTGCTGCTCGTGCTCGCGTGCGTGCTGACGCTGGCCGCCGTGCCGGTCATCGCCGCAGAGCCCGACCCCGTGCAGTCCCCGGGCGTGACGGGCGAGCCCACTGCCCCTACCGGCGATCCCACTGCCCCTACCGGCGATCCCATCGATCCCACTGGCGAGCCGGAGCCCAGCCCGGAGCCCAGTCCCGAGCCCAGCCCGGAACCCAGTCCGACGCCCACGCCGTCCGGCCCGTGGTATCAGGCGGCGATGGATTTTGCCCGCGATCAGGGTATCCTCTTCGGCGATGCCGATGGCAATATGCTGCCGGGCAGCAATGCCTCGCGCGCCCAGATGGCCGCCATGCTCGTGCGCGTGTTCGGCTGCACGGCCGGCAAGGATATCACGCACTTTACCGATGTCAGCGCCGGCACCTGGTATTACCCGGAGCTGAGCGTTGCCGCGCAGATGAACATCTTCAGCGGCTGCGGTGACGGCACCATGGGCCCGAACCGCAGCATTACGCGCCAGGAGGCCATGTCCGTCATCGCCCGCGCCTTCGCCGTGGCCGACGGCACGGCCGCCGATCTTGCCGCCTTCACGGATGCTTCCGCCGTCAGCAATTGGGCGGTCGCCTCGGTGGCCGGTCTGGTCAGGGCCGGCATTGTCAGCGGCGACGCGGGCCGCCTGAGCCCCAAGGCCACCATCACCCGCGCCGAGATCGCGCAGATGCTCTATGAGCTCGGCCTGCAGTTCTGTTCCGATGCCGCTGCGCTCCCGGCCTCCGGCCGCGTCGTTTATACCGGCACCGCGCCCCTGACGGCGGACGCCTTCTCCGGCACGCTCTACCTCGGCGGCGCCGCCGGACGTGACCTCGGCGGCATGGACATCACCGGCACGCTCGTCGTGCGCACCGACCCGAACGGCACCGTTACCGTCGGCGGCACGGTCGACACGCTCGCCACCGCGGCCGAGGATACGACGGTCGCAGGCGCCGGCCATGCCGGCCTTGTGCGCCTGCTCGCGCGCGGCTGCACCGTCACGCTCGCGGCCGACAAGACCGCTTCGGAGTATGACCCCATGCTCCGCGGCGTCGGCAAGGTCGTGACCGACCCCGTGCCCGCGCTCTCGCCGGAGTGCCGAGCCGTCGACCTGTACGTGACCTACCGTTACTTCCCGTCGGAATATCAGACCACACCGGGCGAGGCGACCCTCATCTGGTATGTGGACGGCGTGCAGCAGCCCACGCGCCACTACACGCTCGACGGCAAGTCCATCACGCCGGGCTTCTACGTGGAAGAGTCCGTCTGGAAGCGCGACATGCCTTCCCGGCACACGGTCGAGATCCTCTTCCTGTGCGGCACCGACGTGATCCGCACCACGTTCGTCGTGCCGGTCAACAACTACACGGACGCGGAGTATGCGCAGCTCCAGAGCGCGCAGTACCCCTACAAGCTCGAGGTCGTGCGCAACCAGTGCACGGTGCTCGTGTACGGTCTCGATAAGAGCGGAGACTACTCCATCCTCCACCACGCGTTTGTCTGCGGCCCCGGCCAGACCACGCCGATCGGCACGTTCCGCACGCCGTTCAAGGCGGCCTGGCACCCGCTGCAGGGCTGCTGGGGGCAGTACTGCACGCAGATCACCGGCAACTATCTCTTCCACTCTTCGCCGTACAACAGCCCGAACAAGAACGACCTGTCCTACCGGCTGTATAACCAGCTCGGCACGGTCTGCTCGCACGGCTGCGTGCGCCTGACGGTGGCGGACGCCAAGTGGATCTACGACAACTGCCCGCTCGGCACCACGGTGTCAATCTACAACGCCTCGTCCCTCCCGGTGCCGAAGCCGTCGGCCCCGTGGCTCGATATCTCCAGCCCGAACCGCGGCTGGGACCCGACGGACCCCGACCCGGCCAACCCCTGGAACAAGTAAGCATAGATAGGCACATCCCCCGGAGCGTCTGCTCCGGGGGATGTTTTCATGCTTTCGGCGGATACTGCGCGCGGGCGATGCGGATAAAGTCCGCCAGCACGCTCCATGGGTAGGCGCGCTTTGCGTAGCCGAAGCTGATGGGGTAGGCCATCGTGTGCATCTCGGCGGCCTATTCCGGCATCTTTCAGGCCACCGGCCTGCTCGACCCGGCCAGGGCGGGCATCGCGCGCATGAGCCGGCGCATCACGCCCTTCGGCGCCATGCTCTGCACGGCCGCCGCCGCGTCACCGCCTGACTTGAAAAGTGCGCCGAATGTGGTACAATAGATGCATTCTGTACTGCATTCCGGAAAGGAGGGGCATGCCATGGAGCGGACGGAGCTTCCGATCGCGGTGTTTGATTCCGGCCTCGGCGGCATCAGTGTCCTGCGCGCGCTCGTGCAGCGCCTGCCGGGGGAGGACTTTCTCTATTTCGGCGACTCGGCCAATGCCCCCTACGGCGTGCGCCCGGCCGAGGAGGTCCGCCGCCTGACGCAGGACGTCATCGCCCGGCTATATGACCGCGGCATCAAGGCCGCCGTCATCGCCTGCAACACGGCCACCAGCGCGGCCATCGGCCCGCTGCGCGCCGCCTTTCCGGACATCCCCGTCATCGGCATCGAGCCGGCGCTCAAGCCCGCCGTGGCGCACCACCGGCGCGTGCTCGTGCTGGCCACGCCCCTGACGCTGCGGGAGGAAAAGTTCGTCGCGCTCATGCACCAGTGCGCCGGCTGCGCCGAGATCACGCCGCTGCCGTGCCCGGAGCTGGTGGAGTTTGTCGAGCGGGGCGAGCTCGATTCGCCCGCGCTCACGGCCTACCTCGCGCGGCAGCTCGGCCCTTATGCCGGCCGCGTGGATGCGGCCGTGCTCGGCTGCACGCATTTTCCGTTTGCCCGCCGGGCCATCCGCGCCGCCCTCGGCGGCGAGGTCGCGCTCTATGACGGCAGCGACGGCACCGCCCGCGAAACGCTGCGCCAGCTCGTGCGCCGCGGCTGGGTCCGCGGCGGCAGCCGCGGCACCGTCACACTGGAAAACAGCCGCCCGTCCGAGCTGCCGCTCAGCCGCCGGCTGCTCGCCCTGCCCCGGGAGGACTGAGCCGCCATGCAGATCCAACGCATCCCCTTTCCGCCCATCGGCTCGAATATGTACGTCGTCACACAGGGGCGCGACGCGATCGTCCTCGACCCCTGGCCGGATGAGGCGACGATGCAGCGCCTGCAGGGGTATCATGTGCTGCTCGTGCTCACACATGAGCACATCGACCACATCTCCGGCCTCGGCCGGATGCAGCGCGCGCTCCCGGCGCGCACCCTCTGGCAGGAAAACTGCACCCCCTGGCTGCGCAACCCTGGCAACACAACGCCCGTGCTGCTCGCGGCGCTGAGCGTGTCGCGCGGGGCGGAGGCACGCGATTTTCTGCGCACGCTGCAGCTCAAGACCGAGACGTATGCCCCGGACATGACCTTCGGCGATCACATCGCGCTCGACTGGGGCGTGCTGCACCTCGAGGGCTATGCCACGCCCGGCCACTCGCGCGGCAGCGCGTGCTACCGCATCGGGCCGGACGCCTTTTTCAGCGGCGACTCGCTCGTGCCGGGCAACGCCGTCGTCACGCGCCTGCGCGGGGGCGACGCTGCCGTGCTCATGGAGCGCACCGTGCCGTTTCTGCGCACGCTGCCGCCCGATCTCACGCTCTATCCCGGCCACGGCCGCTGCGGCATGTCGCTCGGCGAGGGGATCGCGACCATGGACTGGTGACGCGCCCGCACCGCCGCGTGCCTGCACAGCAGACCGGAAATTGTCACAAAAAGGCTTGACACATGTGAGGAAATATGCTAGACTAATCACAGCAGTTTAGGGTAAAAGTTTTTTGTGGGATTTTTTGAGATGGTCTCCGGCACTCCTCCGGAGACCATCTCATTTTAAAAAACCGGTTCTCCGCGCGGAAAAGGACTTGACACGCGCGGGGACATCTGGTATTCTATTAGAGCGCTCCAAAGACAGCAGGTGGCTTGACCGCGGAAATCCTGCCGAGGATGCATCCATCACGATGTTTCTTTTTCTGTTTCCGGGGCTTTGGCCGCGGAATTTTTTTTTGGGCGTGTATCTTTCACACGGAGGTGAAATCACACTATGCCGAACGCAAAAGTTCTCAGCGAGAAGCAGGCGATCGTCGCCGCTCTGGCCGAGCGGCTCAAGGGCGCCAGTGCCGGCGTGTTCGTCGATTACAAGGGCATCACCGTCGATGAAGACACCAAGCTGCGCACCGAGCTGCGTCAGAATGACGTGGAGTATTCCGTCGTCAAAAACACCCTGACTCGCTTTGCGCTCAAGGACACCGGTCTCGAGGCAATGAGTGATCTGCTCAATGGTACGACTTCGCTCGCAACCAGCACGGCCGATCCGATCGTCCCGATCCGCATGATCCATGACGTGAGCGAGAAGATGGCGAAGGACAAGAAGTTCATCGTCAAGGGCGCGTTCCTCGAGGGCAAGGTCCTCAGTGACGCTGAGATCGCGGAGATCGCGCAGCTCCAGAACAAGGATGCGCTGTACTCCAAGGTCCTGGGCACGATGCTGGCCCCCATCACGGGTCTGGCCGTCTGCCTGAATCAGGTCGTCGAGCAGATGGGCGGCGCCGCCGCACCTGCCGAGGCCGAAGCTCCCGCCGCCGAATAAGGCGACCACTTCACTTAACTATTTAGGAGGAAAATTACCATGGCTAGCGAAAAAGTCACTGCTATGATCGAAGAGATCAAGGCTATGTCCGTCCTCGAGCTGTCCGAGCTCGTGCACGAGATCGAAGATGTGTTCGGCGTTTCCGCCGCTGCCGCTGTTGCCGCCGCTCCGGTGGCCGGCGCTGCTGCTGCCGCCGAGGAGAAGACCGAGTTTGACGTCGTTCTGACCGGCTTCGGCGATCAGAAGATCAAGGTCATCAAGGCCGTCCGTGAGATCACCAACCTGGGCCTGGCGGAAGCCAAGGCGAAGGTCGAGGGCATCCCCTGCGCCATCAAGGAGCAGGTCTCCAAGGACGAGGCCGAGGAGCTCAAGAAGAAGCTCGAGGAAGTCGGCGCTTCTGTCGAACTCAAGTAATCGACCCTTACACACAAAAACCTCCGTGCCGTCCGGCGCGGAGGTTTTTTCTTTATTCGCACTGCCACTGATGCCGCCGCAGGTCCACGTGCTGCTTTTTGAGTGCGCGGCTTATTCGGCCGGCTTGTCCGTTTTCGGCTGGTACTGATACGGCCCCGGATCCGGTTCGGCATAGCCGGTGGCGATGTCGAACTGCTTGATGAGCTGCGAGATGCCGAGCTTCGTCACCATCAGCTCGTCGTAGGCCAGATCGTCCGTGAAGCCGTTTTCGCGGCACTCCTCGAGCCCTTCCTTCACGTCCTCGAGCTCGGACACACACTGCTCGTACAGGTCCTCGAGCTTGCCGAGCGCGGTGGCGGTGTCGTCGCCGCTGCCCTCGACGGGGCACACGCTCTCGAACCGGCGGCCGATGCGCACGATCGCGGCGTAGCCCGCCTGCAGCATCATGAGCGTGAGCGCGCCCTCCTGTCCGGCGGCCTCGCTCTGCTTCATGCCGGTCATCATGTCCGATACGTCCTGCAGCCACTGCTTGTGCACGCCCTTGAGCTGGTCAAGGCGCTCGGTGAGCTGGGCCTCGGAGTGCCGGTTGGCGGAGTAGCCGCCCTTTTTCAGTTTGCGGGTCAGACGTTCCATAGTATTTGCATCCTCCAAATGTGAATTTCGGTCAATCGTCCACGTCGAGCGCCTCAAGGCCCTTGGCGGGGATGGGGCGGCTGTCGCCGTGGCGGACAAAGAGCATCGTCACGAACGCGCCGGCCACGAAGATGGCGGCGTAGGGGAAGAGCACGGTCATGCCGAGCTTGTCCATCAAAAAGCCGGAGAACATCGGCGTGACGACCTGGGCGGCCATGCTGGCCGTGTAGTAAAAGCCGGTGTAGCGGCCGACGTCGCTGCCGGAGCACATCTCCACGACCATCGGGAAGGAGTTGACGTTGATGGTGGCCCAGCCGATACCGGCGAGGCAGAACATGGCGTTCATGAGCATCGTGGGGCTCTCAGCGTTGAGGAAGGCGGCCACGCCGAACGCGGCGGCCAGCATCACGACGCCGCCGAGGATGGTCTTTTTGCGGCCGATCTTGGACGCGACGATGCCGACGGGCAGGTAGGCCACGATGGCGGCGGCCTGCGCGAGCATGAGCGTGAGGTTGTAGTCCTTGTGCAGGATGTTGCTGGCGTAGACGGAGTATTTCGACGTCACGGCGTTGTAGCCGAAGAACCACAGCACGATCGACAGCAGCAGGAAGATGAGCGACCGGCGCTCGGCCTTGCCGAGTTTGCCGGAGCCGGCGGGCGCGTCGTCACTGTCGCCGTTGTCGATGCCGAAGCGCTTGCTGTCGGCCTGCATCTCGGCGACGAACTTCGGCTCGTTGACCGTCAGGCGGAAGATCAGCAGCGCCAGCAGCATGATGCCCGCGATCACGGCGAAGTACGCCGTGTAGCTCATGAGCGAGTTGCGCACGGAGCTCGTGGCGAAGGCCATGCCGATGGCCAGCACGAGGATGCCGCCGGCGGTGCCCATGAGGTTGATGACGGCATTCGCCTTACTGCGCAGCGGTTTGATGGTAACATCGGGCATGAGCGCGACGGCGGGGGAGCGGAACGTGGCCATGGACACGAGCACGACGAGCAGCAGCACGATAAAGCCGATGAGCGCGCCCGGGTGCTGCACGGTCGTCTGGTGGGCGTAGGCCTGGCGCGCGGGCACGACATAGTTCGTGTAGTCATGGTTCGTGACGGTCTTGCCCTCAGCGGTCGTGACCTGGCTCGTGATGGCGGCAAATTCGTCCTCCGTGAAGGTGTCCTCGAGCACGAACGTCTCGCCGTCGGGGGTCTTGAGTGTGCGGTCAGCCTCCTGCTGGTACACGACGCGCAGCGCGGCGGGATCGTCGATGGCGGCGGCCGCGTCGATGTTTTTCAGCTGCGCATCGTCGACGAGCGACAAGCTGATGAACGCGATGGCCGCAACGATCGTGCCAAAGACAATAAACGGCGTGCGGCGGCCGCGCTTGCCGGTGTGCTTGTCGGAGATCGCGCCGAACAGCGGCAGCAGAAACAGCGCCAGAATGTTGTCGAGCGCCATGATGACGCCGGACCACGCCTGCGACATGCCGAACTTATTCGTCAGGATCAGGGGAATGGTGTTGTCATACGCCTGCCAGAAGGCGCAGATCAGGAAAAAGGCAAAGCCAACGCAGATGGTGCGTTTGTAGTTGAGCTTCACAGGGTTACCTCCATCGTTCTGTATCGGATTTGTCTCATTCTACAATACCTCGCCCGGCAATTCAACAGGCATTTGACGAAAAGCAGAAATTGTTGTTTAATAAGGGCAAAGCAAACCGGCGGTCCGCGCCGCCGAAAGGAGGACTCGTTATGAATTGGAAAACTGCCTGCAAGATCGCCGCGCCGGCTGCCGCCTGCGCGGGTGCGTTTGCGTTTCTCGTCGCGCCGGGCCACGCCACGCGCGCGCAGAAGGCCCCGTTCGTGTACCGCAACTATGCGCACCGCGGCCTGCACACCGAGGACGGCACCGTGCCGGAAAATTCGCTCCCGGCCTTCCGTGCCGCGGCCGAGGCGGGCTATGCCGTCGAGATGGACGTGCACCTGACGGCGGACGACCAGCTCGTCGTGTTCCACGACGACACGCTCGATCGCATGTGCGGCGTGCCGGGTGTCATTGATGATTTCACGCTCGCCGAGCTGCGCGCTCTGCGCCTCGGCGATACCGACTGCGTCATCCCGACCTTTGCCGAGGCGCTCGCCGCCCTCGGCGGCCGCGTGCCGCTGCTGCTCGAGGTCAAGCGCGGACATAATAACCGCCGCCTGTGCGAGCTGACGCTCGCCGCCCTGCGTACTTACGGCGGGCCGTACTGTGTCGAGAGCTTTGACCCCACGATCGTCGCGTGGTTCCGGCGCAATGCGCCCGATATCCTGCGCGGCCAGCTCAGCCAGCCGCCGAAGGACTACGGCAAGGCGCTCAATAAGCCCGCGGCCGCCATCGTCGGCAACGTGCTCACGAACGTGATCGCCCGCCCGCAGTTCATCGCCTACAAGATCGGGCCGAAGCCGCTGAGCGTGCGCCTGTGCGAGGCCATGGGCGCCGTGCGTGCCGGCTGGACGAGCCGCGCCTGGACGCATGAGCGCGATTATGACATCGTCATTTTTGAGTACTACCGTCCCGGCGCCTGGTTCCGCGCCGATATCTGAGCGGGTTCTTCCTGGCGTTCGTGAGGAGAAGGTGCCGAGCCGTGCTCGCCGGATACGGCGGAAAGGCCGCAGTTTTCTCCGGCGGCACCGGCAACGCACCCTGGCCTTCCCCTCAAAGGGGAAGGCTTAAAAAGGCGCAGTCTCCGCCGCCTGCACATCCGCACATAACGAAAAACAGCAGCCACACCGGTGTAAGCCGGTGTGGCTGCTGTTGTTTGCTTGTGCTTGCACGTCCGCGGCGGATGCAGACCCGGACGCTGCAAAGTGGAAGAGAGAACACAAACGAGGGATTTGCAACATCATTCATAAAAAACGATGTTTACTGAACATATACTAACATTTATGTTCGCTTTTGTCAAGCGGTTTTCAAAATTTTTTGAACTTTTTCTTACACTGCCGCGCCGTTGCGCAAAATCTGCGCCAGCTCCGCCACGTCGCGCAGGACGTACTTCGGCTGCACGTCGGACGCTTTGAGGATCGCCTCGTCCGTCTCGCCGGACATGACGAGCACGCTCTGCGCGCCCGCGTTCACGGCCACGGCGATGTCGGTATACAGCCGGTCGCCCACGCAGCAGATCTGCGCGTTCGGCACGCCGGTCTGTGCCGAGATGACGTCGACCATGTTGCGGTTCGGCTTGCCGATATACGTCGGCTTCACGCCGGAGGCGGCGGTCAGCAGCGCGCAGATGCTCCCGCAGTCGGGCAGCACCTCGCCGGCCGGCATGGGGCAGACCCAGTCGGGGTTGGCGGCGATGAACGTCGCGCCGCGGCGCAGGAAGTGTACGGCCTTGTCGAGCTTTTCGTACACGAGCTCGGTGTCGAACCCGGCCACGACGATCTCCGCGCCGTCCTCCACCAGCGGGATGCCGTAGCTGAGCAGCTCACGGCGGAACGCCTGCGTGCCGACGAGGTACACGGGCTTGCCCGCGTAGTGCTGGTTGAGATACAGCGCCGTCGCCATGCCGGAGGTGAACACGTTTTCGCTCTCGCACGGGAAGCCCAGCCGCCGCAGGCGCGTGATGTAGTCCGTGCCCGCGCGCGAGGAGTTGTTGGTCAGGTAAATGTACTGCCGTCCGGTATCGGCCAGCGTGTGGATGAAGTCGACCGCGCCGGGGAACACGTCGTCCCCGAGGTAGAGCGTGCCGTCCATGTCCAGCAGGAACAGGCGCGCGCCGAGCAGGTCTTTCAGATCGTTCATGGGAGCCACCTCACAGAATCTTATTTTTTTCTTAACACCCTATTATACCATGAAAAACGTGCCGCACAATCCCAATTATTCCGGCTGCGGGTGTTGAAAAAAACGGTCGATGTGCTATAATATTAAAATCTGTACCGTGGGCCGCTATTGCGTGCCGGCCGGGTACGGACCCAAAGGTGTAATTAAATTTTTGGAGGCATAGATATGGCAAAGAAACAATTTAAGGCCGAGTCGAAAAAGCTGCTCGACATGATGATCAACTCGATCTACACGCACAAGGAAATTTTCCTGCGCGAGATCATCTCGAACGCCTCGGACGCGATCGACAAGCTCTGCTACCAGTCGCTCACGGATGAAAACGTGGGCATGGCGCGCAGCGATTTCAAGATCCGCGTCACCCCGGATAAGGACGCGCGCACGATCACGGTGTCGGATAACGGCATCGGCATGACCAAGGAGGAGCTGGACAGCAACCTCGGCGTCATCGCGCGCAGCGGCTCGCTGAAGTTCAAGGACGGCCTCGGCGAGAACGCGCAGGAGGACGCCGCCATCGACATCATCGGTCAGTTCGGCGTCGGCTTCTATTCCGCGTTCATGGTCGCCGATAAGGTCACAGTCATCACCCGCGCCTACGGCAGCGACACGGCCTACCAGTGGGTCAGCACCGGCGCGGACGGCTACACCATCACCGAGGCCGAGAAGGACACCGTCGGCACCGACGTCATCATGCACATCAAAGAAGACGAGACCGGCGAGAAGTACTCCACCTATCTCGAAAACTGGAAGCTCATGATGCTCATTCGCAAGTACTCCGACTATGTCCGCTGGCCGATCGTCATGGACGTCGAGCAGAGCGACTGGGTCGACACCGGCGAGAAGGACGAAAAGGGCGAGCCGAAGATGGAGATGGTCACCAAGACCGAGGAGCAGACCATCAACAGCATGGTCCCCATCTGGCAGCGCAGCCGCAAGGAAGCGACGGACGAGGAGTGCATCGCGTTTTATAAGGACAAGTTCCATGATAAGGACGACCCGCTGGCCGTCATCCGCGTCAACGCCGAGGGCCTGATCTCTTACCGTGCGCTGCTGTTCATCCCGGCCAAGGCCCCGATGAACATGTTCACCCGCGAGGCCGACCCCGGTCTCGAGCTCTACAGCTCCGGCGTCATGATCATGGACAAGTGCACCGACCTCCTGCCGCCGTGCTACGCGTTTGCGCGCGGCGTGGTCGATTCGCCCGACCTGTCGCTGAACATCTCGCGTGAGATGCTCCAGCACGACCGCCAGCTCAAGCTCATCGCCGCGAACCTCGGCAAGAAGATCAAGTCCGAGCTGACGAAGCTCATGACCAACGACCGCGAAAAGTACGAGCAGTTCCACGCCGCCTTCGGCATGATGCTGCGCGCCGGCGCCGTCACCGAGACGGGCGACAAGGTCGACGAGATCAAGGACCTGCTGCTTTACCACACGAGCGAGACGAAGCTCGTCTCCCTCAAGGAGTATGTGGATTCCATGCCCGCCGAGCAGACGAAGATCTACTTTGCCTGCGGCGAGAACGTCAAGCGTCTGCTCAGCCTGCCGCAGGCCGAGCTTCTGCACGAAAAGGGCTACGATGTCCTGTGCATGACCTCGCAGATCGACGAGTATTTCGTCGACACCATGAAGAGCTACGCCGACAAGCCGTTTTGCAACATCGCGACCGACGACCTCGGCCTCGAGACCGAGGAAGAGAAGAAGGAGACCGAGGCCAAGCAGGCCGAGGACAAGGACCTGCTCGACTTCGTCAAGGAGACGCTCGGCGACCAGGTCGCGTCCGTACGCCTGTCCAACAAGCTCGTGTCCAGCGCCGTGTGCCTGAGCACGGAGGGCGGCGTCACGCTCGAGATGGAGCGCTATTTCAAGAGCATGCCCGGCGCGCCGACCGACATCCGCGCCATCCGCGTGCTCGAGCTCAATGCCAACCACCATGCCTATCAGACCATGAAGGAAGCGTTCGACGCCGGCGACAAGGACAAGGCCGGCCGCATCGCGCGCATCCTGCACGCGCAGGCGCTGCTCATCGCGGGCGAGCCGCTCGAGGATCCGGCCGCGTATTCGGAGCTTGTCTGCACGCTTATCTGATTTGATCCGTCCCCTGGCCGCCGCGCCCCGGCGGCCGGGGCATCCCCATGTAAGGAGCTGTCTATGGAACCGCGTCTCGGTATCTATATCCACATCCCGTTTTGCGCGAGCAAGTGCGGCTACTGCGATTTTTATTCCTGCGCCGGCGCGGCCGACCGCATGGCGGACTATCAGCATGCCCTGCTCGAGCACATCGAAGAGAGCGCCGGGCGCATCGCCCCGGCGTACATCGACACGGTGTATTTCGGCGGCGGCACGCCGAGCTTTTACGGTGCGGCGCGCCTGATCGAGCTGCTCGACGCCGTCAAGGCCACCGGCCGCCTGCTCAAGCGCGCGGAGGTGACCGTCGAGGTCAATCCGGACAGCGTCCGCCTGCACGACCTGCGCGCCCTGCATAAGGCGGGCTTCAACCGCCTGAGCATCGGCATGCAGTCGGCGAACAATGACATTCTGAAAATGATCGGCCGCCGCCACAGCTTCCGCCAGGTGGAGATGGCCGTGCAGAACGCCCGCACCGCGGGCTTCGATAACATCAGCCTCGACCTCATCTATGGCCTGCCCAGCCAGACCCGCAGCGACTGGGCGGACACGCTCGCCAAGGCGATCGCCCTGCGCCCGGAGCACATCTCCGGCTACGGGCTCAAGCTCGAGGAGGGCACGCCCATGTACGCCCTGAAGGATTCGCCCCTCATCCCGTCGGACGACGAACAGGCGGACATGTACCTGTGCATGGTCGAGGAGCTGCGGCGCTACGGCTACGAGCAGTATGAGATTTCCAATTTCAGCATACCGGGCTACGAATCCCGGCATAATCTGAAGTACTGGCAGCTCGACGACTATATGGGCTTCGGCCCCGGCGCGCACTCGTGCATCGGCCGCACGCGCTACAGCTATGTGCGCGATCTCGACCGCTACCTCGCGGGCGTCCTCCACGGCGAGGACATGATCGACGAGTACGAGACCGTCGGCGATTTCGAGCGCGCGGCGGAGTATCTCATGCTCGGCATGCGCACCGTCCGCGGCGTGTCGCGCGCGGAGTATGAGCGGCTCTACCGCAGTGATTTTTCCGGCATCGCGCAGCAGCTCGAGGCGTTCATTCGCTCCGGCTGGGCGGTCGCGGACGGGGAGCGCTGGCACTTCACGCCCGCGGGCTTTCTCATCTCGAACGTGCTCATCGGTAAGCTCCTCGAGGCGCAGACCGACCGCAAGGCCGAGCACAACCCGTGGATGAAGCCGCAGATCGAACGCCAGCCCCGCGCCAAGCTCCCGCCCAGCGAGGCGGAGGCGTTCCGCAATACATATTTAAATAATCCGATTTTGACAGGGAAAGACAGGGATACGAGCAAATGAAACTCAACGGCAACACTTCCAAGCGCAGTGCGGCCGCCCGCCGCGAGGCGGCGGATTTCGCAGCGCAGGAGCGCTCGGCGCACCGCAGCGGCGCCAACCGTTCCGCACAGAGCGAGGCGGCTGCCCGCCGCGCCGCCGCACCGAAACAGGCAGCGCCCCAGCGTCCGCCCGTGCCCCGGCAGGAGCAGACCGCGCGCCGCAGTGCGCCCGGCGTCCAGCAGCAGCCGGCGCCGAAAGCGAAAAAACCGCGCGGCCGCGGCGGCAGGATCGCCGTGCGCGTCGTGCTCATCGTGCTGGCCGTCCTCGTGGCGGCGGGCGCCCTCGGCATGGTGCTCGTGGCGAAAAAGAGCGCCATTTTCCCGAACGTCTCTGTCTGCGGCACCGACGTCGGCGGCATGACGCAATCCGCCGCGGCGGACGCCATCCGCGCCGCCGGCTGGGACGATACGAGCGCCCCGGTGCTCACCATGACCTTCCCGGGCGACCGGACCATCACCGTCACCGCAACGGAGATCGGCTTTGACGCCACGCCCGATGCCGCCGCCGAAACGGCCTATGCCTACGGCCGCAGCGGCAGCGTGTTCACGAATTTCTTCACGTGGCTGCACTGTGCCTTCAAGGGCCATGATGTCGCCTCGGATAACCTCGCCGACATGGACGCCGACGCCCTGCGCACGCGCATCGAGCGCGAGGCCGCGGAGATCAACGTCAGTCTCTCCGCCGGCAGCATCGAGATCGACGAGGCGCACAGCGCCATCCGCGTCGTCAAGGGCGCGAGCATGATTACGCTCGATCCCGCCGCCGTCGCCGACCGGATGCTCAGCGACATCCGCGCCGGCAAGTTCGGCACGTCGGCCTACCCGGTTGACATGAGCGGCGATGATAAGATGACGCTGCAGGAACTGCACGACGCCGTCTGCGGCGATCCGGTCAACGCGGGCTACGACCCCGAGACCCAGTCCGCCACCGAGAGCAAGGTCGGCATCGCGTTTGATGTCGCCGCCGCCCAGCCCCTGTGGGACGCGGCGTCCACCGGCGACACCGTCACCATCCCGGCCACGCTCACGCAGCCCGAGATGACGCAGGAGCAGCTGCAAAAGCACCTTCTGGCCGATAAGCTCGCCACCAAGACCACCTCGCTCTCCGGCAGCAGCAGCAACCGCATCACGAACGTGAAGCTCGCCGCCGAGAAGATCAACGGCGTCATTCTCCAGCCCGGCCAGACGTTCTCGTATAACGACGTCGTCGGCCAGCGCACAAAGGCCAACGGCTTCAAGGAGGCCGGGGCCTATTCCGGCGGCCAGGTCGTGCAGGAGGTCGGCGGCGGCATCTGCCAGGTGTCGTCCACGCTGTATTACTGCGCCATGGTCTCCAACCTGAAGATCAACACCCGCACCTGCCACTACTTCCCCGTGGCCTATATCGAGCCCGGCATGGACGCCACGGTCAGCTGGGGCGGCCCGGAGTTCAAGTTTACGAACAACCGCGACTACCCGATCGAGATCAAGGCGTATGTGCAAAACGGCAGCGTCACGGTCGAGATCTGGGGCACGGATGTGGACGGCAGCTACGTCAAGATGAGCTACACGGCCGAGGGCCTGCGCGCCACGACCTACCGCACCGTCTATGATAAGGACGGCAACCAGATCAGCCACACGCTCGAGGCCACCAGCGCCTACCATTCGCACGACACCACGCCGAAGCCGACGCCCACCCCCAGCACCAAGCCGGCCCCGACGCCCACACCCACGTCAAAGCCGCAGCCGACACCCTATCCGTCCGTCTACGACCCCGGTGACGCCGGTGAAGACTAATACAGAGGAGAATGCAGTATGAGCAAAGGAAAGTTCTATATCACCACCCCGATCTATTACCCCTCGGACAAACTGCACATCGGCCACACCTACTGCACGGTCGCGACCGATGCGATTGCGCGCTACAAGCGCCTGTGCGGTTATGACGTCATGTTCCTGACCGGCACGGACGAGCACGGCCAGAAGATCGAGGAGAAGGCGGAGGCTGCCGGCGTCACGCCCAAGCAGTTTGTGGACAACATCGTCGAAGGCCCCGGCGGCGTGCGTGCGCTGTGGAAGCTGATGAACATCTCCAACGACCGCTTCATCCGCACGACGGACGACTATCATGTCGAGGCCGTGCAGCGCATCTTCAAGAAGATGTACGAAAAGGGCGACATTTATAAGGGCAAGTATTCCGGCATGTACTGCACGCCGTGCGAGAGCTTCTGGACCGAGAGCCAGCTCGTCGACGGCAAGTGCCCGGACTGCGGCCGCGAGGTGCATTATGCCGAGGAGGAGGCATACTTCTTCCGCCTGTCGAAGTATGCCGAGCCCGTGCGCGAGCTGCTGCTCAGCGGCACGTTCCTCGAGCCTGCCAGCCGCGTCAACGAGATGATCAAAAACTTCATCGACCCCGGCCTCGAGGACCTGTGCGTGTCCCGCACGAGCTTCACGTGGGGCATCCCGGTCGATTTTGACCCCGGCCACGTCGTCTATGTCTGGGTCGACGCGCTGTTCAACTACTGCACGGCCCTCGGCTTCCTGAACGATAAGTACGACGATTATGACCAGTTCTGGCCCGCCGACGTGCACATGGTCGGCAAGGAGATCGTGCGCTTCCACTCCATCATCTGGCCGGCCATGCTCATGAGCATGGGTATGCCCCTGCCGAAGAAGGTCTTTGGCCACGGCTGGCTGCTGCTCGGCGGCGGCAAGATGTCGAAGTCGAAGGGCAATGTCGTCGACCCCATCGTGCTCGCCGAGCGCTACGGTGTGGACGCGCTGCGCTACTACCTCCTGCGCGAGTTCCCGCTCGGCAGCGACGGCAACTTCTCCAACGAGCTGCTCATCTCCCGCATCAATACCGACCTCGCCAACGACCTCGGCAATCTCCTGAGCCGCACCGTCGCCATGGTCATCAAGTACTTCGGCGGCACGCTCCCGGCCGAGCGCGAGCCGGATGCGCTCGATGACGAGCTCATCGCCATGGTCTCCGCCCTGCGCGAGACGTATGCCGGCTATATGGACACCTTCGGCACCCAGCAGGCGCTTATTGAGGTGTTCAAGGTCATCTCCCGCGCCAATAAGTATATCGATGAGACGGCCCCCTGGGTCCTCGCCAAGGACGAGAGCAAGCGCGCGCGCCTGGCCACGGTGCTGTATAACCTGCTCGAGACGCTGCGCATTACCGTCACGCTCCTGCTGCCCTTCATGCCCGACAGCTGCGCGAAGGCCTTCACGCAGATCGGCGCCGCGGCGGAGCAGACCACGTGGGACAATGCCGCCGTCTGGGGCGTGCTGCCCGCGGACGTCACCGTCCAGAAGGGCGAGACGCTCTTCCCGCGCATCGACATGGACAAAGAGCTTGCCGAGCTCGAGGCGCTCAAGGCCGCGAAGGAAGCGGCCGCCGCGCCCAAGTCCGCGCCCGTGCTGCCGGACGTGACGATCGACGAATTTGCCAAGTGCGACATGCGCGTGTGCAAGGTCCTCAAGTGCGAGCCGGTGAAAAAGTCCGATAAGCTCCTGTGCTTCACGCTCGACGACGGCAGCGGCACCGACCGGCAGATCCTCTCCGGCATTGCCAAGTACTACCGCCCCGAGGAGCTCGTCGGCAAGACCGTCGTCGCGATCCTGAACCTGCCGCCGCGCAAGATGATGGGCATGGCCTCCAACGGTATGCTCCTCTCGGCCGAGAAGGACGGCAAGCTCAACCTGCTCATGCTCGATGACAGCGTGCCCGCCGGCGCGCAGCTTTGCTGAGCGGCCGCACGACCCGCGCGTTTCCGGGAAGGCTCGCTCGGCGGGCCTTCCCGTTTTTCCCGCCGGGTGCGGAACTTTTTCCGCGCCCCGCCGTCAAGCCCTTCGTAATCTCCCGTACATAAAGGAGGAGTCGCCTCTTGAAGCTGTTTTCCGCGCCGCCGCGCCCCACGGGCACGCAGCGACCCGCTTCCGATACCGCCCAGCAGCGTCCCGCGCAGCAGCGCCCGGCCCAGCAGCGTCCCGCGCAGCAGC